>ERZ1106963.1963-NODE-1963-length-22230-cov-7.024713_pt1 | contig 22230 bp, 24 predicted proteins | sample MGYA00403681_ERZ1106963 | MGnify/ENA primary metagenome ERZ1106963 (study PRJEB35170, sample SAMEA104062407) | human gut metagenome | biome: human gut; feature: human-associated habitat; material: faeces | place: Denmark | collected 2012-05-03 ...
CTTGGGTCGATGTGGGCATCGACCCCTACGCAGATCTCGAAGAACCTGCGAAAAATAAGCGCTAGTCCGCAAAGGGAATTTCCTGCCCGGCAATCTCGATGGCCTGCACGTCGGCGAGGGCGACGGGCGTTGAGAGGGCGGCTTCGAAGGTGTAGAGCCCCAGCTCGTCGCGCGTTTCGGAAAGGGACGCAGAGAAGAAGCAGGCGCTGTTTTCAAACAGAGCGGAAAGCGGTGTTTGCGTTCCGTCGGCAAATTCGAGCGCCGCATCCGCAAACAGCTCGTTCAGCGCGCCGTTCCAGCTTCTCCGATAGGCGACCTGCGCATCCAGCTCCGTCGGATTTTCCGTGTCCTGCCCGAAGTAGCCCTTGACGAGCGTATCGAGTGCACCGTCTCCGCGCGCGTTCAGATACGAATCCAGCGTAGGCGCTTGCAGCGTGAGGCGGAGCGTGCCTGCGTCGAGCGTGAGCGACCCGATGACGGCGGATGCTTCGAGGAAGGCGGAGGGAACGGAAAGCGCCGGCGCTGCCTGTAGGGCTTCAGAGGGCAAAACGGGAACCGTAACGGTGGCGAAGACCTCGCCTGCCGTTTCGTGGCCGTTTTCCTGCGAGTCGAAGCAGAGCTCGATGGTGACTTCGCCCGGCTCCAAAGCTTCATACGTATAGAGCTCCACGCGCAAAAGCGCCGTCTGAAGCGATTCGTCGTAGGTAAGCGCCTCCGCCCAGACGGAATATGGCTTCGCCCGGCAAGACCAGAGCGAAAGTCCGTAGGTGTCCATTGCCTCCTGATACGCGCGGTTCATCTCCGCCGTAACGTCCGGCACGTCTATATACGCAATCAGCCGCTTACCCGCGCAGAAGCTGCTGACAAGGCGCGCGCCGTCCATTTCAGATGTGACTTCATATTCTGTATATTCCGGGATTTTTTCCGGCTGCGTCACACCGAGATCGGCGCGGGAGAGTGCCCGAAGTCCGAGTACGCCAGCTACAGCTCCCAAGCTCAGCAGTGCGGCAAGGACCGCGGCCAGCAGCGTTCTTCCTGCGGAGCGGACGCGGCGGCGTGAAATTCCAAGCCTTTGCAGAACGAGCCGCTCGGTGCGCGCGCGGGTGGGGCGCTTCGCCTCGGGAAGCGGCAAAAGCTCCGGGTCTAATTCCAGATCGTCCAGAAGGTCGGTCAGTTTTACTCGCATAATAATTCCTCCTGTGAAAGTCGTTTTTTGAGCGCCGCCCGGCCGCGCGAGAGTCGGGTGCGCACCGCACCGGGGGTAAGACGCATCGCTTCCGCAATCTCGGGGGTGGATTGCAGATAGTAGTAATAGCGCAGGAAAATTTCCCGGTCGACAGGCTCCATCGAGAAAATGGCTTCTTTGACGCGCATTTGGCGCTCGCGGCGCAGAAGCTCTGCCTCCGGGGCCGTTCCTTCTTCATCCGGGAGCGTCAGCTCGTCAAGGTCTGCCTCCAACGGCTTCTGCTTCCGGAGAAAATCCTTTGCACGGTTCCTGGCCGCCGCGCCAAGATATGCCTGCAGTTTTCCGGGTGAGATGCTGCCCGCGCGGCGGAAGACGCGGTAAAACACATCGGCGGTCAGCTCCTCCGCGTCCTCCTCCCGGCAGGTCTTGCCCAGCACCGCGCGGATGATGGACGCGACATACCGGTTGTATTGTCCGATGAGCCAGTGCAGGACGGCCGTGTCCTGCGCGCGTAAGCGCTGCAATGCTTCTTCTTCGGTCATATGGATCACCTCGGGTTCAAACTTGCACGTGCTGCCCTACAGGACGTAGCGGGCAATCAAAGTGTTACGGAAAACGAAAACGCTCCGGACTGCTCCGGAGCGTTCTGGCATATTATGTGCGGTTCTCGCGGCGCTGGGCAAGCAGGCGGTTGAAAAACGCGCCGTAGAAGACGATGCTCACGCAGACGTAAACCCAGAGCATGGTGAGGACCATGGTTGTGAGGCTCCCATAGAGCGCGAGCCCCTTTGCAAAGTGGTTGACGTAGACGGAAAACAGCGCAGAAAATAACAGCCACGCGCCCGCCGCGGCCAACGCCCCCGGAAGCACACGGGAGAGCCGCTGCCGCCGGTTGGGAAGGGCAAGATAGAGAAGGGAAAAAAGCGCCGTCAGAAGAAAGAACGAATAAAGCTGCAAATGCTCCAGCAAAAAAGACAGCGTCCTTGCAAGCGGCAGCGCCCGCGCCGTGAAAACCGAGAGCAGCTTCCGGCCGAATACGTGCAGAAGAAGCGTCAGCACGAGCCCCAGCACAAAAAGCAGCATGTAAAATAGACACAAAAGCCGCATATGGACATAGCTTCTCGTCTCTTTGACACCCAGCACCGCGCCGAGCCCCCGCGCCATGCCGTAAATGCCGTTGGAGGCCGACCACGCCGCCGTCACCGCGCTTACGGAAATTACCGCCGCGCCGCTTTTCGGGTAAAGCTTCTGCAAAAAATCATCGAACAGCGGCAGCACTTCGTCCGGCATGATGCGCGAGAGGATCTCGAGCAGGTCCTCAGGCCCGAAGACCGTGTATTGCAGGATCCCCAGAAGCAGCGTCAGCAGCGGCAGAAACGACAGCACGAGAAAGAACGCCGCGTTTCCGGCATAGACGGGAATCTGCGTGTGTTTGAGCGCGCGCAGCGCGCGCGAGGCAGGCTCCGGCAGGCGCATGGGAAAGGCCCTCCTGAAAAAGTTTTCGACAGAAAAGGAAATATATAGAAGAGAAAACGCGGGTTATCTGGCGCTTGCCGGGTATTTTCCTCTCATTTCCGAGAAACGCGGCGAAGCGTGTCGAACGGGCGCGAATACTTTTCATTTTCAGTATACACGATCTGTGGTTCAATAGGAAGCAGGAGGGAATAAAAAATGACAATGAAAACAAAAAATCGATCGCTTGTGCAAAAAGTCTTTACCGAAACCTGTCGCGGCGCGCCGCTGGAGCTCAGGTACTACCGGCTCTGGGAGGAAGCCCCGGAAGGCCCCACACGCTACGGCATAGCCGTCGAAGCAGTGTGCAATGGCGAGGAAACGCGCGCGGAGGTACCGGACGTGACGAGCCGGCGGGAAGAAATCGACCATCTTCTCTGGAAGCTTGCGCGCGGAACGGTGACGCCGGAGAGCCTGCGGGAGGTGATAGAGGATTCTCTGTAATTGCGCGGAATTTGCCGGGATTTGGACGAAAAACCGGTAGACACGGCAGGGGTTGTTTGCTATAATCAAACTATATTTCGCCGCCGGGAGGAACATGCCATGAAGTGTCCGTATTGTGGATATCAGGAGAGCAAGGTCGTCGATTCGCGCCACTCGGAGGACGGGCAGAGCATCCGCAGAAGACGCGAGTGCCTGTCGTGCCAGAAGCGCTTTACGACCTACGAGACGGTCGAGTGCCTGCCCATCGTGGTCATCAAGCGCGACGGCGCGCGTCAGGCGTTTGACCGCAACAAGATTTTAAACGGCATGCTCCGCGCCTGTGAAAAGCGCCCGGTGGCGCTGGCGAAACTCGAGGCCGCAACGGACGCGATTGAGCAGATCATCCAGAACTCTCTTGACCGTGAGGTCTCCACGACGCAGATCGGTGAGCTTGTTATGGAGCGCCTCAAGCCCCTCGACGAGGTCGCCTACGTCCGCTTTGCCTCGGTCTACCGCCAGTTCAAGGACATCGACAGCTTTATGCGCGAACTCAATAAGCTGCTGGAAGAAAAGTAAGCACGGAAAAACGGCTTCGTAGGGGCAGAGCTGCCCGCCCTGCGCAATACCTGAAATCGCCCGCCGGGGTTCCGGCGGGGGTTCTTTGTTACAGGATATTCTCTACCGTCGGAAGCTCCATTTCGCGCAGGTGGCGGACGGCGCTCATGAGCTCGGCGCACCCGGCGAGAAAATCGTCCCGGTCGGCTAAGACGGCGTACTGATTGAGCGCGGCGAAGCGGGAAATGACATCGTCGACTTCTTCATGACGCAGGGCGAGTCCGAAATAGCGCTCATACCGCTTCCAGTGCCGCGCCGCGTCCTGCATGGAGGCTCGGCAGGTTTCAAAATCATTTCGCTCCGCGGCAGTCTGCGCGCTCGATAAAAGGTCTAATGTTTTGCGGCAGATGTCTCTTACGTGGAGCATCGAAAACAGGCAGAACGCGAGCGCGAGCAGCAAAATGACGCAGGAAAGCAGGATATGGCGCATATCACCCACGCTCCTTCCGGCAGAAGTAGAGCTTGCCGCCCGGCTCGCAGGACAGAAGATACACGTCCTTCGCGCGGCAGGCGTAGTCCCGCAGAACATCGTCCACCCACGCCCGGTTTTTCCCGAGCTTCGAGAGATTCTCGGCCAGAATCTGCCCGTCGGAAATGACGGTCACGGGAAGGCTCGTGTCCTCGACCTGTACCCCGGCAGCCTTCGCGCTGGCGGGCTTAAACTTTGCGTAGGGAAGCACGCTCACCTGACCGCTCGTCTCCAAGATTGCATATTTGACGCTGGCAAGATCGGTAACGCCTTCGATGCGCAGAAACTCCGTGAGCTCGTCCGGCGTGATGCGCGTCTTTTTGAGGTTCTCCTGCAAGAGCCTGCCGTGTTCTATCAGAATGACGGGCTTGCCGCAAAGGAGTCTTCGCGCGCCGACGCTGTGATAGACCAGAACAGACAGCAGCAGCTCCATCGACAAAACGACCAGAATCGGGATGAGCCCCGACAGAAGCGGGATCCCCGTCTCCTGCATCGGAACGGCCGCGAGGTTTGCCAGCAGCATCGTGACCACGAACTCCATCGGTTCCATCTCGCCCAGCTGGCGCTTTCCCATGAGGCGGATGACGACGATGAGAATGGTGTATAGAATCATCGTGCGGATGAATGAAATGAGCATAGCAAAACCTCCTGACGGCAGTATCTGCCGCGGGCGGAAAAGTATGCATGGCGGGCACGCAATTTTTCTTCTAGGATTTTGAACGAATGTGTGATATAATCAATCTATATGCGATAAAACGAAACGGAGGCGCAAGAGATGGCGGAGCGATCGACGGAAGAGCTGGAATACAAGAGCGCGCACGCGCAGCCGGAGGAAAAAACGCCCTATACGCCGCGCCCGAAGAGTCATATCATTCTGGCGTGGGTGCTGCTGGCGATTGTGATTTTCGCAATCGGCGGCATGTGCTACTGGGAAATGTTCGGCAAGTTCTGACGGGAGGCGGCCATGCAGATTCTGGGCATCGATCCCGGCTACGCGACGACGGGCTTCGGCGTTCTGCAAACGGAGCGGGGGCAGCTGCACCTTCTGAACTACGGAACGATCACGACCCCGGCGGGACTGACGCTCTCGAGGCGGCTCGTGATGCTCTACGATGATATGATGGAGCTTTTAAAGACCGTGAAGCCCGACGCGGTGGCGGTCGAGGAGCTTTTCTGGGGGCACAACGTCACGACCGGTATCGGCGTGAGCCACGGCAGAGGCGTCATTTTGCTGGCAATCGAAAAATACGGCGCGCCGCTTTTTGAGTACACGCCCAATCAGGTCAAGCAGGCCGTCGTGGGCTATGGCGGCGCAGAAAAGCGGCAGGTCATGGACATGACGCGAAGGATTCTCAAAATGGAAAAGGTGGCGCGCCCGGACGATGCGGCGGACGCGATTGCCATCGCCCTGTGCCACGCGCGAAGCGCAACGTCGCTTTTGAGCAGAGTACAGGAAACTTAGGAGGCAGGCCATGTTTTATTATCTGAACGGCACGATTACGGTGCTTGATACCGGCCTCGCGGTCGTCGACTGCGGGGGCGTGGGCTATGCCTGCCATACGACAAACTATACGCTGTCCAAATTGCAGGTCGGAAAGCAGGCGAAGCTTTTTACCTACTGCAACATCAAAGAGGACGCGTTCGACATTTATGGCTTTTCTACGCGCGAGGAATTAAACTGCTTTGAAAGGCTTCTCGGCGTGGGCGGCGTGGGGCCGAAGGCGGCGCTGGCGATTTTGTCGGTCGTCACGCCCGACCAGTTCCTGCTTGCCGTTATGACGCAGGACGAAAAGACGCTCACGATGGCGCAGGGCGTGGGCAAAAAGATGGCGCAGCGGATTTTGCTGGAGCTTAAAGACAAGCTCGCGCCCGCGCAGCTCGAGCTTTCCGGCGCGCAGATGGAAAGCGCGGTGCCGGTTCGCGGCAGCAAGACGGCGGAGGCCACGGCGGCGCTTGCGAGCCTTGGATACAGCCAGCAGGAGATTGCCGCCGCGCTCAAGGGCGTGGACGTAAACGCGATGCGCGTCGAGGAGATCGTCCGGCAAGCGCTGCGCGCGATGGTCATGCAGTAAGGGGGAACGGCGATGAGCCTTGATTTTTCACAGGATTTTGAAGCGCCGATCGTAACGACGAGCCTGACCCCGCAGGACGACGGCGAGGTGAGCCTGCGCCCCAAGACGCTGGCAGATTACACCGGACAGGAAAAGGCAAAGGGAAACCTTTCGGTCTATATTGAGGCGGCCAGACGGCGCAATGAGCCCTTGGACCACGTGCTGCTCTACGGCCCGCCGGGACTCGGCAAGACGACGCTTGCGGGCGTGATTGCAAATGAGATGGGCTCCGGCATCCGCATCACTTCGGGCCCGGCCATCGAAAAGGCGGGCGATTTGGCGGCGTTACTGACGAACCTCGCGCCGGGCGATATTCTGTTCATCGACGAAATTCACCGGCTCAACCGCGCGGTCGAGGAAATTCTCTATCCCGCGATGGAGGACTACGCGATCGATATCATCATCGGAAAGGGTCCGTCTGCAAACTCCATCCGGCTCGATCTGCCGCGCTTTACCTTAATCGGCGCGACGACGCGCGCGGGGCAGCTCTCGAGCCCGCTTCGCGACCGGTTCGGCGTGCAGCTGCGGCTGGAATTATACACGAACGAGGAGCTGAGCCGGATCGTGACGCGCTCGGCGGCGCTGTTAGGAATTGAAATTGACCCGGCGGGCGCGATGGAAATTGCCTCGCGCTCGAGAGGCACGCCGCGTATTGCGAACCGGCTTCTTCGCCGCGTGCGCGATTTTGCGCAGGTCTACTATGACGGCGTCATCACCAAGGAAGCGGCGGACCACGCGCTCGGAAAGCTGGAGGTCGACCATCTGGGGCTCGACGCCATCGACCGGCGCATGCTCACGGCCATCATCCGCAATTACGGCGGAGGCCCGGTCGGTCTTGAAACGCTCGCGGCGACCATCGGCGAGGAGGCCGTGACGCTCGAGGACGTGTATGAGCCGTACTTGATGCAAATTGGATTTTTGACGCGCACGCCGAGAGGCCGCTGCGTGACGCAGCTCGCGTATGAGCACCTGCATCTGCCCGCGCCGCAGAGCGCGCAGCCGGAGCAGCTGAGTTTTTGAGTAAGAAGGGTATTTCGTATGGGAAAGCTATTTGGAACCGACGGCATTCGCGGCGTTGCGAACGAGACGCTGACGTGCCATCTTGCATACCGGGTCGGTCAGGCGGCAGCCATCAGCTTGGGAAGCTTTGATGGAAAACGCCCGAAGGTCGTCATCGGCAAGGATACGCGCATTTCTTCTGATATGCTGGAAGCGGCGCTTCTCGCGGGTCTTACGGCCAGCGGCTGTGACGCGGTAAAGCTCGGCGTGATCCCGACCCCGGCGGTGGCATACTTAACGGTGCGCGAGCACGCGGACGCGGGCATTGTGATCTCCGCGTCGCATAACCCCTTTGAGCACAACGGGATCAAAATGTTCTCCTCGCGCGGCTTTAAGCTCAGCGACGAGTTGGAGGCGAACATCGAATCGCTCATTTTGCAGGAAGGTGAGCTTCCCACGAAGACGCACGGCGAGATCGGAAGAATTTCCGACGGCGCGGGGCTTATGGACGCGTATCTTGACCATCTGGCCTCGACGGTGGACGGCCTCAAGCCCATTAAGGTCGTCTTCGACTGCGCCAACGGCGCGGCCAGCGCGACGGCCCGGAAGCTGTTCTCCCGTTTCCCGTTGGAGGCGACGTATTTAAGCGCAGACCCCGACGGCGTGAACATCAACGACGGCTGCGGCTCAACGCATCTTGGAAAGCTCGCGAAAGCCGTTGTGGACGGCGGATACGATCTTGGCCTTGCGTTTGACGGCGACGCCGACCGGTGTCTGGCCGTTGACGAGAAGGGCAAGGAGATTGACGGCGACCAGATCATGGCGGTCTGCGCAGAGTATTTGACCGCACAGGGAAAGCTCCGGTCCGAGGGCTTTGTGGCGACGGTGATGTCGAACCTCGGCCTTCATAAATTCTGCGAGGAAAATCACCTGAAGCTTTTGTGCGCTGCGGTCGGCGACCGGAACGTTCTGGAGCTGATGCAGAAAGAATCGATGGTGCTCGGCGGCGAGCAGTCGGGGCACATCATCTTCTTAGAGCACATGACGACCGGCGACGGTCAGCTTGCGGCGCTGCAATTTTTGTCGATCCTGGGACAAAGCGGCAAGAAGGCCAGCGAGCTGGCGGGCCAGATCACCCACTATCCGCAGCTGCTGCAAAATGTAAAGGTTGGCTCCAACGAGGAAAAGACCGCGATTTTAAACAGCGCCGAGCTTGCCGCGATTGTCGCGCGCGAGGAGGAAAGACTTGCGGGTCACGGACGGATTTTGCTGCGCGCGTCAGGCACAGAGCCGCTCATTCGTGTTATGGCCGAGGCGGATACACAAGATCTTGCGGAATTGGTCGTAAAAACGCTGGTACAAGCCGTCGAAAACATACAAAAAATTCTAAATAAATAAAAAGAGTTTTATTTACTATTGACAAATGGAAAAAGCTTGCATATAATATAAAGGTAGGACGGTGGCCGGAGCCGAGTCCAGTGTCATAAAATTCCGGTACACAGCCTTGTTGATTCTTTCGGATATTCTTTGTACCCTCTCTTCGTGTACAGACCCCAGGAGAACACACGGCAAATCTCAGCGCATCCAGCTTCTTGCTGATGGCATATAACGTCCCGGTTTTTGGGGCAAATCATTTTCGCTAAAAAAGAGAGGTAACATCAAAATGTACGAAGACAAAACTTTGGTCTGTAAAGAATGTGGCAAGGAATTCGTTTTCACCGCCGGTGAGCAGGAATTCTACGCAGAAAGAGGCTTCCAGAACGAGCCCCAGCGCTGCAAGGCTTGCCGCGATGCCCGCAAGACCGCGACCCGTGGCCCCAGAGAGTACTTCACCGCGACCTGCGCTGCCTGCGGCGGCGAAGCTCGTGTTCCCTTTGAGCCGAAGTCTGATCGTCCCGTCTACTGCAGCGACTGCTTCGCTCGCATGAAGGCACAGGGCTAATTTCTTAGTCAGCATACTGAAAAGCGGAAGGTGAAACCTTCCGCTTTTTTGTATAAGGAAATCGCCTCTGTACTGCGGTACAGAGGCGATATTTTGCTATCTTTCTTCCCGGAAATAGGCAAGACCCAGCGACTGGGGCGGCTGATCCTCGCGCTTTTTGCGGAGCGAGACAATGATCAGGACGACCAGCGTGACCACGTACGGAAGCATCTTATAGAGCTCCTTGATGGCAAGGTTCGTGCCGGTGGGGATGAAGATGTAGAGAATGTAGCAGCCGCCAAAGAGGATGGAAGCGAGCACGCTTACATTCGGACGCCAGATCGTGAAGATGACGAGGGCGATGGCCAGCCAGCCGCGGTCGCCGAACGCATTATTCGACCAAACACCGCAGGCATAGTCCATGACGTAGTACAATCCGCCGAGACCTGCGATCATGCTGCCGACGCAGGTTGCGAGGTACTTGTACTTCGTGACATTGATACCGGCTGCGTCCGCAGTCGCGGCGCTCTCGCCGACGGCGCGCAGATGAAGACCGGCGCGCGTGTGCTTGAGGAAGTAGGAAGCGAGAAGCGCAATGACAATCGCGAGGTAAGCCAGGAAGCCATAGGACAGGAAGACCTGACCGAACCAGCCGGTCGTCTCGGCGATGGGAAGAGACTTACTGAAATAGGCGCTGGTTGCAGACAGCGCGATAGACGGGACCTCACTGCCGGAGAGCTTGATGAGAGAGCCACCGAAGAAGTTGCCGACGCCGACGCCGAACGTGGTAAGGGCAAGACCAGTCACGTTCTGGTTCGCGCGAAGCGTAACCGTCAGCAGGCAGTAAATCAGGCCCATGAGAAGCGAGCCTGCCAGCGAGCAGAGCATCGGAATACCGATGGCGGCCAGCGCGCTCATTTCGGCTGCGGGAACGGCCTGCTCATAGAAGAACGCGCCAATAACGCCGCAGATACCGCCGACATACATCACACCCGGAATACCGAGGTTCAGGTTGCCGGATTTTTCGGTGAGGATCTCACCGGTGCTGCCGTAGAGAAGGGGAATGCCCTGCATGACGGCGCGCGGAAGGAACGAAGCAAAATCAAACATCTCTTACGCCTCCTTTTTGCTCGCGCGCAGACTGACCTTATAGGTGAGGAAGAACTCACTGCCGATGATGAAGAACAGGATGATACCGGTCAGAATGTCGGCGAAGGAATGGTTGAGGGAGAACACGCTGGAAATTTCGCTCGCGCCTCGGCTGAGGACGACGAGAAGCAGGCTCGTAAAGACCATGACGATGGGGTTGAACTTCGCCAGCCACGAGACCATGACGGCCGTGAAGCCGCGTCCGCCGACGATGGTGGTGGTGAGGGTATGGTCGGTGCCTGCCGTTAAAAGCAAGCCCATCAGGCCGCAGACCGCGCCGGAGAGCACCATGGTGCGAATGATGACGCGCTCGACCTTGATGCCCGCGTAGCTCGCGGTGCGCTGGCTCTCGCCGACGACGGCGATCTCATAGCCGTGCTTGCTGTAGGTGAGGTAGATGTACATGAGAATGGTCATGACCGCAACGACCAGAATGGTCAGCAGGTACTGCTTGCCGCCGATGACGGGAAGCCAGCCGGCCTCGGAGTTCTGGTTGATGATGCCGATCTTGCCCGCGCCCTTCGGCACCTCCCAGATGATGATGAAGAACGCGGCGAGCTGGGTCGCGATGTAGTTCATCATGAGGGTGAAAAGCGTCTCGTTGGTGTTCCACTTCGCCTTGAAGAACGACGGAAGGAAGCCCCACAGAGCGCCCGCTGCCAGAGCTGCGGCGAGCATGACGAGAATCAGAACGCCGCTCGGGAGCTTGTCGCCGAGGCAGATCATACATGCCGCGGTCGCAAGACAGCCGATGAGCACCTGACCTTCTGCGCCGATGTTCCAGAAGCGCATTTTAAACGCCGGTGTGACGGCGAGGGAAATGCCGAGCAGGACAGCAAGGTTCTGGAACGTGACCCACGATTTTCTCGCGGTGCCGAACGCGCCGTAGAAGATGGTGCCGTAAATGCTGATGGGGTTTTCGCCTGTGAGAAGCATCGTGACGAGCGCGCAGACGATGAGCGCCAGAAGGATCGCGCCGCCGCGGATGAGCACGCGCTGGTACCAGGGGAGCGCGTCGCGCTTGGAGATATGGAAGAGGGACTGTTTATGCATCGACTTTTCCTCCTCTCACGAGGGTCATGAGGCTGCCGATCTGGCGCTTGTCGGTGGTTCTCGCGTCGACCACGCCGGAAACCTGGCCGCCGCACAGAACGACGATCCGGTCGCACAGCTCGAGCAGAACGTCGAGGTCTTCGCCGACATACACAACGGCGACGCCGCGCATTTTTTGCTCGGTCAGCAGATTATAGATGGTGTAGGACGTGTTGATATCGAGGCCGCGCACGGCGTAGGCAGTCATCAGAACGGCAGGGGACTGCGCGATCTCACGGCCGACCAGAACCTTCTGCACGTTGCCGCCGGACATGCGCCGGACGGGGAAGTTCGTGCTGGGCGTGACGACGCCGAGCTCGTTCCAGATGCGGTTTGCAAGCGCCTCGGGGTCTTTGCGGTTTAAGAAGATGCTTGCGCCCTTGCGCCACGAACGGAGCATCATGTTGCCTGTCATGCCCATCGAGCCGACCAGGCCCATACCCAGACGGTCCTCGGGGACGAACGACATGGCGATACCGTTTTTGCGGATGTTCATGGGGTCAAGGCCCACAAGCTGCTTGGGCTTGTCCGCGCCGGGAGCGTAATACTGGATGGAGCCTTCGGCCACGGGGTAAAGACCCGCGATGGACTCGAGAAGCTCTCTCTGGCCGCTGCCTGCGATGCCCGCGATGCCGAGGACTTCGCCGGCGTTGATGGTGAACGACACGTCGTCGAGGCGTTTGACGCCAAGCTCATCGTAGGCGGTGAGGCCCTCAATGACCAGTCTCGGCTCTACGTTTACGGGCTCCGGACGGTCGATGTTCAGCGCGACCGCGTGGCCAACCATCATGTCAGTCAGGGACTGCTGATCGGCGTCCTTTGTCAGAACATCTCCGATGTACTCGCCTTTTCTCAGAACCGCAACGCGGTCGGAGACGTCGAGCACCTCGTGGAGCTTGTGCGTGATGATGATGAGCGACTTGCCGTCGGATTTCATGTTGCGCATGATCTGGAAGAGCTTGTCGGTCTCCTGCGGGGTCAGAACCGCGGTCGGCTCGTCGAGGATCAGAATATCCGCACCGCGATAGAGTACCTTGACGATCTCGACCGTCTGCTTCTGCGAGACGGACATGTCGTAAATTTTCTGGTTGGGGTCAATGTCGAAGCCGTATTTGTCGCAGATCTCCTTGACTTTACGGGTCGCCTCGGGGATGTTCATCCGGCCGGGCTCGTCCAGACCGAGGATGATGTTTTCCGTGGCGGTGAAGACATCGACGAGCTTGAAGTGCTGGTGGATCATGCCGATGCCGTGAGCAAAGGCATCTTTCGGAGAGCCGATCGTAACCGGTTCCCCGTGAATGTAGATTTGCCCCTCATCGGGGAAGTAGATGCCGGAGAGCATGTTCATCAGCGTTGTTTTACCGCTGCCGTTTTCGCCGAGCAAAGACAGGATCTCGCCCTCGTGCAGCTCCAGGTTCACGGCGTTGTTGGCCGTCACCTTTCCAAACCGCTTTGTAATATTCTCCATCCTAACTGCGCATTCAGATCCCAAGGCGGTCACCCTTTCTTTGTGGGAGGAAAGTCGTCTCCCGATTTTTGTAAGTACACATGTATTCTACCATACCGGAACGCAAAAGTAAATAATATGACCAAAAATTTTTTAAGTTCATCAAAAAATTTGTCATGTTTCCATAATGGAAATCGGGCTGCCTTTCGGCAGCCCGATCTGGATTGCAAGAAGTTTTAGAATGCGGTGTCGAGCAGCGTGATGCCGTCGATCTGCAGATCGAAGTACGGAGCGCTACGCATATCAGATTCGGCAAGATAACCGTCCTTCACGACTTCGGTGTCGCCGATGTAATCTGCATCGGAGTCGACGTCAGCAAGGTAAGAGGTGATGTGGCCTGCATCGTCGAGCTTGAGATAGTCGGTCTTAAAGGTATTGTGCGTGTCGTCAATGGTGACAGTAAAGGTGCTCAGATCATAGACATGGCGCGTACCGGCCTCGAGCTCGGCCTTGGCAGCCTCAACGGCTTCCGCAGTGCCGGCAGCGACGACGTTCTCGTTGAGCTCGGTCAGAACGACGGAGCCGGTCGCAAGCGTGCCGGTCCAGTCAGCGTCGATTGCTTCGCCGTTCATTGCAGCAGAGATCGCGTACTTGTAGTACGGAGCCCAGTCGATACGGGAAGAAACGAGGTAGGTGTTCGGGCAGGCAGCCATGGTTGAGCCGTTGTAGGAAACGTCGGGGACACCGGCGGTCTCGCAGGCGGTCGGAGCGCCCATGGAGTCAGCGTGCTGGCTGATGAGCTTGCAGCCGTTGTTGATGAGCTTCTGCGCGCCTTCCTTCTCAGCGGTCTCGTCGTACCAGCTGCCGGTGAAGGTGACTTCCATCGTTGCGGTCGGGCAGACGGAGCGGGCGCCCAGGAAGAAGGAGGTGTAGCCGGAGATAACCTCGGCGTAGGTGAAAGCGCCGACGTAGCCGATCTTGGCCTCTTCTGCGGTGAATTCGCCAGCTTCGATCATCTCGTTGAGTTTCATACCGGCAACGATACCGGCGAGGTAACGGCCTTCATAGATGGAAGCGAACGCATTGTGGTAGTTGGCAAGGTTCTCGGTGTGCGCCTTCGTGCCGGTGGAATGGCAGAACTGGACATCCGGGAATTCCTTGGCAGCCTGGATCATGTAGTCCTCATGGCCGAAGGAGTCGGCGAAGACGATGTTGCAGCCGGCGTCAGCCAGATCAGCAGCGGCGTCGTAGCATTCCTGACCTTCAGGAACGTTCGTCTTGATGACGTACTCTACGCCAAGAGCCTCGGCGGCTTCCTTCGCGCCGTTGATGAAGTTCAGGTCGTAGGTGGAGTTTTCATCATGGAGCATGATGAAGCCAACCTTGAAGTCAGCGGGAGCGGCCGTCTCGGCGGCGGGCTCTTCGGTAGCCTCCTCGGTCTTTTCTTCGGTTGCGGTTTCGGTGGCTGCGGTTTCGGTCTTGGTTTCCTCAGCGGGAGCGTCGGTCTTAGCCGCACAGGCTACCAGCGCAAAAACCATAACCAGCGCCAGAAGCAGGGCAATGATCTTTTTCATTTCAGCGATTCCTCCTAAATATTTTGTGGATGCACTGACATGCACGCGAATCAGAAAAACTTTTTGCGTGCCGGTCAAGTGCCTTCATTTTACACGATTTATGCAAAGAATGCAATCCCCTTTCAAAAAAATATTTAGCTTTTGTACGGTTTTACGGGAATTCGGCTATGTTGACCTAACAAATTTTTAGATTTTTCTGGCTTTTGTAAATTCTGCACGCAAACAGCCTGTTCAAATTGTCTAAGATGCCACTTCCAAATTCGGCGACGCTGTACGCCTTTCACAACGAACCTAAAAGATTTTTAGCTTTTTGAACGGCCTGTCCTTTTGCGCAAGCAAAGGGGGCGGAATTCGTGAAGTTTGACGAAAGACCGGCGTGGAAAACGGGCCGGAAACATGATATGATAGATTGACAACAGAAAACCTGTCCGTGCACGCCAATGTGCTGCACGGCTTTGGAAAGAGGGAGTATTCATGCACGAACCGTTCTTCCTGCGCGGGACGCTTTTATACAGCAGCAGCCCGGATACCATTGAAATATTGGACGATGGCTGGCTCCTTTGCCGAAACGGCAAGGCGGCGGGTGTGTTCCGGCAGAAGCCCGAGCGGTTCAAGAATCTGGACGTGCTCGACTATTCGGGAAAGCTCATCATTCCCGGCATGACGGATCTTCATCTGCACGCGCCGCAGTTTTCCTTCCGCAGCCTCGGCATGGATTTGGAGCTTCTCGACTGGCTGAATACCTATACCTTCCCAGAGGAAGCGAAATACGAGGACCTTTCCTATGCCGAAACGGCCTATGAGAGCTTTGTGACGCGGCTTACGCGCAGCACGACCACGCGCGCGTGCATCTTCGCGACGCTCCATCTGCCCGCGACGCTCCTTCTCATGCAGAAATTGGAGGACGCGGGCCTCGATACCTATGTCGGCAAGGTCAACATGAACCGCAATTGCCCGGCCTACCTTCGCGAGATTTCGACGAATCAGGCCATCCGGGACACAGAGAGCTGGATACTCCAGTCGTGCGAACGCTTCACACGCACAAAGCCGATTTTAACGCCGCGCTTCATTCCGTCGTGTACGGATGATCTCATGTACGCCCTTTCCCGCCTGCGCGCAAAATACGACCTTCCCGTGCAGAGCCACCTGTCTGAAAACCTCGGTGAGATCGACTGGGTGAGAGAGCTCTGCCCAAGGTCTAAATTCTACGGCGACGCGTACGACCAGTTCGGCATGTTCGGGGGAGGCTACCCCTGCATCATGGCGCACTGCGTGCACTCGAGCGAGGCCGAGCAGGAGCTGATGCTGAGGCGCGGCGTTTACATCGCGCACTCGCCGGAATCGAACATGAACCTTGCCTCGGGCGTTGCGCCGGTCAATCAGTTCATTGACCGGGGACTTCACGTGGGGTTAGCCACGGACGTTGCGGGCGGCAGCCATGAGAGTATGCTCAAGGCGATGATGCACGCCATTCAGGCGTCCAAGCTCCGCTGGCGGCTTTTGGACCAGAACGTGAAGCCGCTGAGCTTTGAGCGCGCGTTCTATCTTGCCACGATGGGCGGCGGCCAGTTCTTCGGCAAGGTCGGATCGTTTTTGGATGGGTACGAGCTCGACGCGGTCGTACTGGATGATGAGAGCCTCGAGCACCCGCAGCAGCTTTCTCCGCGCGCAAGGCTTGAACGTATGGTCTATCTCGCCGACGAGCGGAACATCTGCGCGAAGTTCGTCTCCGGCCGGAAAATTCTATAATGAAAAACCAATCCCCGGGCGGCTGTCCGGGGATTTTTACCGGTTTTTTACGAGTTTTGCGTTGGAATTTGGGCGCTTGGTTACTTGTATGGTGTTCGGTTGCGTGGTATAATATTGCATTGGAAAACAGAAATATGGCGCGGCGGCAAAACCGCGCCGGAGAGACAGAGGAACAGGCGATGAAGGTAGCGGACATTCACGCGCATATCTTCCCGGAGAAGCTGGCGGATAAAGCGCCGGCCTCCATCAGCGCGTTTTACGGCGGCATGGATGTCGCCTGCCACCCGGCGACGGCGGAGAATCTGGTAAAATTCGAGCACGAGGCCGGGATCACGCGCTTTGTCATGAGCAACTCCGCAACGAGCGCGCATCAGGTGCGCAGCATCAACGATTTTTTGCCGCAGGCGGCAAAGGACGTGCCGGGTGCGATTGCATTCGGGTCGATTTTCCCCGGCATGGATGGCGCGGAGGAGGAGCTCGAGCGGGCAAAGGCGCTCGGAATCCGGGGCCTCAAGGTGCATCCGGATTTTCAGAAGGTGCCCATCGACGAGCCGTGCGGCGTGCCGGTCTACCGGAAAGCGGCCAAGCTGGGACTCCCGGTGCTCTTTCATATGGGGGACAACCGGTACGATTACTCGACGCCCGAGCGGCTTTTGAATTTGCTCCGGCAGGTTCCCGACCTGCAGGTCATCGCCGCGCACTTTGGCGGCTGGCTCGCGTGGGAGCATTCGTATGAATGCCCGCTGCCAAGCTGTGTATTGTATGACACGTCGAGCACGCTTCCGATGATCCCGCGCGAGATGGTGCTGCGGATGTTAGATCGGTTCGGCCCCGAGCGGTTCTTGTTCGGGACAGATTTTCCGATGTGGTCTCCGAAGGAAGAGCTGGCGCGTTTTTTGGCGCTGGGACTGGGAGACGACGTGAACGAGAAAATTTTGTATGGAAACTTTATGAAGCTGTTTGATCTGCATGACGCGGAGGAAACGGCGGAGGGAGGATAAGATGTATCAGATCGGTGTGGATATCGGCGGAACCAATATTAAAGTAGGCCTTGTGAATGAGACCATGGAGCTGGTGCAGACGTGCAGCGTCCGCTTCCCGCACGACGGCGCGCGCAGTGTGGTCAAGACGATCGAAGAAGCGGTCGACTTTTTGCTGCGGCAGCAGGCGATTGCGCGGAAGGACGTAGAGAGCGTCGGCATTGTCGTTCCCGGCAGCATCGACCAGAAGGGCGAGCGCGTGATCGACGCGTATAATCTCGGCTTTCACGACGTGCCCCTGAAAGCGCTTGCGCAGGAGGCGTTCGGGGAGATCCCCGTGTATCTTGCAAACGACGCAAACGGTGCGGCGCTGGCTGAGCTCTACGCGGGCGCGTTCCGCGGCTGCAAGACGGCGGTTCTGTTCACGCTCGGCACGGGGCTTGGCGGCGGCATCATTTTAGGCGGCCACATGTTCAACGGCGGCATGAACCAGGGCGTGGAGCTCGGGCACATGTACCTTGTAAACGGCGGTGAGCACTGTACCTGCGGCAACGACGGCTGCATGGAGGCCTACTGCGCGGCGAGCGCTCTGGCACGCGACGGACAGCGGGCAATGAAAAAGCACCCCGAGAGCCTCATCGCCGCGCGCGCGGGCGGGAGCCCGGAGAATGTAGATGCAAAGCTCGTCATCGACTGCGCAAAAGAAGGCGATGAAACGGCAAAGGCTGTGTTCGATCAATATATCGACAGCCTGTCCTCCGCCTGCGCCTCTATTTATAATCTGCTTGACCCGGAGGTTATTGCCATCGGCGGCGGCGTGTGTGGTGCGGGGGAATTCCTCTTTGCTCCGCTGCGCGAAAAGACGACGGGCAAATGCTTCTATAAGACGCACGGAAAGCTCGTCCCGGCAGAGCTTGGCAACGACGCGGGTATGATCGGCGCGGCCATGCTCCACAAGGATGCGCAGTAACGCTTCTTTATAATATTGTTGAAAACCTGAAACCTGAGTTTGGAGGGAATATACTATGGTAAGAATTGATTTGAGCGGCGCGAAGGAATTTACGCCCAATGTGTCGAACGAAGAAAAGGCGTTGGACGCGATTCGGAAGCTGAAGGACGGCTCCGGCGCGGGCAGCGATTTCATCGGCTGGGTCGACCTGCCGGTAAGCTACGACAAGGACGAGTTCGCCCGTATCCAGAAGGCGGCGAAGAAAATCCAGTCGGACTCCAAAGCCCTTGTCGTCATCGGCATCGGCGGCAGCTACCTGGGCGCGCGCGCGGTCATTGAGCTTCTCAAGAGCCCGAACTATAACATGCTCCAGAAGTCGACCCCGGACATTTATTTTGCCGGAAACGGCATTTCGTCCGACGCGCTGACGGAGATCATCGCCATGATCGGCGAACGCGATTTCTCCGTGAACGTCATCTCGAAGTCCGGCACGACGACCGAGCCTGCGATCGCGTTCCGTATTTTCAAAGAGCTGCTCGAAAAGAAGTATGGCAAAGAGGGCGCGCGCGAGCGGATTTACGCCACGACCGACAAGGCAAAGGGTGCGCTCAAGACGCTTGCGACCAAGGAGGGCTACGAGACTTTCGTCGTGCCCGACGATGTGGGCGGACGGTACTCGGTTCTGACGGCAGTCGGCCTGCTTCCCATCGCGGTCAGCGGCATTGACATCGAAAAGCTCATGCAGGGTGCTTCTAAGGAGCGCGAGGAAGCACTGGCAAAAGGCATCGAGAGCGCCGAGGCGCAGTATGCGATGAGCCGCCAGAAGCTTTCCGACGCGGGAAAGCATGTGGAAATTTTAGCTGCCTACGAGCCCTCGTTCCGTTTCATGGCCGAGTGGTGGAAGCAGCTCTACGGCGAGTCTGAGGGCAAGGACCAGACCGGCATTTTCCCGGCCTCCGTCGATCTCACGCCCGATCTGCACTCCATGGGGCAGTATATGCAGGAAGGCAGAAGAATGCTTCAGGAGACGGTCGTCTTCTTCGACAAGGCCAGAACGTCGCTTGCTGTTCCGCTTGATGCGGAAAACCTCGACGGGCTCAATTATCTGGCTGGCCGCGAGATGAGCTATATCAACGAAAAGGCCATGCAGGCGACCAAGGCCGCGCATATCTCCGGCGGCGTGCCAGTGACGGAAATCCGCCTGCCCGAGATCAGCGAAGAGACCGTCGGCGCGCTCATCTACTTCTTCGAGTATGCCTGCGGAGTGTCCGGCTATATCTCCGGCGTGAACCCCTTCAACCAGCCCGGCGTGGAGGCTTATAAGAAAAACATGTTCCACCTCCTCGGCAAGCCCGGCTACGAGGCATAAAAATAACCGGGGACGTGCATATATTCCGTAGGGGCGGCCCTGTCCGCCTGCGGAAAATCCACCGAAACGTGAAACCCATCGGCGAATTCGTACTGCCAAAGGGCGGACAGAGGCGCCCGCCCCTACAGGGGTTTGAAAGTTTCCGAGGTTTGCGTAGGGGACGATGCCTACATCGTCCCGGCAGAATGCACTGATTTTACAGAAATCCCCGGCGAATTCGAGCGTGCCATCGGGTCGATGTGGGCATCGACCCATACGAACCTCCCGGAAGGGGGCGAACATCCCGGAAAATTGCATAAAAATCACCGGCTCGGCTGTTTTGGCAGTCGAGCCGGGTTTCTAGTTCCGGTAGGGGAGATAGTCCAGAAAGCAGCGGACGGCAAGCGGCGTGGGCGCGTCTTTGCGCAGCGCAAGACCGAGCGTCCGGCTGGCCGGAACGCCGAGCGGGCGGATGGCGATTTTGTAGGGAATCCGGCGCAGGATCAGTCCCGGGAGGATACTGAGCCCGAGCCCGCTTTCGACCATCGACATGACCGCGTAATCGTCCACCGTGCGAAGCTGCACGTGCGGCTGGAGCTTGTGGCGCTGTAAATTGCCCAAGAAGAAAGGAACTCCCGCTTACGAGCGTAAGCGGGAGTTTTGCGGTGTTACAGTGCAATGGGGCGCTCAAATGGTACGCTCCAGAGCCTTGTACAAGTAAGAGCTTCTGAACCAAATCCTCCAAATTCGGAACTTTTTCGCTGATTTTTCTCATTCGCATAATCGTCCTCCAAATTTGCAGACCTTTGTCCCTAAAGGTCTAATTTGGGAAAAACCGCAAGCATCGGACTTGATATTCTGGACTTTTTGAGAAATAAAAAAGAGAAATCCAAGCAAAACACTCGGATTTCTCAACTTTGTGTCATGCGAACACTATGGATCAATGGTTTATTTTTTAGACTTCTTATCGTTATCTGCAAAATTCTCAGCGCTTTCAATCAGTTTTGTCACGACCTGATTGAGCTGTGCGACATTCTTTGCTGAAATCACAGGAACGCCAGTCCGTTCTTCCACGGCTTTTCTGGCGATGCCAGCTGCTTCACCGCCCTCACGGGCAACGGATAGGTTCTCGGAAAATGTGGCAGGGGCTTTCTGCTTAGAGATCTCCGTGGTCGTGGCTTCGGCCAGCATATTGAGAACCAACTCCAGCGTCGTCATGTTGTCGCGCAGGTTTTCTTTCTTCAAGCCCTTGAGATTTTTATACTGCCGCGTGTTCATGCCGGACCACGCTTTTATAATCTCGTCGGTCAGAATCGCGTATTCCACGCCTTTCTGTACCCCGCGCGCATCCCATTCATCGGTCAGTTCCTTGCGCACCTGAATGGCTTGCAGGCGCTGGTTGATCCATTCGCGGCTGTAGCCTTTCTTGAGATAGGTTTCCAACGCGCGGTCGATTGTTAGCTCCGGATCGATGGTTTCCTCGATTCGCTCCCGGCCGACCTGTGCCAGCCAGAGCTTGAACGGCTCGGCTTTCGGTGAGGGAATGGACTGGATGATGCGCAGGAGTTGTTCGGTGTCGGCTACGTCGGTATTGTAGCGTTTTCCGTCCTTTGGCGACTTCAGTTTCAGTTGCTGACAATTTGTCAGCAACTGATCTGCACCTTCTTCTTTAAGCCGCTGCTTCAGTTTTGCCCAATAGTTACTTGCACCGCGCTGATCCGGCTGATCGGTCAGCACAGCTACAACATCGACGATGGAAAAGTACCATTCTTCTTTTTCTGCATCCCATGCGGTACGGATGCGCTTGTTCTCAAAAAGCTGAATCTGATCATTCTGCGCCATTCCATTCACCTCGTTCCAGTCATAATTCTTTCAGCAGCCCCTGGCACCCTTCCAACACGTCCCGCCAAGTCGCTTCAAAATCGCCTGTGTACCACGGGTCTGCCACATTGCCGGGGCGGGCGGTATGATCCATCAGGAGGGACATCTTGCCGGCATAATCGCCGCCGCAGATGCGGTGCATATCCCGCAGGTTGGCACTGTCCATACCAATCAGCAGATCGTATTCGTCGTAGTCGCGGCTCGTCAGCTGCCGCGCTGCATGACCGCTGCAATTGATCCCATGTTCCGCTAGTTTGCGCCGCGCCGGAGGATAAACCGTGCAGCTCGCATACTCGTGCCGTACGAACTCGGCCAGCTCGGCGAAATAGGGACTGTCGAACTCGGGCTGCAAGCAGCGGCGCCAGCTTTCTTCTATCCTGACATTCATATCTGTGTTCTATGTTTTTCGACTGTGCGGAACCTGAGCCTTCGGCCTATCCGGGCGCCGCAATGCGCGTGAAACGAATATATAAAAGTATAAAAACTTGCCGCAATTTCTCCCATATTTTTCTAAAATCGCTCGTTTCCCTGCTTCATTCATGACAACCGACGAATAATCGCTATGTTTGTAAAAAACAACGCGAGGTTCGCCATGCAAGACGTTATAGAATTTCTCAGACAGCTGCGGCTCCACAACGACCGGACCTGGTTCGAGGCCAACAAGTCGTGGTACCGTGACGCGCAATCGCAATTCGCCGCCTTCGTCGAGGAGCTGATCGCCGGCATCGCCCGATTCGATTCCTCCGTGCAAGGGCTCGCCGCAAAAGATTGTACCTACCGGATTTATCGCGACACACGCTTCAGCGCCGACAAGACCCCTTACAA
>ERZ1106963.1967-NODE-1967-length-22199-cov-6.803694_pt1 | contig 22199 bp, 17 predicted proteins | sample MGYA00403681_ERZ1106963 | MGnify/ENA primary metagenome ERZ1106963 (study PRJEB35170, sample SAMEA104062407) | human gut metagenome | biome: human gut; feature: human-associated habitat; material: faeces | place: Denmark | collected 2012-05-03 ...
AAACCCTTGCAAATCAAGGAAAAATCGAAGGAGAATGAGTATATATGAAATTAGGTATCGTCGGCTTGCCGAATGTCGGCAAATCCACGCTTTTCAATGCCATCACGAACGCGGGCGTTGCGGCGGACAACTACGCGTTCTGCACCATCGACCCGAACGTCGGCGTCGTTTCTGTGCCGGACAAGCGGCTCGAGTGGCTGCGCGACCAGCACAACCCCAAGAAGTTCACGCCCGCTGTGATTGAATTTGTCGACATCGCGGGCCTCGTCAAGGGCGCGTCAAAGGGCGAGGGTCTCGGAAACAAGTTCCTGTCCAACATCCGCGGCTGCGATGCGATCGTCCATGTCGTGCGCTGCTTTGAAGACCCCAACGTCACCCATGTCGAGGGCTCGACTGACCCGCTGCGCGACATTGAGATCATCAACACCGAGCTCATCATGGCTGACCTCGAGATGATCGACCGCCGCATCGACAAGGCCCAGAAAAACGCCAAGGGCGGCGACAAGCGCTTCAACCACGAGGTCGACGTTTTTACCGCGCTGCGCGACTATATGAACGAGGGTAACCTCGCGCGCACGTTCGAGTGCTCGGAAGACGATGCCGCGATGATCGCGACGAGCGATTTACTCACGCTCCGCAAGACGATCTATGCCGCAAACCTCGGCGAAAACGAGGTCAATACCCCCGAGGAGAGCCGCCATTTCCTGGCCGTTCAGAAGCTCGCGGAATCCGAGGGCAGCCAGGTGCTTCCCATCTGCGCAAAATTGGAGGCCGATATCGCCGAGCTCGACGACCCGGAGGAGAAGGCCATGTTCATGGAGGAATTGGGTCTGAAAGAATCCGGCCTCGACCGGCTCATTCAGTGCAGCTACAGCCTGCTCGGCCTCATCTCCTTCCTCACGGCAGGCCCGGACGAGTGCCGCGCATGGACGATCAAAAACGGCACCAAAGCCCCGCAGGCGGCAGGCAAGATTCACTCCGACTTTGAACGCGGCTTCATCCGCGCCGAGGTCATCGCCTTTGACGATCTCAAGGCCTGCGGCACGCTCGCAAACGCCAAATCAAAGGGCCTTCTTCGCAGCGAGGGCAAGGAGTATGTCATGAAGGACGGCGACGTCGTCAACTTCTTGTTTAATGTTTAAGACTATCCAAAAAAGCAACCGGGAGAAGCGAACTGCTCCTCCCGGTTCTTTTTACATATGTCCTTCCGCTTCTTCGACTGTCAGTCCCATGAGCGCCTGCAAGCGGTTCACGAGAAATCTTGCCGCGTAGCAGACGGTCTCAAAGCGCAGAAATTGCAGCACGTTTTCGTCCCACATCAGCTTGAAAACCGCCGGGAACTCGTCATCTGATGACCAGAACTGCACCATGACCGTTAAAAAGTCAAACAGCGGCACCTGAAACGAAAGCTCCCCCATTGGAAGCTCGACCCCGCCCAGCGCCAGACAGGCTTTTTTCAGCTTCTCCGGGTCTTCATCGCAGCGCGCCGCGAAATCATCGAACGCGCCCTTTGCGGGATTTGCCCCGTGCATCGTGCCTGGCAGGTGCTCGGCTTGTGCGTACCTGCCCGAAAGCGCCGCGCCGTCCTTCGCGCAGCAAAGAAGATCATAGATCGTCATCGCTTCCAGAAATCCCGCAGGCTTCCAGCTGCTTTCGCCTTCCCATTCGATCGTTCCGAGCCTGCGCGAAATGCGGTAGCACCGGTCGAGCAGCCGCAGATAGAGAAACTCCGCATCATAGTCATGGCAGAACATGCGAATCATGCGCCGCTGGTCGTATTTTAAAAACTCCCCCGGCATACGCGCAAGGGTAATATCATAGTTTGACTGCGCCATCGCCATCCCCCTTACTTACCAGAATCGTAGTCCGAGGCCGTCGCCGCGCGCAGCTGCGCGATTGCGTCCGTGAGCGTCTGCTCCATGTCCGGGAAGAGCCCGGAGTTAATCGCGCTTCGGATGGGCAGAATTTCATAGCGCGGGCTTTTTCCCTCGCCGTGGTCCATGAGATAGATCGGCGTATAGCTGACGCCGGAGAGCTGCGTCGCGCCGGTCTGGCCGTTTTTTGTGAACGAGAGGTTCAAAACCACGGACTCGCGGCAGTTTTTCGCGTAGCTGTCGTCCATCGCGGAGAAGAAGTTTCCGAGACTGTAGGCAACAAAGCACGTCTTTTGAGCGCCGTCCACCGTCGTGACCTGCTCTTCCTCCATAGGCCCTACAATGTGCGAGTGCGAGCCGATGATCGCGTCCACGCCGTTTTCAAAGAGCAGATTTTTGATCTTCTTCTGCGAATCCGTCACGGCAGAATCTGATTCACTGCCCCAATGGAGCATCGCGACAATTACATCCGGCTGCAAAGCCTTCGCCGCATTCACCGAGTCCAGAATCGCCGATTCGTTAATCTTATTGAAATCGGACGCGTAGTCCTCATAGAGCACGTCCACCGCGTATTCCTCGCCCTCCGGGAGCGTCAGGTAGTTGAGCCCCTTTGTGTAGGCGATAAACGCGATTTTCACGCCGTTGACGTTTTTGAGCAGCACCCCACCAAGGCTCGTCTTGTCATCCTGCGCCGCGTACGTTCCCACGTGGGAGATCCCCGCCGCGTCGAGATACTGGATCGTGCTTCGGAGGCCGGAAAGCCCATTTTGAATGGAATACGTGTTTGCCGTCTGCAAAATGTCAAAGCCGATAGAGTTGAGCGTCTTGGCCAGCGACTCCGGCGCGCGGAAATCGGGCTTTCCAGCATACGGAGGGCCGCAGAAATTGAGCTCGAGATTTCCGACCGTGAGGTCGGCCGATACCGTGCTGCCCGAGACGGCGGCAAAGCTCGAGGTGAAATCGTACGTGCCGTCACTTTGCAGCGCGGCCTCCAGCTGTTCGTCATACATCATGATATCGCCCACGGCCGCAATCGTGACGGTCGTGTCCGGCTCGGTCGGAACGGCCGCCTGCGATACATCCGTCTGCGCCGTGTCCTGCGATGTCTGCTGCGTCTGCTCCGTTTTTTTGCGGGCGCTGCAACCGCGCACGATCAGAACCAGCGATAAGATCAGAATCACCAGCAAAAGCCCCAGCACAATACGCTGCTGCATCTTGCGGCGGCGGCGATCCTCAAGCCGTTTGAGCCGCCGGGCTTCTAATAATTGCTCGTCGCGTTCAAATTCCTGTTCGTCCATAAAACTCCTTTCCCGGCAAGCTGCTAGCAAATCGCCGGTTTTTGCAATGCGTTCTGATTATAAAACAATGAAACTATTTTCATGATACAATAGCGTTCTAAGTATAAAACAGCTACGCTATTTTCATTATACTATATCGCGCAATTTTGCACAACGGGGAATTTCTCCCGCGAAAAAACTCACACCTTGGCGAATGGCTTCAAATGTGTTACAATGGTAACAAACTTTTCAAAGGAGCGTTCCATGAAACATCGCCGCAGTTCCGTCGGGCGCACGCGCCTGATTTTGATTCTATTGTGCATCGTTCTAGCCGCCGCCATGCTCTGGTGCGCGCTGTCGCTCATCCTCCGCATCGGCACGTACTCCGGCCGCACCGTGGGAAATGACCCCGTTCAGGAGCAAACGCCGGTCGAACCGGTCGACCTCGAGCCAACCGTCCCGGAAAACAGCTACGACCCGGCAGGCTTTTATGAAGAGGGCGGCTTCAAGCGCTATAAAAGTGAAGACACCCTCGCCTCCGTCGGCGTAGACGTGTCGTCTCATCAGCAGGAGATCGACTGGGAGCTCGTCGCGGCAAACGGCGTGGAGTTTGCCATGATCCGCGTGGGCTATCGCGGCTACACCGAGGGCGAAATTCAGCCAGACGACTATTTTGTCCAGAACATCGAGGGTGCGCGCGCGGCAGGCCTTGACGTGGGCGTGTACTTCTTCTCGCAGGCGCTCGATGAGCAGGAGGCCATCGACGAGGCAAATTACGTACTCGAGCAAATCAAGCCCTATTCCCTCTCCTATCCCGTCATTTTTGACTGGGAGGACATCGAAGCTGACGCGCGCACCGACGGCATGGACTCCGTTCAGCTCACGAAAAACGCCATCGCCTTCTGCGACACGATCGAACAGGCCGGCTACCGCGCGGGCGTGTATTTTAACCAGCGCTTCGGCTATGAGGAGTTTGACCTCGAGAGCCTGCAGGACTACGTGTTCTGGCTCGCCGAATACAACGACACGCCGAGCTTTTCGTTCCATTTCCAGATCTGGCAGTACTGCAACGACGGCCGCGTCGACGGCATCAAGACAGACGTGGATTTAAATCTTGCTTTTTTACGCGCCAAGCATTGAGATTTTGCTTCCCCCGGAAGCCCGGGGGGGACTTTCTTGATAGACTAAGTGCCCGCGGAACGAGACGTTCCGCGGGCACTGCCTTACGTTTTGTTTTCCATTTCATCGTGTCCTCCGTTTCTGTCTGGCCGTATTTCGGCAAGTCCCAGTGTACCACAGGCCGCTTTGACCATCTGCGCAGAAACGAAAAGCAGCGAACGCCGAAAGTCTGATCTCTCAGCGTCCGCTGATTCCTTATGCTTTCCAAAGTTCCCCGTTTTCCGACGGAATCTTCAAAACCGACGCGTAGGGGTTGATGCCCACATCTACCCATTGGGCACCATCGAATTCGTCGAAGGTTTCCCATAAAATCGGATTGATTTGCCGGGACGATGTAGGCATCGTCCCCTACGCACCAATCGAAAAAACAAAAAGGGCGGGCAGGAAGCAAAGCTTCCTGTCCGCTCTCTTTCACAAATGCTTATCCAAATCTCAGGGGACTCAAATGACGTGATACTCCTTCAAGAGCTTTTCAATATCCGTGCCCTCGATTTTCTCGAGCGCCTTTTTGACGGCGATCTTTTCGGCAAGGCCCATCTTCAGATCGGTGGCCTTCTTGCCGTCGCGGAGCTTCACGGTCGCATCGAGCAGCGCACGCACATCATAGACGCTGCCCCAGACCTCCGGCACGCCGCGGTCGACATTGCAGAGCGTATACACGGCCTCCATGCCGGTGCGCATCGAATACTCGGTGGTGAAGATCGTGTCGCGCGGGGTCTCGGCGAATTGGCCGAGGAAGGCGAAGTTCACAGAGCCGTCGGGCACAACCTTCGGGCGGTCGCCGTAGGCTCTCGGCATGAAGAACGCGTCGATATACGGCATCATGACGGGCACGGTGTTTGCGCTGTTCGTGGCAAGCTCCTCAATTTCGCCCTCCGGAACGCCGATGTGATACAGCCACTCCATACAGATTTCCTTGCCGGTGCACTCGCGCATGGGCTTTTTGACGAAATCACCGGGCTTGTCGGTAAAGAGGGAGTACACCCACACAAGGCAGTGGTCCTTCGGCTGCTCGCGGAACTGCGGCTGGCGGTTGATCGTCCAGCTTAAGAGCCACGAGGAGTCCTTGACAGAGACAATGCCGCCGGTGACGACCTTTCCTGTAAACGGATCGCGCTTGCAGATCTTCTTGATATAGGGAATGATACGGTCGTCCAGCGTTTCGACTGTCGCGCTCATCCAGTTCGTCTTCTCGGGGTCGGAGCAGAACTTGTCGGGATGGCCGAACGCGGGGTCCTGCGCGGCAATCTTGCGCCACATGTCCCAGCCGCCGCCGGGTTTGAGCTCGGTGTTATAGGTTGCGGGCATGTTCTGGCTGCCCATCGAGGAATTTTCCACGCAGCCGCCGTTCGTGATAAAGACCAGATCGTTTTCCGTAAGGTCAATGCCGTCTTCCTTGCCGTCGTGAATCATTTCGATGCGCTTTGCGACCTTCTTGCCGTCGCGGCAGTCAAAGATCACGTTTGTGACCTGTGTGCCAAAATGGAACTGCACGCCGAAGCTCTCGAGGTACTTGACCATCGGCAGGATCATCGACTCATACTGGTTGTACTTCGTGAAGCGAAGGGCCTTGAAGTCGGGCAGACCTCCGATGTGGTGGATATAGCGCTGAATGTAGAGCTTCATCTCCAGCGCGCTGTGCCAGTTTTCAAAGGCAAACATCGTTCTCCAGTAGAGCCAGAAATTCGAGTTCAGGACCTCATCGTCAAAGTAATCGGTGATCTTCTTGTCCTGAAGCTCCTCGTTCGGCGTGAAGAACAGCTTCATGATCTCCATCGCACCCTTGTCGGAGATGTCGAACTTGCCGTCGGTGTGCGCGTCCTGTCCGCGCTTTTCCGTGGCGCGGCAAAGAGAATAGTTGGGGTCCTCCTTGTTGAGCCAGTAATACTCGTCGAGAACGCTCACGCCCTCGGTCTCAATGGACGGAATCGAGTGGAACAGGTCCCACATGACCTCGAAATGGTTGTCCATCTCGCGGCCGCCGCGCATCACGTAGCCAAGATTCTCAAACTTGTAGCCGTCGCACGCGCCGCCGGCAAGATCGCCCTTCTCCAGAATATGCACCCGCTCGCCCTTCATCTGCGCGTCGCGCACGAGATAGCAGGCCGCCGTCAGAGCAGCAAGGCCGCTGCCGACAATATACGCCGATTTCTTGTCAATGCCCTCGGGCTTCTTGGGTCTTGCAAATGCTTCATAGTTGCCGCTGGAATAATACATAACATAGCCTCCATTCAGAATCAAAAAACAATGGCCGGAAACATGACCTGCGGCGTTCTCTGTCAACCACTTTTGCCGCACGCTCTATGTTTCCCTTTCGATGACACAAGCATACTACGAAAGCGAAAGCTCCGCCATGTGCAAAACGCCCGCCGTGACGGAATTTCCATCACAGCAGGCGTAGTTGCACGATTTTTGGTCATCAGGCGGTCAATTGCCCAGAATTACTTTTTGAAGCTGTCTTTGAGCAGCACGCTGCGATTGAAGACAAGATGGTCCGCCTTGCAGTCCTTCGAGTCCAGGCAGAAGTAGCCCACGCGCATGAACTGATAGCAAGGAGCCGTATGCGCTGCGCGGCCATCGCCTTCTTCGTCGTACTTCTCCGCTTCGGCAACCAGCGCAGACTCGACCTTGCAGCCGGTGAGCACCGTGAGCGATTCGGGGTTCATGCACTCTAAGAAGTCCTTGTCCGCGCCGTCGGGCTGCGCGTCCAGGAACAGGTTGTCGTACAGGCGGACTTCCGCGTCGACGCAGGTTTCCGCGTCCACCCAGTGGATCGTCGCGCCCTTGACCTTGCGGCCGTCGGCAGGATCGCCGCCGCGGGATTCGGGGTCATACTCAGCGTAAACCTCGACGACGTTTCCGTCTTCATCGCGCTTGCAGCCTGTGCAGCGAATTAAGTAAGCGCTCTTGAGACGGCACTCGGGGCCTTCCGGATAAAGACGCTTATACTTGGGAACGGGCTCAGCAAGGAAATCGTCCGCCTCGATCCAGAGGTTCCGGGAGAACGTGACGGTGTGCGTGCCCTGTTCGGGATGGACGGGGTTATTTTCAACCTCAAACGTCTCAGACTGTCCCTCGGGGTAGTTCGTGATGACAAGCTTCACAGGGCGAAGGACGGCCATCGTGCGCTCGGCGGTGTCGTTGAGGTCCTCTCGCAGGCAGTGCTCGAGCAGCGCATACTCCACCGTGTTCGCGGATTTTGCCACGCCGATGCGCTCGCAGAAATCGCGGATGGCGTGGCTCGTGTAGCCGCGTCTTCTCAGGCCGCAGAGCGTCGGCATTCTCGGGTCGTCCCAGCCGGACACGCGGCCCGTTTCAACCAGAAGTCGAAGCTTGCGCTTGGACATGACGGTATGGTCAATGCCGAGACGCGCAAACTCGATCTGGCGCGGCTTGTGGTACGGAATCGAAATATTGCTCACAACCCAGTCATAAAGCGGCCGGTGCGCCTCAAACTCCAGCGAGCAAAGAGAATGCGTAATGCCCTCGAGCGCGTCCTGAATGGGGTGGGCAAAGTCGTACATCGGGTAGATGCACCACTTGTCGCCCTGCCGGTGATGGTGCATGTAGCGGATGCGGTAGATGACGGGGTCGCGCATGTTGAAGTTTCCGCTCGCGAGGTCAATTTTCGCGCGCAGCGTCTTCGAGCCCTCGGGGAACTCGCCGTTTCTCATGCGCGCAAACAGATCGAGGTTTTCCTCGACCGAGCGGTCGCGGTACGGCGAGACGGCGGGCTTTCCGATGTCGCCGCGGTACTCGCGGAACTGCTCCGCCGTCAGATCGCAGACGTAGGCAAGGCCCTTTTTGATGAGCTCGACGGCGTATTCATAGTCCTTTTCAAAATAGTCCGAGCCATAGAAGAACCGGTCCCCCCAGTCAAAGCCCAGCCAGTGAATGTCGGCTTGGATCGCGTCAACGTACTCCGTGTCTTCCTTCGTGGGGTTCGTGTCGTCCATGCGCAGGTTGCACAGGCCTCCGAATTTTTCCGCCGTTCCGAAATCGATCGTGAGCGCCTTGCAGTGGCCGATGTGCAAATATCCGTTCGGCTCGGGCGGGAAGCGCGTGTGGACCTTCAGCCCTTCAAACTGACCGCCGGGGGCAATATCCTCTTCAATGAAAGCGTCGATAAAGTTTCTCGACTCCAAGGGCTTTCTTTCTTCTTCCATGTGATACATCCTCTCTTGTGCGTCCTGATTCTCTGTATTATATACGATTTTACGCCGCAACGCAACGGGGAATTCTTCTTTCGCTTCAATATATGAATTTACCGTGAAAAATGCAAATTCCCTCTTTTCAATTTCCCAAAATTATTATAGAATAGGAAAAGAGTTTTATAAGGAGAGGTATGGCATGAGCGAACCAAAATATCATCGGGTACTGCTGAAAATCAGCGGCGAGGCACTGGCGGGCGAAGCGCACCGCGGGCTCGACTTTGACGTCATCGGCGGCGTGTGCGACGTGGTCAAAAAGTGTGTGGAAAAAGGCGTGCAGATCGGCATTGTCGTCGGCGGCGGCAACTTCTGGCGGGGCCTCAAAGACGGCGGCGACCGCATGGAGCGCACGAGAGCCGACCATATGGGCATGCTGGCAACGTGCATCAACGCCTTAGCGGTCGCGGACTGCCTCGAGCAGCGCGGCGTGGCGGTGCGCGTGCAGACGGCCATCGCTATGAACCAGATCGCCGAGCCCTACATCCGCAGCAAGGCCATCCGGCACCTGGAGAAGGGCCGCGTCGTGATCTTCGCCTGCGGCACCGGCAACCCGTTCTTCTCAACGGATACAGGCGCTGTCCTGCGCGCGGCAGAGATTAACGCGGACGCGATTCTGCTTGCCAAAAACATCGACGGCGTCTACTCGGCAGATCCCGCAAAGGACCCGACGGCGGTTCGCTACGACGAAATTTCCTACGACGAGGTACTCGCGAAGCATCTGGCCGTCATGGACTCGACCGCGACATCCCTTTCCATGGACAACCACATTCCCGTGCAGGTCTTCGCGCTGAAGGACCCCGAAAACATTCTGCGCGTGGTCATGGGCGAAAAAATCGGAACGATTGTGAAGGAGGAACTTTAACATGGCAGATCTCAAGCAGTTCGAACGCAAAATGGAAAAAACTCTGGAGGTGCTCGCCTCCGATTTCGGCGCCGTCCGCGCAGGCCGCGCCAACGCGCAGGTGCTCGACCGGATCACGGTTGAGTATTACGGCACGCCCACGCCCGTCGGTCAGGTCGGCACGATTTCTTCCCCTGACCCTCGCACGCTCGTCATCCAGCCGTGGGACGGCTCGCTTCTGAAGGTCATTGAAAAGGCGATCCAGACCTCAGACCTCGGCATCAACCCGCAGAACGACGGCCGCGTCATCCGCCTCGTCTTCCCGCAGCTGACCGAGGAGCGCAGAAAAGAGCTCACCAAGCAGGTCAAAAAGTACGGCGAGGACGCGAAGGTCGCCGTCCGTAATGTCCGCCGCGACGCGGTCGACTTTGTCAAGAAGGCCCAGAAGAAGGGCGAAATGACCGAGGACGACCAGAAGAAGGCCGAAAAGGACATTCAGGAGCTCACCGATAAATACATCAAGAAAATCGACGAAATGTGCGCCAAGAAGGACAAGGAGCTCATGGAGATTTAATCCATCTCCACAGGATTGTGTATTCTTCCGGGGTGTTCGTAGGGGGCGATGCCCACATCGCCCCAAGGGCACGAACGAATTCGCCGGAGATTTTCAGGAAACCGGATTTTTCCGCCGGGTCGATGTGGGCATCGACCCCTACGCAATTTTATTAAGATTACACAGTTTTGTAAGATTACGCGTTCTTGTAAGACTACACAATTTCGCAAACCAATTCGCAACCATCCGCAAAGGCCGCCGCTCGGCGGCTTTTGTTTTGAAAGGGTAAGCTATGGCAATCACAAAACAAACACCGCTCGCGCTGGACCCTGCGCGCATGCCGCGCCATGTCGCCATCATCATGGACGGCAACGGCCGCTGGGCGCAGAAGCGCGCACTTCCCCGTACGGCGGGACACAAGGCAGGCGCGGAGACCTTCCGCCGCATCGCGACCTGCTGCAAAAATTTAGGGTTAGAGTATCTCACCGTCTACGCGTTTTCGACCGAAAACTGGAAGCGCTCGGAAGACGAGGTCTCTACCATCATGCGCCTTTTTGAAACGTATCTTCACGAGGCCATCGACACCATGGAGCGCGATCAGATCCGCCTCAAAATCTTAGGCGAGCAGGCGCGCATCAGTCCGGAGCTGAGACGGCTTATCGCGAAGACCGACGAAATTTCCGCGCATTATGACGGCTTTCAGGCAAACGTCTGCATCAATTATGGCGGCCGGGACGAAATTGTCCGCGCGGCCAAAAAGTTTGCCGCCCTGTGCATGGAAGGAAGCGTAACGCCCGAAGAGCTGACGGAGGGCCTTTTCTCAGGGTTACTCGATACCGCCGGTATCCCCGACCCCGAGCTCATCATCCGTCCTTCGGGTGAGATCCGCACATCGAACTTCCTGCTCTGGCAGTCGGCGTACGCGGAATATTACTTTACGGACGTGCTCTGGCCGGACTTTGACGAGGCGGAGCTCAAGAAGGCGCTTTTGTCTTATCAGAGCAGGAACCGCCGCTTTGGAGGTGTCAAATGAAACAGAGATTACTTGTGGCCGCCGTCGGCGTTCCGGCGCTGCTGGTCATTTTGCTGGCGCTGCCGCCGTTTGCCACGACGGTGCTGGTGTGCCTGATTGCCGGCATTGCGGCATATGAGCTGCTGCACACCGCTGCTAAGCAGCCCCGTCCCATCGTCTATGTTCTCACGATCGCCTGCGCGCTTGTGTGCGTATGGAATGCTGAGCTATCTGAGATCGTCTTCCCCATCGCGGCGTTTCTGCTGCTGACGGCGCTGTGCCTGATTGCCGTTCTGACGCACGGAAAAGAAAACGCCATGCCGTTTTCGGACGTTTCTTTGTGCATGCTTGCGGGCGTCGTGTTCCCGGTTATGTACAGCTGCATCGCGTATCTGCGCCAGACCGGAAGGGTTCTGGTGCTGATGCCGTTTGTCATCGCCTTTGTGGGAGATTCCGCGTCGATGCTCGGCGGCATGGCGTTCGGCGGCAAAAAGCTCTCGCCCTACGTTTCGCCCAATAAGACCGTCTCCGGCTTTGTCTGCGGTCCCATCGGAAGCGCGCTCGGCATGGTGATTCTCGGGCTCATTGAAAAAGCGGTGTGGTCCTTTACCATTCCGCTCTGGTATCTTGCCGTCATCGGCGTGGTCGCCAATCTCTTAGGGCAGCTCGGAGACCTCACGACGAGCCTGATCAAGCGCGAGGTCGGCGTGAAGGACTACAGCCACCTGTTTCTGACCCACGGCGGCATGCTCGACCGGTTCGACTCGACGCTTTTTATCGCCCCGGTCGTGTACGCCATGATGTTCCTTGCGGAGGCGATTGTATGAGCAGCTGTATTTCGATTTTAGGCTCGACGGGCTCCATCGGCCGGCAGACGCTGGACGTGGTCGACAAGCTCGGTCTGCGCGTGGCCGCCCTAACGGCGAACCGGGACGTGGACCGGCTTGAGGCGCAGTGCCGCAAATACCGCCCGAAGCTTGCCGTAATGATGGACGAAGCGGCCTACAAGGAATTAAAGGCGCGTCTTTCGGATATGAATATAACAGTCGTGCTGGGGCTCGAGGGGCTCATTACGGCGGCCAGCCTCCCGGAGGCTGACACGGTCGTCACGGCTGTCTCCGGCATGGTCGGCCTCAAGCCTACGCTCGCTGCCATCCGCGAAAAAAAGCGCATCGCGCTTGCCAACAAGGAAACTTTGGTGTGCGCGGGCGAGCTTGTGATGGAGCAGGCGAAAACATACGGCGCGGAGATTATCCCCGTCGACTCCGAGCACTCGGCAATTTTCCAGTGTCTGATGGGAAATCGCGGCAAAACGCAGATTAAGCGCCTGATTCTGACCTGTTCCGGAGGGCCCTTCTATGGCCTTTCCCGCGCGGAGCTCGCCGAAAAGAAAAAGGCCGACGCACTGCGCCACCCGAACTGGAAAATGGGTGCAAAAATCACCATCGACTGCGCGACGCTTATGAATAAGGGGCTCGAGATCATCGAGGCCATGCGGCTTTATGATCTGCCGCTCGAGAAGGTCACGGCAGTCGTGCACCGGCAGTCGATCGTCCACTCGATGGTCGAGTTCACCGACGGCGCTGTTATGGCGCAGCTCGGCGCGCCCGATATGCGCATTCCGATTTCTCTTGCCATGACGTATCCCGAGCGGAAGCAGACGCCCGCGCCCGCGCTCGACCTTCTGTCCTGCCCGCCGCTGACGTTCGCGGAAATTGACGAGGGAAGCTTCGACTGCTTCCGCCTTGCCAAAGAGGCGGCAAAACGCGGCGGCACGGTCTGCGCAGCCATGAACGCGGCAAACGAAGAGGCGGTTGCCCTCTACTTACAGGACATCATCGGCTTTTATGACATTTCCGAGCTCGTTGCCCGCGCGATGGAGCTTCCGTCCGTGGAGCGCCCCAAGCTGCGCGACATTCTGGCCGCCGACAAGGCTGCGCGTGAGCTTGTCTGGAGCCGTTTTTTTCGGTAATTTCGCATTTTTTATCATCAGGTGATGCTATGTATATTTTACTCGCAATTTTGATGTTCGGCTTTCTGATCTTTATCCACGAGCTGGGGCACTTTCTCTCGGCGAAGCTGCTTGACGTACAGGTCAACGAATTTGCCATCTGCATGGGGCCCGTGCTTTGGCAGAAGAAAAAAGGCGAAACGACCTATTCTCTGCGCGCAATTCCCATCGGCGGCTTCTGCGCGATGGAGGGAGAGGACGAGGAGTCGGACAATCCGAGAGCGTTCCCGCAGAAAAGCTGGTGGCGGCGGCTGATCATCTTAGCTGCCGGGTCGTTCATGAACTTCGTCGCGGGCTTTCTTGCGATCGTCCTTCTCTACACCGGCGCCAGCGCCTACTCCGCTCCCATCGTCACGGACTTTTTTGAGGGCTGCCCGTTAGAGTCCTCCGACGGCTTGCAGGTGGGCGATGAGCTCTACAAGATCGACGGCCATCGCGTCTATCTCTACTCGGATGTGGGGATGCTGCTTTCCCGGAACAAAACGGGCGTATACGATGTCGTCGTGAAGCGAAACGGCGAGCTGGTCGAGCTCCATGAGTTTGAGATGAAGCCGCAGCTTTATATGGTCGACGGCCAGCAGGAGTATAAATACGGCCTTTATTTCGGCACCGTACCGGGCGGATTTTCTAATTGCCTCAAATACAGCTGGTACACGGCAATGGATTTCGCGCGGCTGGTCTGGATGAGCCTCGAGGATTTGGTGTCCGGGCTCGTGTCGGTGAGCGACATGTCAGGTCCCGTCGGCATTGTCTCGACGATCTCCGAGGTCGGCAGTCAGTCGGCTACGGTACAGGCCGGGCTTCAGAACGTTGCGTATCTCGGCGCATTTATCGCGATCAATTTAGCCGTCATGAACATGCTGCCGCTTCCCGCGCTGGACGGCGGGCGCATCTTTTTGCTTCTCGTGAACTCGCTTTTTACCGCCATTACGAAAAAGAAAATTCCCGCCAAATACGAGGCCTATGTCCACGCCGCCGGTATGGTGCTGCTGCTGGGCTTCATGGCGTTTGTAACCTTCAAGGACATCTGGAAGCTATTCACATAGAGGTGTGATACGAATGACAAAACAAATTACCGTCGGCAAGGTCAAAATCGGAGGCGGCGCGCCGGTTTCCATTCAGTCGATGCTGAACACAAAAACGACCGATGTAGAGGGCTCTCTCCGGCAGATTCGCGAGCTGGCCGCGGCAGGGTGCGAAATTGCGCGGCTGGCCGTGCCGGATATGCAGGCCGCGGAAGCTTTCGGCAAAATCTGCGAAGCCTCTCCCCTGCCGCTCGTTGCCGACATTCACTTTGACTACCGGCTCGCCATCAAGGCAGCGGAAAACGGCGCATCTAAGATCCGTATCAACCCCGGAAACATCGGGGGCGAGGAACGGATCAAGGCCGTCGCCGACTGCTGCAAGGCGCACCATATTCCGATCCGCATCGGCGTGAATGGGGGCAGTTTAGAGAAAGACCTTCTTGAAAAGTACGGCCATCCCACGCCGGAGGCTCTGGTGGAAAGCGCGTTTTCTCACATCCGGCTGCTTGAAAAATTCGGCTTTGACGATATCTGCGTGTCGATGAAATCGAGCTCGGTGCCTCTTATGATGAAGGCCTATCAGCTCTTTTCCGCGCAGTCGGATTACCCTCTGCATGTCGGCGTGACCGAGACCGGAACGGAGCACATGGGGATCATCAAGTCGGCCATGGGCATTGGCGGCCTGCTCTGTATGGGCATCGGCGACACGATCCGCGTGTCCCTGACGGCAGATCCCGTGTGTGAGGTCTATGCCGCGCGCGACATCCTCAAAGCCGCCGGGCTTCGCCATGACGGGGTCAACATCGTCGCCTGCCCCACCTGCGGCCGGACGAGAATCGACCTCATTGGACTTGCAAACCGCGTAGAAGAGGCGCTGAAAAATTGCAAAAAGCCCATCACCGTCGCGGTCATGGGCTGCGTTGTGAACGGTCCCGGCGAGGCGCGCGAGGCGGACGTCGGCATTGCGGGCGGCGACGGCGTCGGCATGCTCTTTGCCAAGGGCCAGATGCTTAAAAAGCTTCCCTACGACGAGCTCCTTCCCGCGCTTCTTTCCTACATTGATACGTTGTAACCGCATTTCATACACGTCATATCTTTCCGGGATTCCTGCAATCAACGCGTAGGGGGCGATGCCCACATCGCCCCAAGGGAAGTTACGAATTCGCCGGAGATTCCCGTTCAATCGGTTTGTAACGCCGGGTCGATGTGGGCATCGACCCCTACGTCTCTATTTAGGATATACTACATATTTGAGGAACCACCATGCAGAACCTTCCGTTTGACCATTTATTCTGCAATTTCATACCAGGCGAAACGCTCTTGGGAAAGCTAGACGCGCTTGTCATTGAGCACGCCGAGCTTTCGCGCGAAGAGCGCACGCTGACCCTCTGGCTGTTCAGCGAAACGTATCTCACGCAAAAAGACGAGGCCGCGCTGAAAGACGGTTTACAGGCGCAGTATGGCCTGCGGCGCGTCGAGCTGAACCTACGCTTTCCCGAGTCGCTTTTGCCCAACATGGACTTTCGTGATCTTGCGCAGGTCTTTATCAAGGCCTACTCCCCTGCTGCCGGAAGTCTTGCCGGGGCAAAATATGAGCTGCTGGACAGCAAGCTCACCATCCACCTGCCCGCAAACGGCAAGGCAGATTTGGAGCCGCACATTCCCAAGGCGCAGAATTTCCTCAAAGCGCGCTTCGGCACCTCCCCGGAGATCGAGATCACGGCGCACAGCGCATTAGAAGGCCGGGCGCTTTTCGACGAGACGGCCAGAATCCGCCGCGAGACCATGGCGCAGGCCCCCGCCGTACAGGTCAAAGAAGCGGCAAAGAAACCGGCCTCGTCTTCTTCCTCGCAAGCGCCCTCCGGAGACATGATCTTTGGCCGTCCATTCGGCGGCGAGGTCGTGAAGATGAAGGATTTGAACCTGGATATGTACCGCGTGGTCGTGGCGGGCAAGGTCTTCGCCGTCAACCACAAGGAGCTCAAAAAGCGCAACGCGTGGGTCGTGAGCTTCGACGTGACTGACTACACCAGCTCCGTGCGCATCAACCAGTTCATGGAGAACGACAAGGCAAAGCCGATTCTGAGCGGCATTTCTCCCGGCATGTGGGTAAAAATCCAGGGCAAAATGACCTTCGACCGGTACGATAACGAGATGGTCATGCAGCCGAACGCGATCGTGAAGCTGCAAGCGCCCGTGCGGTTGGACACGGCTCCCGAAAAGCGCGTGGAGCTGCACCTTCATACCAACATGTCCTCCATGGACGCTCTGACCTCCGTCTTCCCCAAGGCTGGCCCGGACCGGAACGTCATCAAGCGCGCCGAGAGCTGGGGTCACAAGGCCATCGCCATTACCGACCACGGCGGCGCGCAGTCGTTCCCGAATGCGATGCACTCGGCCAAGAACATCAAGATTCTCTACGGCTGCGAGGGCTACTACGTCAACGACGTAGACGACCGCATCGCCGTCCATGGAACGCTTGACGCAAGCTTCGACGACGAATACGTCGCCTTTGACCTCGAGACGACGGGTTTATCTTCTCAGCACGACATGATCATCGAGATCGGCGCGGCAATCATGAAGCGCGATCAGGTGCTTGATACCTTCCAGACCTTCGTCTCGCCTGGCAGAAAGCTTCTTCCCAAGATCATTGAGCTCACGGGCATTACCGACCAGATGCTGGAGGGTGCGCCCACGGTTGAGGAAATTCTTCCGAAATTTCTGGACTTCGTGGGAGACCGGCCTCTTTGCGCCCACAACGCGGACTTTGACATCGGCTTTGTAACGGCCGCATGTGAGCGTTTGAATATTCCCTTCCAGCCGACCTATGTCGATACGCTCGTTCTGGCGCAGAACCTGATGCCCGACCTCGGGAAATACAAGCTGAACATCGTGGCCGACGCTTTGAGCCTGCCGGAATTCAATCACCACAGAGCCTCCGACGACGCGATCACCTGCGGCTATCTCATGATGCGGTTCTGGAAGATGTTAGACGAGCAGGGCGTGCATACGCTCAGCGCCGTCAATCCCCGCATGGCGGAGCTTCGCGCGGGCGGCCGCATTTTTGACCGCCGGGCAAAGCACATCATCGTGCTCGCCAAAAATTCGATTGGCCTCCGGAACCTCTACCGCCTCATTTCCTACGGCAACCTCAAGTATTTTAAGCGCGTGCCCATCATGCCGAAGTCGGAGCTTCTCAGGTGGCGCGAGGGGCTCATCATCGGCTCTGCCTGCGAGGCGGGCGAGCTGTTCCAGGCCGTTATCAATCACAAGAGCTGGGCCGAGCTCAAGCGCATCGCGGAATTTTATGATTACCTGGAAATTCAGCCCATCTGCAACAACCGCTTCATGCTGGAGAAGGGCATGGCAGAGGACGAAGAAGAGCTCCGGAGCTTCAACCGCACCATTGTAAAGCTGGGCGACGAGCTCGGAAAGCCCGTGGTCGCAACCGGCGACGTGCACTTTCTCGACCCCGAGGACGAAATTTACCGGCACATCCTGCTTGCTACCAAGCAGATGCCCGACGCGGACAAGCCGCTTCCCATCTACTTCAAAACGACCGACGAGATGCTGGAAGAATTCTCGTACTTGGGCGCAGAAAAGGCCTACGAGGTCGTCGTCAAGAACACAAACATGATCGCCGACTGGTGCGAAACTGTTCGCCCGGTTCCTCACAACCTCTTTGCGCCGAAAATCGAAAACTCTGTGGAAGACCTCAAGGCCCTCGTCTACGGCAAGCTCCACCGGCTCTACGGCGAGAATCCGCCGGAGCTCATTCAAAAGCGCGTGGATACGGAGATGCACGACATCATCTCGTGCCACTATGATGTGATCTACATGTCGGCGCAGAAGCTGGTGCAGAACTCGCTCGAGCACGGGTACCTGGTCGGCTCCCGAGGCTCGGTCGGCTCATCGATCGTCGCGTTCATGTCCGGCATTACAGAGGTCAACTCCTTCCCGCCGCACTACCGGTGCCCCAAGTGCCAGTTCACGACCTTCGAGGTGCCGGATGACTGCGCCTGCGGCGCGGATCTACCGGACGCGGTGTGTCCCAAGTGCGGCGCACAGTTAGACAAGGACGGGTTCAACATCCCGTTTGAAACGTTCCTCGGCTTCGGCGGCGACAAGGTCCCCGATATCGACCTCAACTTCTCCGGCGAGTATCAGGCAAGAGCCCACGCCTACTGCGTCGAGATGTTCGGCTCCGACCATGTTTTCAGAGCCGGAACCATCGGCACGGTCGCGGAAAAAACGGCCTACGGCTACGTCAAAAAGTATCTCTCCGAGCGCGAGATAACCGTCAGCAAGGCCGAGGAAAACCGGCTCGCGTCCGGCTGCGTCGATGTAAAGCGCACGACCGGCCAGCATCCGGGCGGCCTCGTCGTTATCCCGCAGGAGAACGAGATTTGGGACTTCTGCCCCGTGCAGCACCCGGCGGACGACAAGGACTCCGAGTGGATCACGACGCACTTTGAATACCACTCGATGGAGGAAAACCTTCTCAAGCTCGACATGCTGGGCCACGATGACCCGACGATGATCCGCATGCTCGAGGACTTAACTGGTGTGGACGCGCAGAAGATCCCCCTGGATGATAAGGACACAATGTCGATTTTCACGTCCAGCAATGTCCTCGGCTTTGAAAACGACCCCATCTTAGGCCCCGTCGGCTCGTGCGCGATCCCCGAGTTCGGCACGGGCTTCACGCGCGGCATGCTGCAGGAGACGCAGCCGACGAAATTCGATACGTTAATTCGCCTCTCCGGCTTCTCGCATGGTACGGACGTTTGGCTCGGCAACGCGCGCGATCTGATTTTGTCCAAGACCGCCTCCGTCAACGACGCCATCGGCTGCCGCGACGATATCATGCTGTACTTAATCAAATGCGGGATGCCTGAAAAGCGCTCGTTCAAGATCATGGAGGCCGTCCGAAAAGGGCGCGGGCTTCCCGAGGGCGCGGAGGACGAGATGAAGGCTGCGGGCGTTCCGGAGTGGTACATCGGCTCTTGCAAGAAAATCAAATATCTCTTCCCGAAGGCGCACGCAACGGCGTATGTCATGATGGCCTTCCGCATCGCGTGGTTTAAGGTCCATGAGCCGCTGGCATTCTACGCGGCGTATTTCTACCGCAGAAGCCAGAAAGGCGGCTTCGACGCGGCGATGATGACACACGGCATTGACCTTGTCAAGCAGAAGCTCCAGGAAATTGACGAGGCGGAGGACGCGACGGCGAAGGACGACGATCTGTTTACGACGCTCGAGGTCTGCTACGAATTTTATCTGCGCGGCTTTTCGTTCGCGCCCATCGACCTCTACCGCTCGCACGCGACAAGATTCGTGATCGAAGACGGAAAGCTCCTTCCGCCCTTCGTTTCCGTCTCGGGTCTCGGCGAAACGGCGGCGTGGGACATCATGGAGGGCCGCGAAGGAAAGGAATTTTTGTCTATTGAGGAGTTTTCCCTTGCCTGCCCGAAGGTATCGAAGACGCACATTGAAAATCTCAAGGCCGCCGGCGCGTTCGGCGATTTACCGGAAACGAGCCAGATCACCCTATTTTAACAAAAAAGCCAAAGGCAAACTGCCTTTGGCTTTTTACGTATCCATAAACCTCGTAGAGTTTCGCGCCCGCAGGCGCGAAATAAATTGAAAATCCATGTTATCCGGCGGCTTCGCCGACCGGAAACATACCTATCACCTCGCAAGTGTAGAATTTTTGCCCCAACGGGGCAAAAATTATGCGCGCAGTCGAGGTGCATCTTTTCTGGCAAGAAAGCGTCAGCTTTTTGCCAGTTTTTTAGAATGTCGCCACCTGCTGCTCGGCGGGGACGGCAGGGCTGATGGAAATGGCGTTCAGGATCGGCCCCACACCGCGATAGAGGCTGTGGTAGCGGACCTCTACCTCTGCTTTGACCATGACCCAGGATCTTGCCTTAAGCCCTTCGGCTCCCACAAAGCGGCAGGGAAGTCCCATGAAGGTGATGTCCGCTTCGCAGCAGGTCATAACGAACCGGCCGGGGGCGAACATGCCCTCTTTTTCCTTGCGGAGCCTTGCGACCTGCCCCTTGAACTCGACGGTCTTGCCCTTATACTTGTCGGGCTCTTCGGTGATGTCGCGGTAAAACAGCGCGTAGTCCTCGTCTTCGATCTTCACGACCGGCGCGTTCAGATCAAACGGCAGCGGGTCTTCGATGTCGTCCTGCTTTGTCGTGCCGTCGGTGTATTCATAAAGGATGTTGATGCGTCGGTTGACGGCTCTTGCGATTTTGTGATACTCCATCACGTCGGTCCCGGGCGCCATGCGGTTAAAGACCACGAGCTCCGCGCCCGCGAGCTTATCGACCGTCAGCTGGCGCATGTTCTGGTTGTAGGACAAAAACGTATTTGCGTCCGCGAACATGACCTCCTGCGCGATCTGCCAGGTGTCTGGCGTTTTAAGGTAGAAGTCCGCCGCAAGATGCATGCCGTTGAGCTCGACGATCACGCGCTCGGCGTGGTGCTTTTTGCGGAGCGCCTCCAGCTTTTCCTCGCTCAGGTCTTCATACTCCAGCGTCTCAATGTAGACGTTCTGGGAGGGATAAGTGGAAATGTCGTATTCCTCCTCGCCCTCCTCGAAGACCAGCAGCAGCGTCTTTTCTCCCGCGTTGAAGCGCTCATCCTCCAGCGTCTCCTGAATGAACTTCGTCTTTCCGGACTCGAGAAAGCCCGTGAAGACGTACATCGGAATGGTATTGGGCATAGGGCCTCCTTATTCTCCGAAGAGCGAAGCGATGGCGCTTTCGTTGAGCTTCGAACCGATGACGCAGACGCGGCCGGTGATCATCGCGCCGCCCTCGCGGATATCGCTCTCGCCGGGCACGTAATCGAAATGGATCCAGCGCTCCGAATCCTGCGAGGCGACATAGCCCTTTGCGCGCAGCACCATACCGTATTCTGCGGCGTTCTCCAGCTGCTTCAGAATGCCCTCGATCTGCTCGGTCGTGAACTTCTTGTGCGTCTCCATGCCCCAGCTGACGAAGACCTCGTCCGCGTCGTGGCCATGGTGATGGTGATGATGATGGTGGTGCTCGTGCTCGTCGTCATCCTCATCGTCATGATGGTGGTGGCAGGAGCACTCCGGGTCGTCGCACTCGTCGTCATCGTCGTGGTCATGATGATGGTGATGATGCTCGTGCTCGTCCTCATCCTCGTCGTCGTGATGGTGATGATGGTGCTCATGCTCATCCTCATCCTCATCGTCGTGATGGTGGTGGCAGGAGCAGTTCGGATCGTCGCACTCGTCGTCATCGTCGTGATCATGATGATGGTGCTCGTGCGCCTCCTTTTCAAGCTCCTCGAGCTCCATCGCAATGGAGGTCTTCTGCTCCATGGCGGCCATCAGCTGCTCGCCGGTGAGCTGGTCCCACGGGGTCGTGACGAGCACGGCGTTGGGGTTGTGGTCGCGGATGAGCTTGACGCACTCGTCGAGCTTTTGCTCCGAAACATTCTGCGTGCGCGAGAGGATGATCGTGTTGGCGGTTTCGATCTGGTTGTTGTAGAACTCGCCGAAGTTTTTCATATACATCTTGCACTTCGTCGCGTCGGCCACGGTCACAAAGTTTCCGAGTGTCACATCGTCGGTCGTGACCTTGCGCACCGCGCCGATGACATCCGAGAGCTTACCGACGCCGGACGGCTCAATTAAGATGCGGTCGGGCGCGTACTCGGCGATGACCTTCTTGAGTGCTCTTCCGAAATCGCCCACGAGCGAGCAGCAGATGCAGCCGGAGTTCATCTCGGTGATATTGATGCCGGCCTCCTGCAAAAAGCCTCCGTCAATGCCGATCTCGCCGAACTCGTTTTCGATCAGAACGAGCTTCTGGCCGTGGTAGGCTTCCTGGATCATCTTCTTGATGAGCGTCGTCTTGCCCGCGCCGAGAAAACCGGAGTAAATATCAATTTTTGTCATACAAAAACACCTTCTGTTTTATTTTTTACCGTAGTTAAGTATAGCACCTCTGTCAAGCGGTATCAAGTGGATTTCTCAGCCGGATTTCAAATTCCGGCGAAAAGCGATTGACAAACGACGGCCGATATGATAAGATAATATCCGGCTTTGGAGCCAGTATTCGGAGAGATGTCCGAGCGGTTTAAGGAGCTGGTCTTGAAAACCAGTGACACAGCAATGTGCCGTGGGTTCGAATCCCACTCTCTCCGCCATTCTTTCCAAATATATTGTC
>ERZ1106963.1993-NODE-1993-length-21923-cov-17.893223_pt1 | contig 21923 bp, 19 predicted proteins | sample MGYA00403681_ERZ1106963 | MGnify/ENA primary metagenome ERZ1106963 (study PRJEB35170, sample SAMEA104062407) | human gut metagenome | biome: human gut; feature: human-associated habitat; material: faeces | place: Denmark | collected 2012-05-03 ...
AGCCGGAGATGGAGTAGAACGGCACACCGGCCTCACCGGCGCAGGCGCGGGCCAGTAGGGTCTTACCGGTACCCGGAGGGCCCACGAGCAGGACGCCGTGGGGGATGCGGGCACCGAGGGAGTTGAACTTGTCCGGGCTCTTGAGGAACTCGACAACTTCCTTCAGCTCTTCCTTCTCCTCGTCCTCACCGGCCACATCGGCGAAGGTCGCGGTCTTCTTGTTCTCATGCTCATCCTTGACCTTGGCTTTGCCGACGTTCATGATGCCGCCGCCACCGGCACCGCCCCGCATCATGGAGAAGAGCAGGAAGCCGGTGCAGCCCAGCATCCCCAGATAGAACAGGATCTCCATCCAGGGGATGGTCTCCTTGAGGGTGGTGTAATCGTAGGTCATCGGTGCGTCGGGGTTCGCCGCATCGTAGGAAGCGATATATTTGTCCACATTCTCAATGAAAACGTAGGCATAGGGCAGCTTGTAACGGACGGTCACAGTGCCGTCGTCGTTCTTCACCGCGCCGACGGAAGCCGCCGAGGAGGTGGAGAACATCCCGCTGAGCAGGCCGCCGGTAGCCTGCGTGGTGCCGGCTGCGGACGCGGTGTCCGGCAGGGCCAGGTCACCTTCTTTCAGCGTCAGGGTGATGATGCTGGTGTTCCGGTCCAGCGTGAAGTCCGTGACCTGATTGTGCTCAAAGTAATGCACCACGGTGGAGTAGCTCATGGTCGAGCCGCTCGTGCTGCTGCCGCCGGTGCCCAGCACCGACCAGATCATCAGCACAGCCGCCAGAGCCAGCGCCAGGATCAGGGGGTTAAAGCGAGGTCGTTTCGGTTGCAAAAGGGATCAACTCCAGTTCTATTCTTACTTATTTTTCGTAGACAGCGGGCTTGAGCACGCCGACATAGGGCAGATTGCGGTATTTCTCATCGTAGTCCAGGCCATAGCCCACCACGAACTCGTCCGGCACCTGATAGCCCTCGTAGTCGGGCTGGATGTCGGCCTTGCGGCGGCTGGGCTTGTCGAGGATGGTGCAGATCTTGACCGAGTTGGGGTTGCGCATCTTGAGCATGGGCACCAGCTTGGACAGGGTGACGCCGGTGTCGAGGATATCCTCCACGATCAGCACATCCTTGCCGGACAGATCACCGTCCAGATCCTTGATGATCTTGACCAGACCGCTGGTCACGGTGTTGCTGCCGCCGTAGCTGGACACCACCATGAAGTCGATATTGCAGGGAATGGTCACTGCCCGCATCAGGTCGGCCATAAAGACCACCGATCCCTTCAGGATGGACACCAGCACGAGGTTTTTGCCCTCGTAGTCCTTGCTGATGCGTGCACCCAGCTCCGCAACCTTGGCTTTCAGCTGTTCTTCCGAGACCAGAACGGTCTTGATGTCATCATTCATGCTCATGATGTTTCTCCTTTTTATCCCTTCAAGTTTCCTGTTCCATCTGCAGGATCTGCGTCGTGGTCTCATCCGGTGCAAGGCCCTCGGCAAAGCCGCTGCCGCACACCCAAAGCACCTCGCTGCCTGCTGCCAGCAGCGGCAGCGTGTCCCGCTGCTGCGCCGGGATGTCCGCTTCGTTCATCCATTTGCGCAGGCGGTTGTGCACCGCTCGCCCGGCGGGGCGGTAAACATCCCCCGGCTGGCGGGTGCGCAGAACAAGACCAGCATACAACGTAGTTATTCTAGCATAATCCGCCCGATTTTTTAAGTCTTTTTTATGAACGACTTGTATTTTTTCTTCAAAATCCGCCGGGAACACCCGTGCAGTCAGGTTTTTGCCCCCCGGCAGAGGCATCCGGGCCGGTTTTCCGGCCTGCAGGGCTGCGGTAAATGCGGCCGCCGCATCGGCGTCCCAGCCGGCGGATTCGGCCTGTGTTTCCTGCCGGAGCACCCCATCTGCCGCGCAGAAGCGGACCTTCCCGGTCAGCTGCACGGCTCCGCTGCCCTGCTGCACCAGCTGCGCCAACAGCCGGATATATTTTTCTTCCGGGTCCCGCACCGGGGCCGCCAGACGGTGCAGGGCCGTTTCCAGAATGGGCGCATCCGCTGCCGCCAGCGGCTCCAGCCGCCAGCACACGGGGTCCGTGTCCGACAGGCGGGCATCCATCAGCAGCGCTTCGGCCTTTTGGGCAAAGTAGGCATCGGCCTGCGCCGCTTTCTCGCAGAAGCGGGCCAGATTTTCCGTCGCCGCCTCGTTCGTGCTCTGCAAAGCAGGCAGTGCCGCCCGGCGCAGCCGGTTGCGGGCGTAGGCGTCCGTCTCGTTCGTCTCATCGGTGACCCATGTCTGCCCGGCCGCCCGGCAGACCGCCTCGGTGTCGGCCCGGTTCAGGCAGAGCAGCGGCCGCAGATAACACCCGCGCCGGGGCCGGATGCCTGCCGCGCCGTGCAGCCCGGTGCCCCGGGCCAGCCGCAGCAGCAGCGTTTCGGCCTGGTCATTTGCAGTATGGGCCGTTGCCACGGCATCTATCCCCTCTTCGCACAGGCGTTCAAAGCAGGCATAGCGCAGGCGGCGGGCCCAGTCTTCCCCGGCGTGGGGCAGCGGCGCATCCACCGTGTCGGCCAGTTCTGCCGCGTGGAACACCCGCAGCGGCACCCCCAGTGCCCCGCAGGCCTGCCGCACAAAGGCTTCGTCCCGGTCGGCGGCGGCGCCGCGCAGGCCGTGGTTCACATGGCAGGCTGAGAGGGTGTAGCCGAACTCCGGCTGCAGCGCCCGCAACAGGAGCAGCAGCGCCATGCTGTCGGCCCCGCCGGAAACCGCCGCCGCCAGCCGCAGCGGCTGCCCCGGACACAAAAGCCGGTTCTGCAGGCAGAAATCCCGCACCGCAGCCCGGCAGTCTTTCTCGTTTTTCATCGGTTCAGCGCTTGAAATCCACATCCATGAAGCGGGTGTGGGCACCGTCCCAGCCCAGCGGCACGGTACTGGTCTCACCATGGCGGTTCTTGGCCACGATGCACTCGGCCGTGTCGGCATCCACCTCGGCACCGTCCGGGTTCTGGCTGGCGTAATAGGAATCGCGGTACAGGAACAGGACGCAGTCGGCGTCCTGCTCGATGGAACCGGAATCGCGCAGGTCGGACAGCTGGGGCCGGTGGCTGGAGTTGTTGCCCTGCTTTTCCACCGCACGGGACAGCTGGCTCAGGGCAATGATGGGCACGTTCATTTCCTTGGCCATGATCTTGAGGTTCCGGGTGATAGAACTGATCTCCTGCACGCGGTTCTCGGTGCGCTGGCCGGTGGTCATCAGCTGCAGATAGTCGATGACGATCAGACCTACGTTGGGGCGGGTGGGGTCCTGGTTCACCCGGCGGATCTTGGCCTTCATCTCGGTGATGGTGATGCCGGAGGTATCGTCCATATAGATCGGTGCATCGTGGAGTTTTTCAGTGGCCAGCGCCAGATACTCCCAGTCCTCGGCGCGCAGGGCACCGGTGCGGAAAGCCTGGCTGTCGATGCCGGCCTCGGCGGACAGGATGCGGTTGGTGAGCTGCTCCTTGGTCATTTCCAGGCTGAAGATGGCCACCGGCACCTTCTGCTGCATGGCCACGCGGGTGGCGATGTTCAGCGCAAAACTGGTCTTGCCCATGCCGGGGCGGGCGGCCAGGATGATCAGGTCACCGCGGCCAAGGCCGGTGAGCACCGTGTCCAGCAGGCGGAACCCGGTGGGGATGCCCTTGTACTTGTCGGCATCCGGGCCGCTGATCTTCTGCAGGTTGGTCAGGGTCTCCACCATGCTGGAGGAAAGCGGGGTCAGGGCGCTGGAATCCCGGCCGGAGCGGATCTCGTAGATGCGCTGCTCGGCATTTTCCAGCAGCAGGTCGGCGTCCGGCTCGTCCCCGGCGTCCTGCAGGATATCCTTGGCCACGTCCATCAGCTGGCGCACCAGATACTTTTCCTGCACGATCTGGGCGTAGGCCTTCACGTTGGAGATGCTGGGCACCGTCTCGGCCAGACCGGTCAGGTACACCTTGGCTTCGTCCGCACTGGGGAACACCCCGTCGGAGATGACCGCATCCAGCAGGGTCACAAAGTCAATGGTCTGGTCATTGGTAAACAGCCGCAGCATCTCGCTCCAGATCTGCGCGTTCTGCCGGGTATAGAACATTTCCGGCTTGATGATCTCCACCAGGTCAGTCAGGGTGTCGGGCTTGAGCAGCACCGCGCCCAGCACGCTCTGCTCCGCCTGCATGTTGAACGGCTGGTTGATGCCCACGCTCTCCAGATTCAGTTCGTTGTTATAATGTCGTTCGTTCGGCATGGTCCTTTATCCTTTTGCATTGTTGTCGTATCCGTCCAGAAACAGGCCGTCCACAATATTGCAGAACACCTCCGGCTGCCTGAGCGGATGTGCTCTGCCCTTCCACCACATGGTCGTGCGGCTGGCGGAAAGCACCCGGACTTCCCCGTTTTTCAGGGTATAGGTCACGGTCAGTTCCGGGTCTGTGGTGTCCGGCGCCCCCAGCTTATAGTTCAGCAGGTTGGCCGCTTTGACCAGCAGCTCAACATTCTCAGTGTCCGTGACCGTAACGGAACCGCTGTCCAGGCTCACCAGGGTGACGCTCTGCACATCCTCCGCCTTGGGCAGCCCCAGCAGCGGCACTCCATACCGGCCGATCCAGACCGCTGACGCGATCAGTACCGACAGCACCACGGTCAGCAGGGTCTGCAGCCACGCGGAATGCTTCTTTTGTACTTGCTTCATTTTCCGTTCCTCCCGGAAAAGCCAAAAAGCGCCCCCTGCTTTGAGGGGGCGCAGACAGCAGACAGATCAGGCCTGTTCCACTTCCACCTGAACCTTGAAGGAAGCGACCACGCCAACGTGCAGGCGAACCTTGCCGTTGAACACGCCGGCCTCCTTGATGTCCTTGGTTTCCAGTTCGATCTTCTTCTTGTCGATGGGAGCACCGGCCAGCTGTGCCAGAGCCTCGGCCACTTCCTTGCCGGTGACCTTGCCGTGCAGACGGCCGGAGGCACCGCCCTTGGCCTTGATGGTCACGGTCTTGCCTTCGATCTTGGCGGCCAGTGCCTTGGCAGCGGCCACATTCTCAGCTTCATGGAAATCGGCTGCGGCTTCCTTGCCGCGGGCCACGTTCACAGCGCTGGCATCGGCCACAGCCGCCAGCTTGCGCGGGAACAGGTAGTTGCGGGCGTAGCCGTCGGACACCTCATGGATCTCGTCCTTTTTGCCAATGCCCTTGATATCCTGCTTGAGAATCACTTTCATGTTTATCCCTCACTTTTCACCGGAACCCCGGTGCCGTTCTTGTGTTTATAGTATAGCGCATTTGTCGGCTTTGAGCAAGAGGGGCAGCCAACCATTTAAAATGGTCTCCGCTTCGCTCTGACCATATTCATCGGAAGTTTATGATTTATTTCGTGTTTGTCGCAGCCTGCGGGCTGCTCCAAACACCCTTTCACGCAAGGAGCTGCTGCCGTTGATAACTTCTCCCTGCAAAAAGTTGTGCAGAATGTTTTCTCTCCGGCCCCTCTTGTGAAAAATGCACTTCCGGAACGCCCGCAGGCGTTCCGGAAGTGCAAAAATCCAATTTATTTCCGCTATTTCTGGCCAGAGCACACGCGGCGGCCATTCTAAACGGTCAGGCTTTTACGCCAGTTCCTTCTGCACCACATCGAGTGCCACCTCGATGACCTTGTCCATGTCGTAGTACTTGTATTCGCCCAGACGGCCGCCGAAGATCACACCCGGCTCGGCGTCGGCCAGCTGCTTGTATTCGGCGTACAGAGCACCGTTCTTGGCGTCGTTGACCGGGTAGTACGGCTCGTCGCCCTTGTTCCACTCGGCGCTGTATTCACGGCTGATGACCGTTTTGGGCTGGGTGCCGAACTCGAAGTGCTTGTGCTCGATGATGCGGGTGTAGGGGGTCTCGGCATCGGTGTAGTTCACCACGGCGTTGCCCTGATAGTTGTCGGTGTCCAGCACCTCGGTCTCAAAGCGGACGCTGCGGTACTGCAAAGCCCCCAGACGGTAGCCAAAGTAGGCATCCACCGGACCGGTGTACACCACCTTGTCGGCCAGCGCGTTCAGCGCCTCACGGTCAGCCAGATAGTCCACATTCAGGCGCACCTCGGTGCCCTCCAGCATGTTTTCCACCATGGCGGTGTAGCCGCCGTTGGGGATGCCCTGATACAGGGCGTTGAAATAGTTGTTGTCGTAGGTAAAACGCACCGGCAGGCGCTTGATGATAAAGGCCGGCAGCTCGGTGCAGGGGCGGCCCCACTGCTTGCCGGTGTAGCCCTTGATGAGCTTTTCGTAGATGTCGGTGCCCACCAGACTGATGGCCTGCTCTTCCAGATTCTGCGGGTCGGTGATGCCTGCCTCCGCCTTCTGCTGCTCGATCCTGGCCTTTGCCTCGGCGGGGGTCACCACGCCCCACATCTTGTTGAAGGTGTTCATGTTGAAGGGCAGATTGTAGATCTCGCCATGGTAGTTGGCCACCGGGCTGTTGGTGTAGCGGTTGAACTCCGCAAACTGGTTCACATACTGCCACACGGTCTTGTTGTTGGTGTGGAAGATGTGGGCACCGTAGCGGTGCACATTGATGCCCTCCACCGGCTCGGTGTAGATGTTGCCCGCAATGTGGCTGCGCTTGTCGATGACAAGGCACTTCTTGCCGGCCTTCTTTGCCTCGTGGGCAAACACGGCACCATACAGGCCCGCACCGACGATCAGGTAATCATACTGTTTCATGGGAAGAACCTCTCACTCTCATTTTTCTTCGGCACCGCTCTTTTTCTGGGATGCCCAGTAGTTGTCAATGGCCGTCTCGATGCGGGAGCGGGCCGCCTCCGGGGTGATGTGCTTGAGCTGTGCCGCTGCCATGGTCTGGTGGCCGCCGCCGCCCAGTGCTTCCATGATCACCTGCACGTTCACGGCACCCAGGCTGCGGGCCGAGATGTTCACCCCGGTGCCCACCTGCACCGCCACAAAGCTGGCGTCCACGCCCTGGATGCGCAGCAGGTCGTTGGCGGCCTGTGCGATGGCCACACGGGCCTCCGGGGCGATCTCGCCGCCCACCGAGATGGCGCAGTTCCTGTACATCCGTGCCCGCTCCACCAGTTCGGCCTTGGCCGCATATTCCACCATAGTCACGTCAAACAGCTGACGCACCCGCTCCGTCTCGGCACCGTAACGGCGCAGGGCCGCAGCGGCTTCAAAGGTACGCACGCCGGTGTGCAGGGTAAAGTCCTGCGTGTCCAGCAGGATGCCGGAGAGCAGGCCCTCGGCTTCCACCCGGTTGGGCTTGTCGTCGCGGTCGCCCACATACTGCAAAAGCTCGGTGACCAGCTCACTGGCCGAGGAGGAATAGGGCTCATGGCAGACCAGATCCGGGTTCTGGATGTAGCCCACACCCTTGCGGTGGTGGTCGATGACAGCCACCTTGCCGCATTTTTCCAGGATCTCCTTGCTTTCCACAAGGCCCACCTGGTATGTATCCACCACCACGCACAGGGTGCGCTTGGAGATGATGGGCAGTGCGTCCTTCGGGTCGATGAAGTCATCCTTCTGGCCCGCCCTGCACAGCGCGTCGATCAGGCTGCCCGCCAGCGTGGCGTCCCGCTTCACGGCGATCACCGCCGGGACGTCGCAGATCTTGCAGATGCGCAATACGCCCTCGGCGGCACCAATGGCGTCCAGATCGCTCATGCGGTGGCCCATGATGACCACATGGTCCGCTTCCTTGATGAGTTTGACCAGCTGGTCGGCCACGATGCGGCTGCGCACCTTGCTGCGCTTTTCTACGCCATGGCTCACGCCGCCGTAAAAGGTAAAGCCGTCCGGCGTCATCTCGGCGGCCTGATCACCGCCGCGCCCCTGCGCCATGTCCAGCGCCTGCACGGCCATGTCCTGCGCTTCCCGCAGGGTCTTGGCCCCACGACCGATGCCGATGGACAGTGACAGGTTCACACTGGGGTCCAGCGCACGGATCTTGTCCAGCACGTCATAGCCGCGCTTGGCAAACTGCTCCATCTGGCGCTCTTCCACCACGGCGATGTAACGGCCGCTGGCCACCCGGCGCAGAAAACCGCTGCCCCGGCCGATCATATCTTCCAGGATGCGGTTGATGCCCTCCAGCAGGCGGGCGCGCTCACTGTCCAGCATGTCGCCGAACACATCGTCATAGCCGTCCACCAGAAACACCAGATAGCCCGGGCGGCTGGCCTTGTACTCCGCTTCGATCCTGCGCAGGGCGGTCTCCTCGTTCAGCACCAGCAGGGTCATGCACTCGGCCCCGCCGGGCACCGTGGAGCTGTGCACGCTCCAGAAGCCGTCCGCCAGCGTCAGCAGCTGGCCCTGCTGGGTGCGGCACTGCTGCAGGTCCAGCCCGGGCAGTACCTTCTGCACCCGGCTGGTCAGCATATCCTGCCCGCCCAGCAGACGGGCACGGAACTGCTCGTTGTACCACAGCACCGTTTCGCCGGACAGCAGAGCCGTCGGCTGTGAGAGCTGCTCCAGACTGAATTTTGTTTTGGATTTTTCAAAGTTGTCGCCGCGCACCCAGCGGGACAGCCAGCGGCGCAGCTGGTAGCGGAACGCCGCCATGCAGATGCCCCACGCCACCACCAGTGCCAGCAGCACCGGCCAGATGCTGGGCCGCTGGATCAGCAGGACCAGCGTGAGCAGGGCGCAAAGCACCGCCAGCGCTGCGGTCAGCATCTCCATGGTCCATCTCGGTTTCTGTTTCATCTGCTTTTCTGCCTCCCGGTCATATGCTGTGCCGCCCGGCGGCGCGCCCTGCTCATACCTCCATCAGGATGGGCAGGATCATGGGGCTGCGCTTGGTGCGCCGGTAAATATAGCTGCTCAACGCCTCCCGCACGCGGGTCTTGACGCTGTTCCAGTCGCGCACATGCTCGTCCACGCAGCGTTCCAGTGCGTTTTCCACGATGCTCTGGGCACCGTCCATCAGGCTCTCGTTCTCACGCACATACACGAAGCCTCGGCTCACGAGGTCCGGCCCGGCCAGCACCTTGCCGGTCTTGCTGTCCACCGTGGCCACGATGATCACCAGGCCGTCCTCAGAAAGGTGCTTGCGGTCCCGCAGGACCACGTTGCCCACGTCGCCCACGCCCAGGCCGTCCACCATGACGGCACCGGCAGTCACCGGCTCGCCCAGCTTCATCTCGTCCTGGCTGAGGATGACGTTGGAACCATTCTCCGCGATCAGGATGTTGCTGGTGGGGATGCCCAGACTGGCCGCCGTGAGGGCGTGCTTCTTGAGCTGCTTGTACTCGCCGTGCACCGGCAGGAAATATTTGGGCTTGGTCAGGGTAAGCATCAGTTTCTGCTCCTCCTGGCAGGCGTGGCCGGAAACATGCACGTCGTACATGCTCTCGTAGATGACCTCTGCGCCCAGCAGCAGCAGACCGTTCACGATCTTGGTCACGCTCTTCTCGTTGCCGGGGATGGGGTTGGCCGAGATGATGATGAAGTCGCCGGGACCCACGCGCACCTGACGGTGGCTGCAGGAGGCCATGCGGCTCAGTGCGCTCAGGGGTTCGCCCTGGCTGCCGGTGGTGATCAGCACCACCTGCTCCGGGGGATACTGGTTCAGCTCCTCCACCCCGATGAGGGTGCCCTCCGGGATGTGCATATAGCCCAGCTCCTGGGCCATGGCGGTGTTGTTGACCATGCTGCGGCCGCTGAAGGCCACCTTGCGGCCATCCTCCACGGCCAGATCAATGATCTGCTGCACCCGGTAGATGTTGGACGCAAAAGTTGCAATGATGATGCGCTTGTTGCGGGCGCGGGCAAACAGGCTGCGGACACCGGCGGCCACCTTCTGTTCGGTAGCGGTAAAGCCCGGGCGCTCCGCGTTGGTAGAGTCGCTCAGCAGTGCCAGCACACCGCGCTGGCCATACTCGGCCAGGGTGGACAGGTCGGTCACACCGCAGGCCAGCGGGGTGTAGTCGATCTTGAAGTCGCCGGTCTGGATGATGGTGCCGGCGGGGCTGTCGATGGCAAAGGCCACGGCATCCGGGATGGAGTGGTTCACATGGATGGGCTCCACGGTGAAGCAGCCCAGCTTGATCTTCTGCTTGGGGGTGATCTCCACGAACTTGGTCTTGCCGGCCAGGCCGAACTCCTCCAGCTTGTTCCGGATCAGGCCGCAGGTCAGGCGGGTGCCGTAGATGGGCAGGTCGAACTTCTGCAGCAGATACGGGATGCTGCCGATGTGGTCCTCGTGGCCGTGGGTGATGAGCAGGCCCTTGATGCGGTCCTTGTTCTGCACCACAAAGGTAAAGTCCGGGATCACCATGTCCACGCCGTACATCTCGCTGTCCGGGAACACCAGACCGCAGTCTACGATGATCATGTCCCCGTTGCACTCATACACGGTCATGTTCTTGCCCACTTCGCCCAGACCGCCCAGCGGGTAGATGTGGATGGGCGTTGCAGCCTCCTTGGGCTGCTGCGGGCGGCGGGGACGGCGGTTGTAGTAGGGCCGCCGGGTGGTGCGGGGGCGCTTTTCCCCGGCCGCTGCCGGGGCTGCGGCTGCGTTCTGCTTTGCGCGGGCAGCCGGGACCGTGTTTTCTTTTTCTTTCGTCTGAGCCATTCTTGACCTCCAAAAATAATGGCGGCGCGGACCGTCTCCACAAGGGAGACAGCCGTGCGCTGCATGGGGAAGCACCGGATCTTTGCATCGGCTTCCGTTGGATGCACCGTATAGAATTGTCCTGTCAGCGTGCTTTTGGCACCGCTGGTCGTTCCACAAGAATCCCTCAGCCCGTACAGTCCATCTGTTCGATGCGACCGCGGCTTTTCTGCAGGAACGTCTGAGCGCACGCCTTCGGTGCGCCCCTATACGCATTTTGTTACGCTTAGTATAGTATTTCGCACCGGTTTTGTCAATTCCAAGGTTTGGCAAAGGGTGCCGTCTTTATGCATTGCCCCTTGACATCCCGGCCAAAATAGCGCTAAATAGAGATACTACTTTATAAAGGAGAACCCGCATGAAGCAGGTCGAAGTATACACCGACGGTGCCTGCAGCGGCAACCCCGGCCCGGGCGGCTGGGGCGCTGTGCTGCGCTACCGTTTCAACGGCAAAGTTTACGAAAAGGAATTGAGCGGCGGCGACGCCAGCACCACCAACAACCGCATGGAGCTCACTGCTTTCATCGAGGCCCTGCGCCAGCTCAAGGAGCCCTGCGAGGTGCGCTACTGCTCCGACAGCCAATATGTCATCAACGGGCTGCAGAAGGGCTGGGCCAAAGGCTGGAAGCGCCGCGGCTGGAAGAAATCGGACGGCTCTCCTGCCCTGAACCCGGACCTCTGGGCGCAGGCGCTGGAGCAGGAAGCAAGACACACCATCACATACGTCTGGGTCAAGGGCCACGCAGGCCATCCGGAAAACGAACGCTGCGACCAGCTGGCCGTAGCCCAAAGCAAAGCACACGGCGGGAGGCAGGGAACATGAACGACACATTTTTGCCCGGCAGCGGGTTTGACACCTACGAGAGCCAGGACAAGGTCCTGATGCAGATGGACGGCAGCACCGAGGCGGCCGTGGCGGTGCGCATCCTGCAGCAGCAGGGGTTTGCCGTGGTGGGTGCCGTGGTGCGCCTTGCCCCGGAGCAGGCCGAAGCCGCACAGAGAGCCAAAAAAGCCGCCGAGGCGCTGGGTATCGAGTGCATCCTGCTGAACGCCGAAGCGCTGGCCCAGCAGCCGGGAGCCGCCGGGGCCTGGCCGCAGTTCGCCGCCCTGCTCACCGCCGCCGACAAGCTGGGCATCCAGTACATCGGCAGCAGCAGCCGCGCCCGGCTGGAGGTGGGCACCGACGGCGTGCACACCGTGCTGCCCCCGGTGGACGCTGCCCGCGATGACAGCACCTCACTGGCCGCCCTGCCGCAGGAGACGCTGGCCCGTCTGCTGCTGCCTCTGGGCGAATTCGACGCCGGAGATCTGGCTGAGCTGGCGCAGGAACTCCAGTTGTAAGACAACTTTTTTCATAGTTCCCCGTTCCGGGACGCAAAAAAGGCACCGCTTCTGCGGTGCCTTTTGTTGTGGATAAAGGTTTCGTGCCTCAGTCGTTCTGGGGGTGCACGATGTCGCGCCAGTCCAGATCGCCACGCTCCAGGCCGTGGATCAGCACCTCGGCGGTGGCGATGTTGGTGGCCATGGGGATGTTGTGCACATCGCACAGGCGCAGCAGAGTCATCTCGTTGGGCTCGCTGGGCTTTGCATTGATGGGGTCGCGGAAAAACAACAGCAGGTCGATCTCATTGCAGGCAATGCGGGACGCGATCTGCTGGTCGCCGCCCTGCACACCGGCCAGAAAACGTTGCACCTGCAGGCCCGTCGCCTCGGCGATGAGCTTGCCGGTTGTGCCGGTCGCCACCAACTTATGCTGGCTCAGGACGCGGCAGTACGCCGTACAAAACTGAACCATCAACTCCTTTTTGGAGTCATGCGCAATCAGTGCAATCGTCATCTGTTATCTCTCCTCTGTCGTGTCATTTGCGGAAATTTCCCTTTGTATAAAATGATATCACAAAATCCAATCATTTACAACCGGTTTTTATACAGAATATTCAATTTTGTCTTAAATTTTCAGAGTATGCACCGCAAAACGACGTTAGTCTGCACTTCCCTGCTCCGGCTGTGTCTCATCCTGTGCGGCACCGGCAGTGTCCGTGGTATCGGCCGCGCCGGTCGTGTCATCCGAAGAATCCACGCTCAGAGCAGGGTTCACATAGGGATCCACCTCCAGCGTGCCATCCTTCATGGCAAAGTAGGCATTGGCGATGTCCACCACCAGATCACCGGTGCGGGCACCGTAGCCGCCGTACTCCACCGTGATGCCGATGGCGATCTCCGGGTCGTCGGCCGGCAGGTAGGCGATCATCATCGCGTTCAGGTAGTGCTTGCCGGGGGCGTAGGTCTCACTGCGCTGGGGGGTGCCGGTCTTGCAGGCAATGGCGATCGGGTAGCTGGAGATCTTGCCGGTGATGGTACTGGGCACCAGTTTCATGCCCTGCCGCACCAGAGCAAAGGTGGTGCCGTTGTCCTCCACCACATCCATCACTTCGGGCTGGGTCTCATGGATCACCTCGCCGGTATTCGTGTCGAGGATGGCCTTGACGAAGTGGGTGCGGTAGCGCACACCGTTGTTGGCCAGCGTAGCCGCATAAGTGGCCAGCTGAATGGGGGTGACCACCGTATTGCCCTGACCGATGGCCGCCTGAATGTCCAGCGAGGTGTTGTAGTTGCTGTCGTTCTTGGTGGTCAGACGGCCCAGGCTCTCGCTCACCTCCACGCCGGTGCGCTGAGCCAGACCCAGCTTGTAGGCATAGGCGTCGTAGACGTCGCTGGTCAGGCGGCGGCCCACATCGTAGAAGAAGATGTTGCAGCTCCACTTGATGGCATCCACCACGCTGATGTTGCCGCTGTGGCCGTGCTGGGTGCAGCGGGGACGGTAGTCCTTGTAATAGGTATACACGCCCGTGCAGTTCACGGTGGAATACTGGTTGATCAGGCCGCTGTCCAGTGCGGCCACGGCCACGGCCGGCTTAAAGGTGGAGCCGGGCGTGTACAGACCCTGCAGGCTGCGGTTGAACAGCGGCAGGCTGGGGTCGGCACTGTATTCGTCGTACTGAGTGGCATACAGGTTCTGGTCAAAGCTGGGGTAGTTGGAGGCCGCCAGCACGCCGCCATTCTTCACATCAATGACCACCGCCGCACCGGCTGCCGCTTTCATGTTGCCGGTGTTGTAGGTGCGGTTGATCATGTCAATGTTGTTGGCCAATGCCTTGTTCACCGCCCGCTGGAAGTCGCTGTTGATGGTCAGCTGCACCGTGTGGCCCGGTTCCGGCACAGTGGTGAGCTGCGTGTTCACGATCACACCGTCGGAATTGCGGGTGATGGTCTCCACACCGTCCTTGCCGCGCAACTCATCCTCATAGGCCGATTCCAGGCCCGAGATGCCCAGCACATCGTTCATGTTGTAGCCCTTGTCCCGCAGGGGGTAGGTCACCTGGCCGTTCTCGTCGGTCACCTTCCACTTTTCGGCGGTGATCTTGCCCACACGGCCCAGCACCGCCGGGACGATATCGCCCTGCTCGTAGCTGCGGGTGCTGGTCTGCACGATTTCCACGCCGGGCAGCGACAGGCTGTTCTCCTTGATGGTGGCCACGGTCACGTCGCTGACGTTTTCCGCCATCACAAAGTTGTTCACGTTGGAAAATGCCTGCAGTTCCATCTCATAGTGGATGCCGGCCAGGGTGCGCTGCCAGCGCAGCGGCAGATCCTGCAGGTTGTTTTTCTCCACCAGCATTTCCATCACGTCGTTGGCGGTGGCATACTGCTGCAGGCCCAGGTTCTCCTTCATCGTGGTCAGCTGCCGCTGGTCGCTGCTGCTGTCATCCCGGGCTGTAAAGGTATAGTTGCCCGCCGCGTCCGGCTGGCTGATGAGCAGGGTATCGGTCCAGCTTTCGCCGTTTTTCTCAAACAGTTCCACCAACCGCTGCAGCAGGCTGTCCAGATCCTCGTCACCCATCTGCAGCTTGTTGAGCACCACGTTGTAGCTGGTGGTCGTGGTGGCAATGCGCTTGCCGGTGCTGTCCACGATGTCGCCGCGGGCAGCGGTGACCGTAAAGTTATAGTCCGTCGTGTTGGTGGCCTGGGACTTGTACTCGTCGCCATTGACCAGCTGCAGAAAGATCAGCCGCAGGGCGTACAGGCCCATGACCAGTGCCGCCACAGCGATCAGCAGCACCATGCGCCGCATGACGGTCTTGCGTTCGTTTTGGTTCATCCGTAGTTCCTCCGGCGGTCAGACCACGCCGTTGTCGATCTTGAACTTGTTGTAAATGTGCCGCACGATGGCAAACTCCACCAGCGACGCCGGAATGGTAAGGGCCGCCGAGGGCAGCACGAACCACAGGTAGCGCTGTGCCGAGCCGCTGTAGCCGGGCATCCGGTAAAAGAACAGCCAGTCGCAGGAGAGCACCAGCAAAGCCGCTGCGGCCGAGATGACCGCAAAGTTGCCCGGAGCGCTCTGCAGGTACAGCTGCACCAGCACGCCCACGGCAAAGCAGAGCAGCATCATTTCCAGTGCCAGCATGCCCACGGTGCGCCCGGCGGTGTAATCCCACAGCAGGCCGCACACCATGCCGAACAGTGCTCCGGCAAATTCGCCCTCACACACCGACACGGCCAGACAGAGCGGCAGCAGCAGCAGCGGCTTTGCCTGACCCAGCTGGAACAGCCCCGGCGTGGTCTGCAGCGCCGCACACACAAACAGGCCCAGCACATAGCAGCACCACTTCAGGATCTGGCTGCGGCTGCGCTTGCGGCGAGATTCCATACATCTGCCTCCTTAATATTCGGTAACGATGAACACATGCTTGACCGTGCGCGGGTCGGCACCCGGCAGGATGACCGCACTGGAGGACTTGCCGCTCTGCTCCGGCACCACTTCCTGCACAGTGCCCACCAGCAGGTTTGCCGGGAACACCCCGCCCAGACCGGTGGTGATCACCTGATCGCCCTTGCGGGCCTCGGTGGCGCGGTCCAGATTGGTCAGCACGCACTGACCGTCGGCGGCATAGTCGGCGCTGCCGGTGATGATGCCGTTTTCCCGCGTGCGGGAGATCACGCCCGCTGCATTGAAGCTGGGGTGCAGGATGGTCATCACCTTGCAGCTGGTGGCGTCCACTTCCACTACCACGCCCAGCAGATAGCCCCGGTCACTGATGATGGCATCGTTCACCGCCACGCCGTCCGTGCTGCCCTGATCCAGCGTAAAACCGCCAAATTCATCCAGCGGGTCACGGCCGATGACAAAGGCCGACACATAGCTCGCCTCCGAATTTGTGTCCTGGATGCGTGCCAGTGCCTTGTAGGCGTCGTTCTCGGCCTTGATGCGGTCGTAGTCCACCATCTGCTGGCGCAGCTCTGCATTTTCGGCTTCCAGCTGCTCGTTCCGGTCCATCACATCGTCGATGCTGGTGTATTTTTCCCACACCGAGGCCGCACCGCCGCTGAGGGCCGACGTGACCTTCTGGAGGGGGGTGAGCACCACGCTCAGCAGCTCCTGCGGTGCTGCCGTCAGGCGGCCGTTGGCACCGGCATAGGCCATGATACCCACCAGGAACACCGCCACGATGACCAGGATCTTGAATTTCCAGGTGTCAAAAAAATCTTTCAAGGGGTCTGTCCTCCCATTCGGAGCAAACCTGCGCGTTCACAAAAAAAGCGCGGACAGCCGTGCCATCCGCGCAAGGGTCCTGTTTGCAGCGGAAAACAGCGCAGGTGCAACGTCAATAGCTTTTCCGCAAGAGATCCGGCAGCCCGCTTCCGGGCCGCTGATTACATATGACCGCCGTCGGTGTCCAGCACGTCGTGCAGCACATCCACATGATCCAGCACTGCACCGGCACCCTTGGCCACACAGTCCAGCGGGTCCTCGGCAACATGCACGTCAATGCCGGTCTCGCTCTGGATCAGCTGATCCAGACCGCGCAGCAGGGCGCCGCCGCCGGTCAGGGTGATGCCGCGGTCGATGATATCGGCGCTCAGTTCCGGCGGGGTACGCTCCAGCGTCTCCTTGATGGCGCTGGTGATCTTCTCCAGGCACTCCAGCAGGGCGGCACGCACGTCCTCAGAGTGCACCACGATGTTCTTGGGCAGGCCGTCCACCAGGTTGCGGCCCTTGATCTCCATGGTCAGCTCCGGGTCCAGAACGTAGGCGGAACCGATCTCGATCTTGATCTGCTCAGCGGTTCGCTCACCGATGAGCAGGTTGTACTTGCGCTTGATAAAGGCGATGATGGCCTGATCGAACATGTCACCGGCCATGCGCACACTGCGGGAGGCCACGATGCCGCCCAGCGAGATCACGGCGATCTCGGCCGTGCCGCCGCCGATGTCCACGATCATGCTGCCGGTGGGCTCGCTGATGGGCAGGCCCGCACCGATGGCAGCGGCCATGGGCTCCTCGATCACCGACACCTGACGGGCACCAGCCTTCAGGGTAGCTTCCCGCACGGCGCGGCGCTCCACCTCGGTCACGCCGGAGGGAATGCAGATGACCACGCGGGGGCGGGAGAACATGCTGTTGCCGCAGGCCTTCTTCAGGAAGTTCTCCAGCATATTGGTGGTGATGTCAAAATCGGCAATGACGCCGTCCTTCAGGGGGCGCACTGCCACGATGCTGCCGGGGGTACGGCCGATGACGGCCTTTGCCTCGCCGCCCACACAGCGCACCTCGTCGGTCTTGGTGTCCACAGCCACCACCGACGGCTCCCGCATGATGATGCCCTTGCCCTTCATATAGACCAGAGTATTGGCGGTACCCAGGTCAATGCCAACGTCCTTCGACAGAAAACCCATTGTAAAGTCTCTCCTTCATCGTTTCCAGTAGATCTATCCCATAGCGTCTGACGGCCGTTTTGCGCCGTCCTTCGCAGAATAACACGGTTATATTATAGCCCCAAGCTGCTGTTTTCTCAAGCGTTTCCGTTCATTTTCTTCCATTTTTCCATTTTTCTCACACAAAACGCTCTACCAGCTGTACAGTACGGCTGACCGGCAGGCCCATAATGGTGTAATAATCGCCCTCGATGCGGTCCAGCCAGAGGGCTGCCCGGCCCTGGATGGCATAGGCACCGGCCTTGTCGTAGGGCTCCTTTGTGGAAGCATAGAAGTCGATCTCCTCCTCGCTCAGCGGGAAGAAGGTCACCTTGCAGCTGTCCACAAAGCTCTCGGTGCGGCCGCCGCGGCTCACGCACACGCCGGTGTGCACCTGATGGGCGGAACCGGACAGGGCCCGCAGCATCCGTTTTGCGTCCTCCACGCCGTGGGGCTTGCCGAACACTTCCCCGTTCACGTCCACCACCGTGTCGCAGCCGATGACCACGGCGTCCGGGTGGTCCTTTGCCACCGCCAGGCACTTGCCCCGGGCCAGCTGTTCCACCAGATGGGCCGGGGTGTCGGCGGTCACGGTGCTCTCGTCAAAGTCGCTGACGCAGACCGTGAAGTCGGTCGTATACAGGGAAAGCAGTTCCCGGCGGCGCGGGCTGCCGGAGGCTAAGATCAGTTCCATATCGCGTTCCTTTTCTCTCATTTGCCGGTGGAGCCAAAACCGCCCACGCCGCGGGTGGTGTCGCCCAGCTCCTGCACCGGCACAAAGGCTGCCGTGTACACCGGGGCGATGCACAGCTGTGCCACCCGCTCCCCGGGCTGGATGGTGTAGGCCTCCTTGCCCAGGTTGATCATGGGCACCTTCAGCTCGCCGCGGTAGTCACTGTCCACCACGCCCACACCGTTGGCCATGCACAGGCCGTGCTTGATGGACAGGCCGCTGCGGGCATACACCAGCGCCACACTGTGGGCACCGGGCAGCTCAATGGCAAGGCCGGTGGGCACTAGCACCCGCTCCATGGGCTGAACGGTCAGCGGCTCATCCAGCACGGCGCACAGGTCGGCGGCGGCAGAGCCGGGGGTCGCATAGGCGGGCACCTTTGCCCGCGCATCCAGAACTTTATAGTTTACGGTGATCGGTTCCATAGTATACCTCGTTTATTTTGTCATTCCTCGATCCAGCTCACCCTTCGGGAGAGCTCCGACATTGCACCGCCCGCAGGCGGACAAGGCCAGTGAGAGGGTCAATTGGTCCCCTTGAAATACAGTCCGCGGGTGAAATCGCCTTCAAAAGGCGCATGGGTGCGGATCATATCCAGAATTGCGGCGGCTTCCTCGCGAGTCTCCAGCGTGAAATAGGCCACGCCGTAGTCCACGGCCAGCGCACCGGGCTTGTCGCCCATGTAGATGGGCACCGGGTTGTAGATGGTGCGCATGCCCAGGCTGCACCGCACCGGGAACTTTTTGGCCTTGCGGTCGGTCAGCGTGCCGGTCTTGTCGCAGTGGGCGCAGTCGTGGATGTTCTGCAGCGGGCAGGCTCGGGTGAGCATCAGCGGCATGTGGCCGTAGACCATCACGCCCGTGGGCACCGGCTTGCCGTCCCGCACCGGGGCAATGGACGCGATGTCACTGTCCTTGACCTCGGGCAGGATGAGCAGGCTGTTCAGTCCCTGCTCCGCATAGAACTGCGCTGCTGCGTTGTTTGTGATGTTCAGGCCAAAACCGCCGGACAGCGGCAGGCCCCGGCACAGCCGCAGGTGGGCGATGTTGCTTGCCTCGTACCCGGCAAAGCCTGCATCCTGGGTGGCCGCAATGCGGCGGGCGGTGTCCTGCTCCAGTGCGCCGAACATGGCCCGGGGCAGCTCCAGAATGATCTTGCTGCGCCACTCGCGGGGCACCCGGTCGGCCTGTGCAATGGGCAGGATGAGATACTCCACTCCGCTCAGGGCCTGTTCCGGCACCTGATCCCAGCGCTCGAACCGGGCACGCAGGGTGCGGTGCGGCGGCAGGGTGCGCTGCGGCAGGGCAGGCACATCCTCCTCGGTAGTGGGCCAGGGGCGCAGCACTTCCCGCTTTTTGAGCAGGGCGTCCAGCGCTTCCCGGCGCAGCTCATTCACCGTGCTGCCGGGCACGAACCACGGCCCGCCGTCCATCTCCACGGCGATGTCCGCCGCTTCAAAGGGGGTGCCGCCGGTCTTGGCCAGACTGCGGCGCAGGCTCTCGGTGGGATCGGTGCGGGCGGGCTGCGGCTCAAAATCGCCGTAGGCAAACGCTTTATTGCCGTCCACATCGGTCACGGTGAGCTTTTCGCCGCCCTCTTCGATCTCCAGCCGCATGGTCACCGGCACCCGGGAGCGCTCCCGACGGTAGAGCTCCCGCAGCATAGGCAGGGTCTTTTTGGTCAGCTCGGCGTCCGCTTCGCTGCGCACGCCGAACATGGTGCCGTCGATTTTTCCGTTCAGATATCCGGAAGTGAAGCCGGAGCGGCTGAAGGCGTTCTTCAGCAGGTCGCGGTCGTAGGCGCGGCCCTCGCGGCCCGCCAGACAGGCGCTGACCGCCGCCGCCACATATTCTGGCGTGCGCAGACGGCCCTCGATCTTGGCCGAGGCCACCCCCAGCGCCTGCAGCTTGTCCAGCTGGTCGATGACCGAGTTATCCTTCAGCGAGAGATGATGCAGGCGGCCCGGCTTGCCTTCCGGCAGGGTGTTGGCCTCAAAAGGCAGGCGGCAGGGCCCGGCGCAGGAGCCGCGGTTGCCGCTGCGCCCGCCCAGAAAGGCCGACATGTAGCACTGGCCGCTCATGCTCATGCACAGCGCACCGTGCACGAAGCACTCGGTCTCGATGCCGCAGTGCTTCGTGATGTGCTCCACCTCCGGCAGGCTCAGCTCCCGGGCCAGCACCACCCGGGTAAAGCCCAGCTCCTTCAGCTCCAGTGCGCCCTGCAGGGTGTGCACGCTCATCTGGGTGGAGCCGTGGCGCGGCAGCTGCGGGGCGATCTTCCCGATCAGGGTGGCCACCGCCAGATCCTGGCAGATCACGGCATCGGCTCCGCTGGCAGCCACCGCCCGGATGGCCTGTTCCAGCGCCGGCAGCTCGGTGCCGTACACGGTGGTGTTCAGCGCCACATGCACCGCCACGCCGCGGGCATGGCAGAACCGCACGGCCTCTTTCAGGCTGTCGGCGTCAAAATTGCCGGCTCCGGTGCGGGCATTGAAGCCCGAAAAGCCCAGGTAGACCGCATCCGCCCCGCTGAACACGGCGGCACGCAGCATTTCTTCACTGCCCACAGGGGCAAGGATCTCAATCTTCGACATAATTTTCCATTCCATTTATATAAGGTAGTATTCAGCCCTGTTTTTCGTCTGCGGCAGCCTGCTCTGCCCGCTCCTCGCGGCGGCTTTCACGGCGGCGCTCCTTGGCCAGCTGTTCCCGCAGGGCAGCGGCTTCCCGGCGCAGCACTTCGTTCTCTGCCTTGGCCTTGTCCTCGGCCAGCTTGGCGCGGGCGGCATCTGCAATGTAGTCCTGGATCTGGCTGCGCATGTTCTCGGCGCTGCCGGTGCTCTTGCGGTACTCGTCCAGATAATCCATGGCGCAGAACACCGCCGCCTTGGTCACCGAAAGATTCTCGTTCTCGTCCAGCAGCTTTGTGATGTCCTCGTCCAGCTTTTTGGCCAGAGACTGAATGTATTTTTCCGAATCCGTCGTTGCAATGGCATACGGCGTCCCCGCAATGTTCACCCGTACTTTGTTGACCATGTGTCTTTTCCCCTTTTATCCGTTTCCTCCCGGCACGCGGGCGGTGTATTCCTGCTTTTCCCGGGACAGCGGCACCGTTTCCGGAATCGTTTTCCCATTCCGGCACGCACTGGGCGAGTTACCCGGCACATTTCTGGCCGAGTTACCCCCGCCGGTTGCCCGCCTGCCCCGTATACTCTCTTTATTATAATATAAATAAGCATCAAGAAAAAGTGTATTTTTTGAATTTTCGGCATATTGGTCAGAAAGTTGGTTAAAAAAATGGCAGTTACAGAAAAAATCCATTGATTTCTTGCATTTGCCAAGTGTTCATATTATAATAGCGTTGTTATGTTGACGGCACGCAGGGTAGAGGGAAAGCACCAGAGGCCGTACATTACGCAAGATTTTTAGCATTTTATGCACGAATGCGGATAGGAGTACAGTTATGACATCGAAAGAATTTGGCAAAATTCTTCAGGACAAGCTGACCAGCGAGTACGGCGTGGAGCTGAACGTTGCTTCCAACCAGCAGATCTACCGTTCTCTTGCCCTGATCTGCCGCCAAATGATGAGCGAGAACCACAAGAAGTTCCAGTCCAAGGCCATTGGCACCGGCACCAAGCAGGTGTACTACCTGTGCATGGAGTTCCTGATGGGCCGCAGCCTCAAGACCAGCCTGCTGAACCTGGGCCTGGACGATGTGGCCAAAAAGGCTCTGTCTGATGCTGACATCAACATTGACAGCATCTTTGAGGAAGAGCCCGATGCAGGCCTGGGCAACGGCGGTCTGGGCCGTCT
>ERZ1106963.1995-NODE-1995-length-21899-cov-7.943142_pt1 | contig 21899 bp, 18 predicted proteins | sample MGYA00403681_ERZ1106963 | MGnify/ENA primary metagenome ERZ1106963 (study PRJEB35170, sample SAMEA104062407) | human gut metagenome | biome: human gut; feature: human-associated habitat; material: faeces | place: Denmark | collected 2012-05-03 ...
AAGCGGGATCGAACCGCTGACCTCATGACTGCCAGCTGCTATCGGTTCGTGATATTAAATGTTTTTGCCTCTAATTCGTCCGTTCAGTCAACGAAAAGTGCGGGATTTTGCAAGGTTTTATCCATTGTGTCCACACGCTTTTGCGCACACTTGGGTCAGAATCTGGGTCAGCGCAGTCAGGCGAATTTGGAGAGGTTCTGTCGGAGTGGACGTGGATTATAACTCGATCGTTGTTGATAGTCAAGTCGTGAAAGAGCAGAAAGCGCCCCACGCGTAACACAGCAGCCTTCGTTTCGAAACTTCAAAAGTGAAAAGCGTATTACACCAAAAATGCAAAACAAAAATCATCAAAAATACAAATTTCATATTGACAATGCCTTCGCGGTATTCTATACTTTGAAAAACAGTTTGTGAGGAAGTGGTCGTATGACAGAATATTTACCCCGTATCGTTGACCGTGAGCTGGAACTTCGTTTGCAGGCCAGCGGCGCGACGCTGATCGTCGGTCCGAAGTGGTGCGGAAAAACTACGACCGGTGAACAAAAAGCAAAGAGTATTCTAAAGATGCAGGACCCTGATAAAAAGGACGGTTATCTGGCTACGGCTGCGGCCAAACCATCGCTCTTGCTGAAGGGTGAAAATCCCCGGCTGATCGACGAATGGCAAATTGCGCCGGTGCTCTGGGATGCCGTCCGAACGGCTGTTGACCAGCGTCAGGAAGACGGCCTTTTTATCCTGACAGGTTCAACCTCTGTCGATGATAAGAACATCATGCACACCGGAACCGGTCGGATCGCCAGAATGAAAATGTATCCCATGAGTTTGTATGAATCCGGGGAATCCAACGGGCAGATCTCACTGCGGGCTTTGTTTCAGGACGCTTCGCTCGATATTGACGGCGTTTCCAGCCAGCTTTCGATTGAGCAGCTTATTTTTGCCGCCTGCCGAGGCGGATGGCCGGCTACGCTGCGGCGGAAGAATCCGGAAGCGCAGCTTCTGACTGCACGCGATTATATCAGTAATATCTGCGAGTCTGATATTTCTACCGTTGATGGTGTCCAGCGCAATCCGACGTGGACAGGATTGATCCTGCGTTCGTATGCCAGGAACATTTCAACACTTGCGAAAAAATCCAATATTCTGAAAGATGTCACCGCAAACGCGGACAGCATGACCATGCCCACCTTGGATTCCTATTTAAACGCACTGGAAAAGCTGTTTGTTATTGAGGACGTTGAAGCGTGGTGTCCAGCGATTCGCTCGGCAACGACGATCCGCTCCGGAAAAAAGCGTGAGTTTACCGACCCGTCCATCGCTGTTGCCGCAATGGGTCTTACGCCGGAGTATCTGGAGCAGGACCTGAAAACGTTCGGTTTCATTTTTGAGTGTCTCTGCATTCGGGACTTGAAGGTTTACTCGTCTGCCCTCGGCGGTAAGGTTTCTTACTACCACGACCGTTCCGATCTGGAAGCGGACTGTGTGCTTCACCTGTCTGATGGCCGGTATGCGCTGATCGAATTTAAGCTCGGCAGCCGTGAAATTGAAGAAGGCGCACAGCATCTTCTTCAAATCAAGCAGCTTGTGCGTACTGCAAATGCTTCCGGCAAAACAAATCTTCGGGAACCAGATTTGTTAATGGTCATTACCGGCGGCGAACTTGCATACACGCGGCCGGACGGCGTAAAAATAATTTCAATCGGTTGTCTGAGGGACTGAGCATCTATACTTTGATTCTTTGAAAAACAAATTAGATTGTCTGATTGGTTATAATTTGATATTTTTAGTCATTCTCCCACGCGTCCCATGCCTCATCCTCATCTTCAAACCAATCCGGATTATCCTCGTAGAGATCTTCTGGGTTGTCGTATTCGTCGCGCAGACCGTTCGAGCTGTGGTTTGTACTCCGGCTGATGATAAATTGTCCCTTTTAACGCCATATCGTTCCAGTATTCCGGATTTCGCTGCTCCGCGGTCAGAACCTCCTCGTTTTCTGTGGTTGCCACAAATACCGGATAGAGATAGAGAAAGTCAGCTTTATGACATCAGTTTTAAATACATGGGAAAGATATAATGTCTCTCCAGAACCCTCATACTTGCAGGGGTAACCTCTTGACGTGTTGTGCTTTGGCTTTAATCCGCCGTTTGCATCGTACCAGTCACGAACAAAATATGCGTCGGATTAAAGAACACAATCTTGGCACGGAGCAGCTGGGCGCAAGCTTCCCGCTGCATCTTCCGCCACGCTTCACTCGGATTTCCGCCCTTGCGCGGCACATTTTGCAGAGGTTTGTCCAGACAATTTTCTGATACCAACGCTCCTGCCAGCTGGTTGCAGCGCCGTACAGTGTATCCCAGATTTCCTTGCTGTAACCCCAGAATGGTCTGGAAAGACAGTAGTCTCCAACCTCGCTCGGCTCTTTGTCGATTCCTTCGTGCACACAGTTCCGCGCAATATTATGCTCATCATCAACTGCAATCCATTCAAAGCGGTCTGTTCCATGCTTCAGCGCGGCAGGGGCGTTCAGAAGATTCTGGATGGAGGACGTTACAAAACGTTCCTTTGTATTTGTACCTGTGCCGCGATATTCATCCCAGCCGTTTACGGCGCGGTCGACCAGCATCAGGCGGAAGTCTTTTCCGCCTATATCCTTGAAGCTTTTGTATTCGCAGCCTTCCATTGCAGTAAGCGAAACAGCATCCTGCGAATATGTGCTTTGGATTTGCGTAGCGCCGAATAGAAAAATGCCGGGGAGACGGTTTTAATCTCTCCGGCGTTTTTGCCATCGTATCAGGAAAGAAGCAGCAGCACCATACCCGCAAGGACAGCGCCCATGCTCCACAGACGGAGGTTCTCGCAGCGGCGCAGGCGAAGGCCGAGGTCTTCGGGAAGCGGCGTTTTTTTCGTGACGCTGCGGTAGAGCGTTCTGCGGTTCAGGTGCAGCGTCATGGCCGCGCAGGCAGAAACAAGCAGCGCCGCGTCCAGAACCGGCATCGCGAAATTAAGTCCATCTGCCAGCATGAAAGGAACCGTCGCCACAAGGCCCAAAGCCGCCAGCAACACCCACGCGACACTCGAGCGGAGCGAGGCGTGATAGGCCCTGTAGGCGTTCTGAAAATCGGCAGCCTCGTCCTGCTCCAGAGGCTGGGCATGATCGTCGCACGTGTAAAAATACAGACGCCTGCGCATGGGAAGCAGGCTCTCATAATCGCCCACGCACAGAAGCTGCCAGCCCTTGCGCTTGGCGATGTCCAGATATTCCTGCACCTCGTCGTCATCCTCGGTCCGCGGCTTGCTGCATGGAATCGAGATCACGCAAAGCCGCGCGTTTTGAAGCTGCCAGCGGCGAAAAAAGAAAAAGTTTCCTTTGCAGTGGTCGAGCACCAGACCGTTTTTCAATTGCTCCTTTAGAAAGTCCAGAAGCTCATCGTTGCTGTAGAGTCGGAAAAAGACATAGCGAAGACTTGTTTTTTCATGCTGCTGCATTTGTGTTCTCCTTATTTACTGTAAGCCGTATTCCTTCAGCTTGTTCCAAAGCCCGCGCGGGCTGATGCCGAGCTCGGAGACCATCGCGCTGCGCTTTCCGGCGTTTGCGCGGTAAGAGGTCTCGATGGCAAGCCGTTCGAGCTCCTGCAATGTCTTTCCGGCAAGCACGCGCTCGACCTCGCCGAGTCCCGGACGCGCGTTTGTGAACTGATAGGGAAGGTCCTTCGGTCGAATCCATTCGCCGCTTGCGACGATGCCGGCATATTCGATTGTGTTGGCAAGCTCACGGACATTGCCGGGGAAGGTGTGGGCGCAGAGAATTTCCAGCGCTTCGTCCGTCACGCCGCGGATGCGCACGCGCTTATTGCGGAGCGTGGAGCTGCGGCTGATAAAATGGCTGCAAAGAAGCGGAATATCGGCACGCCTCTCGCGCAGGCGCGGCATGTGAATTTCCACCGCGTTGAGCCGGTAAAGAAGATCCTGCCGCAGGAGCCCGCTTTGTACTAGCTCGTCCGAGGTGCGGTTTGCCGAGGCGATGATTCGCGTATGGAACTGGTGCACCTCGCGGCTGCCGATGGGAGAGAAGGTGTGTTCCTGCAAAACGCGCAGCAGCTTCCGCTGGAACTCCGGCGGCATATCGCCGATGCCGTCCAAATACAGCGTGCCGCCGTTTGCATAGTCGAGCTTGCCGCGCCGGTCGCACAGAGCGCCGGGAACGGCGTCCATTTTGTAGCCGAAAAACTCCTCTTCCAGCCGCTTTTCATCGAACGCCGCGCAGTTGACCGTGACGAAGCGCCGTCCATCCGCGCCATTGTGGAGTGTGTGCGCCGCGATGCGCTTGCCGGTGCCGCTTTCGCCGGTAATGAGGACGTTGACATCGACATTTTGGAACTTCCGCAGCATCGTGCGCACCTGCTCGAGTGCGGGACTCGTGCCGATGAGCTCTTCTGCCTGGTTCTGCGCTTCGAGCTGGTCGTTGAGGTAGGTCACGTTTTCGTTCAGACTGCGAAATTCGAGCGCCTGCCGGATGTAAATTTTGAGCTCTTCGAGGTCTAGGGGCTTTGTCAGATACGTAAACGCCCCGCGCGTCATCGCGCTGACTGACGAGCGGATGCTGCCGTAGGCCGTCATCATGATCACGGCGGCCAGCGGCGCGAGCTTTTTGATCTTCATGAGGATATCGAGCCCGTCGTAGGGTCCGATGACCATGTCCAGCAGCACCAGATCGATGGGCTCGGTCTGAAGCCGCTCGAGCGCACGGATGGGGTCTGTCTCCCAGACGACCTCGTATTCCGGTTCGAGTGCCAGAGAAAGGGAAATGCAGATGCTGCTTTCGTCGTCAACGATCAGGATTCGTGGAAGCATGGCTGGCTCCTTTCAAAAATCAGGGAGATCAGTGTGTATTCGTTTTTCACGCTTTCAATCTCCATAACGCCGCTGTTTTCGCGGATATACTGCTCACAGAGCGGAAGACCGAGGCCGGCTCCGGTCTGCTTGGTGGTGAAAAAGGGGTCGCGGCAGGCGCTCAGCTCCTGCTCGGTCATGCCTTCGCCCTCGTCGCGGATGGTGAGAAAGACCTTTTCGCCGCGGCTTGCGGCATGGACACGCAGCGTCAGAGGCTCAGAAGGCGGCGAAACGGCGCATTTGTGCTCCATGGTCTCGACGCTGTTTAAGAAAATGTTGACAAGCACCTGCTTGAGCTGGTCGCGGTCGGCAAAGATGAAAAGATCGGATTCCAGCTTCTGGTCGAGCCGAAAATTGCTCTTGCGCAGCAAGGGGCGGATGAGGCTCAGGCTGTCGTTTACCAGTTCCTCTACGCTTACGCGCTTGGGATGGCGGTTGGTGGGCTTGGCGTAGTGGATGAGGTTGTCGATGAGGCGGTTGATGCGGTCGACCTCGTCGGGCACGTACCGGGCGAACGACTCCTGCACCTGCTTGCTGTCGCCCTTGGTGCCAATGAGCGAGGCAAAGGTGCGGATGGTCATGAGGGGATTTCGGATTTCGTGAGCGATACCGGCGGCGATGCGCGTCAACGCCGAGGATTTCTGCCGCTCGAATTCCTCCTGCCGCTCCTGCTCGGCCTCGGTTACGTCGATGACCGTCACTAGAACGCCGGTGACTGCTTTATCGCGAATGATCTGGTGGGTCATGTAGCTGTAGGCGCGGGTGTGAAGCGGAGAGTCTCCGAGACGAAGAATGCTGCGGTCGACCATCGTGCCGCTTGTAAAAAGTCGCTGACCCTCGCGCTCTAAAATATCACGGAAAACAGGGATATCGGACGCACGCTTGCCCAGAAGCGGCTGACGCACACCGGCGATGGCGCAGGCGCTTTTGTTCATGAGCGTGACCGTGCCATCCAGATCGATGAGCATCATGCCGCTGGGGGAGTATTTGATGATGCGGTTTCGAAGATCACTTTCGGTTTGCAGTTGGGCATACTGCCGCTCGAGGGTCTGGTTGGCGCTGCGGATCTGTTCGGTCTGCTCGGCGACCTGCCGGTGGAGCACCTGCTGGATGCGGCGGGTGATGATGACGTAGCCCACGACAGCCAGCGCGGAAAATGCGGCGCAGACGCAGATGATGCGAAAAAGACGCTGGAACCGCGCTTCTCTTGTACTGATGGGAAGCCAGCGGCTGCAAATGTTCTCATACTGCGCGGTGGCCTTGAAGCGGTTGATGCTGGTGTTCATCGTGCGAAGAAGCTCCTTGTCCGCGCTTCGAAGGACCATGGTAAATTCGAGCGCACCCAGATAATTATATTGTACGGTGTAGTTTTTGTCCGCGCCGTCCTGCGCCAGCTGATAGATCAGGCTGTCCTTGACGCCGATCATTGCCGAGCCCGGTAGCTCCTTGTGGCGCTGGTAGAGCTGGATCTGGTTGCTGACGGAGATAAACTGGTGAAAGCCGAGATTTGCCAGCAGCGTGTGCTGGATGGTGTCGGAGACGCAGATGGCCGTCCGGGCGCTTTTGCCGCTCTGGAGCATGTCGTTTGCAACAATGACGCAAAGCTGCGAGCTCGTGAGAGAGTCCGTCACGCAAAAGTCTCCCGTGCTGTTTGCCTTCGTCGCAATTTCGCCGAGCACGAGATCGATTTCGCCGTCTCGCAGCGCCTCGAGACAGGCCTTGTCGGTCTCAAAGGGAACGAACTCAATTTCAAAGTTATCGGCCTCGGCGATCGCCGTGAGCATATCCACATGCATTCCGGCGCACGTGCCGTCCGCTTGCTGAAACTGAAACGGCGGCGTGTTCGGGTTGAGACCGACACGAAGATAGCGGTTGAGCGCCTTTGCGCGTGGCGTGATGCCCAGCAGACAGACAAGCAGCAGCAAAGCTGCCGCGCACCTGAAAAACCGTTTCATCGCCAGCCTCCTCTCCGTATGCGCTTTGCGCAGTTTTCCGACATTTATATTAGTACAAAAGACCGAGCTTTTCAATGGACTTCGTGGAATCTTGACAGCTGTGCAAAATTTGCCGACGCAATTTCGGCAAATTTTGCCGATACATGGAAAACTTGCCGATTAGAGCGCTTGAAAGCGGGGGATATTTCTGCGAAAATATACAACAGATGAGAGCGGCTGCCGAAAGAAGCAGAGTCTTGCGGCCGACGCTTCTCGAAAGAAAATCAAAACAGGAGGAGAACCCATGAAAGCAATGAAAAAGATTGTGCTTTTGCTTCTGTGTCTGGCGATGGTGCTGAGCATGGCGGCCTGCGGCGGCAATGCCACGACCGAAACCAAGAGCGAAACCAAGAGCGAAACCACGACCACTGCCCCCGAAACCTCGGAAACTGCGACCGAGACCACCGCGGATCCTGCCAACACGACCTATCAGGATACCATCACCGTCGGCGTTGCCAACGACATCACCACGCTGGACCCGCAGGGCTCCAACACCGACGCCAACATGATGGCCTTCACGCTGACCCATGAGACACTGGTTGAGGTCGACCCCGAGACCAACGAAGTCATCCCTGGCATGGCCACGTCCTGGACCACCTCTGATGACGGCTGCACCTTCACGTTCGAAATTCCCGAGAACGTGACCTTCTCCGACGGCACGCCCTGCACCGCTAACGACATCAAGTTCACCTTCGAGCGTGCGGCTGAGTCCTCCTTCACGAAGACCAAGGTCGAGCTCGTCACGAACATCGAGGTCGTCGACGACACCCACGTCGCCATCACCATCTCCAAGCCCTCGCAGGACTTCCTCATGCTCCTGGCTCACCAGAGTATGTCCATCCTCTCCGAGAAGCTCGTAAACGAAGATGAATTCGGCTACGAGATCGGCACCGGTATGTTCGCCGTTGAGACCTGGACGCCCGGCGACCAGATCTCCTTCGTCCGCTCTGACTACTTCCACGGCGAGCCCGCTCCCACCAAACGTATTGTCTACCGCCTGATCAAGGAAGAGTCCTCCCGCCTTATCGCGCTCCAGACCGGTGAGATCGACATCTGCGTCGACCCGCTGAACACCGACCTTGGCTACATTGAAGACGACCCCAACCTCGAGCTCGTCAAGGTTCCGAACTATGTCATGCTCTACCTCGCCATCAACAACGAGCGCAAAGGTCTTGACAACGTCCATGTCCGCAAGGCCATCGCCTACGCGACCGACAAGGCGTCCATGATCGAAGTCGGCTACAACGGCGAAGGCTTTGTGCATGACCACTGGATCAACCGCGGTCAGTTCGGCTGGGACGACAACCTGCAGGTCTATGAATACAACCTCGACAAGGCAAAGGAAGAACTCGAGCTCTCCGGCTACAAGCCCGGCGATCTGAAGTTCCGCGTCATCTACAACGGCACCGCCAAGGAAAACATGGCCCTTGTTCTGCAGGCTGACCTCGCAGAAGTCGGCATCGAGCTCGAGCTCATCAAGATGGAGACTGCCGCTCTCAAGGGCATTCTGAACGACGCGGCTCTCGACTATGATCTGTGCCTGTATCAGTTCACCGACAACCTCGGCACCGACTTCACGCTGCGCAACCAGTACGGCTCCTACGAGGAAGACGGCGTTCTGAAGAAGAACGGCTCCAACCGCGCCAACATGAAGGACGCGAAATTCAACGAAATGATCGACGCGGCCCTCATCGAGCAGGATTCTGCAAAGCGTGAGAAGATGTATAACGAGATCGAAGAATATCTCAACGAGATCGTTCCCATCGTCCCCATCGCGACCTCCTACGTCAACATTGGCATCAAGAAGGGCATCACCGGCGTCAAGTGGAACGGCACCGCGAAGCACGACTACCGCTACGTCTGCCTGCCCGTTGCGTAATCCCATTTTCAGTTTCAAATTTCAGTCTGAATAGCAAATAGGAAGGGGCGTAAAGCCCCTTCCTTCCTACAAAAAGTGTCCCCGCGCGTGGAAGTCTGTCTTCTGCGCGGTCTGTTGAAGCAGAGGAGATAGATTTATGCATAAATATGTCATCAAGCGATTGCTGATGATGATCCCCGTGCTGTTGTGTGTGGCGTTCGTCATTTATGCGATCATGAATGTGGCAGAAGGCGACCCCGTTTACTCCGTGGTCAGCGCCGATGCCACCGAAGCGCAGATCGAAGCGGCCAGAGAAGAACTCGGTCTGAACGGCACGCTGCTCGAGCGCTACTTCCGCTATGTCAAGGGTATGCTGACGGGCGATCTGGGTACGTCCTACGTGTCCAAGCGCGACGTCATGCAGACCTATCTGGAGCGGCTTCCGAACACGCTGAAGCTCGCCTCCGTCACGATGGTCGTCGCACTGGCCATCTCCATTCCGCTCGGAATCATCGCAGCGGTCAATCAGAATTCCATCAAAGATACGATAGCGATGGTGCTGGCTCTGCTTGGCCTGTCCATGCCGAATTTCTGGCTGGGTCTGCTTTTGATAATGCTGTTCTCGCTCAAGCTCGGGTGGCTGCCGTCCGGCGGCTATGAAAACGGAATGCTGAGCCTGATACTGCCCGCGTTTACCATCGGCGCAGGTCTGGCGGCATTTATGACGCGTTCGACGCGCTCTTCCATGCTCGACGTCATCCGGCAGGACTACCTGCGCATGGCGCGTGCCAAGGGCGTCTCTGAGCGCAAGGTCATCCGCAAGCACGCGCTGAGAAACGCGCTCATTCCGATTATCACCGTCTTCGGCGTGCAGTTCAGCAACGTCCTTGGCGGCTCGGTTCTGGCCGAAACGGTCTTTGCCTGGCCCGGTGTCGGCCGTCTGGTCGTTGACGCCATCGATCAGCGCGATATCCCCATGGTCACGGGCGCACTTGTCATGACGACGATGATCGTCTCGATCGTCAACCTGCTCATCGACATCGTCTACGCCTTCGTTGACCCGCGCATCAAGTCGCAGTACACGAAGTAAGGAGGGAAAGCTGTGGAAAATACGAAACTCAGAGCCTCGCAGAAGTACAAAAAACGCAGTACCTTCGACTCCATCTGGCGGCAGCTGCGCAAAAACAAGGGTGCCATCGTCGGCATGATTCTGCTCGTCGTCATCATCATCATCGCCCTTGTTTCCCCGTACATTTTTAACTACGAAACCGATGTCATCGCCAACAACGTCAAAGAGCGCATGCAGCATCCGTCGAGCGAACACTGGTTCGGCACCGACGATCTGGGCCGCGATATCTTCGCGCGTGTCTGCTATGGTGCGCGTTACTCTCTGGCGGGCGGTCTCGTGGCCGTTGCGGTCGCGCTCGTCGTGGGCGTCACGCTCGGCGCGGCAGCGGGCTATGTCGGAGGCGTGTTTGAAAACCTCATCATGCGCGTGTGTGACATTTTCTCGTCCATCCCCAGCGTCCTGATGGCCATCGCGGTCGTCTCCGCGCTTGGAAAGAGCACGTTTAACCTCATGCTTGCCGTCGGTATCGCGAGTACCGCGCCCTTTATCCGCGTGGCAAGAGCCGCCGTTCTGACCGTCCGCGGCGAGGAATACGTCGAATCGGCCCGCGCCATCGGCTCTCCGGAGTGGAAGATCGTCGCGTTCCATATCCTGCCGAACTGCGTATCGCAGATCATCGTGCAGGCGACGCTGCGTGTCGGCTCGGCGATCATCTCTGCGGCGCAGCTGAGCTTCCTCGGTCTCGGCGTTGCAGCGCCCGCGCCGGAATGGGGCAGCATGCTCTCGGCAGGCCGCGCGTACATCCGCGATTACAGCTACATGACGCTCTTCCCGGGCATTGCCATCATGCTGACGGTGCTTTCGCTGAACCTGATCGGCGACGGTCTTCGGGACGCGCTCGATCCCAAGCTGAAGCGTTAAGGGAGGATACGAAATGAGCCACGAACATGATAATCTGATCCTTGATATTGAAAACCTCGTCGTCCGCTACGAAACGGAAGACGGCATCGTCCACGCACTCAACGGCATCGACCTGCAGCTCGGCTACCATCAGACCATCGGTCTGGTCGGCGAGACCGGCGCGGGCAAAACGACCGCTGCGCTTGCCATGATGCGGCTCGTTCCGTCGCCTCCCGGCGTCGTTGAATGCGACAAGCTGATGGTGGACGGACGCGACATTCTGAATCTGCCGACGGCCAAGATGGAAGAGGTCCGCGGCAAGGACGTCTCGATGATCTTCCAGGACCCGATGACGGCCCTGAACCCAGTCTTCACCGTCGGTGAGCAGATCGCCGAGAGTCTGGAGCTCCACGAGCATCTGGACAAGAAGGCCGCGATGGAACGCGCGAAGGAAATGCTCGAGCTTGTCGGCATTCCGGGCTCGCGTGCCAACGAATATCCGCACCAGTTCTCCGGCGGCATGAAGCAGCGTGTGGTCATCGCCATCGCGTTGGCCTGCAACCCCAAGCTTCTCATCGCCGACGAGCCGACCACGGCGCTGGACGTTACGATTCAGGCGCAGGTTCTCGAGCTTATGAGCGAACTGAAGGAAAAGTACGATACCTCCATGATCCTCATCACCCATGACCTCGGCATCGTCGCGGAGGTCTGCGACACGGTCGCCGTTATGTACGCCGGACGCATCGTGGAGCAGGGCACGCTCGAAGACGTCTTCGACCACACGAAGCACCCCTACACCGAGGGCCTTTTTAACTCCCTTCCCAACATCCAGAACCGCACGGCCATGCTCAAGCCCATCAAGGGTCTCATGCCGGACCCGACGAATCTGCCCGAAGGCTGCGCGTTTGCGCCCCGCTGCGACTACGCCACGGACGAGTGCAGCAAGCGCTGCCCCAAGCTGACGAAGATCAGCGACACCCACAGCTTCGCGTGTCTGGCCTATGAGCACGAAGGCTTCCACATCAAAAGGGGGAACGAATAATGGCAGATACGTTGTTACAGGTCCGGCACCTGAAAAAACACTTCAAGACCGGTCACGGTATGCTGCACGCGGTCGACGACATCAGCTTCGACTTGGAGCGCGGCAAGACGCTGGGGCTGGTCGGCGAGTCCGGCTGCGGCAAGTCCACGACGGGCAGGTCCATTCTTCGTCTCATTGAGCCGACCTCCGGCGAGGTGTTCTTTGAAGGAAAGGATGTCGCCAAGCTCTCGAAAACCGAGATGCGGCACATGCGCAAGGATATGCAGATCATCTTCCAGGATCCGTATTCCTCGCTCGACCCCAAGAAGACGATCAACCAGATCATTTCCGAGCCCATCCGGCTCAATAAAATCCTGACGAACAAGCACCAGATCGAAGACCGCGTGCTCGAGCTCATGGACACCGTCGGTCTTGCTGAGCGCCTTATCAACAGCTATCCCCACGAACTCGACGGCGGCCGCCGCCAGAGAATCGGCATTGCCCGCGCTCTTGCGATGGAGCCGAAGCTGATCGTCTGCGACGAGCCCGTTTCCGCGCTGGACGTGTCCATTCAGGCGCAGATCCTGAACCTTCTCAAAGAGCTTCAGCAGAAGATGGGTCTGACGTACATCTTCATCACGCATGACCTCAGCGTCGTCAACCATTTCTCCGATGAGATCGCGGTCATGTATCTGGGCTCGATCGTGGAAAAAGCGCCGTCAGAGGAGCTCTTCGCAAACCCCATCCATCCGTACACCAAGGCGCTTCTGTCTGCTATCCCGATTCCGGACCTTCACAACAAGCGCCAGCGCATTTCCTTAAAGGGCGAAATCACGAGCCCCATCAACCTTCCCGATGAGTGCCGCTTCGCCAACCGCTGCTTCGAATGTGAGCAGAAGTGCCGTGCGGGTATTCCGCCGCTGGTCGAGGTCTCGCCCAACCATTTCGTTGCCTGCTTCAACCATGGGGTTTGATACGGTCCATGCTGAGTTTACGGGATTTAACGTACACCGAAATCGCTATCCGGATCATTCTGTCGGTCCTCTTCGGCGGCATTCTCGGCATGGAGCGCGGCATGAAAAACCGCGGGGCCGGCTTGCGGACGTATATGCTCGTCTGTCTCGGTTCCTGCGTCGTCATGATGACGAACCAGTTTCTTTACCAGTCTTACCAGTCTGGAGACCCGGCGCGTTTAGGGGCCCAGGTCATCAACGGCATCGGCTTTCTGGGCGCTGGTACGATCATTGTGACCAAGCGCAACCAGATCAAGGGTCTGACCACGGCGGCCGGTCTCTGGACCAGCGCCTGCGCGGGACTTGCCCTCGGCATCGGGCTCTATGAGGTCGCGGCCCCGGCCTGCTTGAGCATCTTCGTGATCTTCACGGTGCTGCACGGGCTGGATTTCCGGATGCGCCGGAAGTCCCGGCAGATCGATGCCTTTGTCGAGCTGCGGAAGAATACGTCCATCCGCAATTTTCTGGCAAGCGTGCGCGAACAGAATTTTGATCCTAGCAATCTCCTTTTGCAGCCGGACTCTGCCGAAAGCGTCGACTCGGTGACCTTCACCATCACGCTCAAAAGCCGCGTCGCACGGTCACACGAGGAGAGCATGTGCCTGCTCCGGACACTGGGAAGCGTTTCCTACATCGAAGAACTCTGAAAACTGGAAAGGCAGAGTTTTCAAAAATGCGTTGATCAGTGCTGATTCAAAAAAGTTCACCGGAAATGAAGTGACCCCAAAAAGTTAGACAAATAATCTTAATAGAAATTGTTCAAGCAGCTGAGAGGGCTTGTTGTCTGTGAATTGCAGGCGGCAAGCCCTTCCGTTTTGCCTTGATCCTGTGGTTGTTGTAGTAATCCAGATAGGGGTTGACTCTGTGAGCGCACGGTGTCGTTGATATTAACCAGCCACCGCAGACCCGGCATTTCAGCCTGTCACGGTTAAGCGCATATGTGCATTTTCGCGATACAGCGGCGTTTGACCGTGCGCTGGATCTCTTGACGGTAAGAACGACGGCGGGCGCGTTTCCTTTCCGAAAGCTTGCCGAGACCTTCAGCACCATGAAGGCCATGACGAAGGCAATGGACACGCCGCTCGGAACGGTCTTCGACACCGTGACCGCGCCGCGTGCGGAACAATTTCTGTTTATCCACGATCACTATAAGAATTTGCAGACCTATATGGCCATGACGGAGGAGATCTTCGACGAGCTGTACGAGGAGGATCCCAACAGCTTCCTGATGATTGCGGACGTCGCGAATTTTGACGACGATTCGCTCGGCGATGTGGTCTGGTACTATCTCGGCGGCAAAGACTATACACGTTTTATTGACCCGGATATGGAGCGGCACGGTATTGAATTGTCTGATTGGAAAGGAATGCTGGCCGGTCAGCCACTCACACAGGCGCAGAAGGACTGGGTTCAGCGCATCACCGGCGGTCGTCAGCCGCAGAACATGATGGCGCATTTTGCGATGGAAAGAAACATGTTCGCAAAGTAAAGGGGCTTGTGTAATGACGATCGATCTTGACGCGCTCCGGGAGGCACTGGAGCGGGACTGCTGCGGCGCGTTTTACGGCGGCGGATTTGGCGGCGCGATGGTGCAGGCGACGGAGGTCAAAGAGACTTCGCCGGAGAAGCTAATCGCGCTGGCAGAAGAAATGGGGCTGGATCTGAGCCGGTTTGAGATTCAGGAGCGGTAAAAGAAGTTCGAAGAAAAGAATCAGGCAGGGAACGAATTGCATCCGTTCCCTGCCTGACTTATTCTATGCACGTTTATTTTTGTATGAAACTGAGTTCATATCACCAACTCTGCGTGGCTGCTGCCGTCGGGACCTTTGGTGACGACAATCTGGCGGTCGATGCGCTCTTTGAGCTCTGCCACATGCGAGATGATGCCGACCAGGCGGTTTCCTTCCGTCAGTCCGGCAAGCGTCTGATATGCCTTGCTGAGCGCCTCGGAGTCGAGCGAGCCGAAGCCCTCGTCCACAAAGAGCGTGTCAAGATGGATGCCTGTGGACATCTGCACCTCGTCGGAAAGACCAAGCGCCAGGGACAAAGACGCCAGAAACGCTTCGCCGCCGGAGAGGGTATTGACGCTTCGCTCGGTCGCGTTGATGTGATCGACGATATCGAGCTCCAGACCGCTCTTGCTCTTGAGGTCGTCCGCGTTCCGGCGGCGCTTGAGGTCGTACTGCCCGCCGGACATCTTCTGCAGCCGGAGGTTCGCGCGCTCTAAAATGCGGTCAAAATACGTCGTCTGGACGTAGGTCTCCAGGTCGATCTTCGCCTTGCCCGGGAGCGTTCCCGTCGCCGTTCTGACCAGCGCGTTCAACCATGTACATTGCGTCTCCAGCTCTTCGAGTTTGCCGCGCTGTTTGTCGATCTTATCGCGTGCCTGCCCATTGACTTCAATCCGCGTGAGAACGGCCTGGCGCTGCTCTTCCAGCGCATTCTTCTGCTTGTTTTGCGCCTCTAACTGCTCGGAAAGGTTGTCCAGATTGCCGTCTGCGCCGGTTTCAAGCTGCTTTTGCAGCTGCTCGATCGCGCCGCGGGTCACACCGAGCGCCTCCAGCGTCTTGGTTTGCTGCTCCTGTGCGTCGGAAAGCGCTTTTTCCAACGCCTCGGACTGCTCTTGCAGCTCGCTGATCTTCTTTTCGGCGGAAGATTTGTCCGGGAGTGCGAGGGATTGTTTCAACTCGGCAATTCGATCGGTAAGGGTCTTGTGCTCCGCTTGCAGAACGCCGAGCTGCTTGTCCGCGTTGTACCAATCGTCCTCTGCCGCTTTCCGCGCGTCTGCCTTTTTGGGGATTTTTTCGTCCAGCTCAGACTTGATGCGGATATTCTTTTTTGCTGCCTCGATTTTTGCGTTCAACTCGTCGATCTGTGTTTCGCAGTCGTGAAGCTGCTCCTGTGCGGCGGCTTCCGCCTGCTCTTCGGCGGTATCTGGCAGGAGCTTTTCCAGCTTTTTGCGCAGTGCGTCTTTTTTCGTGTCCATCGTAGCAACCTGCGCCGCGGCGGCATTGCTTGCGTCGGACGCGGCAGACTGCGCGTCGTCATAGAACGTTTTGGCCTGCTTGACCGCATCCTCGGTGGGCGCGTGCGCGGGAAGCTCTGCCGGGTGCGGATGCTCGAGCGAGCCGCAGACGGGGCAGGGGACTCCGTCCTGCAGATCTTTTGCGAGAATGCCCGCCTGCGCGTTCAAAAATGCCCGCTGCATCTGGTCATACGCCTGAAGCCGTTTCTTCGCTGCGTCCGCAAGCACGAGATAGTCTTTCTGGATGGCAGCCAGCGTTTTCTGCTCTTCGTGCAGATTCTTAAAATCGTCAAGCAGCGCTTTCAGTGCATGCTTGCGGTCGGTGCACTGCTGCAATTGATGGTCAAGATCCTTTTTTTCCTCGCCGCTATCCTTCAGTTTTGCTTGCTTGTCCTTGAGCGCGGAAAGCTCCTCTGCAAGCGTCGTCTTTTGTTCCTCTGCCTGATCCAGCTTTTGCTGCTCCTGTTTCAGCAGCTGCTCCTTGTCCTGAAGCGCTTTGTTTTTTTCATCCAGCTCGTCATAGGACGGAAGCTGATTGCGGAGCTTGCCAAGGTGCTCCGTGAGCTCCGGCTGCGTTTTGTCCTTCTCAGTCTTTGCGGCTTCTAGCGCGGCCTTCGCGGTTTCCCACGCGGTCGTTTGCGTCTGTTCCGTTTTGGACAGCTTGTCCAGATTTTCCTTCGTCTGGCGATAGGCTTCCACCGCTTCCTTTTGCTTCTCCAGTGCCTTGATCTCATCCTCCGCAGCTTTGACCTGTTCGTCCAGCTTTGTTTTGAGCAACCTGTCTTCTTTCAGGAGATTTTCAAACAGCTCTGTCAGCTCGGCGGTCGGCAGCCCGTCGGTCTTTGCCTTCTGCACCTGCGCGTTAAAATCCGAATTGTCCGCGCAGACCATGCCTTCGGTATACTGCCGGATGCTGCGTCTTGCCTCCGTCATCTGCCCGTCGAGCGCGGAGGCTTCGTCTTTCAGGCGGGTTTGCAGGTCTGAATAGAGCCCCGTCCCGAAAATATCCTTGAAGATTTTCTTTCGGGTCTCGGTGTCGGCCTCCAGCAGGCGGCGGAAATCGCCCTGCGAGATCATGCAGATCTGCGCAAACTGCTCCCGGCTCAGACCGATGATCTCCTGAATTGCATTGTCTACCTCTGTTTTCTTCGTCACCACGCTGCCGTCCGGGAGCGTCAGCAGTGCGTCCGCGTTTTGCTTGACGAGATCGGTCGCGTCTTTCTTCTTCAGATTGATGCGATAGTAGAGGGGATTGCGCCGGACGGTATACGTCTGACCGTTATATGTAAATGTCAGCTCCACGTACGTTGGGTCCTCTGCCCGGGCGTATTTGGAGCGGAGCATATCGTCCTTGCGGCTGTCTCCGCTCGCTTTTCCGAAGAGCGCGAACGTGAGCGCGTCAAAGATCGTCGTCTTGCCCGCGCCGGTATCCCCGGCGATCAGATAAAGTCCGCTCGTCCCGAGCGCTTCAAAATCCAGCTCCTGTGCGCCGGCGTAAGGGCCGAAGCCGGCAATGGTCAACTTTAACGGTCTCATGTGTGTTCCTCCCGGATCCGCTCGATCAAGTTCTGCGCGAAGTCGCGCTGTTCTTCACTCATGGGCTGATTATTTTGCAGCTCGTAAAGCTCTTCAAAAAGCTCCAGCGGCGTTTTTTGCTGCACATCGGCGGCTGCGTCAATGACATGGTCGGCGCGTGTGCGGGTGTTGTCGTAGCTGAGCTTCATGAGGTTCGGATAGATCAGCCGCAGCTTTCCGACCGCCTCGGGCACGTCCTCCTCATCGGTGAGGATGATGTGCAGATAATCGTCTGCGGCAGTCCCAGTGTAAAATTCCCGGTCCGTTACCGAAGCAAAGCTGCCGCGAATTTCACGCAGGTCGTGCTTTGGATACAGCGGACAGAGCTGCAGCTCCAGATCGCCCTTTGCGCCGAGCAATACGACGGTGACGCTTTTGTTGTGGGACGCTTCCGAAAACGAGTATTTGAGCGGCGTGCCGCAGTAGCGGATGCGGTTCGAGCCAATGTTCTGCGGGCCGTGGATGTGCCCCAGCGCCACATAGTTAAAGCCTTCAAACACGGACGCATCGACGTTATCCGCGCCGCCAACGCTCAACTCCTCGGACTCGCAGGTGTTCGCGCCGGTCACGAACTGGTGCGTGACCAGCACGTTGCGCGCGGAGAAATCAACGTTCATCTGCGCGATCGCCGCGCGGCAGGCGTCCGTATAGCTCTCGATCGGTTCATCCGGGAAGAAGCGCTTTACGTGCGCGGGTTTGAGAAACGGCAGCAGCCAGAAGTGCACGGGTCCGTGTTCGTCCTGTAATATAACAGGGTGAATTTGGCCGTCGTAGACAGGAGAGATATGGATGCCGCTTGCGTCCAGCAGGCGGTTTCCGAAGGCAAGACGCTCCGGGCTGTCGTGGTTGCCGCTGATGAGCAGCACCGGGATGCTGCGCTTTGCAAGCGCAACGAGAAACCAGTCAAACAGCGTGATTGCCTCGCCAGACGGGACGCTCTTGTCGTACACATCGCCCGCAATCACAACAGCGTCCGGATGCTCTGCGTCTGTGATTTCCAGAATCTGATGCAGAATGTAGTCCTGATCATCCAGCATGGAGACCTCATTGACTCGCTTGCCGAGATGCAGATCAGACAGATGAAGAAACTTCATGAAATACCCCCTACCAATCAACGATACCATAATTGTACAGGTTTTCCGGCGAAAGAGCAATAGAGATTGCCGCAAATTAGAAGAAAAGCAGTCTACCGCGCCGAGGTTTCGCAAAAACCGGGACGCCTGCCGCGTTCTTGCGGACATTTTTACGCAGCAAAAATGCAGAAAGTAAGTTTAAGACCGGTTTATTGGACATGTGATATGCTATAATCTGAAACAGAAGCGGGATTAAGCTCTGATATACCAATTAAGCAATCTGAATGTACATATAGAGTACGACAACATTAAGGAGGACTGCGTAATGCCGAACGAGCGCGTACAATTTAATCTGACGGAGCGTTTTGCAGCCCCCTTGCCGGAGTTCTATCGCCGCAGGATCATCTTCTGGAAGGACGAGGATCGGGAGTTTGAGAAGGACGTTGACGAGCTGAATTTGGAAGGCGTCAAGATTATCAAGCTGACTGGCACAAACAATTTTGCCGTCAAGAAGCTGCTGCTTCACGATGACTTGGACAGCAACTATCTTATCTATTGCCCGATTACTTACACCGGCGATGAAGATAACTGGCTTCAGGACATTGAATATTACAGCGAACCTTTCCGCGCAGATTTTATCTCGATGCAGATGGACGAGCTGAATATCGCACCGTCTGCCGCTATGCGGAAGACGGTCAAGCTCTATGCAATGTTCTTCGACAGCAAAGAGCGTATTCAAAAGCTCCGCGTGCGCAGCTACGGCGTGCCGGAAGAAGGCGATACGGTTTTCGTGGAGCTCAAAAAGAAATTTGACGGCATTGTATATAAGCACCGCGTGACGACAGAGCTTCCGATGGTCAAACCGCTTCTGACAGGACTGCTGGAGAAGAACGCGTTCGGCCAGATTGGGCGCGAGATCGACTGGTTCCAGCGCTGCAACAAAACGGTTCCCAAGGTCTTCATCGGCTACGACCGCACGGCCTTTGCGGGAACGGACGACCCCGAGCTGCGGGTGACGTTTGACACGAAGCTCCGTTGGCGCACATCGAAGCTCGACCTTGCCTATGGAGATCAGGGAATGCTTCTTTTGCCGCAGGACGCGGTTCTGATGGAGGTAAAGCTTCCGGGCGTATGCCCCTTGTGGTTCAGTCGTGCGCTCTCGGAGCTCTCCATTTACCAGACTTCATTTTCCAAATACGGCGCGTGCTATCAAAAGCACTTGCTGCCGCGGATGCGGAAAACCGGATGGGAGGATATGTTCTGTGCTTGATTCGATGATTACAACGGAAATTACGCTGACAATTTTTCTTCTCTGCTCGGCGGCGTCTGTGCTGCTCGGCATTGCGGCGGCGTTTGTGATGACGCGCGGCGCGCATAGTACACAAAGCTTCTGCATCACGATTGCCGTTTTACCGCTTGCCGTGCAGACAGTCATCATGCTGGCCAACGGCAATCTTGGAGCGGGCGTTGCCGTTGCAGGCGCGTTCGGGCTTGTGAGATTTCGCTCCGAGCCGGGCTCCACGCATGGACGGCTTCACGGAGCTGCGCCGGATGCGAGAACGCGGAGACAAGACACCTATTATGATGCTCACGGCCCGGGGCGAGACGCGCGACCGCATCGAGGGCTTTGATTCCGACGCGGACGATTATCTGCCCAAGCCCTTTGACCCGGACGAGCTTCTATCACGTGTGCGGGCGATGCTCCGAAGAAGCGACGCGTACCGTCCGAGCGTTCTGACGTTCGGCGATCTAACGCTCGACCCCGGCTCAGGCGAGCTTTCGTGCGGGAAGGAACGTATTCGGCTCAGCGGGCGGGAGTATCAGCTGATGGAGCTTTTTCTGCGCTCGCCCGGGATGCTCTTTTCCGCCGAACGGCTGATGGGAAAAATTGGGGCCGGTACAGTGGGGCCGAGATCAACGTCATCTGGGTCAATATTTCAAATCTCAGAAAGATGCTCAAGCCCATCGGCTCGCACGTGCAGATCAATGCCAGCCGGGGACTTGGGTATCTGCTGGAGACCGGGAAATGATCAAACACCTGCGCACGAAATTTATCCGCATCGCCATGCTCTCCGTCGCGCTGGTGCTGCTGGCGCTGAGCCTGATTGTGAACGCGGCAAACTTCATTTCGACGAACCGGGATTTAAACCAGACGCTCGACATGATCTATGAAAACCAGGGCACAATTCCGACCGGCCGCACTGCCGGAGCAGACGGTTCGCCATCAGAAAATCCGGCGGAGGACGATACGCCGTCTGACCCGGCGACGCAATCCGGGAAGCCGCAGGAGGACGCGGAGGAGGAAGACCACACCCCGCCGCCGGAGACAGATCACACGCCGCCGGAGCTCGAAGAGAAGCCGGACACGAAGCCATCGAGCCAGCCGGAGCGCCCGAGGGGGGCCGTTTAACTACTCCACGCGCTATTTTTACCTACGCTTTGACGCGGACGGAAATCTCGACAGCGGCAATTTTTCGCACATTGCCGCCGTGACGGAGGACGACGCGGATACCTATATTAAAGCTGCCTTGCAGCATGGCGCGGGCTACGGCTTTTATACCTCCGGCTATAAATTCCGCGTGGTAAAAGAAGGCGAAAGCCGCTATATTGCTGTCTTCCTCGACTGCTATCAGGAGCTGCGCGCCGTCCGGACGGTGGCCGTCTGGTCAGGCGTTTCCTACGCGGTCTGCCTTGCACTGGTCTATGTGCTGGTCGTCCTTCTGTCGCGCAGGGCCATTGACCCGGTTGTCAGAGCTTCCGAGCAGCAGAAGCAGTTCATCACCGACGCGGGGCATGAGCTCAAAACGCCCATCACCGTCATTGCAACGAACCTCCGGGTGCTGGAGATGGAGGTCGGGAAGCAAAAATGGATTGATAAAGCCAGAGCGCAGACCGAAAAGCTGCGGGAGCTGGTGCAGTCGCTCATCACGCTCTGCAAATATGACGAGGAGACCTCGCAGCTGCATCCGCAGACCTTCGCCGTCAGCGAGGCTGTCACGGACACGGCGGAGTCATTCGCAGATTTCGCGCAGTCGAAGGGGCACACGATCAGCCTCGCGGTTGCGCCGGGGCTTTCCTACTGCGGAGACGAGGCCGCTGTGCGGCAGCTGGTGTCGATTTTGATTGATAACGCCGTCAAGTATGCCGCGCCGGAGACGGAAATCCGGATTTCTCTGGAGCAGATCAAGCACGGCGTAAAGCTTACGGTGACAAACACGTGCGATCAACCCCCGGAAGGAGATCTGAACCGGCTCTTTGACCGCTTTTACCGCCCGGACGCGTCCAGAACCGCTGCAACCGGTGGCTTCGGCATTGGGCTTTCCATCGCCAAAAGCATCGCAGAGGCCCACCGCGGCCAGATTCGTGCCAGCACGCAGGGCACTGCCATTTCCTTTATAGCTGAACTCAAACGAGATGCGCATAAAAAACCGCTGCCAAACAAGGCAGCAGCTATTATTGTATAAAGAAAACCACCGACAGTGC
>ERZ1106963.2000-NODE-2000-length-21822-cov-26.565811_pt1 | contig 21822 bp, 24 predicted proteins | sample MGYA00403681_ERZ1106963 | MGnify/ENA primary metagenome ERZ1106963 (study PRJEB35170, sample SAMEA104062407) | human gut metagenome | biome: human gut; feature: human-associated habitat; material: faeces | place: Denmark | collected 2012-05-03 ...
TTATTTTCAATTAATTTTAAAACGAAATTAAAACAAATTATAAAAAATACATATCCAAAAAGAAAAAATAAATCATATATTCTAGTAAAACCCAAATATATGTAAAATAACATTAATATTAAGATAATAAAAGAAAAAAGATAAGTTGATAATTTTTGTTTTTTTTCTTTTTTCATAAAAAATCCTCCAAATTTAATTAAATTATACTAAAGAAAGGTAAAAAAAACAATGAAAATAATATATTATTTAAATAAAAATTTAGAATGGGTGGAAATACCTAGTCTTAAAGAGGACAAAAGTATTGCACAAACATATCCACAAACTTTTACATTTGGAATTGATGAAGCTTTAGACGTAGGAGAATTTAGTTTCTATGCACCGAAAAATTATCATATTCCAATAGACTCCATTATCAAAATTGATAATGATGGAATAATTAAATATTGGGTTGTAAAGGACAGCAAAAGTTCTGATATGCCACAACCTAATATTTGGACACAAGAAAGAGAAAAGATAAATACTTTAACTTTGATAGAACCAATAGAAATATTAAGGGGATTTAAAGTTGAGCCTTGTGCTTTTGCTGAAAACAGTTATACTCTAGAAGAGATAATAAAAAGGCTATTTGATATAGCAAATTTTGACGCAGAAGTTGAGATACCGAATATTACATATTCAAATCCTAAACTAACTTATGTTTCAACTACTTTATATTTGATATTTTTTGAAATAGGTAATTCAATAGATTATATTCCATATTTGGACTTTAATGAGTTGACTAAGAAATGGATTTTAAAATTTAAAAGAAGGGATGGATTAAATGGTCAAGAATATGACATTTCAGTTTTTACAAATCCTAAAAATTTTACAACAGAAATTGGAGAAGGATTAGCCAAAAATGTATATTGTGAAATATCAAATATAAGATTAACAAGTATTTTAAGAGAACCATACAATGGTTTTAGCAAGCCAACTACTACAGATAATACTTCACAAATTACTATAAACAACATAGGTTTTGAATTAGAAAACAATATTGTTTCTATTAAAGAATTAGAAATAAAAGGTATTGGTCTTGGTGGAAATGATGAAACTAATACTTGGCATTTAAAAGATAATCAAATTATATCATTTTGGGTATGGGATGGAACAACATCAGCAATTCCTAGTCAACATTCAAAAATTAAAACTATCAAATTTATTAATAACATTAATTATAATTTTTTATCAATAGATGAAAAAGATAATCAAGATATAATTTATATACATTATGATGAAAATGGATTAGTATATTTAGATGAGTTAAAAAAAGTTTATGATAAAATTGGAAACAGTTATGAAACAAATGAATATGTTTATAAAGGATCAGATGTAAATGATAATGGGAATCCAAACATTAGCACAATGTATGGCATAATTTCAGCACCTACAAGTCCAATATATGGAGATCAAAGAGAATTATTTAATAATACTTTTGCTGTGATATATTTGGGATTGATTACACGTGTAATTCCCTATTTATCAACTAATGATTCTAAATATGATGATTTTGTATATTATAATCAAACTTCTCAACAAGTAGATCCAAATAGAATAGGAAGAGTATTACAAAGCTATATTGACAATATGTCAAATGGATCAGTAATGAAAAGCGGAGTATTTTATTCATGGACTGATATTCCAATGGCTGGATCAATTGTTAAAGATGGAAACAAAAGATATTTAGTTGATAGTATTACTATTTCTCAAACATCAAAATTTTCAAATGTTGATGCACAACTTTGTTTAGAAAGAGCAAGAAGAAGAGTAAGTATGGAAGCTGCAACAGAATTACAACTAAATATAATACCAAATCAAAATTTAGTAGATAAATTAAAATTATATTATACAAAAATAAAATATTCAATTAAAGATAATTTTATTAATAACTCATTAAATTTAAATGTTAAAAAAGATATATTATTTATCACTCATAAAAATTTATATTTTAATAAAATAACAAACAATTTTATAGCACAAGAAGAAAATTATAATTTAATTGGAAAGTTAATAGTATCTTATATTGGAAATAATATCATCTTTTCAGAAAAAGCAAAAACCAATTTTATTTGGAATGAAGATGTTGATAACGATGGTAATATTATTCCTAAAAATTATACTGATATAAAAGGTTATATAGAACAAGCAAGCATTATTCTTCAAAATGAGGAAAACGAAGAAATTATGAATTATACAATTAAAGAAAAACCTGTAAAAGATCCTTACGAAATCTTTAACTTTACATTTCAAATAAATTATAGAGGAACAAACAATACCATTGTTAGGGAAGAATATGTAGAATATTTATTAAATGGAGTTCAAAATCCTATATATTCTATAAGATTATACAATATTAATATTGGAAGATACGATAATCTACCAAGCGAATATGTGGCAGAAATAACCCCTGTTAGCGTTTCAGAATTTGATGAGACCAACAATTATATTTCAGTTGATTTTACAAGCATTGAATCTAACTATAAATCAATAGTTTTACTATTGAATAATAAACCTATTATGATTAAGAACTATTTTGAAGAACAAGTAAGGTTAGAGTCTTTTAAAATCTATGTTGCAACAGAAGATGGAACACCAATGAGGACGGGTGTAGTAGGAATAGATCCAACAGAAGAGTCGAATTAGTCGGCTCTTTTAATTTTTAGAAAGGAGAAAAAAATGATAGATAATTTAGCAAAAGTTTACATAAACGAAAATGGTAGCATTAAAGATTTTGAAGACACAGCTTTTTTGGTGTCCAATGCAGATAAAGCAAATGCAATTCAGTTTTATGTTCCAGATAGCATGAATACAAGTCTAGTTCAGTTGTCATTTAAAAGAGCAGATGGTTTTGTTATTTCAAATAGACAAATGGAACTTATAACAGTTTTAGACCCTGCAAGTGGGGCAGATGTAGAAGTATTAACCAAACTTTATGAATATCAATTTACAGAAAGTGACAGAATTTTAGATATTGCAGGACAATTGCAAGTATCTGCAGTATTAAAAGATGGAAACCAAACGGTTGCAACTCCTTATTTTTGCTTGTACGTAAGGAAAAATATCCAGCCAAATTTAGAAACAAAAACAGAAGAGGAGTTTTATCAAGAGGGACTTGCCATTGTAGAAAAAGCTCAAATTGATATCAATAACCATAGAGCAGATTTTAACAATCCGCATCGTGTAAGAGGTGACCAAGTACCTTTATCAAATCAAAATACTACTTTGATTACAGATAAATTAAATGAAATTGATGAAAGTATTACTGAAAATAATACAAATATTACTAATTTGCAGCAAAAAGATATTGAATTAGAACAGACGATAGAACAAAATAAAAGAGATGCTACTAGTTATACAGATTCTACAGCAAATGCATTAGAGGGAGAAATAAATCTTTTAAATAGAACAGTTGAAGATTTAGAAAGCAACAAATTAAATAAAGTCTTTAATGATATAGCCATCGCAAATAATCTTGCGGAAAATGATTATTTTGTATTAAACAGTGGAAATCAAGCGTATAGAATCACTGTTGAGAACATGAAAAAAGTTTTTGGTGGAGGTGGAGGAAGTGATCATTATAAAGGTGACTTCATCAGCTACGAAGAATTAGTAGAAACATATCCAATCGCAAAAGCAGGAGATTATGCTTTTGTTAATATTGGTAGTCAAATGATTATGTATGTATGGGATAGTACAGGCGAAGATGAAACAATGCAAGGTCTATGGAGAGAAACAACAAGTGGCAAATATGTATTGACAACAACCTTTGCAAACTTTCAAGAAATGTTGTTAAATGGCTCATTAATAGTTGATACTGCAAAAAATTTCGATAATGGCGATGGAACAAAAACAAATATCAAAGAATCTTTCGAAACTCTTTTGGAAAATTATAGGAATTTAAGCGAAAAAGAATTTGTTGTAATAGAAATTGACGCTACAAACCCAGTTATGACGCAAGAAATATATGATTTGGCTAAAAATAATGATAGAGTAATGGTTAAAATTACTAATTTTATTCCTAATACTGCTTCGTATGCTTATAAAAATTCTTTTATTCAATCAAATACAAGTATAAACTTTATAGCATTTAGTCTATTAAACTTGGGTTATACAATGTTTAGTATAACTGAAAATTTAGAATTTAATATACAAAATTATACTGACTTTGCTTTAGCTTCTACATTAAATTTACGTTTAGGAACAAACGAAGCTGATACAAATACTCTTTATTGTTCTATTTCTAATGGTGATAGTTCAACTGAAAAAAATGTTGACTTAACACCAGCAATTCAAAGAGTTGTAAATGATAATGATGCTTATATAGTCAATTATGAAAACGTAAGTAGTGATGAAAAGGTTAAAGAATTTTTAAAAGAAGGTAAACCTAATAAAGTTTTAATAAACTATAATTATAATTTATATCGTTTCAATGTTTCTACTTCCTTTACAGAAACTGAAACGTTTACTTATTATACTATAACTTCAATTCAATTTCATAACTATTTAATTGTAAACAATTATATTGTGGTAACTAGAAACAAATCTACAAATATACTTGAAATTTCAAACCATTCTATAAGAGGTACATTTAATAGAGAATCATTTTTAAACAAAAACAGTATATTACAAATTAACCCTGCAACCGATGCAGAAATAACTGCAGGAACAAACGATACAAAAGCCATTACATCAAAGGGCTTAAAAACTTATATGGATAGTTTGTCTTTGGGCTATACTGTTCCAACTGTTTATATAATAGACTCAACTTTAGAATATGGTACATTTGAAGGTTTAGATTTAACAAATTTACAAGATGATCCAAATACGATAATTTATCAACCGAATAGTGATGGAACAAATGATGCATATACCATTTTGGGAGAGACTGCAGGAACAAGAACTTTTGGTAATTTTAAAGGCAATATGGTTTATAAAATCGAAGTAAATTTAGCAGATGGAACATGGAATAAAACTAACACTGATATAGTTACACAAAGTGAACTGAATTCTACAATTGGTGATATAAATTCAATATTAGATTCCATTAATGGCGAGGTGATTTAAATGGGAACGACTGCACAAAAATTGCAAAAAATATTAGATACAAAAGCAGCATTAAAAAATTCTATTAATGCAAAAGGAGGAACAATAACAGATGATACTCCATTTTCTGAATATTCTACACAAGTTGATAATATTTCAAGCACACCAGTTTTAGAAAATCCTAATTTAACTTTTGCATTTAATGTTGATTCCAATAAAAATATGTATGTAAGGATAGATACTTATGGTTCAAGTATAAATACTAAAACAATATATATATATAAATTTATTATTGAATATATGTGGGATTCGACATCTTCTAGTGCTACTCCCATAGAAAAAAGAGCAGATTTATATTTATCAATTGGTTTTGATGAAAGTACAAGTATAGCTAATATTAGTTTTATTCCTTTTAAAAATTCTGAGTCAAATGGTTCAATAACATTAACATCAACCGGAAGTCAATTATCATTTTCTAATTATGCTGCCAATTTTACATTTTTTTTTAGTTCGTCTAACAAAGGTTATGCATATAGCATTAATTTGATTAGTAATGAGTTAATAAATATTATAAAAGATGAATAAGTTTATTTTATTATTATTGTTTTTAAATTTTGCAGATTATTTTTTAACAATAAATAATTTAGGTCATTTTGAAGAGACAAATATAATTATGGCAAAGTTTTTAGATAAACCATTTGCTTTAATTTTAATAAAACTAATCTTTATTCCGTTTCTTTTAATAATGATTTTTATTTATTTTAAAAAGAATAAGCCAAAATTGATACATTATATATTAATTGTTACAACTTTATTATTTTATATTTACGCTGTCGTGTTAGGCACTTTAATAGCAATAAGATAAATAGGGGGTTAAAATGACAAATCTTCGGGGGGAGATTTTAAAGATATTAGATGATCGAATCGATGAAGCTTACATCGAACGATTGTGTATTAAGAAGGGAGTTTTTAATTTAAGCGAAACAATTTTTTTATATACTAGAAATACTTGTGAAGAAACAGCCGCAATTTTAAATATATCACCAAGAACAGTAATAAGAAGATTGCAAAAGTTTGTTAATGTCATGAAAGTGTCATAAAAATGTCATTGTTTTGGTAAAAGATAGAAATTATAATTAAATTGTATAGATTTGAAAGAGAAGAGGAAAAAACTATGCAATCTAATTTTTATGGAAATCCTTATGGGGGAAATAATTTTTATCAACCAGCTTATCCAAGCTATAACAATCAATATCAACAACCCACAAAATCAAGTGTAATATTTGCTTTTGTAAATGGGTTAGATGATGCAAAAGCTTATATTTTGCAACCAAATCAAACTGCTTATTTGAAAGACAACAATAGTACATTTTTGTATGAAAAAAGAGCAGATCAGCAAGGACGATATACGCTTGAAACTTATGACTTGGTAAAACTGGACAAGAATGAAGATTATGCCAAGAAATCAGATTTTGAAGCATTAAAATTGGAAGTAAATAGACTTTCTGAATTGTTAAATAAACCTCAAGCAACAGGAGGAACTACAAATGAACAATAATCCAATGGCAATGCTTAGTCAAATGATGCAGATGGGACGTAATCCACAACAAATCATGCAACAAGTACAACAAATGGCAATGCAAAATCCACAAATGCAACAAATGTTAAATCAAATGCAAGTAGCAAATAACCAAATGAAACAAAGTGGGATGTCACCTAAACAGTATGTAGAACAATTTGCTAAACAAAATAATCTCGATTTACAACCTATGCTTCAAATGATGAATCAAATGGGTATTAAGTTGTAGGTCGACATACAACCTTAATATAAAAAATTTATCTTAAGGAGAAAAAGTGAAAATGGGATACTACGAAGGTGAAATTTCTGGTATTGGAAACAACAACAGTGGCTCTAATGGCATGTGGGGCGATGGTGGCTGGTAGATTTCTGCCACTTTGTAAGGTGACTTACATTGAAAAATCGAGGTATGAAGCGGGAAGGCTGCAATGCTAATCCGATCCGAAGGCTATACAAAGTATAGTCAGGGGCAACGCATAGATGCTGAAAAGATATAATGCATCCACGAGACCTCGACAACTTTATGAAAAGTTGAAAAGATATGCTGAACTATTGCGAATAGTAAGCAATAGAAGTAAAAGATAAAAAACTTTTACGATAACAAATTGGGGCGATCATCTTATTTGCTATGATTTTTGGCTGGGGACGCAACGGCTGGGGCGGAAATGGTAATGGCGGCGGAACTGGAAGCGGAAGTGGAGGTAGTGAAATGTTAGGCTATGAACTTGGAAAAATGGCTACACAAGCTGATCTTGCAACAGGATTTAACAATAATGCTGTAATTGGATCTTTAAATGATATTAAATTAGGTCAAGCAGGTATTCAACAGACACTATGTCAAGGTTTTGGTGGTGTAAACACTTCTATTATGCAAAACGGATATGAAACTCGTTCAGCAATTACTGATTTAGGTTATAATTTGCAAAATTGTTGCTGCCAAACGCAACGTGCAATTGATGGTTTAAATTATAATTTAGTTCAATCTACTTGTGCTTTACAAAACACAATGAACATAAACACACGTGATTTAATTGAAAATCAAAATGCAAACTATCGTGCTATTCACGAAGAACTAGTTGCTAACAAGATTGAGGCTAAAAATGAACGTATTGCGGCATTAACTCAACAAGTTAACGCATTACAACTTGCAGCTTCACAACAAGCACAGAATGCTTACATTGCAGCTAATCAAGAAGCTCAAACTGCAGAATTGATTAGAAGACTTGGCAGAGACTGTCCAATTCCTGCATATGTAGTGCCAAATCCTAATTGTTGCTACGGAAATCCTGTTGGTGTAGCATACAATCAAGGTAATTGCTGTGCATCCACAATTCAATAGATGAGAGAAAAGGATTAATTATCCTCATTAAGAGCATAGTTGATTCTATGCTCTTTATTATTTGAAAGGAGTATATAAAAAAATGTTATTATTGGGGGCAAAAAATACCGCTAGTCAAACAGTCTTGACAAATGGTATTGTAAATTTGGGGGCAGTTTACCGCAAATACTGCAAAAAGAATTGCGGAGTAACTACGTTTACTTTTGATGGCAATAGTATAGCTTTAAATCAAAAAGGGATTTATCATCTTACATTAACAGCTAATGTTGCAGGAACAGCAGCTGGAGATGTAACGTTACAATTAGTAGAAAATGGATTTTTAATACCTGGTGCTTTAGCAACTGAGTCCATCACTACAGCAACCACTGAATTAAGAAATTTAACACTTGATTATTACTTTTTAGTAGACAATACTTGCATTTTAGGATGCGAAACGACTTTAGCAAAAACTATCACTGTAGTAAATACAGGAGTAGGTGCAACAATTAGCAATTTAGTTGTTAATGTTGAAAAAGTGCTATAGGGGGTATTGACTATGGAAAGAAATAGATTCTTAAAGCAAGAAATGGATGGTCGTCGTGGTCGTAGAGGACGTGGACGAGATCGTGCAAGTGGTATGGATGGAAGAAATCCATATGGCTCAAGGGGTGGCTATGTAACGTCATCAAGGCGGGGGCGAGATAGAGCAATGGATAGTAGAGACTATCGTTCAGAATATGATTCTCGATACGATAGCAGATATGATGCCAACGATAGAGCAAGCGATGGTCATTATGGTTTTGAACGACCTAGAGAATATCGTCGACCTATGGAATATGAAATTTTTGGGGAAATGACATATAGAGATAGAGAAGATTACTATGGCAGTGATGGTCGCAATGATTATCGCTATGAAAATTATGGTCAAGGGTATAATGATTATGCTTCAGAAGATCCAAAGCAAGAATACAAGAAAGAGCTTGAAGAATGGATTAAAAAAATGAAAAATAAAGATAGATTTCAACTATCTAAACAAGAAGTATTAAACAAAGCCAAACAAATGGGAGTGAACTTTGAAGAATATTCTGAAGAAGAATTTTATGCAGTATATCTTGCTATGGTGACTCGCTATAAAACTATTGGTAATGATCCACACGTTTATCTAACTTTAGCAAAGCAATTTTTAGAAGATGATGATATAGAATTGAATCCAAGTGAAAAAGTATATGCATATTTGAACTATGTAGTCTTAGGAAAAGGACTAGATGAAGTATAAGTTCTTAAATTTGCAACCACTTGGTCGCAAAGAAGAAGATTGTGTCTGTAGAGCAATATCGCTTGGATTAGATGAAGATTATTATACGATTCAACACAAATTAGAATTGATTGGAGATTTATTTGATTGTGAAGAATTGTGTGTATGTTGCTATAAACATTTACTTGATAATGTTTATGAATTAGAAAGATATGAAAGCTATCAAGGATTAACAATTGAAGAGTTTTTAAATCTTAATCCTAAGGGAACTTTTATAATACGAGTTCAAGGACATTTAACTTGCGGAATTGATGGAGTATTATACGATACATGGGATTGTAGAAATGAAATTGTAGATGTTCTTTGGAAAGTAAAATAACTAACACAGGTTTGACCTGTGTTTTTTTAAGGAGTAAAAAAATGATTTATGATAAAAAAATAACAAATGCAATTAAAGATAGTTTTGTAAAATCTAAAAAAAATGCTGTAGAAAATGCAGTATTAGTATTTACCAAAAACAAAACTGTTGAATATAAAAAATTAGAAGATGTGAATTACGAAAACATTTTACTTAAAGAAAAATTAAACAATTTTGATAATCAAATTGATGAGTTAAAAGAAGAAATTAAAAAAATAAAATCAGCTGTTGAAGAATTAGCAGTATATATTGATAGTAAAAGATTTTTATAGGAGGAATAAGAAATGCAAGATTTTTTAAATAGTATATTAGATTTTATAACAAGTGAGAAAGTGGCTTATGTTTTATCGTTAATTGCTGCACTTTATATTCCAGTTTCCAAAATAGTTTCTAGCATTGCTAATAAAAAATTAGAAAAGAAAATATTGAATAAAGATGCTTTATTAAAAGTTGTTAAAAATGAATATGAAACTTATTTAAAAGATACAAACAACATAATTAAAGAAATATCAGAAAAGTATTTAGAAGCAAAAGAAACAGTAGAAAAAGTCAACAATATTTTACAAAAGCAAAATGAAGCTTTAGAAATTGCTTTTAATAATTCTAATTTGAATGCATCAGCAAAATTATTAGTTTCTGAAATTTTAAAAACAAAAGAAGAAACAAAAACCGTTGCCAAAGAAGATGAAATTATAAAAGACGAACAAATACCAATTTCAAACGCTGTAAAAACGGGTGTTGTTGAGGAAAAAGAAAATGGAAAAAAAGAAATTAGAAGAGTTAAATAGCTTTAAAGTTTATTTTACCAAAAGAATATTATATTTTGTTGGATATATTTTTTTATATATTTTTCCAGCTACTTTAATTATTGAAAATTTATTTGTTTTAAAAAGAGTTGAAATTGGAAGTAAGCAAGTTGTATCTTTGACTTGGTGTATTGCTGGTATTATTTATTTAATTTTTATTGCAAAACATTTTAAAAAGAAGATTTTGGATTTGCATCCAAGTCCTTTAAAAACTTTTTTAGGAGGAATTGCATCACTAATTCCAGTCACAATTCTTGCAGCATTTGTTCAATTGATTCAAGATTTAATTAATAAATTACCAACAATTGATATTGCCAACAGTATTTGGACAATTATATTTAGTATTACAATTGGTTTAGTCTTTCAAATAGTAGATGCAGGAATTAATAGAAAATATCTGTATGATCTAGAAATAAATAAAACTGCAAAAAAGGAAGTAGATATTGAAACCAGAAGAAAAGAATTAATTAAAGAAAGAGAGACGATGGAAGAATGAAAAGAGAAAAATTAACTTATATAATTCATGGGCTAATAATTTTAGCTGATTTTCTTCTTATTTTTATATTTTCAATTTTGAGTATTGATTTTACGGAAGAAAAAGTATCAAATCCAATATTTTGGATAAATATTATAATTACACAAACGTCTGTTATGGTAGCTTATTTTTCAATGATAAAAATAGGTAAAATACAAGAAAGTAAGTCTAATGATATTGTTAGCATTGTCGATAAAACAAACGAACAATTTAGAATTATAGATAAAACATTTTTAACAAATGATTTATATGAAACTTTAAATGTTGAAAATTTAAAATATCGATGTGAAGCTTATATAGAAAAGATAAATAAAAAACTATACAGACAAAAAAATGAACTAAAAAGAAAAAAATTAATAGAAAATAAAATTAAGTGTATTGAATGGCTAAATTATTATGAAGCAATAAATATAGGTAAAAGTACTGATAAACCTACAAATGATTTTGACATTACAGCAATTAAAGTTAAATCTCAACAAATAGATTTTCACTCATTTGTAGCAGAATCTGAATATTATCAGAATAAAAAAATTGGTGCAATCGAAGAAAGAAAAGTAGTGTCAAAAGATTCACTTACAAAAATTATGATTTCATTAATTATTACTTTGTGTTTTTCAGCAATTCGCCCAGATATTGCTAAAAGTGGTTGGATAATTATTTATGAACTAGTGTGGAGAATTTTTGTAATAACCTTAAATGTTTACAATGGTTTTTCAGAGGGAAGGAAAATTATTTCAGTTTACAAAAAACAGGCATTTTTAGAAAGACAAAAAATATTAAATATTTTTTTAAATAAAATGTTTATATTAGGAAAAATTAAAAACGAGTAGATAAAACTACTCGTCTTTTTTTATATGCCAAAATCACTAACTTCAAAATTATATCTGCCTAATGGATCTTTGCATAAAAAGCAAACTTTTTCTCTTACATTTTGGGAAACTTTTATTTTTCCAGTTTCCATATTGAAATAAGCTTGCTTGCTTATACCTATTTTTTTAGCCATATCAAGTTGGGAAAGACCTTGAGCAAGTCTAATCCCTAACAATACCACAGATTCGTGAGGCAAATCTGGGTTTAAGAAAGATAGAAGATAGAAAAAGCCTTCTTTTAAAGTTGTTTCTTCTCCCATTTCCCCCTCGTATATAGCAAAATGTAGATCATTTTCTTCTTCCTCTTCATCATCGAAATTTAAGTAATCTACATCATCTACATCTTCGCCATCAAAATCAGGATAATCGTAATCTTCGATTTCCTTCCTGTCATTATAAATAATGACTATTTTTCTATCAAGAGGAACAAAAGAAGACATATCTTGTAACATTTCATTTACAAGATATAATACCCTGTTGCCCTCTCTGTCTAAATTAGGATTATATTTCATAACCCTTTATTCCATATCCTCTAGCAAGCAATTAAAAGCATAACTAGAAATTCTTTTGGCTATAAATTCATAGCCATCTTCTACATCATATTCTCCCCGAGAATAACTATAGTTAATTCCTACACTAATATTAACTACTTCAGCTTCATTTTCTGCAACTTCAATAGTTTTTGTTGGTGAAGTGAATAAGTTAACTTCACCAATAGGGTTTGGAACTTTTATTCCAAACTCTATTTTTATATCTAATGGAGCAAATAGCTCAATTCCATTTTTCTCCATTAAATTTTTAATATTTTTTTTTATCATTTTTAATTTTCTCCTTTTTATTTTACACTAACATTATATCACGTTTTAGTTGACCAGTCAACTAAAATAATAAAATATTAATAAAATAGTATGTTATATAATAAGGAAATAATATTTTGCTTTTAGTATCGCAGATGTTTAATATGGATTTAGTTATGATGGGTGTTTTTGTCTTAGCGATAATATCATTTTTAATGTATGAAGTTGTCAATATAATTGAAAAAAGAATAAAAAGGAAGAGGAATTAATGAAAAAAATTTTAATGTTATTAGGTTTATGTTTAGTTTCAATTACAATGATTGGTTGTAAGGATAGTAAATTAACAAAGATAAAGGTAGCGGAAGTTGCAAGATCAGTATTTTATGCACCACAATATGTAGCTTTAAGTAAAGGTTATTTTGAAGAAGAAGGTTTAAAAATAGATTTAGTTAATGCAAATGGAGCAGATAAAGTTACGGCAGCATTACTTTCTGGTGATGTACAAATTGGTCTACAAGGACCTGAACCAACAATTTATTTATATAAAAATAATCGGACAAATTATCTAATTAATTTTGCACAACTTACAAGGACAGATGGTAGTTTTATTTTTGGCCGTGAAAAAATTGAAAATTTTACTCTAGATGATTTAAGAGGAAAGTCCATACTTGGTGGTAGAAAAGGTGGCGTTCCTGAAATGACACTTGAGTATGTATTAAAACAAGCAGGATTAGAAGTAGGTCAAGATGATGATACCAAAGATGTAAATGTTAGAACAGATGTTGCATTTGCGGCTTTAACAGGTTCATTTTTAGATGGAGAAGGCGATTTTGTTAGTTTATTTGAACCTACTGCAACAGCTTTAATTAATCAAAATAGGGCATATTTGCTTGCTGCAACTGCAGAATATGCAGGTGAAATAACCTATACTGCATATTCTACATCCATTAAATATTTTAATAATAATAAAGAAGTATTAGAAAAATTTACAAAGGCCTTATATAGGGGTCAACAATTTGTTCAAAATGCAACTGATGAAGAAATTGCAAAAGAAATTCAACCATTTTTTACAGATGTAGAATTAGATGTATTAATTAGTGTAGTAGCTAGGTATCGTTCTATTAATGCATGGTGTACAAATCCAATTTTTTCAGAAGTAGGATTTGACAGATTACAAGATATCATCATTACCGCAGGCGAATTGGATAGTAAAGTAAATTTTTCGGATTTAGTTGATTTGACCATTGCGAAAAAGGTAGTAGAAGAAAAATAATAAAATTTAACACCCTGATGGGTGTTTTTCTTTTAAAAACAAAAATAATGTGATATAATATAAGAAAAAGTTAATATATTGGGAATTATTAATATGAATAAAAATAAGTACATATTGACAATTGATCAAGGAACTACTAGTACTAGAACCATCATATTTGACTATAGGGGTACAATTGTTACTAAAAGCCAAATGGAATTTAGTCAAATATGTCCCAAAAATGGTTGGGTTGAACATAATCCAGAAGAAATTTGGGAATTGACATTGCAAACAATTAAAAATGCTATTAATAGCATAAATTTAAAAGTCACAGATATTGCGGCCATTGGTATTACAAATCAAAGGGAGACCACTGTTCTTTGGAATAAAAAAACAGGTAGACCGGTTTATAATGCTATTGTATGGCAATCTCGACAATCACAAGAAATATGTGATACTTTAATTGAGAGGGGATTAAATGATCTTTTTAAAAAAAAGACTGGTTTAATTATTAATCCATATTTTTCTGCAAGCAAGATAAAATGGATATTTGATCATGTCAAAACTGTTCAAGATGATGCAAATAAAGGGGATATTTTATTTGGTACCATAGATACATATCTTCTTTGGAAATTAACAAATGGAAAAGTTCATGCTACAGATTATAGTAATGCATCAAGAACACTTATCTATAATATTCATACATTAGAATGGGATGATGAATTACTAAAATTTTTTAATATACCAAAATCAATTTTACCTAAAGTTCTTCCAAGTAGCCATATTTATGGTTTTGCAACAGCTTTATCTAGTATTGATATGGGTTTTAATACCATTCCAATTGCTTCATTAATTGGTGATCAACAATCTGCATTATTTGGTCAATGTTGTTTTGATGAAGGTTGTACAAAAAGTACATATGGTACGGGTTGTTTTATTTTAATGAATACTAAAGATAGGATTATTTATTCTAATAAAGGATTGCTTACTACTATCGCTTGGGGGTTAGATGGAAAGGTTGAATATGCTTTAGAGGGTTCTGTTTTTGTATCGGGATCAGCTATTCAGTGGCTACGAGATGGGATGAAAATGTTTAAAAATTCTAGTGATTGTGAGAAAGCAATTAGAGGAGAAAATCCAAGTGGTGGAATATACTTTGTTCCAGCATTTGTTGGCCTTGGCACACCTTATTGGGATAATGACGTTAGAGGGGCAATTTTTGGTATAACAAGAGCGACAACAAAAGATCATATTACAGTTGCTGCCATTGAAGCAAGTCCATATCAAGCAAAAGATGTGATGGATGTCATGATAGAAGAATCTGGTTTTAATATAAAATATCTTGGAGTTGATGGTGGTGCTAGTGTGAATGACTATATGATGCAATTTCAAGCTGATTTATTAGATGCAAAATTGATAAGACCAATATGTCAAGAGACAACTGCTTTAGGAGCAATGTATTTGGCTGGTCTTGCAATAGGATTTTATAAATCTAAAGAAGATATAAAAAAACTTCATCAGGTTGAAAAAATATTTATAAGACAAATAGATGAGGATAAACAAAAAAAGTTAATGCACGGATGGAAAACTGCGATTCATGCAACCCTTAAATTTAAAAATAAATAAAAATATATTAGGAGGATAATATGGGATTTTTAAGAAGACAATTATTAAAAATAATTCAATGGGAGGATAGTTCAAGCGATACAATTATATACAGATATCCAATGACAGATCGTGATGAGATTATGAATGGATGTCAGTTAATTGTTCGGCCTTCTCAGACAGCAATATTAGTTAGTAGTGGTCAAATATGTGATGTGTATGGTGAAGGAGAGCATAAATTAACAACTAATAATATGCCAATCATAACTAAACTTGCTAGTTGGAAATATGGGTTTGATTCACCTTTTAAAGCAGAGGTTTATTTTGTCAATACTAAACAGTTCATTAATCAAAAATGGGGTACAGCAACTAAAGTAAGCCTTAGAGATAATGATTTTGGCATTGTAAGAGTAGGAGCACGTGGTGTATATTCTTATAAAGTAAAAGATGCACCATTATTTATGAGAGAAATTTTTGGAACAAATCGGGATTATTCAACTTCATCTTTAACAGAATATTTTAAAAGTATTGTTGTTAGCGGTTTTTCAGATGCAATTGGTGAGGCTAAAATACCTGTTTTAGATATTCCTGCTAAATATCGTGAATTAAGTGAAATTGTAAAAGATAGTCTAAAAGATGAATTTACAAAAATAGGAATGGAATTAGTAAATTTAGTAGTTGAAAACGTATCTTTACCAGAAGAAGTAGAAAAAGCAATTGATCAAAGGTCTTCATTGGGTGCTCTTGGTGGTAAGATGAATGAATTTACACAGTATCAAACAGCACAAGCGATTAGAGATGCCGCAAATAATCCAAATGGTGGCGCTGGTATGGCCGGAATGGGTGTAGGTTTTGGTGCTGGTATGGCAATGGGAAATGCCATGATGAATTCTGTGAATCAACAACAAAATCAAACTGCACAACCACAACAACAATCAATTGCCTCTAGTGGTGCTGTATGTGCACATTGTCAAAACCCTTTAGTTTTAGGAGCTAAGTTTTGTTCAAATTGTGGAACACCAGTTCAGACTAGAAAATTTTGTACTAATTGTGGCAACCAATTAGATGGTAATGCTAAATTTTGTCCAAATTGTGGAAAAGCTTTATAATTATGGAAGAAGATAAAAACGTGATTATAGATGAGGCTAACCGCGAAGCTGAAGATTATAGTTGTCCAAGTTGTGGTGCACCGATAAAATTTTCACCGGAAAAAAGAGTTTTACACTGTGATTATTGTGGTTTGGAAATAAATGTAGATGGTAAACGTAGTCAAGAAGAAAATGACTTTTTTGAGGGAAGCCAAGAGGATAGCGATTGGAGTGAAGAAACCAAGGTTGTTCATTGTGATAATTGTGGTGCTAATAATGTTGTGAATTCTAGTGAGATTAGTATAACTTGTCCTTTCTGTGGATCAAATCAAGTTGTTGAGACAAATGAGTTATCTGGGGTTAAACCAAATAGGGTAATACCATTTCGTATCTCAGAAGAACAAGTAAAGAAAAATTATTCATCATGGATGAAGAAAAAATTTTTTGTGCCAAGTAAAGTAAAAAAACAAATTCCTCATTTAGTATTGCATGGAGTTTATTTACCAATTTGGACCTTTGATAGTAACACTTTTTCAATTTATAATGGCAGACTTGGCAAACACTATACTAGAACTGTTGGTAGCGGAAAAAATCGTAGAACAGTAACCGAAGTTAGATATTTTAATGTTCATGGTAGTAAACAAGTAACATTTGATGATTTAATAGTAAATGCTGGTTCAAAAATTGATCAAAGTGAAATTAATGCGTTAGCACCATTTGATACAAATCATTCTTTTGAATATGATAAAAGGTATTTAGCGGGTTTTTCTTCTGAACACTATGTTGTACGACTTAAAGCGGGTTGGGATAATGCAAAAATTAGAATGAATGCTGGAATCAGAAATGCAATATTAAGTGGATATAATTATGATGTTGTGAGTTATTTAAATGTTAATACTACATTTAACAATATTAAATATAAATATGTACTTATTCCTATTTGGATTGGAACGTATAAATATAGCAATAAAAGTTATCGATTCATTTCTAATGGTGAGACAGGAAAAATTACCGGTAAACTTCCTGTATCTGCTGTCAAAGTTTCTATTCTTGTTTTGATTATACTAGCGGTAGTAGCTGTTTTAATGTATTTTATTTTAGTTAATTAGTGAATTGTTTGTTTTTTGAAATGCATAAAATTAATTTATGCATTTTTTCATTTTATTTGTTTTAATAGATAAAAAGTGATATAATATATAAGAAAAAGTGGTGAAAAAATGGAAAATAGAGAAATTATAAATAGAATATTACAATTGAAAAAAACCAAAAATGCTATTATTTTAGCTCATTATTATCAAAATTCAGAAGTGCAAGCCATAGCTGATTATATTGGTGATTCATATCAGTTAAGTAAAATTGCTAAAGATAATAATGCATCAATAATTATTTTTTGTGGCGTTCATTTTATGGCTGAAACTGCAAAAATTTTATCACCAAATAAAAAAGTTATTATACCAGTTAAACATGCTGGATGTAAAATGGCTGACTCTATTTCTTATGATGATCTATTGTTGTTTAAAAAAAATCATCCTGAATATATTATTATTGGGTATGTCAATACATCTGCTGAAGTAAAAACTTTGTGTGATGTTTGCGTAACCAGTTCTAATGCCTTAAAAATTATAAATCATTATAAAGGTAAAAAAATTATGTATGTACCTGATCAAAATTTAGCTAAATATGCGAATTATTTAAATAATGATGAGCAACCAATTGAATTTTGGGACGGATGTTGTCATATCCATCATAATCTAACAACGGGAGAAGTTAAGCTGCAAAAATCTATGCATCCGAATGCTAAAGTATTACTTCACCCTGAGGCAAGATTAGATGTATTGAAATTAGCTGATTATATTGGATCTACCAAAGGGATGTTAGATTATGTTTCCAGTAGTGATTCTAAGGAATTCATTGTAGGAACGGAATTAGGGATTATCTATAGTCTAGAGAAGAATAATCCTGATAAAAAATTTTACAAGTTATCACCTAATCTTATTTGTGGAACAATGAAAATGACCCATTTGATTGATGTTGAAAATGCATTATTAGAAAAAGGAACAAAATTTGAAGAAATTAATTTGGATGAAAAAACGATTCATTTGGCTGGTAAAGCTTTAAATAAAATGTTAGAATTGAGTGAATAGAATGAGTGAAATAAAAAAAATTACAACTGATGTATTAATTTTAGGGGGAGGTCTTGCAGGACTTTATACTGCATTAAATATCAATAAAGATAAAAATATTATTATTGTTTCTAAAGAGCCATTGGGATTAAGTAACTCCTATCTTGCACAAGGTGGGATTGCAGGGGAATTAAATACTAGTGAAGAAATATTAGCTAAACATATTGAAGATACTTTAATAGCTGGATCTGGTCTTTTTGATAAAGAGGCTATTAAGGAATTGGTATATGATGCTTCTGAAAATTTGCAAATGTTAATTGATTTAGGTGTTCCTTTTGATGTAGATGAAAGTGGAAAAATCCTTCTTACTAAAGAAGGAGGACACTCGACTAGAAGAATTCTACATGCAGGGGGGGATGCAACGGGTAAAAATATTATGGAAACTCTCATTACACTTATTAGAAATCGTGAAAATATTCAAGTCATAGAAAATTATATGCTATATGATTTAATTGTAAAAGATAATAAGTGTTTTGGTGGTAGATTAATATCAATGGATAATATGTTTTGTAATATTTTTGCTACGTCTATTATTCTTGCAACAGGCGGCATCGGAGCAGTATATAAAGATTCTACTAATGCTCATGGAGCAACTGGAGATGGAATTGCTGCAGCATATAGAGCAGGAGCAAAACTTCGTGGTATGGAATTCGTTCAATTTCATCCTACTGTTTTTTATGATGTTACGGGAAATATTAAAGGACAAAAGTTTCTCATTAGTGAGGCAGTACGTGGTGAAGGTGCCTATTTAGTAAATATTAATGGCGAACGGTTTATGAAAAAGTATGATCAACGTTTAGAATTAGCACCAAGAGATATTGTTTCCCAATCAATTATGAAGGAAATGTATGATACTTGGAGTCAATATGTGTATATTGATGCTAGACATTTAGGAAAGGATTTTTTAATACAACGTTTTCCTACTATCTACCAAAAATGTTTAGAATCTGGATATCATATGGAAAATGACTTGATTCCGGTTGCTCCAGTTGAACACTATGGTATTGGCGGTGTTCAAATCGATTTAAATGGCGAGACATCAATTTCTAATCTTTACGCAAATGGTGAGTGTTGTTCATCAGGAGTTCATGGTGCCAATCGACTTGCTAGTAATTCACTTTTAGAATGCATTGTTTTTGGTAAAAGAATTGCCAAAATAGTTAATCAGAAAACTATATTGCATATAGAAAGTTGGAATATAGATATTGAATATTCAGTAAACAAATACAATTATCACCCCATTCGTGAAGAAATTCGTGATACAATGAGTAAATATGTTTTTATTGTTAGGGATAGTGATGGGTTACATCTTGCCCAAAGCATAATTAATCGACATTATCGAAATTTGTGCAAATATCCGTTTACTACTGTAGATTATTATAGAGCATTAAATATTGTTACAGTTGCTAAATTGATAACTGATGCAGCTGAGGCTAGAAAGGAAAGTATAGGTTGTCACCTAAGGATAAATTAATATGGATAAAAAGATAATTGAATTAATAAAACAAGCCTTAATTGAAGATGGATATGACAATGATGTAACAACTTTTAATTTAATAAATAAAGATATGATGTTATCGGGAAGTTTTATTGTTAAAGCAACTGGAGTTGTATCTGGTATTGATGTTGCCAAAGAGGTTTTTAGGCAGATTAACCCTAAAATAAAAATGGAAATTCTCAAAGATAATGGAACTTTTGTCAATAGAGGTGATGTAATTGCTAGTATTGAAGGTCCAATGAGGGATATTTTACGTGGTGAAAGGGTTGCATTGAATTTTTTACAAAGAATGAGTGGGATTGCTGCAACCACTGCTAAATTTGTTCAAGAATTGGCTGGAACAGAATGCAAAATTTTAGATACTAGAAAAACTACTCCACTTTTAAGAGTGTTAGAAAGACAAGCTGTAAGAGATGGTGGTGGAATGAATCACCGATATAATTTATCTGATCAAGTATTGATAAAAGATAATCATATAGCTGCTGTTGGTAGTATTGAAAAAGCAGTAGAAATGGTTAGAAAATCTGTTGGAAAAACAATGAAAATTGAAGTGGAAGTTGAGACTAAAGAAGAATTCTTAGAAGCATTAGGAACTTCTGCGGATATTATTATGCTTGATAATATGAATAATGAACTAATGAAAGAACTTGTTGAAATAAATAATCATAGTAAAAAAATCGAAGCAAGTGGTAATATGGAATTAAAAAGAGTTAGAAGTGTTGCTCTTTTGGGTGTTGATTATATTTCTGTTGGTGCGTTAACACATTCATATAAATCATTAGATATAAGTTTAAAATTTTATAAAAATTTTCCAAGAAGTAAATAGGCTGAACAACTTGTTCAGTCTTATTTTATAAGGAGTAACTAGCAATGCATGATATTTGGAATCCATGGCATGGATGTATTAAGAAAAGCGAAGGATGTGAAAATTGTTATATGTATTATTTGGATTATAAACATGGCAAAAATGGTTCAAATATATACAAATCTAGTAATAACTTTTATTATCCTATTAAGAAAAAGTTAAATGGAGAATATCAAATAAAAAGTGGTGAATTAATTAGAGTTTGTATGACTTCAGACTTTTTTTTAGAAGAAGCAGATGAATGGCGCTTTGAGGCTTGGCAATTGATAGCTTCAAGGAAAGATGTTAAATTTTACATTTTAACTAAAAGACCAGAAAGAATTATGGATAATTTACCAAGTGATTGGAATGAAGGTTATGAAAATGTAATACTAAATGTGACATGTGAAAACCAAAGAAGGGTAGAAGAACGTATGCCAATATTTATAAAAGTTCCTGCCAAACATAAAGGAGTTATGGTGGCACCATTCATTGGAGAGGTGAGTCTTCTTAAATATTTAAATTTAGGTAATATTGAACAAGTAATATGTGGTGGAGAAAATTACAATGGTAGTAGAATTTGTAATTTTGAATGGGTAAAAAAATTAGCTAATGAATGTAAAGAATCTAGTGTCAATTTTTCATTTATTGAAACGGGAACATATTTTGTTAAAGATAAGAAATTATATATAA
>ERZ1106963.2006-NODE-2006-length-21796-cov-4.445748_pt1 | contig 21796 bp, 18 predicted proteins | sample MGYA00403681_ERZ1106963 | MGnify/ENA primary metagenome ERZ1106963 (study PRJEB35170, sample SAMEA104062407) | human gut metagenome | biome: human gut; feature: human-associated habitat; material: faeces | place: Denmark | collected 2012-05-03 ...
AGATCGAGTACCGTCTCGACAAGACCAACATCATCCACTGCCCGATCGGCAAGGCATCCTTCGGCGCTGAGAAGCTGACTGACAACTTCAACGCACTGATGGGCGCTATCATCAAGGCTAAGCCGGCTGCTGCAAAGGGCCAGTACGTACGCTCCTGCGTCGTAGCTTCTACCATGGGCCCCGGCATCAAGGTAAGCACTGCTAAGATGATCGGCTAATTGATCACAAACAAAAAGACACCCGACAGGGTGTCTTTTTTGTTGAAATAATGCAATAGAAAGTCCGGAGAACAGGGGGAAATGAACCTGTTCTCCGGACTTTCAGCTTTTAGATTTCGGTTTCGCGATCAGCGCGAACAGACAGCCGAAGGTGATGGCGGCGGCGATGCCGCCGGCCGCACCGGTCACGCCGCCGGTAAACACGCCGATGAGGCCGCTCTCCGCGACCGCCTTGGCCACGCCCTTGGCGAGCGAGTAGCCGAACCCGAGCAGGGGGACGGTCGCGCCGGCTCCGGCATAGTCGACAAGCGGCTGATAGACGCCGACGGCCTGCAGAAATACGCCGAGCACGACGAGCGACACCAGAATACGGGCGGGCGTCAGTTTGGTGCGGTCGATGAAGATCTGACAGATCGCACAGATCGCGCCGCCGACCCAGAATGCGTTCCAGTAATTCATGCGCCGCTCCTTTCCAGCACGACTGCGTGACAGATTCCGGCGATCGGCTGTGACTGCTGCACCGAGGTCGGGCTCATCATCGCGCCGGTCCCGGCGAATATCATGCGGCGTATCTTCCCCTCGTGCATATCGCGCAGAAGCGGTCCGCACAGTACAGCCGCCGAGCAGCCGCAGCCTGACCCGCCTGCATGAGCGTCCTGTGTATCACCGAACAGCAGGATGCCGCAGTCTGAATAGACCGGGGAAAGGTCGATGCCGTCTTCGCGCAGCAGCGTCAGCAGCAGATCTGCGCCGACCCTGCCGAGGTCGCCGGTCACGATGCAGTCAAAGTCGGTCGGCTGTGCGTCGAGCTCGCGCAGCAGGCAGGAAAGCGTGTCGCAGGCAGCGGGCGCCATCGCAGCCCCCATATTATTGGCGTCCTTGACGCCGAGCTCGATCATCTTTCCGAACAGCACGTGGGTCATACGGACGGAGGAGCCGCCTTCAGCGCCGAGCACGGCCGCGCCGGCCGCTGTCGCGGTCCATTGCGCAGTAGGGGTGCGCTGACCGCCGTAGGCGAGGGGAAAGCGGTACTGCCGCTCTGCCGAGCAGAAATGCGAGGAGGCAGAGACGGCAAGGCGTGCGGCCGCGCCCGACTCGACGAGCACGCCGCCGAGCGCAAGTCCCTGTGCCATGGTCGAGCACGCGCCGTACTGACCGAGGTAGGGGACATCCGAGTGCATGGAGGCGAGAAATGAGCCGATGCACTGGTTGAGCAGGTCTCCGGCGAGGATCAGGTCGAGGTCGCAGTGCCGCAGACTGCCCTTGCGCAGCGCGAGGTCGATGGCGGTGCGCTGAAGCTCACTTTCTGCAAGCTCCCGCGACTTCTGTCCCATGCGGTCGTTCCGTGTTACGAAGTCAAAACGGCTGCCGAGCGGGCCTTCCCCCTCCTTTTTGCCGACTGCGGCGGCGTGCGACAGCAGATAGGGACGGTTTTCGAGCGTGAGCGTGCGTTTTTCGGCGTGTGCGATCATCCGGCGCCGCCTCCCTTCAGCACGAGCAGCACAAGGCCGTAGAGGACGCTCGCGGTGATGCCGTAGACGAGAACCGGCCCGGCGATGACGAACAGCTTTGCGCCGAGACCGAGGATGAGCCCCTCGCTTTTGTACTCGATGGCAGGCGAGACGATGGCGTTCGCGAAGCCGGTGATGGGGACGATCGTGCCGGCGCCGGCGTGTTTTGCAAGCTTGTCGTACAGGTGCAGACAGGTCAGCAGCGCGCCGAGGAACACCATAGTGATGGCGGTCGCGGCGGCGGTGCCGTCGGTATCCAGACCGCGCGACAGCCAGAACATGCGCACGCCCTCGCCGACCGTGCAGATCGCGCCGCCGAACACAAACGCCAGCAGGCAGTCTCGTGCGAGCGGCGACGGCGGACTTTTCCGCGCCAGCAGCGCCGCATATTTTCGTTTATCCGGTTGCATAACGTTCCCTCCCAGAGGTTTTTGAATGTATTTTTTGCAGGGAAAGCTAAATTATGCAATACACATCGCAGACAGCTCGTTTAAGACAGTCGCGCGTCAGCATGCGTTAAAGTATTTGCGGAGCAAATAAAAAAACCGAGGACATGTGCCTCGGTTTTTTTACACTAAGAGGGAGAAAGCTTCCGTATGGGAACTTTCGGACGACTCGTGTTCTGCGAAGTCAGAACACATCTTGTCGGAAAAACGCAGTTTTTCGACAGGAAGAATTAAATGCTGAACACGCCGAAGATCTTGCTTGCGAGCTCGGAAGCAAGGATAGCGACCAGCAGGATCGGCGCGATCCAGCGGATCATGACGCGGTGCAGCTTTTCGCGGTGGAACGAGCCTGCGCCCGACTTGACCTCGTCTGCGACGACCCTGGTGCCGACGACATGGCCGATCAGCACGCAGGTCAGCACGGCAACGATAGGCATGAGCACCGAGTTCGAGATAAAGTCGAAGAAATCAAGGAACTGCATGCCGATGATCGTGACGCTTTCCCACGGACCGTAGCCGAGGCAGGACAGCATGCCGACGACCAGACAGATCGCAATGATGATGAGCGTTGCCGGGATGCGCTTGAGCTTGAACTTGTCCATGATGACCGACGCGAGCGTCTCCATCAGCGCGATGGAGGAGGTCAGCGCCGCGAACAGGACGAGCAGGAAGAACACCGCGCCGATGATCGTGCCGAACTTCATCGAATCGAATACCATCGGCAGCGAGATGAACATCAGGCTCGGGCCGCTGTTGACCTGAGACGGGTCGCCGCCGTTGAACGCGATGACCGCCGGAATAATCATCAGACCGGCGAAGAACGCGAACAGCGTGTCGAAGATCTCGATCTGCGTGACCGAATGCTCGAGCAGGTTTTCCTTCGGCATATACGAGCCGTAGGTGATCGTGATGCCCATCGCGAGCGACATAGAGTAGAACATCTGGCCGCACGCGCCGAGCACGGTAGAGGCCGAGAACTGCGAGAAATCCGGCATCAGATAGTACTTGACGCCTGCCAGAGCGCCCGGGATGGTCAGCGAATAGAGCGCGATGACGACGATCAGAACGGCGAGCACCGGCATCATGAGGCGGCTTGCATTCTCGATGCCCTTCTGCACGCCGAAGATGACGACGAGACCGGTGATGAGTACAAAAAGCACGAACCACGGGGTCGGGCCGCTGAAGTTCAGAATGGTCGCCGGGAGCGAACCGGCGTCGAAGCCGATGAAGCGGCTGAAAAAGCCGCCGTTGTCCGCTGCATCGAGCGCGCCGCCCGAAATGAACGTCCACAGGTACTTCATGACCCAGCCGCCGATGACGCAGTAATACGGGGTGATGATGAGCGGGACAAAGGACGCGATCCAGCCGAGAAAGTTAAAGCGCTTGTCGAGCGCGCCGTAGGCGCCGATGCACGACAGCTTGGTCTTGCGGCCGATCGCGAACTCGGTGATCATCAGCGAAAAGCCGAAGGTCACGACCAAAATCAGATACACGAGCAGAAAGATACCGCCGCCGTAACGCGCCGCCAGATACGGGAAGCGCCAGAGATTGCCCAGACCGACAGCCGATCCCGACGCCGCCAGAACAAAGCCGACGCGGCTGGAGAAACTGCTTCTCTCTTGTTTTTCCATAGTTTGTTATCCTCTCCTGATATACTTCTCTTTTTTGGGGGCCGGATTTCCGGCCTGTGCACGGCAGGGGATGCTCCCGCCGCGGAAATTGCACCGGCTGCGCGGTGCAACAGAAAAGCGGCGCATGTCCGAATCTCGTGCGTCGCCGTAAAATTATTTTTATTATATCACATTATTCCGCAAAAACCAACACCTGAAATAAAAAAGACAGGAAAAATCCGAAAACCCATAGAAAAATAAAGCGCGCGTTGCGGACAGGGATGCTTTGTGCTATAATCACAGCATTGAAAACGATTTGTCTGTTATAAGGAGTGTGCATGGATATGAAAACTTACCGTTTCGGCGTTCTCGGAGCAGGCAGCATGGGCAAGACCATCGCCGCCGGTGCGGTACGGGCCGGTCTGTTCCGTCCGGACGAGGTGCTGCTGTTCAACCGCAGCGAGGAAAAGCGTGCGGCGAACAGGGCGGAGGGCTACGCCGTGACCGGCGACTTCACCGAGGTCTACACCGCGTGCGATACTGTGCTGCTGTCGGTCAAGCCGCAGAACTTTGCCGAGGTGCTGCCGCAGCTCGCCGAATGCAAGTGCGACAAGCCGCTCGTGCTGTCGATCGCCGCAGGCATTTCGTTTGCGAAGATCGAGGCGGCGCTCGGCGCAGATACCCCGATCATCCGCGCCATGCCGAATACGCCGCTCATGCTCGGCGTGGGCGCGACGCAGCTGGTCAGGAACGCCGCCGCGAGCGAAAAGCAGCTCGCCGCCGTGCGCAGCCTGTTCGACGAGATGGGCGTGACGACGGTATTTGATAAGGAAGACATGATAAACGAGGCGATCCCGTATGCAGGCTCCGCACCGGCCTATATCTACGCCTATGCGGACGCGATGGTGCAGAGCGCGAAAAAGCACGGCATCGACGAGCAGGACGCGCTTCAGATGTTCTGCCAGACCATGATCGGCGCGGCGAAGATGCTCATGCAGGGCGAAAAGACCCCGGCGGAGCTGATATGCGCAGTCTGCTCGCCCGGCGGCACGACGCTCGCCGGCATGCAGGTGCTCGAGGAGCGCGACCTGTACGGCATGGTCGCAGAGGCCTGCGATAAGTGCACCGCGCGCGCCTACGAGCTCGGCAAATAAAAATTTTCGATTTTTCGAAAAAACAGGTTGACAAATGCCTTTTTATCGGTTATACTAAATGAGCTTGGTCAAAGACAGCTGGCAGCCGCAAGGTTTTAAATGGCGTTTTCGCCGCCCGCCGAGGTCAACATGGAAATGTATATTGCATCGTTACGATGTTTTCTGTGTACCCTCCTGTGTCTTTGCGCCGGGAGGGTACTTTTATTTCATAGGAGGTGAAAATGATGCCGAATGCAAAGGTTCTGGAAGAGAAGAAGGCCGTAGTTGCGTCCCTGGTTGAGAAGATCAAGAATTCTCCCGCTGGCGTACTGGTCGATTACAAGGGCATCAACGTTGAGGATGATACCAAGCTCCGCAAGCAGCTTCGTGAAGCTGGCGTTGAGTATGCTGTCATCAAGAATACCCTGATCCGCTTTGCAGCGAAGGAGCTAGGCTTTGACTGGGACGAGAACCTGCACGGTACTACCGCGCTGGCTATCTCCACCACTGACGACGTTGTCGCACCCGCTAAGATCCTCGCTGATTTTGCGAAGACCCATGAGAACTTCAACCTCAAGGCTGGTTACCTGGAAGGTAAGGTAATCGGTGAGGACGAGGTCAAGAAGCTTGCAGCTATGCCGAGCAAGGAAGTCCTTATCGCTCAGGTTCTGTACAGCTTCAACTTCCCCATTATGCAGCTTGCTATTGCTTGCGATGCTATCGTTAAGAAGGCAGAGGGTAATGAGGAGATGAAGGTTGCCGAGCTGGTAGCCCCGAAGGAAGCTGCTGCTGAAGAAGCTGCGGAGTAATTCCTGTCCCCAAAGCTGTCAAACAGGACAGCAAAACACATTAAATTTTAAAAATAACTTAAATGGAGGTTTATCCCATGACTGTTGCTGAGATTATGGAAGCTGTAAAAGAGCTCAAGGTTATGGAGCTCTCTGAGCTGGTAAAGGCTCTCGAGGAAGAATTCGGCGTATCCGCTACGCCCGTTGCTGTTGCTGGTGGCGCTGCTGCTGGTGACGGTGCTGCTGCTGCTGAGGCTAAGACCGACTTCGACGTCGTTCTGGTTGACGCTGGCTCCTCTAAGATCGGTGTTATCAAGGTTGTCCGCGAGATCACCGGCCTGGGCCTGAAGGAAGCTAAGGAGAAGGTTGACACCGCTCCGCAGACCATCAAGGAGGCTGCTCCGGAGGCTGAGGCTAACGAGATCAAGGAGAAGCTCGAGGCTGCAGGCGCTAAGGTTGAGCTCAAGTAATTTGAGTTTTATCGCTTGAATTTTTAAGAGACGCAGAGTTTACGCTCTGCGTCTCTTTTTTTTATCCTGTCGCGAAACCACGGTTTCGCCGACAAGATGTGTTCTGACAGCGCGTTGCGCCGCAGAACACGGACGTCCGAAAGTTCCCATGCGGAAACTTTCTCCCTCTATAAGTATAAAAACCGAGGTACACGCCCTCGGTTTTTATCAATTTGCAAGCAAATTGTATTTCATGCGCGCTGCCGCGCGGAAGCTGAAATACTGCTTTCGTGTTATGAAATTTTTATTCCTTTTTCGGGCGCGGCGTCACGCTGCATATGCGCTTCCAGAGCGGCGTGATGCGACAGATGATGTAGACGATGAGCGCACCGGCGAGATTGAGGATGAGGTCGTCGATGTCGCACGAGCCGGTGCCCGTGTAGACCTGCGCGACCTCGACCGCCGTGATGGCGAGCGTCAGTGTCGCGGTGAAGAAGAAGATGCTCCGCTGCCAGCGGAATACGGCGGGCAGGAACACGCCCATCGGCGCGAACGCGATGAGGTTTCCGGCGAGGTTGAGAATGACCAGCCGCAGCGAGATATTCCCGTAGCCGTAGGCCAGCAGGTAGTTCTTGATGGTGCGCAGCGGTTCAAGGTTGATCGCCTCGAGCGTTGCGTGCGTCGTAAAGCCGCGGCCGAAGGCGTTGTCGAAAAACAGCACATTTGCGAGCACCCACATATAATAATAGAGCAGCAGCTGCATATACAGCCGTCTGCGGCGCTGCCGCTGCGCCTCCGGGATGCCGCAGAACAGCGCAATGCGCAGCAGGACCGCAAACGCCGCCGCGAACGCGAACTTCTTTTCCGGACCGACAACGAGGTTCGGCGCAAGCTCGTAGAACAGGTTGAAGCACAGCAGCGCCGCCGTGAGCAGCGTCGCTGCGCCGCGAAGTAAGGTTTTCAAAAGGACAGTCTCTCCTTTTGCTGTCAGAGATTTTCTGCCTCGCGCAGCCACAGCGCGGAGACTGCGTCAGACGGCATTCTCCAGTCGCCGCGCGGCGAGAGCGTGACCGTGCCGACCTTGGGGCCGTCGGGCAGGCAGGAGCGCTTGAACTGCTGCGTGAAGAAGCGGCGCACGAAGGTCGTCAGCCATTTTTTGATGGTCGCGTCATCGTACACGTCGGCGAAGGTTATCCTTGCGGCGCGGTAGATCTTGCGCGGCGGATAGCCGAAGCGCAGCATGTAGTACAGGAAAAAGTCGTGCAGCTCGTAGGGGCCGACCAGATCCTCGGTCTTCTGGCTGATCTCGCCGTCCTTGGGGGGCAGCAGCTCGGGCGAGACTGGCGTGTCGAGCACGTCGCGCAGCACATCGGACAGCTCGCCCTGCACGCGGTCAGCCTCATAGGCGACGAGATAGCGTACGAGCGTCTTGGGGATCGAGCCGTTGACGCCGTACATGCTCATGTGGTCGCCGTTGTAGGTCGCCCAGCCGAGCGCAAGCTCGGAGAGGTCGCCCGTGCCGACGACCATGCCGCCGGTCTTGTTGGCGAGATTCATCAGAACGAGGGTGCGCATGCGCGCCTGACCGTTCTCGAAGGTGACGGACAGGTCATCCTTGGACTGGCCGATGTCCTCAAAATGCTGGTCGACAGCCGCCTTGATGTCCACGGTCTTGAGTGTCACGCCGTAGGCCTCCGCCAGTTTCTCGGCGTTGCCCTTGGTGCGCGCGGTCGTGCCGAAGCACGGCATCGTGACCGCGAGGATGCCCTTGCGGTCGAGCGAGAGCATATCAAATGCGTGGACGAGGACGATGAGGGCGAGGGTGGAATCCAGACCGCCCGACAGGCCGACGACCGCCGTTTTTGCGTGCGTGTGGCGCAGACGGGTCGCCAGACCGGTCGCCTGAAGCGTCAGAATCTCCTCGCAGCGCTCGTCGCGCAGCGCCTTGTTTGCCGGAACGAACGGGGTGCGCGGGAACGTGCGGTCAGCAAGGTCGTTCTCTGCCGGCGCGAGCGAGAACGAGAATACACCGCCCTCGACCGCTTCAAAGGTATTCATGCGCTGACGCTCGTGCGCGAGGCGCTGAAGGTCAATGTCGGCGTAGATGATGCCCTGCTCGAACATGCGGCTCTCCGCGAGCATGGCGCCGTTCTCGGCAATGAGGTCGTGACCGGCGAAGACAAGGTCCTGCGTGGATTCACCGAAGCCGGCGTCCGCATACAGGTAGGCGCACAGCAGTCGGCCGGACTGCTGACGCACGAGGTCGCGGCGGTAGCCCGCCTTGCCGATGATTTCATCGGAAGCAGACAGGTTGACGATAATGTGCGCGCCCATCTGCGCCAATGTAGTAGACGGAGGATTCGGCACCCACAGATCCTCGCAGATCTCTACGCCGAAGGTGAACAGCGGCTGCTCGTCGCACTGAAAAATGGTATCGGTGACGAGCGGAACCCAGCACGGCTCGCCGTCCGCGGCCTTGATCAGCACGTTTTCCATACCGCTGAGCGTGTCGGCAGAGACAAAATGGCGCTGCTCGTAGAACTCCGAGTAGTTCGGAATGTACGTTTTCGGGACGAACGCCAGTACATCGCCTGCGTTCACGACAGCTGCGACGTTGTACAGCTTGCCCTTGACGCGCAGCGGCAGACCGACGACGATGACGGCGGCAATCTCTTCGCTTTCGCGGCGGACGGTTTCGAGCGCCTTCAGCGCGCCCTCGAGCAGCGTTTCCTGCAAAAACAGGTCGCCGCAGGTGTAGCCGGTCAGGCACAGCTCGGGGAAGGTGATGAGCTTCGCGCCCTTTGCGGCGGCCTGCTTCGCCTGCTTCACGATCTCCGCAGCGTTATATTCGCAGTCCGCAACGTGAAGATCGGGCGTCGCGGCGGCGATTTTGATAAATCCATCTCGCATATTCGGATTTCCTCCAGATGTTCAGATAGTACCAGTATACCCTTTTTTGCTCTGTGATGCAAGAGACTGTCGCGAAACTAACGCGCTGCCAGCGCAAAGATGGATATTACCGACAAAAAAATCCTCCATCTTTCGATGGAGGATAAAGCGTTTTTCGACAGTTACAGCGTGGGCAGATCCTTGCGCCATGCGCCGGTCTTGTAGAAGAACACAGACAGACCCGAGCCGAGGAACCAGCCGATCGGCCAGCTCATCCAGATGCCGTGCTCGTTGCCGATGACGTAGAACAGGGCGATGGACAGGACAACGCGCAGGATAAGGTCGGAGAACGTCGTTATCATGAACGGACGCATCGCGCCTGCGCCGCGCAGCACGCTGTCGCAGACGAATTTGATGCAGACGACGACGTAGAACGGCACGACGGTGAACAGATAGCCGCGGGCGACATCAACAACCCCCGATGCACTGCCGGCAGGCAGGAACAGGCTGATGATACGGTTTGCGAGCGGCAGATAGATCATCATGAACACGATGCCGAGACCGACCGAGAACGTTCCGCCGGCCTTGAGGCCGGGGCCGACACGGTCGAGCTTGCGCGCGCCGATGTTCTGTGCGACGTAGCTCGACAGACCGGACGCAAACGACATGCAGCAGGTCAGCGCAAACATATTGATGCGGTTTGCGACCGAGAAACCGGCGATGACGGTCGGGCCGCACAGGTTGACATAATACTGAATGATGAGGTTGCCGACCGAGACGAAGCTCTGCTGCGCGATGGAGGGGATGGCGTAGTTGGTCAGACGGCGCAGCATTTCAGGTGCGAACAGGATGAAATGATGGCCGGTGTCAAAGGTGCGCACGCGGCGCATGAGCAGGAAGAAGGCGAACACGCCCGATGCGCCCTGTGCGATAAAGGTCGCCCATGCAACGCCTGCAACGCCCCAGTGCAGCATGGCGACGAATACGACGTCGAGGATGACGTTGCCGACCGAGGACAGGATGAGCAGGAACAGCGGCGTCCGGCTGTCGCCCATGGCGTTGAAAATGCCGGTGCACACGTTGTAGATGAACAGGAACAGCAGACCGAACACATAGACGCGCAGATAGAGCGAGGCGTCCGCGAAAATATCCGCCGAGGTGTTGAGCGCACTCATCAGACCGTTGGTGCAGACCGCGCCGAACAGCGTCAGCAGCAGCGAGACGACGGTCGTGGTGATCAGGGCGGTCGAGATCGCGGTCTTCATGCGCAGGTAGCGCTTCGCGCCGAACAGCTGCGAGACGGGGACGGAGGTGCCGATGTTGATGCCTGTCGCAACAGCAACGAACAGCTGCGTGATCGGATAACTTGCGCCGACGGCGGCGAGCGCAAGCTCACCGGCCTGTGCCGACTCCGCAAAACGGCCGACGATCATGGAGTCCGCCATCTGGTACAGCTGCTGGAATGCAACGCTCAGCAGGAGCGGCATGGAGAACCAGAACAGCTTTTTCGATGGACTGCCTTCGGTCAAATCAGTGATCAAAATGGGATGCCTTCTTTCGCTTTTTCAGACAACAGGCTCCCTCCTGTGACAGGAGAGAGCCGTTTGGGTTTGTTGTGCAGCCAAAAGCCGCAGACTTTTTTAGTTCGCCGCCTTTTTGTGCTTGGCGGAGATGACGAAGATGGTGAGCGCGAGCAGGACCAGACCGACAATGAGAGCGATCACGCCGCTGCCGGTGACGCCGCCGACAAGGAAGCCGACGAAGCTCATCGCCGCAACGAGCAGCGCATAGGGAAGCTGCGTGGAAACGTGGTCGATGTGGTGGCACTGTGCGCCTGCGGACGCCAGGATCGTGGTGTCCGAGATCGGAGAGATGTGGTCGCCGCAGACCGCGCCGGACAGGCAGGCCGCAACGGTCATGACGAGCATGGTGGTCGCGCTGTCGCCGAATACCGCGACGGCGATCGGGATAAGGATGCCGAACGTACCCCAGCTCGTGCCGGTCGCGAACGCGAGACCGAGCGCGATGAGGAAGAAGATCGCCGGCATCAGCATGGAGATAACCGAGTCCGCGCTGACGATAGAGGAAACGAAGCCGCCGATGTTGAGGTAGTCAGCCGAGCATACGCCGGACAGCGTCCACGCGAGCGTCAGGATCAGGATGGCCGGCACCATGGACTTGAAGCCCTCGGTGAACGCCTCGCAGAACTGGCCGAAGGACAGGACCTTGCGCGGAATGTACAGCAGGAAGGTGAATATGAGCGTGAAGAACGAGCCGAGGACCAGAGCGGTCGAGGACGAGCAGTCCGCGAAAGCGTCGATGATGTTCGCGCCCTCGAGAATGGCGCCGGTGTACAGCATCGCGCCGATGCACAGCACGATCAGCACCGCGATCGGGAGGATAAGGTCGTAGACCTTGCCGGCGCCGCCGACAACGTAGTTCTCCTCGAGCTGAGACAGGTCGTCGTCCTTGTGCTCGCGCTCATACTTGCCCATAGCGGAAAAATCGAAGTCCGCCGCCATCAGCCAGATGAGGAACAGCAGCGTCAGAATGGCGTACAGGTTCATTGGGATGGTCTTCATGAACAGCGAGAAGCCGTCCATCGTGCTCGACTCAGGCAGGGAGGAGCCGACCGCCGCCGCCCACGAGGAGATCGGGGCGATGATGCAGACCGGAGCCGCCGTTGCGTCGATGATGTAGGCGAGCTTTGCGCGCGTGATGCTGTATTTGTCGGTGACAGGACGCATGACCGTGCCGACGGTCAGACAGTTGAAATAGTCGTCGACAAAGATGAAGATGCCGAGAAAGGACGTTGCGAAGGAGGCGCCGCGGCGAGACTTGATAGTCTTGACCGCCCATTCGCCGTAGGCGCGCGACGCGCCCGATTTTGTGACGAGCGACACCAGAATGCCGAGCAGCACCAGAAAGATGCAGATGTTGATGTTGTCGCCGAGTTTGCCGCCCATGATCTCGAAGGTCGTTTCGACCGCATGGAGCGGATTGAAGCCGGTATACAGCAGTGCGCCTGCCAGAATACCGATCAGCAGTGAGGAGTAGACCTCTTTGGTGATGAGCGCCAGCGCGATCGCGATGATCGGAGGCAGAAGCGTCCATACAGTTGCCGTGATATCCATATTTATTTTCCCCCAGTTATGCAGGATTGGATTTTTGAGCCTGCAATTATATACTATTTTATCTGGTATTCGCTGGCTTGACAAGACCCCGATGCAGTTTTTCTTGATAAAATGATAAATTTGTGCAAAAGGGCAAGAAAGGCCGCGTCAAAACGAAAAAAAGACCGCATTTTTGCGGTCTCAGCTTGTCGAAGAAGTCCATATTCGCGATGCTGACGCTGCCGCGCGGCAGCGCGCATTGAAAAGCGTTTGCCCTGCAAACGCATCAAAACCGGGGGCGTGTACCTCGGTTTTGATACTTTAAGAGGGAGAAAGTTTCCGCATGGGAACTTTCGGACGTCCGTGTTCTGCGAAGTCAGAACACACTTGTCGGCGAAACTGTAGTTTCGCGACAGTCTCGACAGTCTCATCGCGCCGTTTTCGTCTGGCGGATGAAGATGCGGTTCGTGTCGAGATGCACGGACATGGCGCTGCGGGCGGCCTGCGGGTCGCGGTCGCGCACGGCGTCCAGTATCTCCTTGTGCGTGTCGATGGTCATGGTGAGCAGCTCCTTGCGCGTGATGTTGGCGATCGAGATCACGGCCGCGTCGATGATCGGCATCAGCGGCTCAACGACCATGTTATGCGAGCATTTCGCGAGGAACCAGTGAAAGCGCATATCCTCGATGAGGTAGTCCTCTCCGGCCTCGATCTTTTCGCGCACCGCGTCGCAGTATTCGGCCAGCTGCTCGACCTCCTCGTCCGTGCGGTTCTGCGCCGCGAGCGCCGCGATCGTCGGCTCGAGCATGAGCCGCACGTCGGTCAGATCGAGCGCGAGCTGCAGCTTGTCCTCCACCGCGTCCAGACCCAGCGGATTGGCGTGGAGCGGGAACAGGGAGGCGACGTAGGTGCCCGAGCCGTGCTTGACGCGCAGAACGCCGCGCGAGACGAGCAGCTTGACCGCCTCGCGGACGGTGCCGCGGCTGACCTCGAAATGCGCCGCCAGCTCATGCTCGTTCGGCAGCTTCGCCCCGACCTTCAGATGGTTGGCCAGAATGTACTCAAACAAACGCTCCTCAATCCGTTCGGTCAGCGCCTGACTTTTGATGCTCGACAGCTCCGACATACCGAAATCTCCCTTTCTTTTTCTGTCTGTGCGGTATTTTTCTGAGATAAGAATATACTGCATTTTCTCCGGCTGTCAATCTTTTTTTCGCCGGGCGCCGAAAAGTTGTAACTGCATAACGTTAAAACGTTGCAACTTTACTTCGCATATCGGTTCGCAGAATGCGAAAATCCCGGCTGGAAAAGGCATTTCCCGCCGGGATAGATTGCACGAAACGTTATAACTTTGAAACGCTGTGACTTTATAACTTTAGCGCTTTTCCGGTGCGCCGGGTTTTTCTTTCCGGCACCTTGACGCCGCCTGCGCTCACGGACGCAGACGGGAAAAGCGCACCTGCGGGAGCAGCGCCTCGACGGCCTCGCGTTCGGCGGCCTGTGTGCCGCTGCACATGACGTTCGCAGCGCCCGTGGCGGTCGAGAGGCGGACGGCCTCCTCCTCGCTCAGTCCCTGCGCCTCGGCATACGCGAGCGCCGCGACCACGCTGTCGCCTGCGCCGACCGTGCTGCCGACCGGGACCTTGAGGCCCTCGGCGTAGATCGTGCTGCCCTTTCGCAGATAGAGCGCGCCGCGGCCGCCGAGCGAGATCACGACCCGTTCGATGCCGCGCTCGAGCAGCTTTCTGCCCTCGGCGGTCAGCTCCTCGAGGGTCTCGAGCTTTCTCCCGGCCAGACGCGACAGCTCATCATCGTTCGGCTTGATGAGGCAGGGCGCGGCCTTTAATCCTTCCGCGAGCAGCGCGCCGTCCGCGTCGAGAAAGACCCGTGCGCCCGCCTTTTTGCACGCGCTCGTCCACACGCGATAGGTGTCCTGCGGCGCGCCCTTCGGCAGACTGCCCGCCAGCACCACGATGTCGCCCGCGTGCACCTCCGCCAGCAGCTCGCGCAGCAGCGCATCTAAATCTGCGTTCGTGACGGTCAGGCCCGGCTCGTTGATGTCGGTGTTCGTGTGCCGCTCGCGGTCGATGATTTTGATATTCGTGCGGGTCTGCCCCTCAACGAAGCGGAACTGCGTGGTGAAATTTTCGCCCTCGAGCAGCTTTTCGAGCATTTTTCCGCTCTCACCGCCGAGGATGCCGACGGCGCGGCTCTCTCCGCCGAGTTTCGCGATCACCTTGCTCACGTTGATGCCCTTGCCGCCGGGATCGGTGCGCATTTCCGTGATGCGGTTGACGGTGTCGAGCGCCATCCCCGGAATTTCTACCGTTTTATCCAGTGCGGGGTTGAGTGTTACCGTGTAGATCATGAAATGACCCCTTTCAGACGTTTGCAGCCAAGGCTGCGCTCGGGATAGCCGCCGCGCCGCCCGTCTGCTCGAGCCGCAGCAGCGCCTGTTTCATCTCCGCGCCGCCGGCGTAGCCGCCCGGCGAGCCGTCCGCGCAGATGACGCGGTGGCAGGGGATGACGATGAGGATGGGGTTCGCGTGATTTGCCATGCCCACCGCGCGGCAGGCGTTCGGCCGGCCGATGGCCTCGGCGAGCTGTTTATAGCTGCGCGTTTCGCCATAGGGAATCTCACGCAGCGCCGCCCAGACCCTTTGCTGAAAGGGCGTGCCGCGCAGGCGGCAGGGGAAGTCGAACGTCCGGCGCGTCCCGGAAAAATACTCGTCCAGCTGACGGAATACGAGTGCGGTCAGCTCATTCGGCGTTCCCTCGCAGAGGCCGAACGGGGCAAGATGCAAGGCCGTGACCGCGCCGTCCTCCCAGTCCAGCTGCATTTTCCCGAACGGCGAATGATAAACAGCGGTTCCTTTCATGTGCGGTTTTCCTCCTGTAAGACAGGTTTTTTAGCGAAATCGGGGCGTTTTTGCGATGCTGACGCTGCCGCGCGGCAGCGCGCCATTCAATCGAAATTGCTCCGCAATTTCCAAAAAACCGGGGGCGTGTACCTCGGTTTTTTGACTTTGAGAGGGAGAAAGTTTCCGCATGGGAACTTTCGGACGACTCGTGTTCTGCGAAGTCAGAACACACCTGCCGGCGGAACTGTAGTTCCGCGGCAAGTCACAGCACTTCCTCGATCATCGCGAGCAGCTGCTGCATGTCGAACGGCTTGGAGAGGTGGCCGTTCATGCCGGCCTTTGCGGCGTTCTGGCGGTCCTCGTCAAAGGCGTTCGCCGTTATGGCGACGATGGGCAGGGCCGCCTTTTCGGCGTCCGGCAGGGCGCGGATGGCGCGCGTGGCCTCGTAGCCGTTCATGACCGGCATCTGAATGTCCATCAGCACCAGATCATAGTACCCGGGCGCGCTTTCGCGCACCTTGTCCACCGCGAGCTTGCCGTTTTCCGCCGTGTCCACCGCGAACCCGGCTTCCTCGAGCATCGTCACCGCGATCTCGCGGTTGAGGGCGTTGTCCTCGACGACCAGCAGCCGTTTTCCGGCGAATTCCGCCGCCTTTTCCGTCGGCTCCGCCTGTTCCTCCATGCGGAACGGCTCGGCCAGCACGCGCCGCAGCTCGGACAGGAACAGGGGCTTTGCGCAGAAGGCGGTCACGCCCGCGTCCCGCGCCTCGACCTCGATGTCTGTCCAGTCGTAGGCGGTCAGGATGATGATGGGCGTCGCGTCGCCGATCATCTTCCGCACGCGGCGCACGACCTCGAGGCCGTTCATATCGGGTATCATCCAGTCGATGATGAACACGCGGAAGCCGTCGCCCTGATCGAGCGCGTCCTGCGCACGAACGACCGCCTCGCGTCCCGAGGTCGTCCAGTCCGCCCGCATCCCGATCGTGCGCAGCATCTTGCTGACGTTCAGGCAGGTGTCGGTGTCGTCGTCCGCGACGAGCGCGCGCAGGCCCTCGAGCTGGGGGATGCGCGCGGGCGCGGCGGCACGCTCTCCGCTGACCGGGAAGCGCAGGGAGACCGTGAATTCCGAGCCCTTTCCCGGCTCGCTCTCGACCGAAATGCCGCCGTCCATCATGTCGACCAGATTTTTCGTGATCGCCATGCCGAGGCCGGTGCCCTGAATGCCGCTGACGGTCGAGGTCTCCTCGCGCGCGAACTGCTCGAAGATGTGCTCCTGAAACGCCGGACTCATGCCGATGCCGTTGTCGCGGATATGGAACTCATAGTCCGCGCAGCCCTGCGGCGCGGTCTGCTTCTGGACGATGCGCAGGGTGATCGTGCCGCCCGCCGGGGTGAATTTGATGGCGTTGGACATGATGTTGAGCATGATCTGGTTGAGGCGCATGGGGTCGGCGATGACGTCCTCGTCCTCCACGTCGACCATGTCGATGAAGAGCGAGATGCGCTTGGCGGAAATGCCCGACTGGATGATGTCGCGCAGGTCGTGCACAAGCTCGGGCAGGTGCACCGGGCGCGGCTCGAGCGAGACCTTGCCGCTCTCGATGCGGCTCATGTCGAGCACGTCGTTGATGAGCGAGAGCAGGTGCTGGCTCGCCGTCGCGGTCTTTTTCAGGTAGTCGAGCACCTGTTCGCGGTTGTCGATATGGGTGGCCGCGAGCGAGGTGAAGCCGATGATCGCGTTCATCGGCGTGCGGATGTCGTGCGACATGTTGAACAGGAATTCGCGCTTGGCGCGGTTGGCCGCCGTTTCCTGACGGACGGCGCGTTCCAGCTCGGCGTTTTTCTGCTCGAGCGAAAGCTGATATTCCTTTTCGAGCGACTGCTGCTGCCGCAGGAAGCTCTTTTCCGTGCCTCGGCGCACGAACAGGAGCAGCGTCAGACCGCCCAGGCAGGCGAGGAACGCCACGATCATGTTGATCGGCGTGTTCGTGTAGAGCAGTCTGCCGGGGACATATATGTAGTAGTAGAAATCGCGCCCGTGGCTGTACATCCCGTAGTACCGGGTCAGACCCTTCCGCCCGGCATAGACCAGCGTTTCCGCCCTGCCGCTCGAACGGATGCGGCGGAGCTGCTCGTTTGCGGTGGTGTCCGTGCCGATGAGGGTCGGCTCGTCCGACGCGGTCACGCGGTTGCCGTCCGAGAGGATCACGACTCCCGTGGTCTCGGCGTCGTAGCCGTCGAGCAGATCCTGCACGGAGAGCACGGATTTCTGCGCGAAAGCCGCCTTCGTGTGCCGCCATGCGAGCACCGCGCCGCTGCCGTCCGCAAGGCTGTGCACGGTGGTGTCAGCGAACGAGCCGTCGGTCAGCTGCACGCGGCGGACGTAGGTGTTCTGCGGATGGCCGACCACGGCGAGCACGCGCTCCGGCTCCAGATCGGTCTGAAGCTGGGCATAGCCGATGCCGTCCGTGCTGTATTCGCAGACCAGCCTGCCCTTCGCGTCCACGACCGAAACGCCGGTCAGCCACAGCCGCTCGGTGTACTGCCGCAGCGCGTCCTCACCGCAGTCGAGCGTCAGGCCGTCCAGCTCCTGCATCGCGGTCGTGCCGCGCACGAGCGCCTTGGCCACGGCGGTCTCGTTGTACTGCACGTAGGCGGAGGACTGCTCCTTGACGAAGTCGATCAGCTCGTTCATGCGGTGCTCGCAGCTCTGCATATCGGAATAACGGGACAGCCCGAATACCATCCCGAGGAACAGCAGTCCGCCCGCGAGGCACAGGCAGGCGAAGGCTTTCCGCGAGCGCGGCTTCCGGTTTTTACTGCTCAAGCGCATCCACCTCCAGACTGTGCGCGGGGTCGTCGAGATACTTTCCGACGAGCTGTTCCATGCTGCCGTCCTCGCGCATCTGCTCAAAGACCTCGTTCAGCTGCGCCGCGAGGCCGCGCGTGTCATTTTTGGAAAAGGCCACGCCGATGCCGGTCACGAGCAGCGGCTCGTCGAGAATGCGGAAATTCGCGCCGTAGTCCTTCATGTACTGCCGGATGGCCTCCTCGTGCGCCGCGATCGCGTCCACATAGCCGCAGTCGAGCATGGCGTACTGCACGCCGCGGTCCGCGAGGCTGATGATGTTCCGGAAGGCCGGGACGTCTGCGCCGCCGCGCAGGAAGATCGCCTCCGGCTTGCCGGTGGCCTGCACCGCGATGGTCTTTCCCGCAAGGTCACTCATCGTCTCGATGCCGCTCTGCGCGTCGACCGCCACGACCTGACGGCTCACCAGATACGGCCCCGCCCACTGATAGTCGTTTTCGCGGCCCTCCATGGAAAAGCAGTCCCAGATGCAGTCGATCTCTCCGCTGTCGACCAGCTCGGTCTTTTTCTCCCAGTCGATCGTGGTGAATTCCGCGCGGTAGCCCATGCGGCGGAACGCCTCCTCCGCGATCTCGACGTCCAGACCGGTGATGTCGCCGTTGTTGTCCATGTAGACATAGGGCGGATAGGTGTCGCTGCCGACGGTGAGCGCCGGGAGCGCGCTGTCGGACGCCGCAGACGGGGCGCAGCCGGACAGCAGGAGCGCCGACAGCGCCGCAAAAAGCGCCGATGCGCGTCTCAGCCGTTTGAGTTTTATCATAGATCTTCGTGTCTCCTTCTGTCTCTCTCTCCCTGCGGCCGAAGATACCGCAGTTTATCATTCAATCATTCAGTATACACGATTTCGCCCGGCTGTACAATAAGATTGGTCGCTGATGCCGGAAATTTTCCTTTATTCTGCATTGCTTTGGTAGTATAATAAAATAGTGAAAAACCGACAAGATCGGACAGAGGGAGGGACCGCGACCCGGCTGCGGTCGAACGACTATGAACCGACAGAAAATCCTGATCGTTGACGACTCGGAGATGAACCGAGAAATGCTCAAGGCCATCCTGGGCGAGGGATACAAATACGCAGAGGCAGTGGACGGCGCGCAGGCGCTCCGGATGCTCCGGGAGGATATGCACATCGATCTGGTGCTGCTCGACATCAATATGCCGAAGATAGACGGCTTTGCCGTGCTCGAGCACATGAACCAGTTCCGCTGGATTGACGAGATTCCGGTCATCATGATCTCCGCCGCCGACGACCGCGAGTCCATTAAGCGCTGCTACAGTCTCGGCGTTGCCGACTACATCCGCCGTCCGTTCGACTCGTACATCGTCCAGCGCCGCGTCCAAAACACGCTCAGGCTCTACGCCAACCAGAAGCGGCTGATGGGCATGGTCTCCGACCAGATCTACCGCAACCAGCGGGACAGCAACGTCATGATCGGCATTCTCAGCCACATCGTCGAGTTCCGCAACAGCGAGAGCGCCCAGCACGTGCTTCAGGTGCAGACCGTGACCGGGATGCTGCTGCGCAGGCTGGTCGAAAAGACCGACGTATACCATCTGACCGAGGAAAAGATCCGCCTCATCGTCACCGCCTCCGCCCTGCACGACATCGGCAAGATCAGCATTCCCGAGAGCATCCTCAACAAGCCGGGCCGCCTGACGCCCGAGGAGTTCGACGTCATCCGCACCCATCCCGCCATCGGCGCGTCCATGCTCGAGGGGCTGACGCCGTACCGCAAGGAGCCGCTGCTCAAGACCGCCATCGAGATCTGCCGCTGGCATCACGAGCGCTGGGACGGCGGCGGCTACCCGGACGGCCTGCTCGGCGAGCAGATCCCGATCTCGGCGCAGGTCGTCGCGCTGGCGGACGTATATGACGCGCTGACGAGCGACCGCTGCTACAAAAAGGCGTACAGCCACGACACCGCCGTCTCCATGATCCTCAACGGAGAGTGCGGCGCGTTCAACCCGATGCTGCTCGACTGCCTTCAGGAGATCAGCGCGAGCCTCAGGCACGCGCTGCCGCTGTTCGCGGTCGAGCAGAGCATGAAGAAGGACGCGCAGCGCCTTTCCTCCGAGCTGCTGCGGAACAGCAATATGCCGCGCAGCGACCGCGCCCAGCGCGAGCTGGACTCCCTCCGGGAAAAGCTGATCTTCTTCGCGTCCTGCTGCGGCGGCGTGCAGTTCGAGTACGATACGATCTCCCGGTCGGTCCTCGTGGTCGACTGGAGCCGTCCGGGGCGTCAGAGCCGGACGATCATGGACGTGAACGACCCGGACAATATGCGCCCGCTGCGTCCAGCCGACGTCGCGCGGCTCCGGAGCGCCCTCAAGGCCACGACGCCCGAGAACAACGAGCTTTCCATCAGCGTGCTCCTGCCGGTCGCGGGCGAGCAGCACTGGCACAGCATCCGGATGCACACGCTCTGGTCGCCGCTCTCGCCCGGCAGCTATGTCGGCGTGATCGGCTGCATAACTGACACGCAGAAGGAGCAGAGCAGCCATGCGCCCCTCTGCTGCGCGGAAAAGAGCACGGCGAACAGGCCGTTGATCGTCGAGGATATGCAGCGCCTCGGCAGAATCTTTGACGTCGTCCGTCTGGTCGACCCGTCGGCCAATGCCGTGCTCGAGCTGGACGCGGACGGCACGCTGCACCGCACGGGCGAGCGCTGCGCCGCGTTCTGGGACACCGACAGCAGCTGCGCCAACTGCATCTCCTCTCGCGCCTTCGCCGAGCACACCACGCTCAACAAGCTCGAATTTACCCGCAACGAGATGTATTTCGTCATCGCGAAGTACGTTTCGATCAACGGCACGCCCTGCGTGCTCGAAATGGTCTCGCGGCTCAACGAGGGCCGCTGGATCGACGCGAACGGCTCGCGCTTCCTGCTCGACCGCACGCGCGGCGAGGATATGCAGCTGTTCCTCGATCCGCTGACGGGCGTCTATGCGCGCCGCTATTTCGAGACCTACCGCACCCACCTCGAGGGCATGGAGGGCGTAGCGCTCATCGACGTGAACAGCTTCAAGCACATCAACGATACCTGCGGCCACGCCGCCGGAGACGCGGCGCTGCGCGACATCGCGAGCGCGATACGCTCGTGCATCCGCAAGACCGACATCCTCATCCGCTACGGCGGGGACGAGTTCCTGCTCCTGTTCCCGCGCATGACCGAGGAGATCTTCCTCGAGAAGAAAAAGCAGATCCAGCAGGCCGTGCGCGGCGTCCGAATGTCCGAGTTCGCGGACATCCAGCTCTCGGTCAGCGTCGGCGGCGTCTGCGGCGTGCATCCGATCACCGAGGCCATCCGCAAGGCGGATTACCTGATGTATCTGGACAAGGCGGAGCAGCAGCCCTGATAAAAAGCGAAAACCCCTGCCGGGGAGACAGAAAGCCTGTCCCGGCAGGGGTTTTTTGTGCTCTTTTTGCACGCTTTTAGTTTTTTTCGACCGAAATGACCGTGCCGTCGAACGGGTCGGCCTCGGAGACCGTGCCCTTGTAGGTGACAGTGACCGAATCGCCTTCCGCGACGTCGTCCAGACCCTCCGGCTTTGCCGAGGCGTCGAAGGTGAATTCATACGCCGCGCCTTTTTCGTCGGTCACGACGAACATGAAGTCCTTCTTCTCGTCGAGCGTACCCGAGAGCTTGCTCTCGGCCGAGGCGCTGTCCGAGGACGAGGAGCCAGTATCCGTATCCGTCTTTTCAGCCGGCCCCTCGCCGCAGGCCGTGAGCGAGGCCGCCAGCAGCGCGGTGCACGCAAGCAGCAGGAATGTTTTTTTCATGATAAATGCCTTCTTTCCCGAAGAGACGCCGATGTTTCTGTCTCTTCGTCAGACTTAGACGCAGCGCGTGCGGGAAAGTTCCGGAACTCGAAAGATTTTTTCCGGAACATTCACGCCTGATTTTC
>ERZ1106963.2007-NODE-2007-length-21773-cov-3.697716_pt1 | contig 21773 bp, 7 predicted proteins | sample MGYA00403681_ERZ1106963 | MGnify/ENA primary metagenome ERZ1106963 (study PRJEB35170, sample SAMEA104062407) | human gut metagenome | biome: human gut; feature: human-associated habitat; material: faeces | place: Denmark | collected 2012-05-03 ...
GCATTCCGAACCGTTCGGCATCCCGGGCTAGTCATCGTCCGACGCTTGCGGAACACCTGCCCCCAATTCGGCGATGATAGCGTTGCGAGGCTTCATTTCAGCATGCAACTCGCGTAACGACTCGTCGGCTTCGCTCACGTAATACAGCGTGGCATCGATGGCTTCCAACGGTACGTTCTCGATTTCGGCGAGCAGCAGACGGTACATGTCGAGTTGGAGGAGTTTGCGGGCGGTGTCTTCACTACTGGTCGGGCGATGCCCCGTCTTCCAATCGACGATGGTAAACCGTTTCGTCCGATCCTGCGGGTCAAGCCCGCCAAAGAACACGGCGTCCAGCTTGCCGTTGACCACCTGACCGTTCAGATCGCCTATGGATACGACGATCTGGCGTTCCGCCCAGACCGGCACGCGTTGCGCCCAAGCCGACGAGGCAAGGCGACGCTCCCATTCCAGCACGGACGAATCCGCGTCACCGCTCTGGCAGGCTTGTATGGCTTTATCCAGCTCCTGCAGCATGCCGCTTCTGGATTCTCCGCTTTCCTCTGGGTGCATGGCGTTCATGAAACGCTCCGCCCAGGCGTGGAATCTCGTGCCGGCCGAGGCCGCGGGGGACGCCACGGATGGTATCGGGCGGATAATGCCACGCCAGAACCGTGTCTCATCCCGACCGCTCAACCCGCCGGCGAGCGCCTGCAATCCGGTTACGCTCTGTCTGGAAGCGGCCATGACGCGTTGGGCTTTCCGTCTGACCGCCGCGTCCAGGGCGTCACCGTCCAGCATGCCGGTCATCAGGTCCTCGTCCGCTACCAGCATGCGGGCCTTGTCGTATAGGCTTTGCCCATTGTTTTCAGGATTATGGCAATCCACATCCGATGTGGCATTGGATGCGGCGTCGTCTGCATCGGCTCCGGTCATGGCCTGCCGCACCTGTTTTGCGCTTTGCAGCAGCGAGTCGCCCACTTCCCGGCTGAGACGCGCCGGCCAGGGAAGACTGGTTTGGGCATCGTGCGTTTCGGGCTCTTCCAGCCAGGCCGCGCCAACGACCATATCCTCGTATTCGCGGGCGTGATCGCCCACAAAGTACCCTTCCGGCAAGGCGATCTGCCCATCGGCCCCTTCCGGCAGGTTCGATGGGGTTGTCGCGATATCGTTATGGATGCGCAACGAGTCATGCACTTCCTGCCAGAACACCGACGGCTTGGATTTTCGCGTTTTGGCGCCCAATACGCGCGGGTCGCGCCCTTCCTCTCCGGTCTGGCAATAGGTGAGTAGCAGATCCCTGCGAGCTCGGGTGAGCGCCACGTAGGCGAGTCGTCGTTCATCGCAATGGTAGCGGCGCCCGTATTCCTCGACCTGTGTAAGGTACAGGGAATCCGGATCCATGGCTCCGATCTCATCGTCGAAGGCACGCAGTGTGCCAAACACTTCGTCATCGATGGTTTCTGCCGCGTCTAACAGTTCCAAGGACTCGATGGGATCCGCTTCGCCGGGCGCATCATGCGGGAATCGTGGCAGAATGCCGGCATCGGCGCGCACCGGCACGGGGACCGCGTCGATTGTCGTCAGCCATGACGTGGCGGTCTCGCAGTATTCCGGAGCTTCCCACACGCCGTCGTGCCACCCGCCCGGATGGCGTTCGTCGACCTTGACGGCAAGCGAATCGCCTTGTTTGCTGGGGAACACGCCTTCGCCGAGTTCCACCACCGCGACCGCATCCCATTCAAGCCCTTTGGACTGGTGGATCGTCATGAGTTCGACATCGGCACCGCTATCGGCGTTCAGGGTGGATGTCTCGTCTTCGATGGTTCGCAGCGTATCCGTCCATGCCATGAATCCGCGTAATGTCGGCGCCTGGCCTGCCGCGATCTCCGATAGGTACGTGTCCACCAGATCGATGATGGCCTCCACGGGGATTCGGGCGACAGTGGGGTTTACCGTGCCGTCGCCATGCAACGCCTGCGCGACCACGGCATCCACGTCCAGTTCCAGCGCCTGCGTCGCGGTACGCACCACATCCGACAAAGGCCTGCCGATCGCATCGCACACCGTGCGCAGCACGGCACCGGCGCGGATGATCGTCCGAGCATCGTGTTCGTCGATGCGGGAGCAGTGTTCCAACTGTTCCGGCAGATCGTCGCGCAGCAGCAGATCGGCTACGAACACGCTGTTGATCACGCTATCGCGATGTTCTCGGACCAGAGCGTCCCATTGCCCGCGCGGCGCGTCCGCCGGGACCAGACCGGCCATGACCAGGGCTCGATATTGGGATTCAAGATTCAGCGTATTGGCAATACCGGCAAGAGCGGCCAGAGCCGTGGCTCCCAGTCCGAAGCGTGGGGTGGCAAGCAGCCGCATCAGCGAGGCGCTGTCGCTATGGTCGCAGGCTACACGCAGCAACGAGAGAATATCGCGCACTTCGGGGCGTTCGAGCATTGCGGAATATCCGACCGCCACAGCGCTCAGACCGGACTGCTCCAGCGCCTGCTGGAACAACGGCATTTTTGCCTTCGAACGGAACAGCACCGCAACGCTTCCCTTATGCTCGCCACTCTGGCCGGCATGGGTGTTGCGCGCGATGGCTTCATGGCAGAATCGCACCACACCGTCGATCTCCTGCCCCAAGGTCTCGTAGCCGAGCACCCCAACCGTACCGGATGGGGCATTGTCTAAGGGGGCGAGCTCGTTCACGTCCACTTCCCGCATCGGCGAACTGCTGGGACGGCTTGGCGTGCCACGCAACGGCATGGTGAGATTGTTCGCGGCTTCCAGCACCAGCTTCGCATTGCGCCGGGTAACGCTTAGGGAGTACGGTTTGCGTTCAGGCGGCAGATGAAAATCGCGTTGGAACATGCGGAAAGCGCCGGGGCTTGCTCCTCGCCAGGCATAGATCGATTGGAAGGGGTCGCCCACCGCGCTCACAGCGGTGCCTTCGCCTCGGAACAGGGTGGCGATAAGCGCCGCCTGCGTGGTGGATGTGTCCTGGTATTCGTCGAGCAGCACATGGCTGAACCGTTTGCGATAGCGGGCCCCGATGGAGGGGAAACGAGTGACGAGCTGGTATGCGGCGATGGTGAAATCGCTGAATTCCGCCATATTCAGCCGTCGTTTCTCCGCGGCATAGGCCTCTACCAGATCGAGCATCACGTTGCGTTGTTCGGCGGTCTGCGCAAGCGAGGCGCACGTGTAGACGCAGGCCGCATGCGCGTCACGCTGATATGAGGCGACCTTCTGCGCCCAGCTTTCGTCCGTGTCTTTCTTCAACCGCTTCTGACGCTTGAGTTTCACCGCTTGTTCGGGAATATCCTCGCCTTCGATGACGGATCGCACCTGCTTGACGAAAGCGTCATCCCAGGCACGCACTTTCGCTATGGCCGAAGGCATGTCGGCGACATCGCCGCCGATCATGGAACTGGCGATGGCATCGCTTAGCGTGCGAACATGCGCCGTGACCTGACTGAATGAACCGAGTCCCTTGCCCTGCAGCATATCCATATGACGCTCGACCGTATTGACCGCCAGCTGCAACGCCCCGGCCTCGCTCAACGGCTGTGTGTTCTGGTCGAAGCCCACGAGCAGACCGTACTGGCGCACAATGGATTGGAAGAACGCGTCATAGGTGAACACCGCAGGTTTGAGGAACATGCGATCCTGATCATGCTCGTCATCGGCAAGCACCGCCGCGGAGACCCTGGACAGCAGCTCGCCCGCTGCCTTACGGGTGAAGGTGAGGCCGAGAATACGTTCGGGAGCCACGCCATGCTCGATGAGCGACACGATGCGACGCGTCATGGTGTAGGTTTTGCCTGATCCCGCACCGGCGACCACGAGCACGTCGCTGCCGACCGGAGCGTTGATGACTTTGGCTTGTTCCGGACTATCGGTGAATGTGCTCATGCCTGCCTCGTTTCGAATACGGTATCGATCTGTCCCGCGCATGCAGGGCATACATCCGTCATACGGCAATGCCCCTTATGCTGCCTTGTGGGATGTGCGACGATCACATGCGAGCGGCTCGCCGCAGCCGCGTAGAATACGCGTGCGATCATGGTCAGCGACCACATGGCCTGTGTGCCGTTCCATGAGAGGAACCCCTGCCATGCATTGTCGTCCACCGCATCCAGCGCGCTCGGCTTGCCCGCGGGCAATGGGGGAATATCCGTGAACTTGTCCAACCGCGGGTAGTGGTCACGCGCCACGAATCCTTCGGCGTTCAACGCCCCGTTGAGGAACAACGGCGGCTGGAAGGCGCTTTCCGGTGAATAGCTGGAGGCCGGAGCGGCGTCATCCTGCACGTAGAACAGGCCGCTTTGCGCGATATGAGGCCGCTCCCCCGCCCTGCCATGCTCGGGGAACATAAGCCCCAACTGGTAGCAGACCAGTTGAAGATCGTTGAAGATCTCCGCAAGCTGGCGTTTCCGCCCTGTTTTGTAGTCGATAAGACGGATGGTCTGGCTGCCATCGCGTAGCCGCCGCGTCTCCTTGCGGTCGATTCGGCCGGACAATCGTACCGTCAGATCCTCACGCATGCCCTCCGGCCATCCGCCGACCAGTATTCCCATAAGCTGCATCAATGCGGTTCTGCCTATAGGACTCATGCCCGGCAATGCATTGTAGGCCATGCAGATATCATCAAGACCGAAGCGCGCGGAGAACTCCTCCTCGCATGAGGCGCTTTCCAACGTGCCGATGTCGAATTTCCCCTCGTTCTTGTTCAGGTAGCCGCTTGCATTGCTTTCCACGAAATAGGATGCCAGATTATGCAGGGTCGTTTCGGCCTGTTCGTCCTTGAGCATGGCGGTATACCGTTCGGCGGCCTTGGCGATGCTGCTGAAATCCGGTTTGATCGCGTCGTAGATGTCGACAAGCCTGTGGGCGACGGCATCGACCGTGCTTTCGACGGACGAACCCGCCACGGCGCCCGGAAGGTCAAGACCCTCCGTGCTGCCCTTTTGCGCGACGGCATGGATGAGCGTGCCGAAGCTTGTGGCGGCGGACCCGATGCGCGGGCCTGCAAAACGATTCTCCAGCAGCCAGCACACCGGGCAGGCCCAGAGGTTGTCCACTGCGGACGGGGACAATGTGACGACAGGACTGCCGTTGTCGTCCAAGGTTTCCTCGACGCTTCTCGATGTGATGCCGGCCTTCCGCGCAGCATCCGCCGTGTTCTGTGCGCCGTCCTGCCTTTCGGTGCTATCCGTGCCGTCGAGGAACGGCCAGTAATCGGGATCGGCGACATCGATGCCATGCTCGGCAAGCAGCGCGAGCGTCTTCCTGGCATCGCACGCCTGCGGCGAATGCTCCGGGTAGCGGGCAAGCATGACGCGCGCCTGGGCGACCAGTCCGCGCGGATCGGCATCCAGACCGGCAAATTCACCGTTATCGCCGGACTCCCCCACCGTGGCGAATGTCACGGCATCGATGTCACGTGGGCAATGCTCCGGCAAATAGCCGTACATGAAATCCGATGGCGTCGTATCGTCGCTCAACACGGCGCTGACCATCACCGAGGCACCGCGGGTGATCGCCACCAGAAAGCTTTTCTTCTCGCTGGCGAGAACCGTTTCCAACCGCGCATCGTGCCCGCTGTCGCAAGGTTGCGCCGCGGCGTCGCCATGAAGAACGACATCGGCAAGATCCTCGCCGCCGAACAGTGTGGCGCGTTCGGCAAGATTCGGCCACACATCCTGTTGCAACGCGGGAATCCACACGCACGCCCAATGCCTGCCCGAGGCGCCGGCCGGCGTGGTCAATGTCACGGCCTGTTCCACCGGCCCGGTCTTCGCTAGGGAATCCGCTTCGATCTCCATGGAACGCACCTGGTCGATAAACCCGTCAATATCCGTTCCTATCATGCCGCCCTGCGCATATTGGAACAGTCTCATGGCCGCGTCCAACCTGTCGTTGGCGGCACGACCCTCCGGCGTGTTCTTCAATGCCATGCGCTGCCAGTGCTCGGCCACGCCGGTAACATCCCATGCCAAAGCCAGCACGAACTGAGGTTCCTTCGACGGCAGGGCCCGCATTCCCTCCGCCACGCGGTCGATCAGGCGGAACACCCTTTGGAACGCCTTAAGATGTGGGCCGCCCCCTACGACGCTGCCGATCACCCCCAGCATGTCGGCGCATGGAGCCGCCTTCTCGTCCAGGGCGAGCATGGCGTACTGCGACAGCACACTGAACGCCGCAGGCCGCTCTTCGCCTGTGCCGTCGGCCACATCGGCAATCTGAATCGTCGTATCGGCACCATTGCGCCGCTCGGACTCCTTCAGAGCCTCCCATTCACGCACAATGCGGGCAAGTTCGCTGCCGTCGACCGCGCGCCCTGCGGTTTCGTCGGTGGGCTCGTCTGCAACCGCATGCCCGTTGGGATCGTCGGCCACCCCTTCGAGCCCCGCCAACGATTCCAATGAGCTCATGGCGGATTCGATCGGTTCGATACGCGCAGGCGCCCCCTCGCCGGGCTTGCCACCGGTGGTGATCAACGCACTGCCCATAAGCGCGGCGATACGCGAACGGGCGAACGCGCCGATGTTTTTCAGACTCATATCGGTACCATCAAGTCCTTGCTCGCGCAGTTGGGCCAATTCGATCAATGCGAACAATCCCTGCACAAACGGTTCGGATTTCAACGGTCGGGTTACCGACGAATACCGGACCGGCACCCCGTCGCGCCGAAGTCGTTCGCCGAATTGGCGCACGGTGGCATTGTCGTGGGCGATGACGGCCATGTCGTTCCATTCGGTCCCCCTGTCGAGATGGGAGCGTTTGATGCGCCACACCACATCGTCAAGCTCCTCGCGTGCACTGCGGTAGATGGCGGTTTGCATCGAATTGTCGGTATGCTTCACTGCGGAAACCGGCCAAGCGCCTGGACATACCGGCATTTTGCCGGGACGCTGCGGCATGGGCGGTGCATTGCGTTCGGGGGATGTGATGGACAGCGATACGCGCGTGGCCACAAGCGTGCGATAATCCGGCGCGTCGCGGTCTCGCCGATCCTTTTCCAGCTCGATAAGCCGAGCCTGCAGATCCCCGTGTTGTGCACGATCGAACAGGTATTCGGGGTAGGACCCGCGGAAGGTCTGCACGGATTCGTCGGGATTGCCTGCAAGCACAATGGCCGTTCCCCGGTTGTGCAATGTTTCGATAAAACGCAGTCCGGCAAGTGTGGTGTCTTGAAAATCGTCGACAATCAGCATTCGGGGCACCATATCGGCAAGCCGACCGTCGTCGGACCCATCCGGGCGTTCCAGCACCGCGGCGCCTTCGACCAGCAGTTTGGAGGCGTCAAGACGGTACTCGCCGGAATAGGTATCGGCAAGAGCGTGCGCGTATTCGCCACGCAGTGCGAATGCGAGACGCCATTGCACCGTCAGGCGTTCCTCATCTCGCCAATCGCCTTGAGGGAAATGCCGCGGAGCTTCCAGCAGATCGCCTTCGCGCTCCGGCGTCACGCCAAGCTCATCCATGCGGGCAAGCATGTCTCGCAGCTGGCTGACGAATGAGGCGGAAATGCCGTTTTCGAATATCGCGGCGGTGGAACCTGCGCCGATGTTCCCGCCATTCGAAGCGGTCCCGGCGTTCAATGTCGGGGCCACGGCGTTCGCCCAATCATCCTGTGCGAAGTAATACCTGAGCAGATGACAGGTGTCGCATAGATCACCACTGACCGCATGCCGCAGGTGCACAGCCAGCACCTGACGCAGCAACGCGTCCTGTTCGGCACCATTGAGCAGTTTGGGCATCGGCAGTTTGCGGAACGACCGGTTGGCCGCGATGATGCGGAACGCGACCGCCGATAACGTGGTGACAGGCCTGGCCTGGGCGAGCGCTCCAAGTTCGCGAATGGCCATGTCGGAAAACCTGCTGGCCAGATTACGGTTGGGAACGCACATGATGGCTCCGTTGTCACCGAATCTGCGCAGCGCGGACAGCAACGACCGATAGCACAGCGTGGTTTTCCCTCCCCCGGGCATACCGGCGATCAACAACGGTCTCGCCGTTTCCCCGTTGATCAGCGTTTCGATTGCATTCGTTGCATTCCCTAGATCACCCATGCTCCCAGACTAACCGCTTACGCACGCCGGCAGGTACCGGCCTTACGGATTTCCATGCCGTTTCATCGCGTGTTCCAACGGATGAGATACGACTCGCCGTGCTGTTCCGTTTCCCCCGTCCATGCCGTCACGCAGAATGCTTACACCCTCAATGTGGAAGGAACGAATCATGATCAAGAACACCTCGCCTCCGTTAGGCTCCGAGCCACCGACCATCGACGGATTCACGTTCGTCCGCCCGATTGGTTCAGGCTCCACCGCGAACGTATACCTCTACCGACAGCTGGACCGGAACCGCCCGGTGGCCGTCAAGGTGGGCAATGTCGCCCGCCACCCGCAGGCTTCGGCTCGCATCGCCCATGAAGCCCACATTCTGGGGCTGCTGCCGCAGCACCCTCACATTCTTCCCTTGCTTGCGATGGGGACCGCAGGCTCTGGCTTGAACTACCTTGTTTTCGAATATGCATCCGGCGGCAACTGCCATAGTCTGCTGCGCACCCGCGAAACCTCTTGCGCCGACATGCTTCGTCTCGGCGTCAAATTGGCGGATGCGCTCTGTGCGGTGCACCGCGCGGGTATAGTGCACCGCGACATCAAACCCGGCAATGTGCTGATCACCGCGGCAGGCGAGCCCGTGCTGGCCGATTTCGGCACCGCCTGCAGCGTTTACGGGGCAGACGACGCCTGCTATTCGATCCCCTGGTCGGCACCGGAATCGCTTGCGCATCGCAAGCCATGCGAAGGCACCGACATGTATTCCCTAGCCGCATTGCTGTATGCCTTGCTTGCCGGGGCGTCACCGTTCGAATACGGGTATCGCCCACGGTCCAGTGCGCAGCTGCGGAGCATCATTCTCTCCCAGCCGGTACCCCCGCTCAACCGCCCGGACGTTCCTGAACCCGTCGAACTGCTGTTGCGGCAGGCAATGGCGAAGAATCCATCGGACCGATTCCCCTCCATGACGGATTTTGCATTGGAGCTGCGGCGCGCAGATCTACTGGTGTCCTCCAAGCGCACGATGCTCTCCCCGGTCGCGGAAGCACCCACCGGCATGGCAATCTCCTCACCGCGATCAGCCGTTCCACCGAGAGGACGATCCGCCACGCGGCCTGGCCGTGCAGACCGGAATCGGCGCTCATCTTGGCGCAAAGCGCCTATGGCGGCACTCTCCGCGATTCCGCTGCTGCTGTTCCTGATCGTGCTAGCCGGCACGCATACGGATTCGGTGCAGATGCCGAAACCGGTTCACATCCTTGATGCCGAGGAGTCGAACGTTCAGGCGCGGATGCGGATCTCCTGACCTCGGCCGGCGCCATGACACGTCTGTAGCCGGCCGGATGCCGGAAGACCTGGCTGCGCCCATGTCGATTCGGCGCAGATGGCGACGCAGATCCATTTCCGTTGCCTGTCGTTACATGCCGTTGCATGCTTTCGTCTGCCAAAATCCGCTGGAGTCTGCCTGAGTCTGCCGGATGGCGTTTCCATAGCACTTCGCCTTACCACCATCGCACCGTATTCGCCCTCACTTCGAGTCCCTGCCCTCATAATCCCCGCCGCCACTTCACCGAACGGATCATCATGCCTTTGCCCTCACCTCGTCTATGGCGCCGCACACGCAACGCCGATGCACCATCTTCTTTCCCCATGCCGCCGCACATACGCCGGCGCATTCCCCCAGCGCTCATCCTCGTTATGCTGCTGGCCTTCATAGCCGGCGTGCTGGTGGTGCAGTCCGTAGTCAGGCATCAGGTGCACTGCGACGATGGCAGCGTATGGGTCATGTCGCAGAGCCATGGCAAGGCGGTACGGTTCAATGCGGACATCGAAGAGCCCACAGGAGCGGTGCGCGCCATGAAGGGTCGCTTCGACGTCCTGCAATCCGGAGACGATGCGCTGCTTGCCGGAAGCACGCATATCGCTTCCATAGACGCACCGACGTTGAACATCACAGACTATGACGTTTCCACACGCAACAGCATCATGCTGCTGGGTGGCGGAACCGTGGCGATGGTTTCCCGCCGCAGCGGCGACCTGCACACCGGCTCCCTGGAACGCATCGGTGAACTTGCCAAGGCGAGCGGCACACCGGTCATGCGGTTGGGAACCGGAGGCAAGGCGGTCGTCGATCACAAAGGCACCGTATGGGGGTACCGGCCGAGCGACGGCACGGTATTGTCGTTCACACGTTCAGACCGACGAGCGGCATCGGTCTGCTCCCTGTCCGGCGGTGAGCGCCTGGCTGTTTCAGCATTCACCGTAGTCGACGGTGTTCCTGTCGTATTGTCAGGCAATCGGCTCGTGTTCCCGGGAGGCGAAACCACCATCGATGATTCCGGGCGCATGCTCTTGCAGTCGACGCCGACCGATGACAGGCAATCCGGCTGGGTTGCGATTGCTCTGCCGGGCAAACTCGCCCTGATCAGCCTTCGGACGCAGTCGCCCGAACCCGTGCTGTTGGATTCCCTAGGCTCGGGAGCGCCGGCGCAACCGGTTTCGGCTGGCGGATGCGTGCATGCGGCGTTCGCACAGCATACCGATAATGCCGTCCAAGCGTGCTCGCCGTCTGCCAAGCATGCGGATTTCATATCGCTCGCATCGGTGATGCCTTCCTCGGAGCTGGTGTTTCGGGCCAACCATCGTCATGTTGTGCTCAACGACGTTGCAAACGGCACCATCTGGAACCCGCAGCGTTCGCCTGAGACCATCGCGCTGCAGTGGAACGCCCTGCAACCGGATCGCGACCAGCAGCGCGAGGATTCCTCCACAGCCTTGGAAGCCAAGCAATCCGTAACACCCGACTGCGATTCTTCGTCCTCGTCCACCGGCCATATACGGGCCGTGGACGATGAATTCGGCATTCGCCCGTCAAGCCGCATGACACTTGACGTGCTACGTAACGACGAAAGCACCGGCTGTTCCGCGCTTCGTATCGACCGGATCGGCGCGCCGACAGGCGGCGCTGTGCGCATCACGCCGGTTCGTCATGGGCGATATCTGCAGGTCGATGCTTCCGAATTGCCAAGCGGCACCATACGGTTCACCTACAGCGTTTCGGACGGGCACGGCCAAAGCGCTTCCGCCTCCGTACGCCTGAACGTCGCCGAGGCCAATCGCAATCAGCCGCCGGTGCAGACCGACGTTCCTGCGGATATCCCCGTCGAACGGGGCGCATCCTACACGGCAAGCGTGCTGGATTCCTTCACCGACCCGGACGGCGATCCGCTGACGTTGGTATCGGCAAAGCCTCAGAACAGTGGCACACGCCTCTCCGCCCGCGCGGATGGGCGGCTGACCTTCGACGCCGGAACGGTGGAATCAGGCAGGATCGGTGTTGAGCTGACCGTTTCCGATGGAACCGCCGCCACGACGGGAATCGTGTTCTTCGCCATTCACGCCGCGGATAGTCTGGGCGCGCAGATCGACCCGATATCGCAGGATGCCATCTCGGCGGTTCCCGTCACCGTCGACCTATCGCCCTACATTCATGCCACTGGCACGCATACCCCGTTATTGACCGACGTCACGACACCAGAGAACACGAGCGCGACGGAGAACGGATCGGACATGACCGTCTCGTTCACCGCGGCCTCGCCAGGCACCTACCACGTGCCGTTCACGGTGCGACAGGGGCGACAGCAATCCGCAGGAACCATACGATTCAACGTCAGTCCGCCTGCCACGGAACGTTCCACGCCCATCACGACAAACGATGTCGTCGTATTAGGAGCCAACGGCACCGCCATACTCGAGCCGTTATCCAACGACCTCGACCCGATGGGCGGCGTGCTTTCCCTCGCTTCCGCTTCGGCACCGCCCGATACCACGATCCGCACGACCGTAGTGGCACGAAACAGAGTGCATCTGGAAGCCCGGCACCCGTTGGACGCTCCGATCACCATCACCTATACCGCAGTGAATGCGGTCGGCACCTCGCAGGGAAGCATCATCGTGCATCCGGCAAGCACGGTTTCAGGACCGGCACTGATACGCGCCGAGGATTTCACCGTTCCCGTGCGATGCGGCGGCACCCGCACCGTGGATGTGCTGAGCCATATACGCTATGACGAGGATGCCGGAATGACACTGGAAGGCAGGCTGAACACCACGGCATCCTTTCAGGGCATGGTGCACGCATCGGAACTTTCCATCCGATACCAGGCACCGGACCGCCCCGGAGAATATTCGGCCGTCTACACCGTCGGCAACGACTACGGCGAAACCGTGTCCGCAACCGTAACCTTTGCCGTGCACCAGCGTGATGCCGACGGCAAAAAACCACCCAAACCGCGCGATATCCAAACCCGAGTCGCCCCAGGCGGCACGGTACGCATTCCCATCGCACTTGGCGGCGTCGACGATGCCGACGACGTGATGCTCTTGGGATTGGGCAACGAGACTCCCGCGCGCGGGCGAATCGTGGAAACCGGCGCGGATTACATGATCTACGAGGCCTATACCGATGCCAACGGTACCGACAGCTTCTCCTATGCGGTGGAGGATTGGTCCGGACGCAAATCCCAAGCCACAATCCGGGTAGGCATATCCGCGGCATCCTCACCCAGCGGCGTAACGGCCCGCGACGATGATGTAACAGTACGACCCGGAAGCACACTCGCCGTGCCTGTCACCGCCAATGACCTATCGCACGACGGCGCGAATCTTACGCTTCTGCGCAAACTGGAGGCCCACGGGCGAATCGACGCCCGCGTGACCGGCAGCGCAATCACCTTCACAGCGTCCGAGCACGAAGGCACCTACTACATCATCTATACCGTGCGCAATCAGGCAGGTCTTGAAGACACTGCCACACTGAGCGTACAGGTCAGCAGAACCGCCAGAATCAGACCCCCGCAAGCCTACGACCACAGAATCGCGGCGCATACGACGCTCGGCAAACGCAAGGTGACGGTGAATATCGCGGACCGAATCGCAAACCCTTCCGGCCCGTTCAGCGAATTATCCGTGCACGTGGACGATGCGGCCCGGCGACAAGCGCACGGCAGCGTGCAGGGTACCGTCATCACGTTGGAACTCGCGCAGGAGGCGTACACGATTCCATACACCGTTACGAATACCGTGCATGGACTCAGCTCCACCGCCTTCATCCATGTACCGGCATACGGGGCCTTTCCACCGACGCTGCGACCCGATGCACCGGAACTGACCGCACCATCGGGGAAAACCATCACCTTCGCCCTTACTGATTATGTACGCGTCGGCGCAGGGAAAACGGCCTATGCCGACAGCCGCGAACCCATCGCAACCGCCAAAGGCGGGGACGGCATAGCGCTTGACGGCGGGAAAACCATACGATTCACCGCCCCGAACGATTATGCCGGCCCGGCTTCGATTGCGCTCACCGCCACGGACGCCGATCCCAGAAGCGGAAAACCTGGAGCATCCGCAACGATCATGGTGCCCGTCACCGTTACGGGAGGACGGCAATCACTGCCCACGTTCCCCACGACGACAATCGATATGGCACCCGGCGATACCGATCGCCTCATCGACCTGCATGCATTGACCGTATCCACCCGCCATCGCGAGTCTTCGGAGCGTTTCACCTATTCGGGGGGACTGACCTCTCAAGCCATACAAGCCACCGTGTCGAACACCGGGCAGTTGCGGATACGCGTCGCCGATGAGGCCAGTCCCGGCGCAACCGTCAGCATTCCGATTCGTATCCATGCCGGAACGGATACGGTGGAAGCGGGATTGAGCGTGCGCATCGTGGCCTCGTCGCGTCCGCTCGCCCGCATCGCGGAACGGACCATACGGTTGCACGCCGGCGCAACACAGCATGTCAACATACTGGTCGACGCCTATAACCCCTTCCCCGGCACTCCGCTTACGGTAACGCAATGCACAGGCACAGCCACAGGAGAGTCCGTCACGATACGATGCGACGAATCAGGCGACATCGCAGTACGCGCCATCAATGGCAGCGGCTCGTATGATGTCGCCGTTACCGTCGCGGACGCGACCCGGGCGAAGGACCGCATGGTCACCGGCATACTGCATGTGGCGACAACGGACGTTCCCGACGCCCCGTCACTGTCAATCATGCGCGCGCAATCGCAGGATGGAGCCGTTACCCTAGTCTGGAATCCCGGCAGGAACAATGGTGCTGAGATTCTTGAATACGAGGTGCATGCCACCGGCCATAACACAGTATCGTGCGGAACCGATACGGTGTGCACCATCGACGGATTGTCCAATGGCAGGCAATACACGTTCACGGTGCGAGCCAGAAACGATATCGGCTGGTCGGCGTATTCCAACACCGTCACCGCCACTCCGGACGCTCCTCCGGGAACGCCGTTGCGCCTCCAGGCGACCGGCGGAAGGAACGCTTTGCACGTCACGTGGCAGCCTCCTTCCGGCAGCGGCACGGCGTTCAGCGCACCGACGTCCTACACCGTCACGCTCACCGGTTCCGACGGCAGCCGCCATGAACAGCAGATCGAAGCCGATGCTTTACAAGCCTCATTCCAGATCTCGGACGCCATGCTATCCGCTTCCCTGTCGTTCACCGTTGGCGTCCGCGCCGCGAATGCCGTCGGATCCGGAAATCAGGCCAGCCTGACCGTGAACGCCGGTGAAGTCTACGGCATCCCCGACCGTCCTGTCATCACCATGCGCCAGGATGCCAGCGACCCGAATATCATCAGGGGATCGATCGCCCTAGGCGAGATGCGCGGCAATTCCTGCACCAGCATTACGGTGAATGGCCATGCACTGAGCAGGGAGCCGACTTGCACAAGTACCTCGTTCGCATTCGACATCGCAGATGGCGAGTTCTTCTCACAACTGTCGATAAACGCCACCGTGGAGACGAATCATGGTCTGCGGATGCGTTCCGAATCGGCATCGGTCACTCCCGTCACGCCCATAGGGCGCGCTGAGTTCGCGAACGCGGACGGTTCGGATGCCGTTTGCACCATGCGATGGCGTATTACCGGCAAAGCCGATTCCGTTATGGCCCAATTGCATGGCATGACCAGTTCCCGGAAAACCGGTGTATTGGAATACACGCCAGCCCCCTGGACCCCATGCGAAACGGGGACCGTCACCGCTCTGCTGAACGGCGAATCCGGAGCCACCATGATCGGGCCCGCCGATCTCAGTATGAACAAGCCTGCCGCGAATATCACGCCACCGACCTCCATCCGATGGGATGGACGCAACCACATCATCGTGCGTGGCGGCCGTATAGACACGTATGGACAACCAGCCACCATTCGTCTGCTCATCAATGCGGTTCCCTTCGTATGGGAACCATCAGCCGCCCAACGCATCGACGTGTCCTCGCTGCCGGATGCCGCCTCATACCGTTGGACGGTTCACGTCACCGCCAACGGCGGCGACCACCGGCTTGACGCAGTACATGAGTCCACGGGGAATCTTGTGGAGGGCGCACGCGCCGTCATTCCCTCTTCCATGCCGGCGATGCTGCGAAGCCGGCGCGACACGAATTCCGAACATGCAATAGCACCATCAAACAACCACTATTCAGGAGACACCTATGAATTGCGTACGTATTCCCGGTAGCCCCGAGCACCCGCCCATTGAGGGACGGATAGCGGACGAAACCCGGATATCCGACGCCACGCGCATATCGGACGCCACATGCATATCGGACGCCACACGCCAATCGGCCACCGCCCGAACCGCGAGCGCATACCCCGTCACAGTGCCGCTTCATATGCCTGAAGCGGGGCGGAACCAGCCACGCCACCATGCCGATGCCAATGCCAATGCCAATACTCTGTTGGGCGCAATCCCAGCCACCGACCGCAGCTCATATGCCAGTCCTGATGGCAACGGCGATATGCCGCCCGCTGCAGCACCGGAAAACGTCGAGGCGTTCCAACGGGTATTCGCCGAACTTTCGGAACGCATAGCGGCCGATATCATCGGCAAGCCGACTGCGATCAGGCAGCTGCTCACGGTATTGTTCGCCGGCGGGCATCTGCTGTTGGAAGACGAGCCCGGCACCGGAAAAACACGATTGGCCCGCACCACGGCGCACACGATCGGCTCGACGTTCGGACGCATCCAGTTCACACCGGATCTGTTGCCGTCCGATGTGCTGGGCGTCACGTTGTATGACCAGAGCACCGGCACGTTCTCGTGGCGGAAGGGGCCGGTATTCGCCTCGCTGGTGCTGGCCGACGAGATCAACAGGGCCTCACCGAAAACGCAGTCGGCTCTATTGGAAGTAATGGAGGAGGAACAGATCACCATCGATGGAACGACATATGACGTGCCGCAGCCTTTTATGGTGATCGCCACGCAGAATCCTTCCGGCCATCTTGGCACCTATGCCTTGCCGGAAGCGCAGATGGATAGGTTCATGATGCGTATATCGCTGGGGCATCCGGAACGTGAATCCGCGCTGCTGATTCTGCGCAATGCCGGTCATCGCAAGTGCGTCGAGACGACCGACTCGGATGGTTTTCGCCCATCGGATAACCAATCGAACGGACCGGGATCGCCATCATCCGATGTCCCGGCGCATGCATCGTCATGGATGCTTGCCATGCGCGGCATTGCCGAGCGCGTACACGTGGATGATGCCATTGGCGAGTACATCGTCCGGCTGGTTGAACAGACGCGTTGTGACAGTCAGGTGGCGTCCGGCGCGTCCATGCGCGGCGCGCTGGCGTTGTTGCGCTGCGCACGTGTTGCCGCTGCAGCGAATGGCCGCGATTACGTGCTGCCTGACGATGTTATGGAGCATGTCGTCGCCGTACTTGCGCATCGTCTGGCACTCACCGATGAAGCAGCATGCGCCGACATACGTCAGGAGGATGTTGTGCGACGCATCAGCGAACAGGTTCCGGTACCGTCAATGGGCGGAGAAAGGGCCCTGCCATGACAGCGCGATCCCATTGGCTTCGTCGTCCTGCGTTGGCACCAGCATTGGCACGCTCACCGTTCGCCGCCGTCAGATCCTTTGCCGGCGTGCTGGCGGCACGAGCACGCTCTTTGACTCCATCGGTTTCGCAACATCATGCCCGAAGCATGTGCCTGCGACGTCTGCCCGACATCACCCCATCAGGCAGACTTGCCGGATTGTTCGGCATGGTTCTGATTCCGGCTTTCGCCCTGTTGGGTTGGCATGAACTGCTGGTGTTCGCAGTCGTAGTACTGAGCGTGCTGGGTGCGGCACTCATACTCCCCACACCGTGCAGCAGTATCACCGCAGCACTGAGCGTCGACGCCCTGCATGTGGTTCAGGGGCATGATGTCGGCATTCAGATGATTCTGCATACCCCGGTTTCCGTAGTGCTTCCCTCCGCCATGGTTCTGCATATCGACGGCACCCCGCACCATATTCCCGTTCCTCCACTCCACGCCGGGCAGGAGCATCGGATCGCCCTGAGTCTGAACGCTCCGCCACGCTCACGGATCGTCATCGAATCATTGTCGATACAGCAGGCAGGACCGTTCGCCCTCACCTGCCATGAGCAACGGCTCTGTACAGGACCAACCGTCCATATTCATCCGAGAACCGTCTCCCTGCCATACTCGCTGACAGGGCGTTTCCAGGATCTTGACGGCGACGACCTGCCCGGTATTGCGGATGACGGGATTTCCTTTCAGGGGTTACGCCCCTATGTTCCAGGGGATGACATGCGCGGCGTGCATTGGCTGAGCACGGCAAAAACAGGTGTTCCGATGATTCGTCAATATGATCGCACCCGTTGTTCAACGACCCGGCTGTACTTCGATTCGAATGCCTCGGACTATTCGGACAGGGAGGAATTCGAACTGGCCGTATCCGTGGTCGCGTCGATCGGAACGCATTGTCTGAACCGGCATGATCGCCTATACGTCGATGCCGTTTCAGGTCGGATCGGCATTCAACGCGTGGCGGATCTGCTCGACCTGTGCAGCGGCTTCACCCCGCAGACCAACCGGACCGCCCAGCCGCGCGACACCGCTTCCCCGCCACAGCACGGCATCTCGATGTACTGCCATGTGATCGGTTCCCGTCATGACGCCCATACGCTGCGATCGCGGATCAAGGGGCGTTACCCACAAGCCACTCGCATCGTCATAGTGGCGAGCGCCGATGCCGAACCATCCATCGCTCCCCACGCGGACGCGACGATACTTACCGTTGGCTCGCTCGACCAGCTTGCCCAGCTGTGGAAGGCGGTGATCCGCTATGGGCGCATGGCATGACACGCCAACACGTCATTCGTCGACCGCACCATCCGCATCGACTGGCACGCCAACATCGCCCGCCACAGCGAAGGCATTGGTCATGGCGGCACACGCACTCCCATCCAGGGCAGTCCGGCGGGACGTCCCCGAATGGACTCGCACACGCCCCGTCACCGTCTCCATCCAGTCGGCGCGGCAGTCCGCGACGGCAGCGTCATACCCTGCTCCCCCACGCGCCTTGGCGTCCGAAACAGCGGATTCGCGCGGGTTTGCGTCCGTCACCGTCAATCTGGCGTGCGTGTTTGCACTCACCGTGTTGGCATGCGGCAATCTTGTCGGAGCATACGACTATCCAACCGCATGGGCAATCAGCGTGCTGATGGCAACGGCATGCGGATGCCTGCCGGTGATCTGTTCATCCGTATTCCGGCGTGCCAGCCGATCGAAGCCCGTCATCCGGTGGATGGCGACGCTGGTGTTCATGATGTTCTGTCAGTTTCTTATCGGGCCGGCGCTCGTTTTCCCCGGCGTGACCGGTGATACGGCAGCGTTTGCCGTCGGCACGATCACCCAACGATGGAATCAATTGCTTGCCTCCTACAAGTATCTGATCTCCGCCACACCACCGGTCGGCACGGATGCCATGTCGTTGCCGGCGGTATGGACGATGGCGCTCTGGTGTGCGCTGGCCGCCTCCAGCGCCGCCCTGAGCCGCATCGCCGGATTCGGCGTTGCACCCGCAATCCCCATTCTCGTCACCTTCGCCCTGTCCGCCTTGTTGGGCACCAAAGACGGCTGGCATGCCGGCCTGTTGGGAGCCGCCGCCATCGCCATGCTTCTCCCCTGGACCGCCGCGCGATGCGGATGGCGCCGGCCACGACGCTGGCTGGCATCGCTGTTGGTGCTGACACTGGCGCTTGGCGCCGGCTTGGGCTCATGCAGGCTCATGCCACATCATCGATTCGTACTGCGCGACCATTACGAGCCGCCGCTCATCATGAGGGACACCACCAGTCCGCTTGCCGGCATGCGCACATTTGTCAAGGAGCATCGTAACGATACGATTCTCACCGCATACGATCTACCTGCCGCCACTCCGGTGCGTATGGCTGTCATGACCTGTTTCGACGGCAATGTGTGGAATGTCGCCGGGTGCACCGACGAGCGCGGGACCGCCACCTACCGTGTTATGGGATCGGGCGCTTCCGACACCGCCAAGTCCAGTACCGCCAAGTCCAGTACCGCCAAGTCCAGTACCGCCAAGTCCGACACAACGGCGTATAGCGCCGAAACCGGTACGGCCAGCGGCAACGGCACAACCGTCACCTTCGCCATAGGCAAAGGGCTTTCCGGCCATAGCTGGCTGCCCGTCGCCGGCACGCCAAGCGGCATAACCATGCAGGGCCATGTGGATCGGCGCAATCTGTTCTACAGTGCAGAAACCAACGCGGCCATATATCCGACCGGCATGGAGGAGGGTATGGTCTACACCGTCGGTACCATGCTTCGCCCCATTCCGAAAAATACGGATATCGCAGCGGCAGTGGGCGCCGAAGCCACCGTATCGTCGGCCGACAGTGTTCCTCGTGAAATAGGCGCGTTGGCTTCGGGCATCGCCGGCGGGCAGACCACCGGAGGGGCGATGGCCCTGGCACTGTCTACATGGTTGCATTCCGAGGGATGGTTCTCGCATGGCTTGCAAGGCGAGCATCCCTCGATGGCCGGGCATGGCAGTCATCGTTTGCTCTCGATGCTGCAGGGAAGCGGCATGGTGGGCGATGGCGAACAATATGCCTCCCTGATGGCGTTGATGGCTCGGGAACTCGGTTTGCCCAGTCGCGTAGTCCTCGGCGTTATTCCCAAGGATGGCAACGGCATGCTGTCGTCAACGCGCGCGAAGCAGATCGACGACCATACGGTGACCGAATTCACGGGCAATGATATTGAAGCGTGGGTGGAGATCGAACTTGAACGATTCGGGTGGGTGCCGTTCTTTCCCACTCCGAAGGAGACGAAAACCCCTGACGAGTCGCAGGATCTTACTCCTACGAGCGTTGAATCCCCTTTGGTGCGGTCATCGCCTTCGCTTGCCGACCCGCTCCGTGAGGAACGCGATCCTCCAGACCAGGCGCAGCAAAGGGAACGGAATACGGCATCGGAAAAGCCTCGGGCGTGGCACGCGTTTCTTCGTATTGCTGGCGTTGTGGCGCTGTGTCTCGGCCCTGTATGGCTGGTAGGGACCGCGGCGGGATCGGCGTTGCTCTATAACGCATTTCGAGTGCGACGTGCCCGGCGCATACCTGTTCCACGACTGTGCATGGCGGCGGGATGGCGGATGCTGGTCGAGCACCTTCGCCATACCGATCTGGCTGACGTTCCCCTCAACCGTACTCGGCGTATGCAGGCGTCAACCATCGAACGGCAATGCCCCGCCATCGCCGGTATGGTTCGTCAGCTGGCCGATGCCGCCGATGCCGCGGCATTCGCGGATGCGCAGGCGACTGCGACCGATGCCGTGGCGTATTGGCGGCAGCTCGATCAGGTGCGTTCCGCGGCATCGGCGTCACTGACCCCTGCACACCGTTGGCTGGCCCTGACCACGCCTCTGCCTTTGCGGCCGCAGCGGTTTGCACGGTCGGTTACGCAACGGCTTCGTCGACCAGCCGCCCAATCACGCATCGTGCAAGTTCAACGGCGGGGGTTCCGAACGCGCCGGCAAGCAAACGCAACGGAGCACACCAACAAACACCGACAAGCCCCGACAGACACCAACAAACACCGACAAACGAACGGCATCAGCGGACACGGCATGCATCCCTGATCGCGCATTCCCGATAACGCCCTGAACTATGCGAATGGCCCGAAACCGTTCTACCGGTTTCGGGCCATTCGTTCTAGGCGTTGCGGTTTGTCATGCAAACCGACCGCTGTTCAGCGGATCAGACGGTCTCTCCGCCGAAGTCGGCGGTGCCGCCTTCGTCGTTGAGGAAGTCATCCGGGTTGAAGTCCTCGCCGAGCTTCAGATCGCCGAAGTCGATGTGGGAGAAGTCCACATCGGCCATATCGCCGTCGCCGAAGTCGACGCCTTCGCCCATATCGCCACCAAGCCCGAAGTTCGGGTAAATGGTGTCGCGGATGGCCTTGTCGGGCTCCACCGTGGCGTTGCGGTAGCGGGCCAGACCGGTGCCGGCCGGGATGAGCTTACCGATGATGACGTTCTCCTTGAGGCCCTTGAGGTCATCGACCTTCTCGTTCAAGGCGGCGTCGGTGAGCACACGGGTGGTCTCCTGGAAGGAAGCGGCGGACAGCCACGAATCGGTGGCCAGCGAAGCCTTGGTGATGCCCATGAGCTCCGGACGGCCGGAAGCCGGCTTCTTGCCTGCCTTCACGGCGGCCTTGTTGACCTCGCGGAAGCGCTGCTGGTCGACGAGCTCGCCCGGCAGCAGATCGGTTTCGCCAGAGTCGACCACGGTGATGCGGCGGCTCATCTGGTGCACGATGACCTCGATGTGCTTGTCGTGGATATCCACGCCCTGGGAG
>ERZ1106963.2009-NODE-2009-length-21757-cov-16.886278_pt1 | contig 21757 bp, 30 predicted proteins | sample MGYA00403681_ERZ1106963 | MGnify/ENA primary metagenome ERZ1106963 (study PRJEB35170, sample SAMEA104062407) | human gut metagenome | biome: human gut; feature: human-associated habitat; material: faeces | place: Denmark | collected 2012-05-03 ...
CGGCCATTTAACTGGCCGATAATCGTTACCGCAATCTTTGAATTTGATATAGAATTTTGCTCGTATCATTTCTCCCTCTTTTTGAAATGTTCAATAATCTCCTCGGCCGTGGCCTTGCGCCAACCATCGCCGCTTTGAATGTAGGCTAAGGCGTCCTCTGAATCGGCGAGCACCAGTTCGTCCGCACTACCTGTATGCTCAACGACAAACCATTGCTCCCGGTCGTTCTCGTCGTTCATCGCCGCCAACGCCTTGAACAGCTCGATGTTTTCGCCACAATCAATAAAACCACGAGCTGCAAGCCCAACGGACGTATCGCAGGATACCACATCGACACAACCATCATCCAGACCAGAAGCTACAATAAAATTAGCCTTATCAATCCAATCCCAACCCGCATATTCTATGGCAAACAGCCATCTAAGTAACTTGGCTCGCTCCTCCACATCCTCGACGCAGACAAAGCATGGAGTAGTAAATTTCATTCTACTATTGTCGTTTTAGATTATTTGTTCTGTTGATCTCTGTGGCAATAGCCTCGATGGTCTTGCCACGGCCTCGGCCATTGCGACGCACGCGTTCTATTCTCTGGAACCGTCTAACAACTCCCGTCGGTCGAAGGTATTCGTCAAGACCCGTATAGGCGACAACCTCATTGAGCCAGTCCTTTACGTCGAACCCATCCGGTGGCCCTTGCCAAATGCCGTCAATCAAAAAGTTTTTCATTCCTTGTTCAGTTTTTGAATAAACGATGTAACATAGTTGCAAGCATAGGTACAAGTGTAGTCATCACGATCACGATGGAGACATTGAAACTCATTCAACGGACAACAATCACGATGTGCCTTTATCGCTTTCGCAATCACTCTATCCTCGGCCTCCCGCTCAGCAAGATCTGCTACTTCCTCGGCCCCCTGTGTGGTTAAATAACCACTATAAGGATACCCACATTCACGACGATATAACAACTCCTCTGCTTTTTCGCTTTTCATTCTTCGTACATTTTTCGAATAAATCACTCCTTCGCTCCACAACCAATATTACCAACAGCACCAAACGAACACCCTTTGGGACAGTTCGAGATGCAAAAAGTATCAATCGCTTTGGCTCGCATAAGTTCCTCGATCTCAACCTCCGCACGAGCAACAGCCTTATCCGCCATAATCCTATTGTAGACCTTCTTCTTAACATCAAGCGAACCCATAGGCTTATATACCCTGTTCAAATAAAACTCAGCTTGCTTTTCATGACTCCAACTTGTAACCGTTAGACAAAAGCCACTCGATACCAAGAATGCACACATCCAGCAAAGAGGATTCCGAATCAATCCATAACGTAACCCTGTCTCTGTACCCTACACACCATTTACTACCAGAACAATCTACCGAACGACGTTCAATAAACAAAGGTTTGTTTTCGCCGATAAATTCTGGCATCATCTCCAGCAAATCCGCAACCGTGAAGGCAGGAATGCTAACTCCACTATCAATACTTTCTTTAGAGGCCCTATAATGCGGGAAAACCGATATATGCCATTCATTGCTACATGATGTCCACACCATGATCGCCTTCTCCGCCGGAACGCCCAGCTCCATAAGGCGGCGCGATTGTTCAATGCTTGTTACCTGATTTTTCATAACTCATAAGGATTTTTGACAAAAGTATTGACGTCCAAAGCAAGCCCAGCAGGAATCAGCCCTCGATAATCGAACATCCATTGAGATAACATATCAAGAGCATCCATATTAAAAAGCATATCTACCATAGGAGATGAAGCGAAATCATCGTCATACCAGAGACTAAAAGAACCAGATGCAGAATTCCAATCAATCAAATAACCCGGAGAGTCGTCCAAGTATGTCATCCCAAAACCATAAGCAACATGCCCACCATTCTTGCACCGCACAAGCCCAGAGTATCCAAGCAACTTGGCAATCTCAACCATAGGCACAAAAGTCTGGCCTCTGTGCGTGATCTCTTTGACCAGATCCGACATGGGACGAAGAATCGGCTTAATATCGCTGAGATAATCATACTGCTGGCAGTCGCCACCATCACAACACAAACCAACATCCCCGTCCATACAAGGGTCTACATTGCCAAGCTGAGACAGCAACCAAATATCCATATCGCTATCTTGAACTTTCAGTCCATACGGAATATAGGAAGCAATATCCTTCTGCTCCAAAACACACGGCGAAATGTTAGTACTTTTAAGAAAACCCATAAGACGTATGAAGATTAGTGATAAGCATAAAACCAACGATACATGTGACGATCGTGATCCGAGGAAGCGTCATGCCCTATAATAAGACGCCCACATGAAGGACATCGCTTCTGATTATCGCATATAGCAACATGACAACACGTAGTAAACATAGTGGAGTTATAAGGACTACAAAGATATACATACCCCATAGGTAACTCCTCTGACCTCTGATTATAACTGCAACTCATAATCATGAGATAAAACCCACTCAATACGACCCACAAGCAAGTCTACAAGACTCGAAGAATGAGCGTAACCATAATCTTCAGTCTCTGTAATTGGACCAAACTCGAAGTCCCAATCACCATGATCCGTCGTCCTTTCAAGACACGGACCAAAATCTTGCAAGCCTTTAACAGTCTTAAAGAGATTCAATAAGTCTACAACCGTGAAAGCCGGAACACTAACATCAATGCCAGCACACTCCATATCCTCTTTATAGTGAGGACGCACGGCTAAGTGATAATCACCACTACACTCAGTCCACACCATGCTCGCCTTCGAGGACGGAACACCCAACTGCAACAGTCGCTGCGACTGCTCAATAGTTGTAACCTGATCTTTCATGAGTAAAAAAAGATTAATTGAAAATTGTATAGTTGTTTCTTAAATATGAATTCCACGAATCCCTCGCAGCAAACCAAACAGCACAAGAACGAGTGATAGAATTACTAAAGACAAAAGCTCCACTAACCGCCATATCATAAAGACAAGAATAAGCAGCAGGAGCATCCCAAAGGGAACCAATATACTCTGACAAGGTCAAAGGACATGAACGACTATACAGAAGATTCATACAAAAATCAGAGTACAAGCCAACCTCCTTAAGCCACTCCCGAAAAACATGAGTATATTCCTGTAGGGAAGTTATTTTAATCTTCATGGCGCAACAGAATTAAAACCTCCTACAATCGCTATAAGGATTACAATCCAAAGTATCCGCATCCACTGCAAGCCCACGCTCAATAAGACCACCCACGTCGAAACGCCAACGATAAAGAAGATCAAAGCACCCCTTGGGCATACTCTCATTAGTGCCAAAATAATGAGTTATTCGCCCCTGCGGCGTAAATGTGTAAACCATCACAAAAGAATCTCGATCCACAACAATCCAAGAATCTTCCGGAATATCCGGACTGCAATACAACGCAAGCTCCACTGCCGGAATGAAAGAATCCACCCGGTAATCAAAGTCACGAATAGGTTTACTCAGAAACGACATAGGGCGTAATATCGGACGAAGGTCCGGCAAAGAGTAGGACAACCCATGATTCACAAAACCCACTGAAAACGGAAGCCGACCACCTGTAGGAGGAACTAAAAAATCAACCGTCGAATCCGGGAACTGAAAAGCCAGACCATAAGGAATATAACCCCATAAATCCTGAATACTAACTACATTTGACATGATAATTATATGCAATTTAACATTAAACTCTTAACTCTAAAATTAATCCTACACCACAAAAGTAGTAAATTAAATTTATAATGCAAAGTTAATACACAAAATAAATGAAAAAAATAGACGACCAGCCAGTCGTCTATCTTCATTTTTACCAAGCAGCCTCAGATTCCCATCTGTGACTAAAACATAAACTTGACATACTCCCATGCGTGAACACACGGAATTCATGACTCAAACATGACTGCCGCAAACCGCGGACTTACTATCACTCATCATAGCGTCCATGCCCGAACGCACAATATTCAACGCCGCATTCAAATCCCTATCATGGACCATACCACATGCGGGGTACGCCCAAGACCTATCCGGCAAACGCAACACCTTATTAACGTACCCACAACCGCGAAGAGCAAAAGAATAAATAAAGCCCGTATTCATCCCATGGCTAAACCCATGGGATTTCTACGAATAGTTTCGTAAACTAACCCTTCTGACTGGCATCGTTGCCGTCCTCAGAACCATGCTCCCGGTACCTACTCTCCTCATTCTCCATATGACGGACCAAGTCGCCAAGCAATAAAGTAAGTAGACACCAGAAGCCAACATAAGGAATAGCAACGACCTTCCAGTAACGCCACGGAATAGGAGCCTCCTCGTACCTATACATACCCGTAAAAGCAAGCATCAGACATACAAAGAGAACATATGACAAAACATAGTACAAAACCGTGGCCCAGAACAAGAAATTTAGAAAACCCATAACTCAATATCTAATGATGACTCCGCAGGAGCTTCTACACGAACGATAGCCCACTCGGGAAAATAAGACCAAGTATCCAAAATAATCCTCCTACTACCAATGCAAACAAAACTGCTGACAAGACAACTACAAGGCACGTAGTTCGAAGCCCAAGACATCGCAAAAAACCAACGTATTCATCCCGAAAATCGTCCATCACTGCAAAATGTTAACATCCCCGGAGCACAAACGCTTCCGCATGTCCTTCAAAGACAAATTGTGCTTCTGACCATCGAAGAAAGAAGCAACAAGCAAATCCTGATCCGGAATGATCTTGCAAACCAAAAAAGTGGTCTCAAACTCAGTAGACCGATACGTCCTACCTACAACGAAAACAGGCTTAGCCTTCTTAACCATGAATATATATCAAACGATTGAACAACTAACCGAAACCACGTTCCCATCCATGCACGTAGGAGGAACACTAAGAGTCCAAAACGAAGACCCACTCCACCGAAGCTTAACCTCCGTCATGTCGAACAACAAACACCTATAGACGCCCGGCTCCGGGCTACCGCCTATAAACCGAACTACATTAACCCACGAGGTAGCAACCCCATCGTCTACATAATAACCCATCTCCAGCTAAAATTATATGACAAGTCTACGTAGACCAAAGACTACTCCTCCTTCTGGGAAAGAAGACCTGCAAACCCAGCAATATCTAAAACAGAACGAGCAGCAAGAATATCATCGTTATGATCAAAAAAAGAAAGACCAACAATACCCAAAGGCTTCGACCCCGAATACAACACTCGTAAAGCTACATCGGAAACACTGTTGGACTTCAACTTAAAGTAAAGACGCTCATCATAAGCCTTAATCGCCTCTACACTCCCATAGAAAGAACCTACGTGAACCAAATGTGATAAGAAAGGAAACTTAGCAAGATCAAAGTCATTATACTCATCACTAACATAAGGAGCCCCATCTCGGACAACCTCCGGACGCATCGTCCCATAAACAAAAGGAAGATCGGTAGACATGTTCTTAGTCCCATTATGAAACTCTACAACCCATGCCCGATCTGCACCCGTCTTAATCAGAACCCGCATAAGCAAAGTCTGAACCTCAGCATCTATCCTAAGACGACGCGAAACAGCCTCACTATGACGATCCTTCTGTATCCGCTCAACTTTATCCAAGACAAACTCCGGCTTAATAACCGCAAGCAAAAGCAACAGAAGAAAGATACACTGAAGTATATTAAAGAATCCGTACTTATTCTTCAACGACAAAAGCTGCTTCAACCAACCAATAGCTGGACTAACAGACTCTGAAGCCGAAGCAACACTCTTTTTATTATCAGACATGAGGCACTAAAAGCTATTTACCGGATATATAATTGCAACTAACCGGACAAGAGAACTCCACTATCAACTACTTCCACCGACCAATAGCAAGCCACATGAATGTATTACCTGAATTGCCGTACTCTGCCTGACCATTAGATAACCTCTTAATATAACGAGGCTTCATGGTAAAATAAGTAGTACCAACAACAGCTGCGCCAGCAGACTCTATTGCAGAATCTCCAAACCCAGTAGACGTCGTATAAACACAATAAGGAGTAGTATAAAAAGCCGTAGCATAATACACCGAAAATGACGTAGTCTGATTATGCGACGAACCCCAACAAAACATCATACCGTCAGGTGCTTTATAATAACCAGAAGTGCCAAATGACTTAGTCAAGGAAGCATTCGAAAGAGACGTAAGAGCATACAAAGAGGGTTTAACTATTGTGCCTTGTTCATACAACTCACGCTCAATAATAGCATCCGAATCCGAATCAAAATCCAGATTATACAATGTCCCATAAAAGAGATCACCTGCAATAACACCAAAACCATAAATATCAGTGCCATTTTTGATGAGAACACCCCCCCCATTAGCATCCTGAATGAGACGAACACGACCTAAGGCTGTAGCATTAATTATATTTTCAATCCAAGCATCAAAAGTACTATTTCCGCCTAAAAAATCAGGAGCAGAGTTCGAACCCGCATAAAAAATGGCGTCGGTATCCGTCGCAGACTGCCTATTAGCATTAACCCAACCTATTGCTGAATCAATCTGTGCACCCGTATAACTACTTACATAATCTGCCATAAATCTGTCATATTTTTATTTTACGGATATATAATTGCAAGCTACCAAGATACACCACGCTTGGCCTTCTCCTGTTCGAGCCATGAGTCTACAAAATACCAATCTCCTGAATCAATATACTCTTGCGGAGGCGTAAAATCCTTAGGCCACAACTTCCCGGTCTTCTTGTCAACAGCATGGATGTCAAGCTCGTAACCCCAAGTAAGACCAACACAAGGCTCCGTAACCAAAGGAACCTCAAAATTAGACGGCCAAAAGTTCATAATACGCTGCAAAACACAAACCGCCTTAGCAAGATACGGAATGCGAGAAGCAATCTGAATCTCATCATGAACTGTAACCACAAACCGAGTATTAGCAGCGAACTCCGGGTCCATATCTCGATAACGCATAAGACGAATTAAATCCCGACGAATCAAGTCACCACCCGTATTTTTATGAACAAAACCACATAACGGATAAACCGGAAGACCACTACACATACTCGGCGACATGATATTATGAGCCACACCCAAAGGCATAGCAAAGACTGCATGAGCCTTCAGCTTCCGACCACGACATAACTTAAAGACATAATCCGTAGACGACGAAGCGGCGAAATCATAGACCAAATTCCAGCCGAAAAGATCACAGACCGAACGTAGAGTCGCGGCCGTGACAAAAGACCGCGTATGGAAACGTTTGCCGCCAAGAAATGACTTTAATAAACCCCAGTAGATGCCCCAATCATCAACAGCAATAGGACGACCCATGTGAGCCAACGCTGCAAGCTGCTCTAAACTAAACTCACCCCTACTAAAAAGACCCCGCAACCAAGACAACCGAGGCCGCTTAAAAGGCTTGCCCATACGAACCGGAATACGACCACAAGAGTCCAAGCCTATAACAACATCGTCTGTCCCATACTTGACGAACTTGTGACCCCTATTGCAAACCACAAAATCACCCGTATTGAAAATAACAACGTGAAGCTCCTCCTCCCCGCGGAAAGTAGGAACACCCATCCGACGCACACCTGACAAGGGATCGACAAAGTCAACGCGCTGGCCCGCAAAGTCCTTCCACGGACGATAACTCTTACCATCCTGAGATGATAAATAAAGAGTGTTGGGTAAACAATTGTGCGAAATCAACCCATCGGTATCATAACAATGACTATCGTCCTCTAAAGACAAACAATAACACTGATCGGCAGGCAAAGACTCAATACTAACAATCTCCTGAGACTCTAAATAATCACCCCAAAACTGATAATCTGTATAACCACAATCAGCACAAATAGACTCAAACGTAGTAAACGATATTTGACCCCCGTCGCGCATGCGACGAACCAGAACCAAATTACTACCTATTCGATTCTTATCAGCAACAAGCCAACTCGGATTATTTGACGCAAACCAATCTACAAAACGACGGCATAAGGCTTTAGGAACCAAGCGTCTATCAAGCCAACGACCAGAGTGCATGCGACCTGACAAAACCTTCGTCGAATAACCCATAAACTCAGCAAAGGCATTAGTCGAACAAACACATAGCTGCCAACTCCGACCAGAGTCTACAGGACGCACTACACTATCAAAGCCAAGCGTGCGAAGCAAACGCTGCAAATCCCGAAGAATGCTGCCCTGACACATATGCCACATAAACTGCTCCTGCGTCTTACACCCATCAGAAGCAAAGAACCCATCAACCAACGCCTTCCGCTGCTCTATAGACGAGCAACAGAAACGCCACGGAATACGCTTAGTGTGATGAACCCACCCAAAGTCTAAACCCATGCTCATCAATAAGCGACGCAAACGAAGACTATTGACATTAAACATATATGCATCACCGCGACGACCGGGCATATCCTTAGAATAAAAGGATAACTTAGTCACCGGAATACCAATACTATTAAAAAACTGCTTAGCCTCCTCGTAACGATAAATCTCATGAGAACCCAAGACATATCTAATACCCTGACTCGTGAAATTACCATCACCAAGAGCATAACCTATCCACCACAAAAGCTTGGATGAATCAGCAGAAGATAAATAACCACGACGACAACTAACAGGTAAAGGCATCGTGATACCACTCCAGCAAAAATACAACTCCGGAAACTCCTGCAATCTACATAAGGACCCCGCAACATTATCCCCAACAGATAGAGATGTAGCATCTACAAACTCGGCACCCGCATCAGTCCAAACCTTAAACTGATGGCGAACATCAACTATGACCTCATTGCCACGCTTAAACCGGAACTTTAATAAATCGCCAAGACCTGCGTCTACAACATGAAAATCGCACCACTTAACACCATTCCAGCACTTAATCCCATGACGAGAGATATCGCCTCGCTGATCTAAAGTGTACAAATGTTTGATCGGAACATAGCCAAGAGAGGTCAAAACCAAAGTATCCTTATGCGCTGGGCCCTGTATTGTACTATTTTTGGCCACTCGCTCCGCATAAGCACGCATACCATTATCAGGAGAACTAAACCACTTGGCCAAATAAATAGTGCGCCCAAAGTAAGTCCGAGAAAACCCTGTCCGCTTAGCTGTTCGAACAACCTCATCCTGCCAAGCCTTTAACCGAGGCATACCTTTGTCGTAATCTGAAATGAGTTGGACAGCAGCCTGACGAGAAATGTTCAAACGCTGAGCAATCAAAGAAGCTCCACCACCATACAACTTGCCAAAAGAAACAGCCTTTGACTTAGAACGAAACGAAGGATCGGTTACACCAAAACGCTTATTGGCTACATACAAGTGAACATCTAACTTATGCTTAATCGGATACAAAAAACCATCCTCACGGGCCATATTCCCAGCCAGATTTAACTCCTCACTCGCATAATCGGCTCCTAAAACAGCCCAGCCATCTTCACCTGCAGGAGCAGGGAGGAATGCACTACGCATACCAGCTTTCGTCTTGTACTTAATGGGATTACCCGATGCATCACAAACCGCACCATCAGCCTCCTCAGTAAGACAATAACCCAAAACCGGATGAGTATGAAGATAAGCTTTAATCTCAATTTTTGGCAAGTTTTGGCCGTTTAAGGGCTTATAGTAATCATTGCCCTTAGAACCAGAGCTACTCATACGACCCGTCAAGGCAACCGTTAGATTGTAATTAATGCGAACAGGAGTGCCACGCCAACTACACATCTTAGAGACAAATGACTTAATGTAAGTGGAAACCTCCGAGTACTCAAGAAGCAACTTCGCCAACGGATGATCAATAGTCGCAAGCACATTCTTATCTACCTTCAATCCTCCTTTGGCGGTACGAACCGTAAGTGTCACAAACCGACCCAAAGCCTCGGCAATCTGAGGCCCGCTGTCAACATTGAAAGAATAACCTACAAGCTGATAGATCTGCTGACGCAAAGACTCCATCTGAGCATTCGACCTCCGAAGCTCTGCATCCAAAAAGTCATAGTCCAAGTAAATCTCCTGCTGAGTCATCCGACGAACAGCCTCGCCACACTCATTATCCAACGAATAAATCTTCCGAATGTTAGGATAATCGCTCCATATCTTCAGTCCCAAAAGAGCCGTTATGAGAGGGTCCCCACCAGCATAGATAAAACTAACCTCCGGGTCGGTACTACCGAAATCATTATTCTCAGCCTCATTCTCCTCATAAGAAATAGTCTGGAACTTCAAGAAACGCTTCGCCCAGTCCTTCAACTTCGGCATACGGTCATTGAAAACCTCATGAGCCATGAACTGGATGTCATGCGTCTTGCCTACAAATGGTGCCTTAAAGCCATCCTTCTCAAGCATCGAAAAGTCAAAGGACCTATTCCACCATGCAGTCATGTAGTTATCAACAACAAACTGAACGAACTCCATAACCTCCTTAATGGGCAAGTTGCGAGAGTAACCATAATGACGAAGCGGAATATAATAACCTACATAGTCTACCTTGCTATAGGTCCTACCTGTAGACAAGCAAATTCCAACAACATAATCACTTACAAACGAGAGCCCCGTAGTTTCACTATCCGCTCCAACGAGAATATTAGCATAAAGATTTGACTTTATAAAAGCCAAATCCTCAAGCGACTGAACAAGGGCTACTTTATAGCCATTAAAGGTCCCCCAAAGCATAACTATTAACCCAGCTTCTTCTGATGCGGAATTACCTCGCGAACAACGCTCTTAGAAACAAGAGAAACCTTAAAAGGACGCGTGACAACAACGTAGCACATCTCAAGGCTAAAAAAGAGATACACATCCTCGGTATGACCATCCACAAATACTAACGTCTTCATTCGAACTTAGACAAAAACTTATAAAAGTCAAAACTCCCTAAAACAACGCCCGGCGGAACATCCGATAACGAAGCATAGCGTAAACGTGACGATCTAACCGAACTACGAAGAAGAAAACCTGTCTCCGGAATAACACCCGACATGCTCAAACGCTTCAGGCTATCCGGATCGAAACGCTGAAGCAAATCAAACACAGAATAACTCCTCCCGCAACCATAGCACTTTAACCAATTACCATAAAGCTTCGCAGCCGGACTATCCACGTTATGGTGAAAAGGGCAAAAAGCATTACCATAGGGTAACTCCTTGCCGAATATACGCTGATACTCATCTCGGAAAGACAGATGGGAATTAACCCACTCGGCTAAACGAGCGTAAGACGACATGACTAAGCTCCCTCTACAACACAACCCGGCAACTGATCAGCAGCGTAATCACCAACAGCAGACTGCTCTGAAGCCTCAAGTAAAAAACGCTTCGTATCCTGAAGACATACAAGCCACCAAACGCAAGCACTCTTACCTAACCACCCATAAACCTCTGACGTATTCAAACTGCCGTCAACAGTACCTGCCAAAAGCAGATGCTTAGATACAAAACCATGAATACTATCAGAGCACCACAAAGAAGCAACATTAGAAGGTACAGAATCTATATTCTCAACATCAAAAAACTCCTCAGGAGAAGCATAGATGAGCACACTAATAACATCTACACTATCGCAACCATCCTCCTCGATAACACCACGCATGCCACGACAAACAAAACCATGAGACTGGTAAGTCCTATCATAGCGTACATCCACACCCGTAGCATACAACGGTATAAAGTCTAAGTCCGACGTCGAATCCGGAACCACAAAAGACAAATGTAAACGAACTCCACCAATAGGACATGTGTAAATACGATCTAAAATTGTAGTCATAGCACTCAAAAAAAAAAAAGATTAGGTGCCACGGAAATCATCCATAGCACCTAATCTACGTAGGTGGAAAAAAACCTACAAAAGCATGATGTAGATATCTGACTTAGACCCACACTTAAAGCAGGTCACCTGCTTCCCGGCAGACAGAGACTCGTCAAAAGGAGTGGTTGACACAAGACAAGAACCTGACGCACCCGAAAGACCATCCAACTTAAACGAATCAGCTACCTTCTGAACATCATCACACACCCAGTAGCTGTCAGATAGCTTGCGCTTATAAATATCCGGGCAGTAAAGATCCAAAGCATCCATAACCAAAGCAGAATCCATGACCTTAGAGACCTTAGCCTTCGCAGCACGACTACCAGACTTGCACAAACTCTTATAAACACTCGGAGTGAGACGCTCGCCAAGAACATCCGACGCTACACCAAGAACAGAATCTAAGACACGCTTCGTGTTACGAATGCGACGAAAGGTGGACGCCGTATGAGGAATGTCAAAAGTGTTAGGTGCTCCATCCTGAACACGGTCAACATCAATCTTCACAGCAATACTATCCTCAACAAGAATCTCCTTCTCCTCAAGAGCCTTCTTGATCTCACTCTCTATAGAATGAAGAACCTCCTGCTTGGCAGCGTCAGACAGAAGACTGTCATCGTCCATCACCTCCTCCGGCCACGTGTTAAACAACGAATAGGTAATCTTGCCATCCTTAATAAGCTGCTTGAGTCGCTCAAAAGCCTCGCGCTTATCCGAGAAGCGAACAGCCTCAGAACGATCCGATGTTTCACCGTCTTCTGACATGTACTTCTTATCACGCCCAAAGGTATCCGCCATTGCTACAATAAACTTACCATCCTCGTCGTCTTCGACTCTAACATAACGAAAATCATTGCCTCCAGCATGCACGGCGTCTAATGCACGTAACAACCCATCCTTAGACTCAAAGTCTACATAGGCCCCATCAACACCCGTAGGGGCCGAATCCGAAACCTCCGGAATGTCATAAATCTTATGAGCCAACTGAACAGCTGCATCACTAAAGTCCGATGCAAACTTAGAAATAGCAGAATCAGACGTCTGATAGAAGAAAGCTACCGTGCCTACATAAGCCCCATCAGGACGTACATCTATAAACCGCTGATTCTTGCAAAGAACACGAGGAACAGACGGATCAAAACGAACCTCCAAGCGCAAAACCTCCAACCCGGCAGACAAAAGCTCGCAAGCAGTCTGTAAATTAGCATCCGTAGGCTCCTGAGCGAGCTTGAAACTGTTATCTAATACCCACTGACGACAAGTGCTGCCAACAGCACCCCAGTCGATAGCTTCAGGCGATCCTGTCTCAGAAACTCCCTGCTCCTCAACAATCTCCTCAGAAACAGAAGAAGAGGCTTCATCTCCAGCAGCATCCTCAATATGAACATCACCAGAGACTACATCTGCGCCTATCGCGCCAAGAGCCTCGCCGATCGCATCCGCAGACTCAGAGATGGCCTCCTTAAATGCATCCAAATGAGACGACAGGTAACCTACTGCCTCTGATACAGGAACAATATCGGTACCATCCTCCGTGACAAACAGAACTGAACTGTCAGCTCCATAATCTGACCCATCATCATAGAAAATACCAACAGACGAATCTGAGTTGGAGATATCTACACCTGCCTTAACAGCGGAAAGAATCTTATCAACATCAAAGTCAACTGCCGAGTCTGAAACATTAAACTTACGCGGTGCCAGATAACGTGCTAAATCAAAAGCTACTGTCCTCCAGTCACCGTCATTATCCATGAGGTTCAAACCTACAATACCATGCTTCGGACGACCAACGCCCTTCAAAGTGTAATGAACCTCTGAGTCTGTATTAGGATTCGGCTCAAGGATAAGAGTACCATCATGAAAATTACCATCAGAACCCAAGACGGTAACAACAGCACTCTTAGGCATACCGCCTGAAACATCCGGAAGAATAGACTCTAAAGCCTCTACATTCTTAAGGATGATATCATCCGACAACGCGCTGTCAGAAGTACGGAAAACATCATCAAGATCTACAAGAGTAAATACCTGAGGACCCAGCTTCTCCTTGATAAACTCCGTGACCTTGTCTACAAACAGAATGCCCTTCTCGTCATCACTCAAACCTCCCGTAGGAATCATCAAACCTCCGCAATCAACGGTACCCTCAAATACATGAGCACTTATATTATTGGGATTACTGCCGTCTACGTGAAGCGAAAAGTCGGCCACAAGAGGAATGTCGAAAATATCATCATCCTCATGACCTACACAACCATCGCGTAAAATACCCCGAAGCTCCTGTTCAAAAGGTGTATTGCCAATAGCATCCTCGATTTTCTCGTCATCATCCATCATGATGCTCTGCATATAACCCCCCTCCGGAGCAGGCTCCTCAGCAGCAGGCTCCTCGACAGCAACCTCCGATTCCGCAGAAGGACCATCTAAAGCAACAGAACTCCCGTCCGCCGGAAGAACAACAACATCGGTAGAAGCAAAGGTATAATCAGCATCAGAACCAGTAAAAGCTCCGTTCTCGGCACGAACATTGAAATACTCAATAGGAAGACCCGAAACAACAACCGAACCATCCCCTACGGAGGTAATAGTACCTGCATACAAGTTACCCATATAAGACACCTGAACCGACGACCCAACCGGAAGCGGAAGACTCGGAACAGAACAACTGTCTTTAACGCGCTTATTTGCAACTCTATGCTTAGGTGCAGCGTCAACCACAGACTTCGAAGATCGTTTATTCTCTGCATACTTCTTGGCAGAAGAGTCAACCACAGGACGATTAGAACGCTTATTAGGAACATGGACAGGAGCTGAATCTCCTACCTCCTCAGAAGTAATCTCCTCGACAACATCGTCATCATCCTGAGCAGGATCATCTTCTGACTCCACATCGGCCTCAATAGGCGGATTGTCTACAATCTCTTCAGAAGCCTCCTCGGCTCCTCCCGAAACCTGACCCGCAACAATATCTCCCAAACCATTCGTATACATAGCAGCAACCTCCGTGGCGAAATCCTGTGCCATGATAGCCGCCTGATCACTCAAAGCATCCAAAGCATCTAATGCATCCCCGTAAAGCTCCTCGCCTGCAACAGACGCCTCCTCAACGACATCATTGAGAGCATCCTCCTGAGTAGCTCCACCCTCCAAGAAGGCCGCAACACGCTCATCATCCTGAACAAGACGGTAAGGACCCAACAAGGACTGAGCCTCCTGAGCCTCCACGGAATAACGATTCTCAACAAAGGCATTGTAGAACCGCTTAACCTCCTCCGGCAACGACTTGTAACTCTTCTTAAGAATAGCGTAACCCTTCGGATCCTCATTCGCAATAACTGCATTAATGGCCCAGCAAACCTCAGGAGTATACTCAATACAAGAATCCTGTACCCGAGCATGAATGGCCTTACACTCGGCAATCAAACGACGACGGGTACTACTATCCGTAGCCTCCAAGAAAGCCCGGCGAGGACCACGACGCTGCGAAAGCAAAGAACAAGAAAGCATATGAATCTCATCATCCGTGAACCCACGGCGTGACGAACTCCCTGCAGAATCCGAAACACGACGGCGTGAACCACGTGCAGAATCCTGCAAATATGAACCCACAGAGTCACCAACACGACGAACAGACGCACCCGACTCCGGAACCATATCAGTAGACGAATCTACCGCTACAATCTGCTGATAAAAACAATCTCCCATAGCTATATAAAATTAAGACACCTTGTGACACCTAAACAATAGGTCGCATAAGATGTCGGATATATAATTGTGTACTACCAAAACCATTACTTGTGATGGCGAACCTTCCGGTTGGGAATGCAAGACAAGAAACCCCAATAAGGGATACGATGCTTCCAGTAATCCGGATCATCCTCGTGATTATAAGCCTCAGTCTCAAAACATGTGTAATAATAAGCTCCCGGATAAGGAGGTATGAGAACCTCAATCAGCCACGACAACCCGTAGCATATCCAACCAGCAAACAAAACACTCACGACAGACAGAACCCAAGCCCACCACACGAAGCCGTAAACAATCCCCAGCGGGATCAGGACCGCAGCGGACAACAATGATAGCTCGATCATCTGTAGCATATGGACCGATTCGTGACGTCGCGTCCTAACTGACATATGAAAATTTTTATGCTTCCGAGTAAACGCAAACACCAACCAAGTTATCCAAGAGTATCCCTTAAAAGGGATCCACTTATTATGAACTTCTATAGGAAATCTCATGGCTATAAAATTTTATGGATATATAATTGATCCGATGATGATAACTTTAATAACACCAACCGACGCTCCCAACGAAACCCATAGACATTAGGCAACTCCCCCTTACAGCAAAGATTTATGCGACCTCGGTTCTTACTATCCCCAAACAAACACCGTGACGCAGATGCTGAGTCTGAATACCAAGAAAGTAAATCACCCGATAAATGATACTGTAGTATAACTTCAGTCGGAAACCCATCCCCAATATATTGAGCATAACGATCCGAAAGCATCTTAATTCTATCTAAATTATCATCCCAACTCCAGCAATAACCATAAGTAACATCCCGCCGCCCACAACAAGACAACTGAATGCAAGAAGACATGGACTTATCACCCGACGCAGCATCTTTAATAGAATTCCAAGAACGCAACAATTTACCTTCCGGAGTAAACTGTAACAAGTGATGCCTCCTACAACCACTAACCTCTAAAAATGATATCCTATCTAAATCCGACTCATAGCACCAATCAAACCCCTAAATGCAATTATTGTATTTACCATTGCATGACGAAATTATAGAATAAGAATGAACCCCCGACGCCGCTACAGCCTCTGTAATACTCGCATAAGATGCAACTAAAATTCCATCTTTATAACACCTAACAGGCTTCTTGAGCTTTAAAGCAATTTTCTTACCTATCGACTTAGACCTAATATAGCCGTCCCAGCCATCGCCACCCAAAGTGCTATTATAACCAATATTAAAACTATCATAAGCAGAAATGTAATAAATCTCCAAAGCGTCCATAGCTCTATGAAGCAACTCCCTTGTCGAACAATGAACTACCTCTACAATGGAGTAAGTCCACAACTCCGGAGGATACTTCTTTCGAGCAGCCTCTAATTTGACTCCACCATAACGCTTAGAAGCTTTCAAAAATAAACGCTTGCGCTCTCGAGGACGACACGTCTGCCCAATATAAACCTTACCCGATGGACTAACCCATTTATAAATAACACCTGAAAAAGTACCCATAAAAAACCTACATTTAGCCAGCCTCTCAACTCTGAACTAAATGTAGGCACACCCATCATAAGATGGTAAAATATCACCCGAATAAACAATCAAAGTTGAGAGGCTTTGTTTATTTATGGGATATATAATTGCAGGCTATGAAACATAAAATAATAAGCTGCTACAGACTTCCTACTAAGTCGCCCATGAGGTCGGAACCACCCCCACCAAAAACTCCACCACCATCACTAATGGCCGCAAACTCATCCTCGTAAGATATATTCTCAACATTGGAACCTACAAGAAGAACACCCGGCAAAAACTGAGTCGTAACAGGCTCCGGCAAAACGCGACCCAAACGATGTTTTAACATACACACTCGAGTCTCCTGAGCATCGGCAAGGTCGGGAGGAGTGTAAAGAAAGATACAATAAGTAGACGACCGCTCAATCTCATTAAGGTCCGAAATAGACATCAAGTCATACTGACCATTCCGACGACCAGCACGAGTGAAACCCTGACGGTTGCACTGAACAGCAAAGATAGTGACAGGATGCACACCAGCCTGATTGGTGAAAGACAAACCAGCAGCACGCAAATTAACAATAATAGTATTGCCAAGACTCTGACCGCGCTCCACAAACAAGGCATTCAACTGAGTGATATGATCATAACAAATAATATCCAAACCACCCAAATACTTACTCGTAGCCTCATAAACAGTAATAATCTTCGACGGGTCCATGAACACACCCTTCGTGAAAGTAGACAAGTCTAAAATCGTGATATTATCACCAACCAACTTATGAAACTCGTCATTGGATGCCAAGACCGCAGCCTGCTTATCACCCGACAGCTTATGAAAAATCAAGTCCTGAGAATTAATACTCAACCCCTTCTCCTCATACAAAAAACGAGTCTGGAACATCAACCACACAATATTGGGATCAAGCTCCAAAGAAACATATAAACACTTCCGACCAGAACGAGCCGCCTTATAAAGACTCGAAAGACATAACGTGGACTTGCCCTGACCCGTATAAGCACATATACTGGCTATGGTACTACTCTGAAAACCGTTAGTCAAATCATCAATCTCCGGAACGCCCAACTTAATACCCTCCGTGTAAGGACGCTTGACCTCCTCGGCGAAATCCCACTTCGTGAACTTAATATCCGACAAGTCGGACACCTCATCCTCCGTAGCAGCAATGGCCTTCTTCAACTCCTCGCGGTAATCCTTAAACCTAAGAGACTCCGTGCCCGCAGCAGTCACCGTACCCATAAGAGCCATACGGCGATACATGTCGGAAATATCCAAAAAGGCAACACCAAGCTCCCCAAGATTATACTGATGATCCGGAGCAGAATAATAACGACTATAATAATCCCACGGAGGATAAATACCTACCGCAGAACAATCCAGAGTATACTGCAGAATCGTCCTATCCTGAGACGATAAATTAGGAAGCTCTAAAAAACGAGTAAACCAATCATCAAAATCCGGATGCGACTTATGACCCGCACACTTATAAAAGAAAACCTCGAAACCTATCATCTAAACATCCTCATCTAAAGAGTATCCGAATCCGTAAAATCAGGCAACTCCTTATCACTCATAGAAACACGAACAACCGGAGAAGCACTATCAGCTGGTATAGACGTCCCCGAACGAACAACTTGCGATACAGGAGCAGACGACGAAGATGGTGAGGTGGCAACCCGATGCGTAGGTGATTCAACAGGGCCTGAAACAACTCCTCCAGTAGACGATTTTAACTCAAACCAATCCTTGCCAATCATGGGCTTCAACCACGACGTAAGCAGAAAAACAACCCCACCAACAGACCGAACTAAGTTAATGAACGAGTCGACCATACCCATAGCCTTCTCCGTACGACCATTCCCGTTATATATTTCGAGGAAATAAACACTCTGCTCAAAATCAAACTCACCACGATTATAAGAGTAACAGCTACTAATAACACTCTCCAAAGTAAAATACTTAACAGGAGAACCCCCGAAATCCTGAATAGCACGGCGAACCGCAAAAGACTTCAAACGATCGGCAAGCCATACATACTGACTATTCTTATATAACATGTCTGACGAAACAATCTGGGAAATAACACACTGACCCCAAACAACACTCTGAGAGGGAACAAAAGGAGATCCTGACGAGTGGCGAACCGTCACAAAGCGAAAAGGCTGTAAAGGCTGAGCACACGCAATTAAATGATGCTTCCGATACAAAGGACAAGACCGAAACACAACAACAGAACAGTCTGTGCAACCCGCAGACGCTCGATACTTACACCCAAAATCTGACATGACTAACCCTTCGAAAAAAGCTTGCCTTAAAGGCAAAACATATCCATCACTTTAGACTTAATGCGGTGTGTAGGGGACTCGAACCCCTGACCCCGTGCGTGACAGGCACGTATTCTAACCACCTGAACTAACACACCAGACAAACCCATAAACGTAGCTAAGCTACTTAGAACGCTTGCGCTCCTTGCGACTCAAACGCCGACTACCAAACTCCTTCTTCTTAGGACGAACATGACCTACTGGACTCGTTTCGTTACCTCGGCCCGTACATGTAGAACCATTAGGAATCCTCCGTGACGGAACACCATAAAAATCAGAATCCGACGCACACATCGAACTCAAGGAAAGATACAAAGGAAGCAAACTCCTACCCATGACCACCTCGATTAAAAACTACCCTCAAAACCATGACCTAACTCCAGAGACTCATCCACTACAAACTCAAAGTCTGCCGGAATGGCAAATTCCTCAACAATAAGAGCCCGAAGAATGTCCTTGTACGGCTCATACCAACTACCAATGTTTACTATGAAACGATCATCATCAAATGTTACACGACCACGAGGAACCTCGTTAAAACATTTAGAGTGAAGTGAACTACTCCTATTGCAAGAAGCAGAACGTGCCTTCACCCACCAAAACTCATGCGTCTTAGTATAGAGCAACAGACCATTAACAACTCTATCAGGATCGAAGGCCTTCGTGTGAACCTCGAACAAACTCTCAGAATCCTCGTCAAACCAAAAGATACCAATCTTCGGTACAACAGATGTATCAGCGTCGAAAACTTGTATATCCTCAATATAACCCATGATGCAAAAATAAGATAATTAAATATAGAATCCAAATTAAAACAAAAAAAAGAGAGATCGTGATGCCACACGATCTCCTGTCAGCTCCCGATCACTGAAGCCCGATGATATCCATATATCGACTGGAACATCTTTAGCCGTTGATATTAACCTAAATCAATCAAAAATAGGAGCATACAACATGAGCATGCCAGTCGTCCTGCGTTTTTATAACCTCCATGCAGGGAATGGGCGGAGGGGCATAACATTAAAACTCCAGTAGACTCTAAGCAGGAGACAAAGAAAGGCAAAACCCACTGAAGCCTTAGAACAAAAAGCGGAGAGTGAGAGATTCGAACTCCCGGTACCTCGCGGTACGCCTGATTAGTAGGCAGGTGCTTTAGACCACTCAGCCAACTCTCCAAACAAAAAACTGCGGAGGAGGTAGGATTCGAACCCACGCGCCGGGATCTAACCGACCTGCCGCATTTCAAGTGCGGTCTCTTCAACCTCTTGAGTACTCCTCCAAAAAAAATGATAGCTATTTCTTGACACTCAGGTTGCTATCAAGAGGGAGCGTTGCACTCTACCAGCCCATTATCCAAGCTTAGCTTTATATACCCTCACCTGCCAGTCGTGAACACGTATTTATCCACTGGCTGTTGCTGTCTTAGTTACGCATCAAGCAACTACTGTAGCGGGAGGAGGACTCGAACCTCCGACCTTCAGGTTATGAGCCTGACGAGCTACCAACTGCTCTACCCCGCGATATAACCACAACACTAAATTTTAGCGTTGGCGAGGGCAGGGGGATTCGAACCGCATCCGTCACCCAAGCTTAAGGCTACCCTTTACAGGACCTCACAGACTTACTGGGGCACTACCAACTGTGCTACACCCTCATATTATTCTAAAGAACCTTGATATATTACAACAGTGCAAATATAGGAAACTAAATTTAATTATGCAAGTATTTACTGCAAAAATTTAAGCAACTATATAACACTTTGTTTCTCAGAAAGAACCCAAACATCCGGCCAATGCCTTGAAATAGTATTTCAATATAAAAAAGCCTCCGCTCCTATTGATGTTCCCTTAATGCCGGCCGAGCGAGCTGCCGAGGCTATGCCAAATATCGTAAAAAAAGCAGAGGATCTTATAGTCAGAGCAGTAGGTGAACAGATAAACCCACCAATAAAGTAATTACTCCATAAAGCGGTCGTAAACCCTGAGCGAAGCGAACACTAAACCCAGCAAGGACTAACCATATGTCTGTTACTACAACCGCACCAAAAGAACCTCTACTAAGCTAATTGCCGTGCTACTCCCGGACGCTCACTCCGGATATTCAGCTCTACAAACGGTGCCCAACAGGCAGGATAAGCACCTCAAGCAACGCACCCTCCATCTGCATCATCTCGGAACTCTATAATCTTCGACGGAGCAAACCCATAAACCACTCTCCTGCCATCTCAAAGGAGTGGACTCCCAGCCGATCTAACAGCCAAGAAGCGTACCGTCTCCGGGAATCGAACCCGGACGCCATAAGCACCGCATTTTGAGTGCGG
>ERZ1106963.2015-NODE-2015-length-21709-cov-4.443659_pt1 | contig 21709 bp, 20 predicted proteins | sample MGYA00403681_ERZ1106963 | MGnify/ENA primary metagenome ERZ1106963 (study PRJEB35170, sample SAMEA104062407) | human gut metagenome | biome: human gut; feature: human-associated habitat; material: faeces | place: Denmark | collected 2012-05-03 ...
GCGCTTATTTTGGGTTTTGCTTACCCGAGCGCAACGTCCAGTATCATCATCACGAGAAAGCCGGCCATGACGCCGAGCGTACCCGAATGAGAATGCTCGCCTAAATGCGCTTCCGGGATCAGCTCCTCGACGACGACATACAGCATTGCACCGGCGGCGGCAGACAGCAGCCACGGCATGAAGGGGGTCAGCTGCGCGGAGACGAGGACGACCGCAACGCCGAAAAGCGGCTCCACGATGCCGCTCAATGCGCCGTAGACAAAGGATTTCATCCGGCTCAGGCCTTCCTGATGCAGCGGCAGTGCAACGGCGGCCCCTTCTGGGAAGTTCTGTATGCCGATGCCGAGCGCGAGCGCACCGGCCGCCGCGACCAGTCCCCTGCTGCCGCCGTGCTGTGCGGCGCGTGCAAACGACAGGCCGACGGCCATTCCTTCGGGAATATTGTGCAGAGTCACCGCGAGTACAAGCAGCGTCGTGCGGCGGAACGAGGACGGCAGTCCCTCTGCGCGCGCCGCGCCGTTGTGCAGATGCGGCAGCAGGCCGTCCAGCAGCAGCATGAGCAGGATGCCGAGGAGAAAGCCGCCTGACGCCGGAAGCCACCCGACGCCCCCGGCCTGTTCGGTCTCCTCGATCGCCGGGATGAGCAGGCTCCAGACCGATGCTGCGATCATTACTCCGGCGGCAAAGCCGAGAAAAATGCGCTGCATCAGCGCGGTCGACTGCTTTTTCATAAAAAATACCATCGCCGCACCGAGGGCCGTCATAGAGAACGTGAAGCCCGTACCGGCTGCGGCCCATAAAAGCGCCTGCTGCATCGTGTATTTCCTCCTGCGGTTAGTTTAAGCTAACTAAAGGATAGCACGAAGAAACCGTCCCTGTCAAGCGTTCTTGACAAAACTATATAATAATAGTATACTATATGCAAGAAGAGAAACGGAAATTCCATCCCTATGAAAATCGAGGTGAACTGCATGGCAAAATCGCGTGAAACCGCGCTGTATTACGATCCGGAGGGCGGAGAACGTGCGCAGCAGGTGAAGACCGTTCTGGTCTGCATGGGCGCGCGCATCAGAAACATAGCGGCGGCGGACTTTGCGCAGACGGTCGGCTTCGCGCTCGGCCGCGCAGGCTTCGCGCAGAGCGCGGACACCGCGGAGGCGCCGGAGCAGCCGATGCTCGTGCTCGACGGGTTTACCTCCAAACGTCTGGACGTTCTGCTGCGCGAGCTGCGGCAGCACGGCGTGTCCGTGCCGTACAAGGCGATCGTGACTGAGCACAATCTCCCGTGGACGCTGCGTGCGCTGTACGACGAGCTGGTGCGCGAGCATGAGGCGATGCACGGATGATCGAATATATCATTCCGGATTTCAATATCGACCAGATCGCGCGTTCCGGCCAGTGCTTTCGCTTTCGACGCGAGGAAGAAGGGCGTTATTCGCTGATCGCCGGCGGAAAATGGCTGGACATCGAGCAGAACGGCGAAACCGTTCGCTTTTCCTGCACAGAAAACGAATTTGAGGGGTTCTGGCGCGATTACTTTGATCTGAATGCCGATTACGGGCGCTATAAATCAAAGGTCGCAAAGCGGGATGCTTATCTGCGTGCGGCGGTCGAAACGGGGAGCGGCCTGCGCATCCTGCGGCAGGAGCTGTGGGAAACGATCATCTGCTTCATCATTTCGCAGCAGAACAACATTCCCCGCATCACGAAGTGCGTGGACGGACTGTGTACGCTGTTCGGAGAGGCAAGGCAGCGCGAAAACGGCGAGGTCTACCATGCCTTTCCGACGGCGGAGCGCCTCGCGCAGTGTACGCCCGAGGAGCTGGCGCCGATCCGGCTCGGCTACCGCGCGAAATACATCTGCGCGACGGCGCGGCAGGTCGCATCGGGCGCGGTCGATCTGGAAAAGGTCGCTCGCATGAAGTACGCAGACGCGAAAAACGAGCTGCTGCGGCTGACCGGCGTGGGAATCAAGGTCGCGGAGTGCATCTGCCTGTTTGGCCTGCACCATATCGACGCCTTTCCCATCGACACGCATATCCGGCAGATGCTCGACGCACACTATCCGAAAGGCTTTCCGCTGACGCGGTACAGGGGATTTGCGGGCGTCATGCAGCAGTATGCGTTCTTTTTCGAGCTGGAAACGCAAAATAATAGATAAAAAACCAAAGGAGTTGTTTCTTATGGCAGTCATTACGATCACGAAGGATAATTTCAAGAGCGAGGTTCTCGAGTCTGACAAGCCGGTCCTGCTCGATTTCTGGGCAACCTGGTGCGGTCCGTGCCGCATGGTCTCTCCGATCGTGGACGAGATCTCGGAGGAGCGCCGCGACATCAAGGTCGGCAAGATCAACGTGGACGAGCAGATGGAGTTGGCACAGCAGTTCCGCATCGTCTCCATCCCGACGCTTGTCGTGATGAAGGACGGTCAGATCGCGAACAAGGCGGTCGGCGCGATGCCGAAGGAAGACATTCTGGCGCTTCTGTAAAAAAATTCGAAGATCTTGGGCAGGGAAACCGGACGGATTCCCTGCCCAGTCTGTTGATAAGGTTTATTTTCACACAAAGAAGCAATCGCGCGGCAGTCAAAGGGCAGAGACTTTTGCCGGACCGGTCGATTTTTCACGATTTATATGCTATAATAGAATTATCTGACCGAAAGAGAGGGATGGCCTTGTCCTCCAAAAATACCATGACACGGGATGCGATGATGTTCCTGCCGGCGAAGGTCGTCGAGGGGCTGCTCGTCATAGCCTGCTCGTCGCTCTATACGCACATCTTCGTCGAGGGTGCTGTCACCGGCTTCAACCTGACCAACACGACCGTGCAGCTGATCTACCTCATCCTTGCCGGCTGGATGGCGAATTCCGCGACGCGCTATGTCGGCGAGGAATACCGCGCGGACAGCGGGCGCGGCCTGTTTTCGACCGTTTCGACCATTTATCTCGGACTGTGCGTGATCGTTGCGGCAGGCTGCGGCATCACGGCAGTTGTAACGGGCAATACGCTTTACTGGGGCGGCGCGCTGATGTTCTGTTCGTATACCGCGTTTCAGGTGCTGAACGCCGCGCTCATTCAGCTCGGCCGCGTCAAGGCGTCGATTTTCTGGTCGCTGACCTCGGCCTCGCTCAAGCTCGCGGTCGCGTTCGCGCTCGTCGGCGGCAAGTCGAATTACCCTTCTGCGTTCCCGGCGATCTTCGCGAACACCATCGCGGACGGCGTAGCGGCCGTCGGCGCAGTATTCGCGCTCGGCCTTCCGGCCATTGTCCGCCTGCGCTGTTTCTCCAGACCGCTGCTCAGCCGCTTCCTCAAGTACGGCGTTCCGCTGATGGGCGTTTCGATCTCGGTCGCGCTGCTCAACCAGATCGACAAATATCTCGTGGTCGGCTTTTACGGCGACGTGCTGTACGCCTACTATTCGACCAACAACTCGATCGCGAGCGGCCTGTTCACCATGATCTCGGTCGGCATCATGCGCGGCGTTTATCCGGCGGTGCTCCGCGCGTGGCGCGACGGCGGAAAGGCGGCCGCCAAGCCGCTGCTCGATCAGGGCGTTCGCCTGTACCTGCTCATCGCCGTCCCGGCGGTCGCCGGTCTGACCGCAGTCTCGCTCCCGATGTCGCGTTTCCTGTTCGCGAAGGGCTATGAGGCCGGCGCGCCTGTCATTGCCTATACGGCGCTCGCCATGCTGTTCATGGGTCTGACCGAGTACGCGAACAAGGCCTACGAGCTCGAGCAGGCGACCGTGCACGTATTGCAGAACAGCGCCATCGCGGCCTGCATCAAGGTCGTCAGCAGCATCGTGCTGCTCAAGGCACTTGGCTTTACGGGCGGCGCGCTCGGCTCGATCGTAGCCTTCGCGTCCTATTTCTTCATCACCTGTGTGCGCGTCCGTTCGCGCTTCCTGTTCCGCGTGCCGACGCTCTCGGTCGTGCGCATCATCGTTTCCGCAGCGCTTTGCGGCGCGGCGGCCTATGGGTGCACGCTGCTGCCGCTCGGCAATCTCCTGCGGCTCGCGCTCGCCTGCGTGGTCGGCGCGGCGGTCTACGCCGTGTGCATCATCGTCTCCGGCGAGGGCAGGGAAGAGGTGCAGGCTGTCCTGCGCCGCATCAGAAAATAAAGAAAAAACACCTTCCGAAACGGCTGAGACCGTCGCGGAAGGTGTTTTTTACTGTTTACTTGTTTCTCTGCCAGGTGCCCGGCGTGAACAGCAGGAGCATGGGGAACAGCTCCAGACGGCCGGCGAGCATATCGAAGATGAGCACGCCCTTGCTCAGCGGCGGGAAAAAGCCGAAGTTGCAGGTCGGGCCGCACAGCGAAAGACCCGGGCCGACGTTGTTGAGCGTGGTCGCGACCGAGGTGAAGCAGGTCACGAGATCCTCACAGTTCAGCGATATAATGAGCAGCGAGAGGATGAAGATGAACGCATAGGCAACGACGAACACATTGATCGAGCGCATGACCTCATGCGGGACGCGCTGGCCGTCCATCTTGTTGACGCGCACGAGACGCGGATGGATGAGGCACATCAGCTCCTTCTTGACGCTCTTCCCGAGCAGCAGGATGCGCGAGCATTTCATGCCGCCGCCGGTCGAACCGGCGCACGCGCCGATGAACATCAGCAGCACGAGCAGGGCACGGCTGAACGTCGGCCACTGGTCGAAATCCACAGTCGAAAAACCGGTCGTTGTGATGATGGACGCGACCTGGAACAGGGCGTGATGGAAGCTCTCGCGCAGCGAGCCGAACATCGGCCGCACGTTAAAGGCGATGAGCCCGGCGAACACGAAAATGACGCCAAGATAGACGCGGATCTCCTCGATGCGGAACGCCTGACGGAATTTGCGCGTGAGGATGAGAAAATAGGCGCTGAAATTGATGCCGAACAGGATCATAAAGACCGTGATGACGTTCTGGAGGTACGCGCTGTTGTAGTGCGCGATGGAATCGTTCCAGTTGCCGAAGCCGCCCGTACCGGCCGTGCCGAGCGAGACGCAGATCGCGTCGAAGAGCGGCATGCCGCCGATGAGCAGCAGGATCATCTGGAGCACGGTCAGACCGAAGTAGATCGCGTACAGGATGGTCGCGGTGTCGCGCATACGCGGCGACATCTTGGAGACCGAGGGACCGGGGCTTTCCGCACGCATGAGGAAGATGGTCTGTCCGCCCGCGAGCGGGAGCACGATCAGCATGAACACGAGCACGCCCATGCCGCCGACCCAGTGTGTCAGGCAGCGCCAGAGCATGGAGGCGTGGCTGAGCGTCTCGACGTCGCCGAGGATGGTTGCGCCGGTCGTGGTGAAGCCGGAAACCGTCTCGAAGAGCGCGTCGATGAAAAACGGGATCTCGCGGCTCAGGACAAACGGCAGCGCACCGATGACCGCGAGGATGAGCCAGCACAACGCGACCGTCACATAGCCCTCACGGGCGTAGAAGCGGGTGTTCTTCGGCTTTCTGTGGCACAGGAGCGCCGCGCCGGCGAGACTGATGGCGGCCGCGATCAGATAAGCCGGGAGCTCTGGTTCGCCGTAGATGACGGCGGTCAGCGCCGGGAGGAGCAGAAAAATCGACTCGATACCGAGCATCCAGCCGATCAGGTAGCGAACGATGGCAAAATTCATTTACCGTGCCTCCTGCAGCAGGAAAATATCCTGCAGATCGTTCATGCCCCGACGGGTAGAGACGACGATGACGGTGTCGCCCTCCTGAAGCTCGTCGCGGCCGCGCGGGATGATGCGGCGGCCCTTGCGGTTGATGCAGCACAGCAGCACATCCGGGCGGATGGGCATATCCTGAAGCGGAACGCCGGTCAGATGGTGCGCCGCGACACGGAATTCGAGCGCCTCCGCGCCGCCGAGCTGATGGAGCGTCTCGACGTTCGAGCCCATGGAGTTCTGCATGGCGCGGGTGTACTGGCCGATGAGCTCGGCGGTGGTCTGCTTGGGCCGGATGATCGTGCCGATGGGCAGTTGGGAGATGACCTCCTCGAAGTTCACGCGGTTGACCTTGGTGAACAGACGAGCCTTAGAGTGACGTCCGGCGTGCATGGAGAGCAGGATGTTCTCCTCGTCCATGCCGGTGAGGGACACGAACGCGCCGCAGGAGGACAGACCCTCCTCGTCGAGCAGCTCGCGGTCGGTGCCGTCACCGTGGATAACGGTTGCCGCAGGCAGCTTTTCCGACAGAAATTCACAGCGTTCCAGACGGTTTTCGATGATCTTGACCGAAATGCCGGAATCGAGCAGGATCTTCGCGAGGAAAAAGGCGATCTTGCCGCCGCCGACGAGCATGGCGGTCTTGATCGGCATACTCGGCACGCCGACCTGGTCGAAAAAGAGCTTCTGCTCCTTCGGCGGGATGATGACCGTGACGTCGTCGCCGGTGTGCAGGATAAAGTCGCCCTTTGGGATGTAGGTCGTTTCGCCGCGGCGGACCATGCACAGCAGTACATTGGTGCGCAGAAGGGGATTGACCTCGCAGACCGCCATGCCGTCCAGACGGGATTCGGCCGGAATGCGGATGTCGAGCAGCTCGATGCGTCCGCGCGCGAACGTGCTGACGCCGATCGCAGACGGAAAACGCATCAGACGGGAAACGACGCGGGCGGTCGAAAGCTCGGGATTGATCGCCATGGAAATACCGAGCTCGTCGCGGATAAAGCCGAGATCGGCTACATACTGCGGATCACGCACGCGCGCGATCGCATGGCAGCCGGAAGCCTTTCGGGCGGTCAAGCAGGCGAGAAGGTTGATCTCGTCGTGTGTCGTGACCGCGATGACGAGGTCGGTGTCCTGCACGCCCGCCTCGAGCAGAACCTGATAGCTTGTGCCGCTGCCGGCAACAGCCGTGAGGTCGAGACGGTTGGTCAGCTTCTCCAGACGCCGTTCGGACAGGTCGATGAGCGTCAGCTCATGACCCTCTGCGGAGAGCTGCTCCGCCAGTGCGGAGCCTACCTTGCCGCAGCCTACAATTATGATGCGCATACTGCGCCTCCGATCTTTTATACTGAGCGGCGGAGCGCTCCGATAAAGCGTCCGTCGCCTGCCGGGCGAATACCTCGCCCATGTTACTATTGGATTATAGCCTTTCGGCGCAGAAAAAGCAATATGCAGAGCACAGTTCTGGAAACATTTTAACGAAATACAGATATTTTCCCCGATTTATCCGAAAAAATACAGAAAGAAAAGGCTCACCGAAGTGAGCCTTTGAGACTGGCGGAACCGTGCAGATCTCGTGTGGAATTTTATTCGCAGCCGCCGCAGCTGTCGCAGCCGCCGGTGCAGCCCTGCGCCTCGGCGGCCTCGCGCTCGGCCTTGACGCGCGCTTCATAGGCATGGAGCGAGCCCTCGGTGATGTGGCTGAGAGCGGCGATGCGCTCGTTGACCATATCCCACAGGCACATGGGCAGGTGGTCGCGGTGGCCGCGGTGGATGGTCACGCATTCGAAGCAGTTGCCGTGATGGCGGCAGGCCTCCTTGCAGGGGCAGTGGTCGCCGGACTCACGCACCTGACGCAGGAATTCCAGCTTGATTTTAAGCGCCTCGTCCTTAAAGCCCTGCTGGTCGAGCTCATTTTGCAGGATGGCAAGTTCATTTCCGTCGATTTTCATAGTGATACGCCTCATTTTCTTTCTGGCGCCGCCAGAAAGCGGAACGGCGGCGCGGTACTCTGTATTTCAAGAATAGCAGAAAAGGCTGTATCAGTCAAGGGGAGGCCGTGCCCACGGCGGGGGAGAATTGCCGCCGTCTGGCGGCGGAGAAACGCCGTACCCACGGCGGGGAAGGCCGTGTCCACGGCGGGGGCAAAAGGGGGCAAGGGCACCGTATGGTTCCCTTGCCCCCTCTTGACTCCCCAAAACCCTCCTTTGCGCCGCGACTCCCTGCGGTCGCGCGGCGAAACGGGGGAAACGGGGGCTCGGTTCCGTGCGTCGGGCAGATTTTGGGACGCTGTCAGACCCTGAGGTCAGCTTGCGTGGTTTGCCGCGCATAACAGTGCGCGGCCATCCGGTGCAGAGCGGTAGCTCTCCGCTGCGAAAAGCTCCGCTTCGATCAAGGGTGTAACATTGGAGCACCAAACGCCCCTGTGGGCCCCTCGCATTTAGACGCGCGACCGCAGGGAGTCGCGTCCAAAGGAAGGTAAGGGGAGTCAAGAGGGGACAGGAAACCATGTTTGGTGTCCTGTCCCCTTTTGCCCTCCACCGTGGGCACGGCGTCTCCGCCGCCGGAACGGCGGAAAATTTCGCGCCTGCCTGCGGTAAGGCAGAAAAGACGTTTACAGATGCTTCGACAGAAGCTCCCGATATTCGTCCTCTGCGCCCGGATTGCCGACAACGGCAAGCGACGCCTGCGCCGGGTCGAAGATCCGCCGCGCCAGCTCAAGAATATCATCCCGCGTTACGCTGTCGTAGCCGGCGAGCACATCCTCGATCCTCGAGACCTCGCCGCGGATCAGCTCGCTGCGGCCGATGGTCATCATGCGCGTGCCCGTGCTCTCGAGACCCATGAGCAGCGTGGTCTTGGCCTGCTCGCGGGTACGGGAGATCTCGTCCTGCGCCGGGCCGTCTTCACAGAACTGATGCAGTTCCTGAAGAATGCGCTCGAGCGCGCGGCGCTCAGTCTCCTCGCCGAGACCGGTGTAGATTGACATCAGACCTGTGTCCTGATGCGGCGTGGTGAATGTGTAGATCGAGTAGCACAGGCCGCTCCGCTCGCGGATGCTCTGAAACAGGCGCGACGACATGCCGCCGCCGAGGATGTTGCACAGCAGGTTCATCGTGAAGCGGTCCTCCGACAGCGCGGACACGCCGGGGAAGGACAGGCACAGGTGGTTCTGCTCGATCTCCTTGCTGCGGAGCACGAGCGAGGGCTTGTATACCGCCGGGGTGGTCTGGTTGCGGCCCGAGCCGGTCATGACCGAGAACAGGTCTGCGATATAGTCAAGATCCTCGTCCGTGAAATGGCCGGAGACCGCGATGACCGTGTCCTCCGGGCGGTAATACTCGTGCATGTATTTGTGCATGATCTCGGTCGTGATGGGCGCGAGCGTCTCCTCCGTGCCGAGGATGGGGCGGCCGAGCGCAGAGCCGTCATAGCACTTTTCGAACAGCTTGTCGATGGCGACGTCCTCGGGGGAGTCCTCATACATATCGATCTCCTCGAGCACAACGCCGCGCTCGAGCTCGATGTCCTCCTGTGCGAAGCGCGACTCGAGGAACATATCCGCGAGCAGGGCAATGCCGGTCTGGAGACGGCTGTCGAGCACCTTCATATAGTAGCAGGTGCATTCCTTGTCGGTGAAGGCGTTGGCCTGACCGCCGAGCGCGTCGATGGCGATGGCGATATGACGCGCGGAGCGCTTTTCCGTGCCCTTGAAGATCATGTGCTCGATGAAGTGCGAAATGCCGTTCAGCTCCGCCGGTTCATAGCGGCTGCCGTTGCCGACCCAGATGCCGACCGATACCGTGCGCACATTGTCCAGACGCTCGGAGATGATGCGCACGCCGTTTGGGAGAACTCGTTTTACATACATAATATCCGCTCCTATATTTCTTTCTTCCTGTTTGTCCTGCGGGGGGGAGTGAGGCGGCGGCGCCGCCGAAAAAAGCAGGGGAGCATAACCGCGGTCATGCTCCCCTGCTGCGATTATTTACTTGTTAATAATACACCCGATTGCCGTTTTCGTCCAGATAGTATCTGTCTCCGTCCGAGTCATAATAATCGCCGGTGGAGGCGTCGTAGCTGCCGCCCTCCTCGTCGACCGTCTCGGTCTTATGGCTGCCGGCGGCCGGAGAAGAAGTGCCGGTCGTGTTGTCGGCGGGGTCATCGCTGTCCGTGCTGCCGTCGCTGCCGGAGGGAGCGGCCGTGCCGGGCGTTACATCATTGTAGATGTACTCGTGCAGCTCGTCGGCCACGACGTCCACGTCGTACATGATGTACTCGTTGGACGAGCCGTAATACTTCCATTCGCCGTCGAGCGGAAAACGGACATGCTCCACAGCGGGGACGCCGTTTTTGACCGCGCCGACGATCAGGGGCGCAACGTTCGCCGGAGCGAGCGAGGTCGTGACGTAGGGCATGAGCCGGTTCATGATGCCGAGCAGGCCGTTTGCGTCCATCGAACTGATCTTCGCGAACATGGCGTTCAGCACGACGCTCTGGCGCTCGACGCGGCTCCAGTCGTCGCCGGTGTTGCCCTTGCGGATGCGGCCGTAGCACAGCGCCTGCACGCCGTCCAGCGTTTGCAGGCCGGTCTTTTCGACAGGGGAGAATTCCTTGCCCTGCTCGAGGCCGTAGTCGCGGATGACGCGGTTGAGCTCGGTCAGCTCATCCTTGGAGGCGACGTTGATCTCGATGCCGTCCAGCGCGTCCACGATCTCGACGACCTGCTCGAAGTTCACGGCGATATAGTCCTTGATGTCCGTGCCGAAGTTCTCGTTGATCGTGCGGATGGCGAGGCTCGGGCCGCCGCGGAAATAGGCTGCGTTGAGCTTGTCCTCTCCCACGCCGTCGATCTCGACGAGCGAGTCGCGCATCAGGCTGGACAGCTTGATCTTGCCGCGCGTGTTGTCGATCGTGACGATCATCATGCAGTCCGAATGGCTTTTTTCGTCCCCCGGACGGGTGTCCAGACCGAACAGGGCGATATTCGTGATGTTTTCGTCCGCCTGAATGCCGGCCGAGAGATCCTCGCCGGAGAGCGAGGAGTCATAGTGATAGCCGAAGACAGCGCGGTATCCGTACAGACCGATCGAGCCGGCCGTCGCGAGGATGACGACGACGGTCAGCAGACGGACGAGAATGCGACGGAAGCGTTTGAAAGACATAAGCGACCTTCTTTAGTCCTGAACGAACGGTGCAAAGGACAGCTCGGTGAGCTGGTGAACGCGCAGGGTGTTGGTGTAGTTGACATGGCCGACTGGCATGCCTGCGGTGATGGTGATGATGTCGCCGACGCGCAGGTCGAGGGTCTGGATGGCAGCCTGCTCAGACAGGCTGTACAGCTCGGTGCCGGAGGACGGGCGCTTTGCGACCAGAACCGGCTTTACGCCCCAGGACATGGACAGACGGTTGAAGGTCTGCTCGCACGGGGTAGCCGCGACGATGAGCGTGCCCGGGCGGTAGGTGGATACGGCGCGCGCGGTCGAGCCGGACTCGGTGAAGGCAACGATGCACTTCGCGCCGAGGTCAGCGGAGGTCGAGCAGGTCGCGTGGGAGATGGCGAGGGTCTTCATGTCACCGGAAACGTGCATGTTCTGGAACTCCAGACGGGTGACGCGGCGGCGGTCATAGTGGATGGTGCGCTCGGCGTTCTCGGCGATGCGGCTCATGGTAGCAACGGTCTCTACCGGGTACTTGCCGACCGAGGTCTCGCCGGACAGCATGATCGCGGAGGTGCCGTCGTAAACTGCGTTTGCAACGTCGGAAACCTCTGCGCGGGTCGGACGCGGGTTCTTCGCCATGCTCTCGAGCATCTGGGTCGCAGTGACGACGCGCTTGCCGCGGGAGATGCAGGTCTTGATGATGTTCTTCTGGATCTCCGGCAGCTCCTCGAACGGAACCTCAACGCCCAGGTCGCCGCGGGCGACCATGACGCCGTTCGCCTCGTCGAGGATCTCCTGAATGTTGTTTACGCCTTCCATGTTCTCAATCTTGCAGATGATCTCGACGTCTTCCTTGCCGTGTGCTTTGAGGATGGCCTTGATGTCGCGGACGTCCTGTGCGCAGCGGGTGAAGGAAGCGGCGATGAAGTCGATGTCCTGCGTCAGGCCGAACTCGATGTCCTCGCGGTCCTTGTCGGAGATAAACTTCATGTTGAGCTTGATGCCCGGAACATTGATGGACTTGCGGTTGGAGAGCGGGCCGCCGTTGAGCGCCTTGCAGATGATGTCGGTGCCGTCGACGATCTTGAGCACCTCGAACGCGACCAGACCGTCGTCGATGAGGATGCGGGTGCCCGGCTGAACGTCGTTCGGCAGGCCTTCGTAGGTGATGGAGACGATGGTGTTGTCGCCCTCGATGTCGCGGGTGGTCAGGGTGAACTCCTGACCCTCGACGATCTCGATCTTGCCGTCCTTGTAGGTCTTGGTGCGGATCTCCGGGCCCTTGGTGTCGAGCATGATGCCGACCGGCATGCCGAGCTCCTTGCGGGCAGCCTTTACCGCGTCCATGCGCGCCTTGTGCTCCTCGTGGGAGCCGTGGCTGAAGTTCATACGGGCAACGTTCATGCCCGCCTTGATCATTTCGGGCAGGATACCGTCGGTCGCAGGACCGAGGGTGCAGATAATTTTAGTTTTGCGCATCAGTCATATTCCTCTCTGTATCAGATAACTAACGAAACGTGTATAACATTATATCAGACCTATTCTAGCACTTTTCGTGCGGTTTGGCAATCGTCCGCGAAAACGGCAGATTGTTTTCGTGCTTTTCGACAAAAAAGCAAATGCTGCGTGTCGGCGGATTGGGCAAGACCGCATAATCTCCTTCATGAAAAAGGTAAAAATGCACGGTCTCCGTCCCCTGCGCGGCGGCGGCGGCTTCGCTCTTGTATTTTACCCGCCCTTACGATATAATAAAAGTATCTGAGCGAAATACAGCACAGCGGCGGACGACACGAAAACGCCGCTTTGAAAGGAAGAAAACATATGAATAAACCGGTTCTGGTCATTATGGCGGCAGGTATGGGCTCGCGCTACGGCGGCCTCAAGCAGATCGACCCCATCGGTCCGAACGGTCAGATCATTCTGGATTACTCGGTCTACGACGCTCACCGCGCAGGCTTCGAGCGCGTGGTGTTCATCATCCGCCCCGAGCTGCACGAGGCGTTCGAGCAGGCCATCGGCGCGAAGGCGCGCCGCTTCATGCAGGTCGACTACGCCTACCAGACGCTCGACCGTCTGCCGGAGGGTCTGAAGGCGCCCGAGGGACGCGAAAAGCCGCTCGGCACCGCGCACGCGGTCTGGTGCGCGAAGGAGCTGACCGAGGGATGCCCGATCGCGGTCATCAACGCGGACGATTTCTACGGCGCGGACGCCTTCCGCAAGATGTACGACTATCTGTCGCAGGCGGAGGACGACGATAGGTTCCGCTACTGCATGGTCGGCTATCAGGTCGAGAACACCCTCACCGAGAACGGCACGGTCTCGCGCGGCGTGTGCACCGAGGACGAGCACGGCCTGCTCGCGCACATCATCGAGCGCACTTCCATCCACCGCGACGCGGACGGCGTCATCCGCTATGATGCGGACGGCGACGCGCCGGCCGGCGAGATCGCGCCGGGTACGCCGGTCTCGCTCAATCTCTGGGGCTTCACCCCGTCCTTTCTGCCCTCGCTCGACGAGGGTCTGCGCACGTTCTTCGCGGAAAAGCTGCCGGAGAATCCGATGAAGGGCGAATATTACCTGCCGTTCGCGGTCGACGCGCTCATCAAGGCAGGAAAGGCGACCGCAAAGGTCCTCAAGACCTCCGCGCGCTGGTACGGCGTGACCTACCGCGAGGACAAGCCGGTCATCACGGCGGCGGTTTCGCAGATGACGGCGGACGGCGAGTACCCGGAAGACCTGTAAAAAGGAGAGCGGCATGGATTTTTCGACTGAATTTGTCGCGCTGCGCGACCGGCTGCTCGAGACACAGGACAAGGCGTTCCGCACGCAGACCAATGTCGAGGTCGCGGGCCGCATGGCGGCGATCTGCTCCTCGTTCACCATCAAGAGCGAGCGCAAGATCCTCGGTCTGATGCCGACGGGCGGCGTCGGCCACGCGCACGAATACCGCCTGCTGTTCGCCGTGCCGAAGCTCGGCGCGGACGAGCTTGCGGACTGGTGGGCGTATGCGGAAAAGGCATTCGAAACGCTCGTTGAGCCGGATGAAAACCACGATTTCTCCATCGTTTCGGTCATCCTCGCCGCCGGCGAGCTGGAAAAGGACGTGCCGAAGCGGCTGAAAAAGCTCGCGCATGAGCAGCAGTTCGAGGGCGGAAAGCACGGCTGGGGCTCGGTGCGCATGGCGTGCGTCGACCTCGAGGCGCATAAGCTCTGCGTGAGCCGCATGGGAGACTCGTTGAAAAATATCATGAAAGCTGTGCTTTGAGAGCGGAAAACTCTTGAAATACAGCGCGAAATATGATATAGTATCATGTACGCAATCTGACGCGGACGCTGTTCCGCGATAAAAGAAAAATGTAATGGAGGAAAAAACACATGACTACCGCACAGATCGCTCTTTCTGTCATCATGATCATCGCAAGCCTGTTCCTGATCGTTGTCGTTCTGCTTCAGGAGGGCGCGCAGCAGGGCCTCGGCGCCATCGAGGGCGGCGCAGACACCTTCTTCGGCAAGGGCAAGGCTTCCGCTTCTGACCGCATTTTTGCTCGTCTGACCTCGATCGTCGGCGTGATCTTCGTCATCGCAGCGATCGTTCTCAACATCGTTCATTAAAATGCCGGCGCAGACCATTCAGCGTCTGCTGCTCTTTCTGTTCGTCGCATTTGCCGCGCTGACTGCCTTCCAGCAGCTGCGCTACGGCATGATCTGCGGCCGCAGTGAGCAGGAGGACCGGCAGGATGACCCCAAGGCGAAGGCCTGCCACGCGCAGGCGATGCTGTACGCCGTGCTCGCGGCGGTCAGCCTGATCGCCAACATCATCGTCGGCGCACTGACGCGCGGATAACACAGAAGAAAAAGAGGATGCAGTTTCAAGCTGCATCCTCTTTTTTTCAGCTGTCGAAAGGCTCCGCTTTTTGCCGGGAAATCGGGATTTCCGGCCGGGAAATGGCGGTTTGCCGCCCGGAAAGTACACACAGAACAGGACAGCAGAGTACAGCACAGTACAGTAGAGTACAGCACAGTACAGCAGAACAGAAAAAGTCCGCCATTCCCCGAAGGGAACAGCGGACATTTTTTCTGGTTTATGGATACTGCGGTCAGATCGAGTTGATGTCGATCATTTCACAGTTTTCGATCTTGATGTCGCCCTCGAGGCAGCGCAGCAGTGCGGAAACCGTATCCATCGAGGTCAGGCACGGGATCGCGCGCTCGACCGCAGTGCGGCGGATATGCACCGAACCGAGCTCCGGGTGACGGCCCTTGACCGAGGTCGCAACGACATAGTCGATCTTGCCGGACTCGATGAGGTCGATGATGTTCGGGGACGGCTCGTCTACGTTGCGGATGGCGTTGGTCGCGACCATGTGGCGGTTGAGCACGTTTGCGGTGCCGCTGGTGGCGTAAATGTCAAAGCCGAGGGCCTCAAAGCGTTCGCCGATGCGGATAGCCTCCTGCTTGTCCGAGTCGCGGACGGAAATCAGGACAGCGCCCTTCTTCTTCATCTGGAAGCCTGCGCCGGTCAGACCCTTGAGCAGCGCCTCGCGGAAGCTCTTGGCAACGCCGAGCACCTCGCCGGTGGACTTCATCTCAGGGCCGAGCTGGGTGTCAAGGTCGCGCAGCTTCTGGAAGGAGAATACCGGAACCTTGACCGCGTAGTGGTCGCTTTCCGGATGCAGGCCGGTGCCGCAGCCCATGTCGCGCAGCTTCTCGCCGAACATGCAGCGGGTCGCCAGATCGACCATCGGCACGCCCGTTACCTTGGAGATGTACGGAACGGTACGGGAGGAACGCGGGTTGACCTCGATGACATAGATCTGGTCGTTGTACAGCACGAACTGGATGTTGACCAGACCGAGAACGGCGAGGTTCTTCGCGAGCGCCTCGGTGTACTTGACGAGGGTGTCCTTGTGCTTCTTCTCGATGTTGATGGACGGGTAGATGGAGATGGAGTCGCCGGAGTGAACGCCTGCGCGCTCGAAGTGCTCCATGATGCCCGGGATGAGGATGTCGTCGCCGTCGCAGATGGCGTCGACCTCGATCTCGCGGCCCATCATGTACTTGTCGACCAGAACCGGGTTCTCGACCTTGTTGCGGGTGATGACCTGCATGAACTCGCGGACATCGGCTTCCTTGTACGCGATCTCCATGCCCTGACCGCCCAGAACGTAGGACGGACGGACGAGGACCGGGTAGCCGAGCTCGTCGGCGGCCTTGACGGCCTCCTCCTCGGTCATAACCGTGTGGCCCGCCGGACGCGGGATGCCGCACTTCTCGAGGATGACGTCGAATTTCTCGCGGTCCTCGGCGGCGTCGATCGACCATGCCGGGGTGCCGAGGATCGGAACACCCAGCTTCTCAAGGTGCGCGGCGAGGTTGATGGCGGTCTGGCCGCCGAACTGAACGATCGCGTAGTCCGGCTTCTCGGCCTCGACGACGCCGGTCACGTCCTCCGGGGTCAGCGGCTCGAAGTACAGACGGTCAGCGGTGTCGAAGTCGGTGGAGACGGTCTCCGGGTTGTTGTTGATGATGACGGTCTCGCAGCCGAGCTTCTGCAGCGCCCAGACCGCGTGAACCGAGCAGTAGTCGAACTCGATGCCCTGACCGATGCGGATCGGGCCGGAGCCGAGAACGAGGATCTTCTTCTTGCCGGACGGGGGAGCGACCTCGGTCTCCTCGTCATAGGTGGAGTAGTAGTACGGGGTCTCCGCCTCGAACTCCGCCGCGCAGGTATCTACCATCTTGTAGACCGGCAGACGCTTGACATCGGAAATGTCCTTGCCGGAGAGCTGCTCGATGGTCTTGTCGAGGAAGCCCATCTTCTTGGCGCGGATGTACAGGTCGGAGTCGATCTTCTCGGCGGACGCCAGCTCCTTCTCCATGTCGATGATGTTCTGGAACTTGTGCAGGAAGAATACGTCCATCGTGGTGATCTCGTGGATCTCGTCGATGGTCATGATGCCGCGGCGCAGCGCCTCGCAGATGTGGAACAGACGCTGGTCGTCCGTGCGGGCCACGCCCTTCTTGATCTCGGCATCCGACTGCATCTGGATGCGCGGCGCGATCATGCTGTCCAGCTTGATCTCACAGCCGCGAACGGCCTTCATCAGCGCGCCCTCGAAGGTGTTGTCGATGGCCATGACCTCGCCGGTCGCCTTCATCTGGGTGCCGAGGGTGTTGTCCGCGTAGACGAACTTGTCGAACGGCCAGCGCGGGAACTTGACGACACAGTAGTCGAGGGTCGGCTCGAAGCAGGCCTTGGTCTTGCCGGTGACGGCGTTCGAGATCTCGTCCAGACCGTAGCCGACCGCGATCTTTGCCGTTACCTTTGCGATCGGGTAGCCGGTCGCTTTGGAGGCCAGTGCAGAGGAACGGGAAACACGCGGGTTTACCTCGATTACGGCGTACTCGAAGGATTCCGGGTTGAGCGCGTACTGCACGTTGCAGCCGCCCTCGATGCCGAGCTCGGTGATGATGTTGAGCGCGGAGGTGCGGAGCATCTGATACTCCTTGTCGCACAGGGTCTGCGACGGAGCGACTACGACAGAGTCGCCGGTGTGTACGCCGACCGGGTCAACGTTCTCCATGTTGCAGATGGTGATGGCGTTGCCCTTGTGGTCGCGCATGACCTCGTACTCGATCTCCTTCCAGCCGGCGATGCACTTCTCGACAAGGATCTCGTCCACACGCGAGTACATGATGCCGGAGGCAGCGATCTCGCGCAGCTGCTCCCAGGTGTAGGCGATGCCGCCGCCGGTGCCGCCGAGCGTGTACGCCGGACGGATGATGACCGGCAGACCGATCTCGCGGGTGAAATCAACCGCGTCCTCGACCGTGTGAACGACCTTGGAGGCGATGATCGGCTCGCCGATCTTCTCCATGGTGTCCTTGAACATCTGGCGGTCCTCCGCCTTTGCGATGGTGGTCGGGTTCGCGCCGAGCAGCTTGACGCCCATCTTCTCGAGGAAGCCGTTCTCGCACAGCTCCATGGCGAGGTTCAGACCGGTCTGACCGCCGAGGTTGGGCAGCAGAGAGTCCGGGTGCTCCTTCTTGATGATCTCCTGAACGGCCTCCACGGTCATCGGCTCGATGTAGACCTTGTCAGCCATGGCCTTGTCGGTCATGATGGTCGCCGGGTTAGAGTTTACCAGAACGACCTCCAGACCCTCTTCGCGCAGTGCGCGGCAGGCCTGCGTGCCTGCATAGTCGAACTCTGCAGCCTGTCCGATTACGATCGGGCCGGAGCCCAGTACCATTACCTTATGAATATCCTTGCGAAGCGGCATTACTGAGCGCCTCCTTTCGACTTTTCAATGTTTTCGATGAACTTATCAAACAGATACGAGGTATCCATCGGGCCCGGGCATACCTCCGGGTGATACTGCACGGTGAATACCGGACGGCCGATGTGCTCGAGACCCTCGACGGTGCCGTCGTTCAGGTTGACGTAGCGCACGCGGGCGATCTTCGGGTCGACCGACTCGCCGACAACGGCGTAGCCGTGGTTCTGCGAGGTGATGTAGGTGCGGTCCTCGTCGATGTCCTTGACCGGATGGTTGACACCGCGGTGGCCGTACTTCAGCTTGGTGGTCTGGGCGTCGATGGCCAGCGCCAGCAGCTGGTGGCCGAGGCAGATGCCGAAGATCGGCATATCGGACTTCAGCAGCTCCTTGAGGTTCGCGACGATCTCGACATTCTCCGCCGGGTCGCCGGGGCCGTTGGACAGCATCACGCCGTCGTACTTGCCGATAACCTCCTCCGGCTTGGTGTACGCCGGAACGACCGTGACCTCACAGCCGCGCTTGCACAGCTCGCGCTCGATGTTGTACTTTACGCCGTAGTCGAACAGCGCGATGCGGTACTTGGTTTCGCCCTCAGCCGGGTAAACGATGTTCTCGTCGCAGGTAACGGTCTTGACCGCATCCTTGACAACGTAAGCCTTCATTTCCGCAATGGTCTGCTCGTCCGGCTCGAAGCCCTCGGTGTAGATGACGCCGTTCATGACGCCCTCGCCGCGCAGCTTGCGCGTCAGACGGCGGGTGTCGATGCCGGCGAGGCCGACGACCTTCTGCGCCTTGAGGTACTCGTCGAGCGTTACCTTGCAGCGCCAGTTGGACGGATATTCGCACATCTCGCGCATGATGAAGCCGGAAACCCAGCTCTTGCGCGACTCGTAGTCGTCAAAGTTGATGCCGTAGTTGCCGACGAGCGGGTAGGTCATGGTAACGACCTGACCGTAGTAGGACGGGTCGGTCAGGACCTCCTGATAGCCGGCCATGCCGGTGTTGAATACGACCTCACCGATGCTCTGTCCTTCGTAGCCGACTGCGGTACCCTCGAACAGAGTGCCGTCCGCCAGCAGTAAGTATGCTTTTTTCATTCTTATATCTATTCTCCTTGCGTTTATCTCAAAGGTGACGGCGGGGTAAGGGCACCCCGCCCTGCGGATAGACGTTTTTTATTTAATTGCCGCTACGATGTCGTCGCGCATGCGGATCGCTTCTGCACGGGCAGCTTCCTTGTAGTCCTCGCCGTTGTTTCCGGTCTTTTTCCACGCGCACATGATGCCGCGGGAGGAGTTGACGATCGCGCCGAGACCGTCGTCGTTGAACGCATTGGCGATGTCCTTCGCGGTCGCGCCCTGCGCGCCGTAGCCCGGCACGAGGAAGTAGCTCTTCGGCAGCAGCTCACGGATGATCTTCTGCTCTTCCGGGTAGGTCGCGCCGACGACCGCGCCGATCTGGTTGTAGCCGCACGGCGTATCCAGACCCTCGCCCCACTTTGCGACCATCTCAGCCATGCGCGCGTAGAGCGGCTTGCCCTCCATGTCGCGGTTCTGAAGCTCGCCGGAGGACGGGTTGGAGGTCTTGACGAGCAGGAACAGGCTCTTCTCGCGGCTGCGGCACTCCTTGAGGAAGGGCTCGACGCCGTCCGTGCCGAGGTAGCCGTTTACGGTGACGCTGTCGCAGCCGTAGGGCGCGATCTCGGTGTCGCCGACACGGGTCTTGCCGAGGTACGCCTCTGCATACGCGGAAGCGGTCGCGCCGATGTCGTTGCGCTTGATGTCGCCGATGACGTACATGCCCTTGGCGTGCGCGTAGTCGATGGTCTCCTTGAGCGCCATCGCGCCGTAGGAGCCGAGCAGCTCATAATATGCAGCCTGCGGCTTGACCGCCGGGACGATGTCGCACAGCGCGTCGATCAGACCGCAGTTGAACGCAACAACGCTCTCGGCTGCTGCGCGCAGGGTCTCGCCGTGCAGCATCATGTTGCGCCCCGAAATATGCTGCGGAATGTATTCGAGACGGGCGTCCAGACCGGCTACGGTCGGATTGCCTTTTTCCTTGATCTTTTCTACTAAGGTTTGGATAGACATTTGGTTCTTCCTTTCTCATAGTGAGTGTATCATGCGGCTGCACGAGACAGCGGGGATGCTGTCTCAAAGAATAGCAACGTTATCTTCCCCGTCCACCTCGCGGAGGCGGACGCAGACCCTTTCCTCGTGCGAGGTCGGCAGGTTTTTGCCGATATAGTCCGGGCGGATGGGGAGCTCGCGGTGGCCGCGGTCGACCAGAACGGCGAGCTGGATGCGGCTTGCGCGGCCGAAGCAGGAGACCGCCTCGATCGCGGCGCGCACGGTGCGCCCGGTGTAGAGTACGTCGTCCACGAGAACGACGGTCGCGCCCTCGATGCGCGCGTCGGGGGAGGGCATCGGCGCGTCCTGCCGCGGCATGTCGTCGCGCCACGGCGTCACGTCCAGCTCGATGACCGGAGGAGTCGTGCCTTCGACCTCACCGAGCTTCTGCGCGATGCGCTGCGCGAGGTAAATGCCGCGGGTGCGGATGCCGGCGAGCAGGAGATGCTCGGCGCCCTTGTTTTTTTCGATGATCTCGAACGCGATGCGGGTCAGCGCACGGCGGATGCCGTCCGCGTCCATGATCACGGTTTTCTGACCTGCCATGCGACACTTCCTTCGAGAATAAACATGCAGCGAAATGAATAAACTTACGAACCGATATAAGAAAAATGACTTTCCGCACAATAAAAGACGCAGAAAGCCGCACTGAAGTTACACCTGTCCCCTGTCTCGGCTGACGGCGTATGCACTGTTTTCTGCCTTGTGCGGCTCACGGGCCGCTTCTTAAAGGCGGATTTTTCCAAATCGTACCGTGAACGGAGCCACGGTGTTCTCTATCATTATACTGTATGCGAGCGTTTTTGTAAACAGTCGATTGCGCAAAATATTCCGGATTTTGCAGGTGGATTTTGTCAGCGCTGACGGAGGAAGAAAGCGGGCGCGGCGGGACATAATAAGGGAGCGGCGCGGAGAGCAGCGCTGAAAAAAGCGAAAAACGGAGGAAGAAGTATGCAGGTATCACCATTTGTATCGGGTGTCGCGACGGGAGCGGTCGCGGGGGCAGTGATGAGCATTGTGGCGGCGAGTGCGATGCTGAACCCGTCGCTGCGGCATTCGGCGCAGCACGCAGCGAACCGGGCGGAGCACGCGGTGCACCGTGCGGTGAGCAGGATGGGATAAGCCCGCCCGAGGGCAGGCGTCCCTTTTGCTTTACCGTCGGATGACGGCAGACCTTCCGCCGATACAGCGGCTCGCCGCTGGAGGCGACTTTACGCTCGAGGTGAGCGTGCACAATGGCCGCCTTTGGCGGCACGGGAGAGCCGGTGTTCACCGGCGGGAACAAAAGGGGGATAAGACACCGAATGGTTTCTTATCCCCCTCTTGACTCCCCATCATCTTCCTTAGGGCGCGACTCCCTTCGGTCGCGCGTCTAAAAGCGAGGGGCCCACAGATGTATTTGGTGCTCCACAGGCATCACCCTTGATCGAAGCGGAACTTTTCGCAGCGACGGAGTTCGTGCCCTGCACCGGATGGCC
>ERZ1106963.2026-NODE-2026-length-21585-cov-6.600697_pt1 | contig 21585 bp, 15 predicted proteins | sample MGYA00403681_ERZ1106963 | MGnify/ENA primary metagenome ERZ1106963 (study PRJEB35170, sample SAMEA104062407) | human gut metagenome | biome: human gut; feature: human-associated habitat; material: faeces | place: Denmark | collected 2012-05-03 ...
CCCCGGGGCCCTGTGTTTCCAAGGGCTCCGGGGATTTCGGATATTATTCCCATTCGATGGTCGCGGGGGGTTTGCTGGTGATATCGTAGACGATGCGGTTGATGCCGCGCACCTCGTTGACGATGCGGACCGACACGCGGTCGAGCACGTCATACGGAATCCTTGCCCAGTCGGCGGTCATGAAGTCGGACGTGGTGACGCCGCGAAGGGCGAGTGTATAATCGTACGTCCGGCCGTCGCCCATAACGCCGACAGAGCGCATGGAGGTCAGGACCGCAAAATACTGGTTCATCTGGCGGTCGAAGCCGGCTTTGGCCACCTCGTCGCGGAAGATGAAGTCCGCCTCGCGCAGCGTGTCGAGTTTTTCCTTTGTAATGTCGCCGATGACGCGGATGGCAAGGCCGGGGCCGGGGAACGGCTGGCGCATGACAAGGTACTCGGGAAGGCCGAGCTCTCTGCCAAGGCCGCGCACCTCGTCTTTGAAGAGCATGCGCAGCGGCTCGATGATCTCCTTGAAATCAACATAGTCGGGAAGGCCGCCGACGTTGTGGTGGCTCTTGATGACGGCGGAATTGCCGAGACCGGACTCGATCACGTCGGGGTAAATGGTACCCTGGACGAGGAAATCGACCTTGCCGATTTTTTTGGCCTCGGCCTCAAAGACGCGGATGAACTCCTCGCCGATGATCTTGCGCTTGGCCTCAGGTTCAGTTACGCCCGCGAGCTTCGAGAGGAAGCGGTCCTCGGCGTTCACGCGGATAAAGTTGATATCCCACTTGGAGAACGCCGCTTCGACCTCGTCACCCTCGTCCTTGCGCATGAGACCGTGGTCAACAAAGACGCAGGTCAGCTGATTTCCGATGGCCTCGGCCATGAGCGCGGCCGCAACGGAGGAGTCTACGCCGCCCGAGAGTGCCAGCAGCGCCTTGCCGGAGCCAACCTTTTCGCGGATGGAGCGGATGGCGTTCTGCCGGTAATCGGCCATGGTCCAGTCGCCGGTCGCTTTGCAGACGCGATATAAGAAGTTGCGGAGGATGAGAGATCCCTCTTCGGTGTGGTTGACCTCGGGGTGGAACTGCACGCCGTAGATTTTGCGCGTCTCGTCGCAGATACCGACCGTAGGGCAGGCGGCGGAGTGCGCGCAGAGGGAGAAGCCCTCGGGCACCTTTGCCATATAGTCGCCGTGGCTCATCCACGTGATGCTGCTTGGCTTGAGCCCATGGAAAATCTCACAGGAAGTATCAAAAAACGTTTCGGTTTTGCCGTATTCGCGCGCGGTGTCGTCCTGCGCGGCGGTGACTTTACCGCCAAGATGGTGCGCGATGAGCTGGCAGCCGTAGCAGATGCCGAGAATCGGAAGACCGAGGGTGAAAATCTTCGGGTCAACCTGAGGTGAACCCTCCGCGTAGACGCTCTGCGGGCCGCCGGTGAAGATGAAGCCGATGGGATCGTACTTCATCAGCTCGTCAAGCGGCGTGGTGCAGGGCTTGACCTCGCAGTATACGTTCGCTTCCCGCACGCGGCGCGCGATGAGCTGGTTATACTGCCCGCCAAAATCCAGAATCAATACTACCTGTGATGCCATGTCTCTCCTCCTAAAACTGGGTGCTAATCTGTATTATCGCTTTGCCGCCTCCTCGAGAGAGGCCGCAATAAAGCCTTGGAACAGGGGATGCGCCTTGTTGGGGCGCGATTTGAACTCCGGATGGTACTGCACGCCGACGAAGAACGGACGGTCCGACAGCTCCACGGTTTCAACTAAACGTCCGTCGGGAGAAAGACCCGAGAGCGTGAGCCCCGCGTCAGTAAGCGCCTGCCGGTAGTCGTTGTTGAATTCGTAGCGGTGGCGGTGGCGCTCGGAAATCTCGAGCGTACCATAGCAGCGCTCCATGGTCGTACCGGACTGAATCTCGCACGGGCACGCGCCGAGGCGGAGTGTGCCGCCCTTGTCAATTTCGTCGCTCTGGCCGGGCATGAAGTCGATGACCTTGTGCTTGCAGATTTCATTAAACTCGCCGGAGTCCGCATCTTCGATGCCGGCAACGTGCCGGGCAAATTCAATCACCGCGACCTGCATGCCGAGACAGATGCCGAAGTAGGGAAGACGGTGCTCGCGCGCGTACTGCGCCGCTAAAATCATGCCTTCAATGCCGCGGCCGCCGAAGCCGCCGGGGACAAGGATACCGTCTACTCCATGCATTGTATCAGCGAGCGAGTCCTTCGTCAAGTGTTCCGAGTCAATCCATTCGATATGAACCTCGCTTCCGAGCGCATAGCCCGCATGACGAAGCGCTTCGGCAACGGAAAGATACGCGTCATGGAGCTGCACATACTTTCCGACCAGGCCGATGGTGACGGACTTGTTTGCACCCTTTTCGCGCGCAACCATCTGCTCCCACTCGGTAAGATCGGGCGTGGGCGCGTCGATCTGAAGCTCGCGGCAGACGACGGAGGAGAAGTTGGACTTTTCGAGCATCAAGGGCGCTTCATAGAGGCACGGGATCGTAATATTTTCAATCACGCAGTCGGGCTTTACGTTGCAGAACATCGAAATTTTCTGGAAAATCGAGGACTCGAGCGGCTCGTCGCAGCGGAGCACGATGATATTGGGGTTGATGCCCATGCCAAGAAGCTCCTTCACGGAGTGCTGCGTGGGCTTGGATTTATGCTCGTCCGAGCCACGCAAAAACGGCACCAGCGTGACATGGATAAAGAGGCTGTTCTCCCGTCCGACTTCGAGGGAAATTTGCCGAACCGCTTCGATGAAGGGCTGCGATTCAATGTCACCGATGGTGCCGCCGATTTCGGTAATGACCACATCGGCGTTCGTCTTCTTGCCGACGCGGTACACGAAATCCTTGATTTCATTTGTAATGTGCGGGATGACCTGCACGGTCGAGCCGAGATACTCGCCCCGGCGTTCTTTGTTGAGGACGTTCCAGTAGACCTTGCCGGTTGTGAGGTTCGAGTATTTGTTGAGGTCTTCGTCGATGAAGCGCTCGTAGTGGCCGAGGTCAAGGTCGGTTTCTGCGCCGTCTTCGGTCACGTAGACCTCTCCGTGCTGATACGGGCTCATCGTGCCGGGGTCGACGTTGATGTAGGGGTCGAGCTTCTGCGCCGCGACCTTGAGTCCGCGCATTTTGAGAAGTCGGCCGAGACTTGCGGCCGTGATGCCCTTGCCGAGACCCGAGACCACACCGCCGGTTACAAAGATGTATTTTGTCATAACTGCTTCCTCCGCATTTCAATTTCTCTGTTTCAATCTATGTTATTTGTAGGTTGCAAGGATATTTTCTGCGATGGTTCTGCGTGTGACGCACCGGTCCATGGCCTGCCGCTCAATGAACTTGTGCGCCTCGTTTTCCGTCATTTTGAGCTGCTCGATGAGCACCCACTTCGCCCGGTTGACGAGCCGGATCTCCGCCATCTTCTCCTCCAGCGTCGCAGTTTTCTGCTCCATGCGGCGAAGGCGCGCGCGCGTGGCGCAGAGGAGCTGGAGCGTGGAAGAAAAAAGCGCGGGGGAGGTCGGCTTCTGGAGCGTCAGAACGCCGCTCTGACAGACGCGCGCGGTCACGTCCGGGTACTGCTCGGCGCGCACGAGAAGAAGAACGCCGGTCTGCGTGCTCTGGCAGATATCAAGGGCGAAATTCGTGCCGAACTCGTCCGGCAGCGGCGCATTGATGATCAGAAGATCGTAGCTGCGCTCGAGAAGACATCGCCGGGCGCTTGAAACGTCCGGGGCCTTCGTGATGGGCGAAAAGCTGCGCTCGGGCAGGAGCGGGAGCACGGAGTCCATAAATTTTGCGGACGCGGAGACGAGCAGCACGCTGTAGCTTTGCGTTACGCTGTCCATTTGTGCGCGCCTCCTTTCCGGGGTAGGGTAGCATCAACGGGTGTAATAAGCGATAAGGGACTCGGGGAGGTACCGGCGGGCAAATTCGCTTGCGTGCGCTGCCTGCCTGGCCTCGTCAAGTGTTTCGGGGAGCTTTCGGTAGCTGGCGGTCACCTGCTCGGGCGCTGTGAAGAGGTTCACATCGGCGGGCGCGGGCAGGGAAGACGCGGCTCTCACGCCATCAAGCCCCGCGTAGATGAGAAGCGCAAAGGCAAGATAGGGGTTGCACGAGGGGTCTGGCGAGCGGAGCTCGGCTCTTCGGTACTCGCCGGAGGCGGCGGGAATGCGGATGAGCTGCGAGCGGTTCTCACTCGACCACGAAATATACCGCGGGGCCTTGCGGCAGCCGAGACGGCGATAGGATGCGTCCACGGGGTTAAAAAACACAGTCAGATCGTAAACGTGATTCAAAATACCGGCCATGACCTGCGGCATAACATCCGCGCCGCTGGAGGCCTTCACAGAAAGATTGATGTGCATGCCGCTTCCCGGCGCGTCCGGCAGAGGCTTTGGCGAAAAATCAGCGGCAAGACCGTTCCCGGCGGCAACGGTCGAAACGACGCTCCGGAACGTGACCGCATTGTCTGCGGCAGTTAAGGGGTCCGCGTAACGGAAGTCGATCTCGTTCTGCCCGGGGCCCTCTTCGTGGTGCGAGCTCTCCGGGCGGATGCCCATCTGCTCAAGGGTCAGGCACGCCTCGCGGCGCACATTTTCACCCTTATCCTCCGGCGCAACGTCCATGTATCCGGCCGTGTCATACGGAACCTTTGTGGCAGCTCCCGTATCGTCCAGCCGGAAGAGATAAAACTCCATCTCGGGGCCAAAGAAGAACGTGAGGCCTTCCGCTTCCGCCTCCTTCATGGCATTTGCAAGGATCGCGCGCGTGTCCATTTCAAACGGTCGTCCGTCCGGGTAGTGCACCGAGCAGAACATGCGCACCACACGCCCATGCTCGGGTCTCCACGGCAGAATGCAGAGCGTCGACGCGTCCGGGCGCAGGACAAGATCGGAGTGTACCTCTCCCCCGAAGCCCGCGATGGCCGACGCGTCGATGGAAATGCCGTAGGCAAACGCGCGGTCCAATTCGTCCGGCATGATTGAAACGTTTTTGAGCCGGCCCATCACGTCGCAGAACGTCATGCGGATGAACTTCACGTCCTCCTCAATGACATATTGCAGAATTTCTTCCTTTTCGTAAACCATATGGAAACAACCTTTCCTAAAAAAGAGGGCGCTCATCCGGACAGGTACCGCCCCCGCCCGAATGAACGCCGTTGCTCATTCTACTATCTCTTACAATATTAAAAGTAATTTTATTACAGCTTTTCATATGTGCCATATCATAGCATGCGGGAAAACGCCTGTCAATCGGCTTTGCAGGCGGAAATGACATTTCGTGCAATCAGACAAGACGGGCGCGGAAACCCGGCCTTCTATTGGCGGAAAATGATGAAAGACAGAACGCAAAATGCAGGAGCAAAAAAAATTCCTGCAAATTTTCAAAAATTCTGCTTGACAAACGAAGGCCGCATGCGTATAATGCGGAGCATAAGGCAACGGCGTCTTTGAGCAATGGGGCTCAGAGGCGTCTTTTCTTATTTTGAAGGAACCTGTGGTACCTCGTCGTAAGCCGATGAGATCATAGCTTCCCGAACGATTCGTTTTTTATACAGAATACAGGTAACGAGGAAACCGGGGCAATGGCGTCTTTTTGGGATTTTGACGCCTTGCCTCGGCTTTTATTCATACGAAAGGAGTGGCGTAACATGCAAACGGTTTCTGATTATTTCGGAAGTCTGGTGTTTGACGACAGAGTCATGCGCGCAAGACTTCCGGCCAAGGTCTACAAGTCCCTCAAAAAGACGATTGACGAAGGGGTGAGTCTGGATAATCAGGTGGCCAATGCTGTAGCCGAGGCCATGCGCGACTGGGCAGTCGAGCACGGCGCGACGCATTTTACCCACTGGTTCCAGCCGCTGACCGGCATTACCGCCGAGAAGCACGATAGCTTTATTTCCCCGTCGCCCGACGGCGGCGTGATTATGGAGTTTTCCGGCAAAGAGCTCATCCAGGGCGAGCCGGATGCGTCCAGCTTCCCGTCCGGCGGCCTGCGCGCAACGTTTGAGGCACGCGGCTACACCGCTTGGGACCCCACGTCCTACGCGTTTTTGAAGGACAAGACGCTCTGCATCCCGACGGCGTTCTGCTCGTACGGCGGCGAGGCGCTCGATAAGAAAACGCCGCTGCTGCGCTCGATGCAGGCCATCAACAAGCAGGCGATGCGCGTTCTGAAGCTCTTTGGCAACGAAGACGTGAAATGCGTCAAGACCTCCGTCGGCCCCGAGCAGGAATACTTCCTTGTTGACCGCGAGATGTTTGACAAGCGCAAGGACCTCGTCTTCTGTGGCCGGACGCTCTTTGGCGCGAAGCCCCCGAAGGGACAGGAACTCGACGATCATTACTTTGGCTCCATCAAGCCGCGGGTCGCGGAATTCATGGAAGACCTCAACGAGGAGCTCTGGAAGCTTGGCATCCTTGCCAAGACCGAGCACAACGAAGTTGCCCCGGCGCAGCATGAGCTGGCTCCTATTTATACAACAACCAACATCGCGACCGATCACAACCAGCTGACGATGGAGATCATGCAGAAAGTTGCCCTCCGGCATGGTCTCGTGTGCTTGCTGCATGAAAAGCCCTTCGCGGGCGTCAACGGCTCCGGCAAGCACAACAACTGGTCGATTGCGACCGACACAGGCGTAAACCTTCTGACGCCGGGCGAAACGCCGTATGAAAACGCGCAGTTCCTGCTCTTCCTGTGCGCGGTCATTCAGGCCGTCGACGATTATCAGGATTTGCTGCGGCTCAGCGTTGCGACGGCTGGCAACGATCACCGGCTCGGCGCAAACGAAGCGCCCCCGGCGGTTGTGTCGATTTTCCTGGGAGATGAGCTGACCGCGATTTTAGACGCGATCGAAGCCGATGCACCCTACAATGCGGCGGAGAAGACGGTCATGAAGCTCGGCGTGCATGTGCTTCCCAAGTTCCTGCGCGACACGACAGACCGCAACCGCACTTCGCCCTTCGCCTTCACAGGCAACAAGTTTGAGTTCCGGATGCTTGGCTCGGCCAACTCCATTGCCTGCACGAACATTATGCTCAACGGCGCTGTCGCGCAGTCGCTCAAAGGTTTTGCCGATGCGCTAGAGAAGGCAGATGACTTTGAAGGCGCGCTGCACGATCTCATCCGCAGCACGATTCACGCGCACAAGCGCATCATCTTCAACGGCAACGGCTACGACGACGCATGGATCAAGGAAGCAACCGAACAGCGCGGCCTTCTGAACTTAAGAACCACGCCCGATGCGATGCCGACGCTGCTGGAAAAGAAAAACGTCGACATGCTGACCGGCCTCAAGATTTTCACGAAGGCGGAGCTCGAGTCGCGCTACGAGATCATGATGGAAAACTACGTCAAGACTGTCACCATCGAGGCGCAGACGATGCTGGACATGACGCGCAAGGAGATCCTGCCCGCCGTTGCCGGCTACACGAAGGAGCTCACCGAGACACTGGCTGCCAAGCGCGCGATCTTACCGTCGCTGCCGGCAAAATACGAAACCGGCACGATCACGAAGCTCTCTTCGCTTCTCGACCAGATCGACGCGGCGGCAGACGAGCTTGAAAAAACGACGCTCCAGATCAAAGCCATTGACAGCGTCACCGAGTCCGCGTTCCAGATTCGCGACGCGATGCTCCCGAGAATGGCGGCGCTGCGCGTGGTGTGCGATGAGGCAGAGCCTCTGACCGCTGAACGCTTCTGGCCGTTCCCGACGTACGACAAGCTTCTGTTTGGCGTGAGATAAATTTGTTTGTCCAATTTATTTTGATTTATTTTTTAGAAGGAGGATTCTTATATGAACCGCAATGTGAACCGTTCCTATGAGCTTGAAAGCCCCTACCAGTTCATCAACCCCGCACATTCGTTCCTGATGGAAAGCGTCCACGAGCAGCACGATTTTTTCGATTCCTGCTTCGCCAAAGATGCAGAATTGTATCTTTCCTGTCTGGATACCAGCGCGTGGGATTAAGACACGTCGGGCACAAGACAAGATAAATAGAAGATCCAAAGGCGTTTGAGCTGGGAAAAGTACCGCGGATGGGCCGCTTCCAGAGAGCATGGGCAAGGTGCAAGCCATGCAGTGGGTGCCGCGCGAAGAACACCCGGCGAGCCGCAAGCTGAAAGGAAACATAGTTTCTCAGTAGGTGCGCCGGGCCTGCCGCCCGTTACCCCGGCAGAGCGTTAGAAGACGCGACAGAGACAAAAGATAGGTGGCACAGCGAGACAGCACTTGCCCTATCGAATGCTGATTCAAAATTCTGGAGGATTTTATCATGTGTTCGATTATGGGTTACTGTGACGTTTGTGCCGCCTTTTCTGAGTTTCAGAAGGGTTTTCTGAAGACCACCTCCCGAGGCCCCGACGACAGCCGGATCGTCGATACCGGCAAGGGACTGCTCGGCTTCCACAGGCTTTCCATCATGGGTTTAACGCCCAGCGGCATGCAGCCGTTTGAGCGCGACGGAAGCTATGTGGTCTGCAACGGCGAGATCTACGGGTTCGAGAAGCTCAAAAAGGAGCTCGAGAAGAAATACGAGTTCGTCAGCGGCTCGGACTGCGAGATCCTGCTGCCGCTGTACTTTGAACACGGCGTGGACATGTTCCGGATGCTCGACGCGGAGTTTGCGCTGATTCTTTACGACGGACGCACGAAAGAGTATATCGCCGCGCGCGACCCCATCGGTATCCGGCCGCTCTACTACGGCTACGACAAAAAGGGCGTGATCGTCTTCGCCAGCGAGCCCAAGAACTTAGTCACGCTCTGCGACAAGATCATGCCGTTCCCTCCCGGACATTACTACAAGGACGGAAAATTTGTCTGCTACTGCGACATTGCAAAGCCGGAGACGGTCTGTCACGATGATCTGGACACGGTGTGCGCGAAGATTCACGACAAGCTCGTTCGCGGTGTCGAAAAGCGCCTCGTGGCCGATGCGAAGGTCGGGTTCCTGCTCTCGGGCGGCCTCGATTCGTCGCTCGTCTGCGCGATCGCCGCGCGCAAGTCGGATGCGCCGATCCGCACGTTTGCCATCGGCATGAGCGAGGACGCGATCGACCTCAAATACGCCAAGCAGGTGGCGGACTACATCGGAAGCGAGCACACCGAGGTCTATATGACAAAGCAGCAGGTGCTGGACAGCCTCGAAGAGGTCATCCGGATGCTGGGCACGTATGATATTACGACCATCCGCGCGAGCATGGGCATGTATCTTCTTTGCAAGTGGATCCACGAAAACACCGATCTGCGCGTGATTCTGACGGGCGAAATTTCCGACGAGCTGTTCGGTTATAAATACACCGACTTTGCGCCCTCTGCCGAAGAATTCCAGAAGGAGGCCGAAAAACGCATCCGCGAGCTTCACATGTACGACGTGCTCCGCGCCGACCGCTGCATCAGTGTCAACTCGCTCGAGGCCAGAGTCCCGTTCGGCGACCTCGACTTTGTCAAATACGTCATGTCCGTCGACCCCGAGCGGAAACTCAACAAATACGGCAAGGGCAAGTATCTGCTCCGCCACGCATTCGAGGGCGATTATCTGCCGCACGACATTCTCTACCGCGAAAAGGCGGCGTTCTCCGATGCGGTCGGCCATTCGATGGTGGATGATCTCAAGGAATTTGCGGAAAAGCAGTATACCGACGAGGAATTCGAGGAGAAGCGCAGGAAGTATACCCACGCGCAGCCGTTCACGAAGGAATCGCTTCTGTACCGCGAGATCTTCGAGCGCTATTATCCCGGCCAGTCCGAGATGATCGTCGATTTCTGGATGCCGAATAAGACGTGGCCGGGCTGTGATGTGAACGACCCGTCGGCGCGCGTGCTTTCAAACTATGGCGCGAGCGGTGAATGAGAAATCCTGAAAAAAGAAATTCTTAGGAAAAGTTTACAAATGGCCGAAAAAAGCCGGTTTTCCCATACAAACAGTGCAAAAACCGGGGAATTCACAATTCGTACAAAAATATTTATATATTTTTTACAGCAAAACACTTGAATTGACGCTAGATTTTGTGTAAAATACAAATGCAGTTGTTCCTCTCTGGAGAGCCTCTTACAAGAGCGCCGAAGGTGTAAGGCGGTTCGCCGATCTCTCAGGCAAAAGGACAGAGCAATGACCTTGCTACGTCCTTTCCGCGACTCCCGTCCCGCAAGGCGGAAATAATCAGGAAAGGATGGACGATCGGGGGATCGTCCGAAGGCAAAATCTATGCAGGCAATCATTAGTTTTATCACCGGCACCCTTAACACTGTAGCATGGCTGTACATCTTCCTGCCGTGCACCATCCTCTTTGGTCTTTATCTGACCATCCGCAACCGTGGTCTTCAGTTCACGAAGTTCGGCTACGTGATGAAGAACACACTGGGTAAAATGTTCCAGAAACAGGAGGCAGGCGAAGGCGCAGTCACGCCGATGCAGGCTGTCTCCACGGCGCTGGCGGCTACGGTCGGCACCGGCAACATCGTTGGTACCTCCCAGGCCATCGCCCTCGGCGGCTACGGCGCCATCTTCTGGCTCTGGCTGGCTGCCTTGCTTGGCATGATGGTCAAGTACTCCGAAGTTCTGCTCGCAATCAAGTACCGTGAGCGCGACGCGAAGGGCGACTGGGTCGGCGGCCCAATGTACTACGTCAAGAACGGCCTCGGCAAGGGCTGGCAGTGGGTCGGCATCCTGTTCTGTATCTTTGCAGCCATCGCCGCTTTCGGTATCGGCAACATGTCGCAGGTCAACTCCATCGTCGGCTCCATCAACAACGCTGTCGACGCGTTCATCCCGGCCGCTGCTGCTGAGCGCGGCACGCTGAACCTCATCCTCGGCATCGTTTTGGCTGTCCTCGTCGGCATCATCCTCTTCGGCGGCATCAAGCGCATCGGCGCTGTCGCGGAAAAGCTCGTCCCGGCTATGGCGCTTCTTTACATCGTCTTTGGTCTTACCGTTATCGTTGTCCACGCAAATAATATCATCCCCGCGTTCGGCAAGATCTTCTCTACCGCTTTCAATCCGCAGGCCATCGGCGGCGCGGCTGCCGGTATTGTCCTGAAGGAAACCATCGTCTGGGGTCTTCGCCGCTCTGCGTTCTCCAACGAGGCCGGCCTCGGCTCCGCTGCGATCGCGCACTCGGCTGCTGAAACTCCGGGTCCTGTCCAGCAGGGTATGTACGGCATCTTCGAGTGCTTTGCCGATACCATCGTCATCTGCTCTTTGACTGCTCTTACCATCATCTGCTCCGGTGTGGAGATCCCGTTCGGCGTGAAGCCCGGCTCCGAGCTCATCACCGCCGCGTTCGCAACTGTCTTTGGCAACAGAATCGCATCTCTGTTTGTCGCTGTTGCATTGACGCTCTTCGCATTCACGACGATTCTCGGCTGGTCGCTGTACGGCTCGCGCTGCTTCCAGTACCTGTTCGGTCTGAAGGCCGCTTCCATCTACAAGGCACTGTATGTCGTAATTATCGTCGTCGGCGCTGTTTCCTCCATCGACGTCGTTTGGGATATCTCCGATACCTTCAACGGCCTGATGGCTGTCCCGAACTTCATCGCCTTGATCGCCCTGTCGCCTGTCGTCATCAAGATGACGAAGGAATACTTCTTTGACAAAAAACCGGCATAATAAAAACACTTACCTTAAAATCGCAGCATCTTTTCGATAGGTGGAATAAATTGCAGAAAACGGCTCCGGGATTTCCCGGAGCCGTTTTTCGTGGATTGAAGGGAGAGATTCTGAGCTTTGCAGGAGCCAATGCCCACGACCCAATCGGCAGTACGCTTTCAATTTGCAGGGGTCGATGCCCACATCGACCCGGCAGACAGAACCGTTTTTACGAAAGTCTTTGGCGAATTCGTTCGTGCCAATGGGGCGATGTGGGCTGTCCGCCCCATGGGAAGTTACGAATTTGCCGAAGATTATCGATCGGAAATTATGCGGCGGTTTCCTTGGACGGAAGCTGGGCGATGACGATGGCGATGAAGATAACGAGGCAGCCGAGAAGCTCTCTTGCGCTCAGCGCCTGATGGAGGATAAGCCAGCCGAAGAGGACAGCGAAGACCGATTCCAAGCTCAGGATCATGCTGGCAAGCGTGGGGGGGACAAGCTGCTGGCCGAGGATTTGCAGTGTGTAGCCTACGCCGCCTGAGAACACGCCCGCGTAAACGATCGGAAGCCATGCGCTCTGAACGGCTGCCCAGCTCGGGTGCTCCAGAAGGAGCATGGGAAGAATGGAAACGGCGGAGGCCGTAAAGAACTGGACGCACGACAGGCGCACGCCGTCTAAGTCATGGCACGCGCGGTCGATAAAGAGAATATGGCACGCGAAAAAGACTGCGCACAGAAGCGTCAGCCAGTCGCCGTAGTTGACCCCGGAGAGGCCCTCGCCGCCGGCACACAGAAGATAAAGTCCCATGAGCGCGAGGATCGCGCAGACCCAGTTCATAAGCTTCACGCGGAGCTTCACGAACAGACCGAGGAAGGGGACGAGGATGATATACATGGTGGTGATGAAGCCGGATTTTCCGACCGTCGTGTGGATGATGCCGTATTGCTGGATGATGCTGGCCGCGCAGAGAATCACGCCGCAGATTACGCCGCAAACGAATTGGTGCCGCGCCTGCTTCCCAGCCGGGCGGACGGAGATTCCCTTTTTGTCGCGCAGGAAGATGACCGGTACAAGCACAAGGCCGGCGAGAAAGTATCTTGCCGCCTGCATGGTAAAGGGCCCTACATAGTTCATGCCCTCGCTCTGGGCGACGAACGCCGCGCCCCAGACCATGGCGCAGAGCAGAAGCATCAGGCTGCCGCGGGTTTGCTGTTTCATGGGTCAAGTCTCCTTTGTGAAAAATCTGCATGAAAACAGCATAATTATACGGCATTTGCCGATAAAAGCAAGCGTGCGTGCAAAAAACCGGCAGGTAGTTGTGAAGCGGCCCGAAATGTGGTAAACTATTTGTACAAAATGTGTGACAGGAGGCTATCGGATGGCAGAGAAAATCCGTTCGCGCGAGGAAATTGCACGCGAAGATACATGGGCAATGGAGGACTTATATGCGTCGGACGCGGCGTGGATGCAGGATTTGGAAAAACTGAAGGGGCTTGGTGCAAAGCTCCCGGAATACGCCGGGAAATTATCTGCGAGCGCACAGACGCTGCTGGAATATCAAAAGCTGGGAGAGGAAATTTCGGTGCTGCTGGACAGCCTCGCGAACTACGCCCAGCGCAAAAGCGACGAGGACACAAGAAACGCCGTCTATCAGGACCTGACCGGCAAGCTCACAAAGGTCTGGGTGCAGCTGGGCGCGGACACGGCCTTTGAGGTGCCGGAGCTGCTGTCGATTTCGGACGAGCAGATGGAAGCTTACTACGAGGCGGAGCCTGCTTTGAACCTCTACCGGCGGCATTTTGACTCCATCCGCCGCAAGCGGGCGCATATTTTATCGGAAAGAGAGGAAAAGCTGCTGGCCATGGCGGGCGAGATGGCGGGAACGCCGGAGGAGGTCTACTCTTTGTTTGCGGACGCGGACCTCACGTTCCGCCCGGCGCTGGATGCAAACGGCGAGGAGCACCAGATCACGCAGGGAAGCTATATCGCGGCGATGGAGTCGCCCGACCGGACGCTCCGCAAGAATGCGTTTGAGAGCTTATATGCCGGCTTCGGCGCGTATAAAAACACGGTGGCCGCCATGCTCGCCGGGCAGGTCAAGCAGCTCGAGTTCTTCTCAAAGGCGCGGCACTACACTTCGCCTCTGGAAGCGTCTTTGGACGCGACCGAGGTGCCTGTCAGCGTATACCATGAGCTTATTGAGGCCGTGCACCAGAACATGGACAAGATGCACCGGTACATGCGGCTGCGCAAGAAGCTGCTCGGCGTCGACGAGCTTCACATGTACGATCTCTATACGCCGCTGGTTGCCGCGTCGGAGGAGCGGATTCCCTTTGCGGAGGCAAAGAAGACCGTCGCGCAGGCGCTTGGCGTCATGGGTGAGCGGTACGGGAAGATCTTGCAGGAGGGCTTTAACAATCGCTGGATCGACGTGTATGAAAATACCGGCAAGCGCTCGGGCGCGTACTCGGCGGGCGCGCGTGTGCATCCGTATGTGCTTCTCAACTATACGGGAACGCTTGACAGCGAGTTCACGCTGGCGCACGAGATGGGGCACGCGATTCATTCGTACCTGTCCAACAAGACGCAGCCGATCGTCTACTCTGACTATGTGATTTTTGTGGCCGAGGTCGCGTCGACCTGCAACGAGGCGCTTCTCATGCAGCATCTTCTCAAGACAACGACGGACAAAAAGCAGCGCGCCTATCTTATTAACCACTTCTTAGAGCAGTTCCGCACGACGCTTTACCGGCAGACGATGTTCGCCGAGTTTGAGCTCAAAATGGCGGAACTAAGCGCGCAGGGCGTGACGCTGACGGCGGATGTTCTGTGCGAGGAATACCGCAAGCTCAACGCGCTCTATTACGGGGAAGACGTAGTACTGGACGAGCAAATTGCGCTCGAATGGGCGCGGATTCCGCATTTTTACTACAACTACTACGTCTTCCAGTACGCAACGGGCTATGCGGCGGCGATTGCGCTCAGCGAGGGCATTTTGCGCGAGGGCGAGCCCGCGGTCGAGCGATACCTCGGCTTCCTCTCCGGCGGATGCAGCAAGAGCCCGATTGAGCTTCTCAAGGGTGCGGGCGTCGACATGACGACAGCGGAGCCTGTCAACCAGGCGCTCGAGCTGTTCTCGAAGCTGCTCGATGAAATGGAGGCGCTGACGGCGTAAATGGAAGAGCTATTTCTGCCGGTGCTGCACAGCTTTGAAAATAACAACGTCTTTACCGGAAGCTACGGCGCGCTGCGCTTCAAGGTCACGCCGGCCATCACGATGAAAAACCCGAAGGAGGTCGACATGGAGGCGAGCTCCATGCTCTGCGAGCTCTGGCACGGGCCGTTTTGCTATGAGAAAAGCGAGATGGAGGCGCAGGAGACATTCCCTCTGAGCGAGGAAGGGAAGGAAAACATGCGGCAGTTCCTGCTTTCGCACATCTGAGGTTCATCGCCCGGGGAGAACCCGGACGATTTTCGCGCTGCCTCTTGTCCTTCCGGGGCGAACATGGTAGAATAAGAAAAAATGCCGGAAACGGCGAGGGAAAGGGAGAATGCGGCATGGAACGAACGGGCGTGGTCTACAAAACCTACGTGGAGATTTTAAAACGCGAGCTTGTGTGCGCGATGGGCTGCACGGAGCCGATCGCGATTGCCTACTGCGCGGCAGTGGCAAGAAAAGCTTTGGGGACGCTGCCATCCGAGATCGACGTTGCTGCAAGCGGCAATATCATCAAGAATGTCAAGAGTGTCATTGTGCCGAACACGGGCGGGCTTCGCGGCATCGAGGCGGCGGCGGCCATCGGCGCGCTGGCGGGCGATGCGGAGGCAGGCTTGCAGGTCGTGTCGCACGTGACGCCCGACGAGATTGCGGCTCTGCCCGGGTACATGGAACAAACGGCGTTTTCTGTCTCGGCGGCGGAATCGGAGTTCCTTCTGGATATTGAGGTGACCGTCCGGGCAAACGGCCATTTTGCGACCGTGCGCGCCGTGCAGGAGCATACAAATATCGTTCTGGTGGAGACGGACGCGGGCGTTCTGTTCTCCAAGGACCCGGACGAGGACATGGGCAAGGACGAAACCGCGCCGGATTATACGCTTCTGAACGTCGCGGATATCTGCGAGTTCGCGGACACGTGCGATTTAGATGACGTGAAGCCGGTTTTGGAGCGGCAGCTTGCGTGCAACTGCGCGATCGCAGAGGAGGGACTGCGCGGAAATTACGGAGCAGGTATCGGAAAGGTGTTGCTCACGGCTTATGGCGACGATGTGCGCACAAGAGCGCGGGCCTATGCGGCGGCGGCCTCGGACGCGCGGATGAACGGCTGCGACCTTCCCGTCGTCATCAACTCCGGCTCCGGCAATCAGGGTATTACAGCCTCGCTTCCGGTCTATGTCTACGCGAAGGAGCTCGGCGCGAGCGAAGAAAAGCTGTATCGGGCGCTTCTCGTCTCGAATCTTGTGACGCTCCACGAAAAGACCGGCATCGGCAGGCTCTCGGCCTACTGCGGCGCAGTCAGTGCGGGCGCTGGTGCGGGAGCCGGAATCGCGTATCTGCATGGCGGCGGCTGCCGGGAAATTTCCCACACGATCGTAAACGCGCTGGCGGTCACGTCCGGCATTGTCTGCGACGGAGCCAAGTCCTCCTGCGCAGCCAAAATCGCGATGGCGGTCGAGGCGGGCATTCTGGGCTTTGAGATGTATAGCTGCGGCAAGCAGTTTTACGGCGGCGACGGACTGGTCGCCAAGGGCGTGGAAAACTCGATCGCAAATTTCAGCCGCCTCGGCCGCGTCGGCATGCGCGAGACCGACAAGGAAATCATCCGCATGATGACAGAATAAGCTTTGAATACGGCGAAGCGCTGGGACACTTGTCCCGGCGCTTTTGTGCGTCCGTTTTCCAAAAGCTGCGAAAAATGTAACCTTTGTATCTGAAATGTATCTGAATATTCACAAAAGCTTCAGGAAATGAGGCTTCTTTGGGGGTATGCTGATAAGCGGTATTTTGGGGATTGTTCGCCTTTCGGGCAGTCCTGCGCACAAAGGAGCAGAAACAGTCAATGGAAGAAATAAAAGAAGCCTCCGCCAAGCCCCGGCGGAAGAAAAAGAAGCTCAAAAAGGGCTGGATCGTACTGACGGTTGTGGTCCTCGTTGCGGCGGGATTCTTTCTGCTGCGGAAAAAGGGCGGCAATACGCAAGCGGTTCTGGCCTCAGATACGCAGGTGCTGGAATATGCCGATCTGGAGTCGAGCATCAGCGCGACCGGAACCGTGGAAAGCAGCGACACAACGAAGGTCTATTCGACGCTTGCCTACCAGATCAAGAGCGTGCTGGTCGAGGTTGGTGACGTTGTAAAGGAAGGCGACTTGCTGGCGGAGCTCGATGGCGAGCAGATCGAAAACCAGATCGCCACGCAGAAAACCTCCATGGAGGTCGCCTCCGGCAGCGCGGGCGCGCAGGTGCAGAGCGCGTATGACGCATACGATAATTTTAAGCAAGGTTTGGACGCGGGGCTCAACGCGAGCCTGATTGGCGCGCAGTCGCAAGTAGATAACGCCTACGACGCGTATGTGAAGGCCTCGAACGCATATGAGCGGTACAAGGAAAACGTGAACCTCGGCGAAAATACGCAGGTTCTTTCCGCCGAGGCTTCGCGGGACAACGCCGCAACGGCGCTCAATAATGCGGAGTCGGCGCTCGATTCGGCAAACAGCGCATACAAGTCGGCCGCAGAGGCAAAAGACACGCTTCCGGAGCTGAACAGTCAGATCGAACAGGACAAGCAGCGCAAGCAGGAACTCGAGGACGCAGGCGAGCAGCTGTCGGTCGAGTATATCACACTTGTTGTGGAACTGGAAACGCTTCAAAAGCAGGCGCAGACGATTGAAGCAAGCTTCGAATCGGCCAAACAGGGGCGCGAGAGTGCAAAGCAGGCGGTCGAGTCAGCGCAGTCGGCTTACGATATCGCTCAGGCGACGTATAACGCAGCGCTTCGCGGGGAAGATCAGGCGCTCAGCGACTATGCCGACGCGGTCGACAGCGCGTGGCGCGCGTATCAGACGGCGCTGACGAGTCTGGATTCCACGAAAAAGGGCACGGAGGACCAGCTGGAGGCGTATTCCGATACGCTGGCCTCGGCCAACGCGGGCGCGAACACGGCGGTCACGGAGGAATCGCTCCGGCAGCTCGGAAAAACGCTGGACGACACGAAAATCACCGCGCCCGTCTCCGGTACGGTTACGGCGGTCTATGCAACCGTCGGCTCGAGCGGCTCGGGGCTTCTGTTCGTGATCGAGGACACCGACCACCTCGTCGTGTCCACGAGCGTCAAGGGCTACGATCTTGGCGACGTGAAGACGGGTATGATGGTTGAAATTAAGTCCGACGCGACGGGCGACACGGTCATTCCCGGCACGCTCACGACGATTGCGCCCACGGCGAAGAAAAACCAGCTGGGCGATACGGAGAGCGCTTCCGATCCTGCCTTTGAGGCGGAGGTCTCCGTGGACGAGACGGATTCCGGGCTTCGCATCGGCATGGAGGCGCGCCTGAGCTACATCATCGCACGGGAGCAGCACGTGCTGGCCGTTCCCTATGAGGCGGTCTACACCGATGAAAATGGGAGAACCTGCATTCTCGTTTTGCGCGCGCAGGAAAAGGACACGTACCTCGTTGAGAGCCTGCCCGTCACGACGGGGCTGGACGATGATCTTGATATCGCGGTCTCCGGTTCCGGCGTGGAGGCGGGACTGCGCGTCATTACCGAGGCGAAGACGTATCTTTCGTATGTCGGAAAGACGGTGACCCTTGCGCAGGCCACGGGCTTTGAGGCGATGGCCGAGATGGGGGCGTACCAATGAGCGGCCGGCAGCTGATCCGTATGCGCGGTATTGTCAAGCGCTTTTATGTCGGGCAGCCGAACGAGCTTGAAATTCTGCACGGGATTGATCTGGACGTGAACGAAGGGGAGTTCGTCTCCATCGTCGGCGCGTCCGGCTCCGGCAAATCGACGCTTATGAACATGATCGGTGTCCTCGACCGGCCAACCGAGGGAACGTACTGGCTCGACGGGACCGATGTGGAGGACGCGCTGGATGACGAGCTTTCGCAGATCCGCAACCGGAAGATCGGCTTTGTGTTCCAGAACTTCAATCTCATTTCGCGCACAAACGCGCTGCGAAATGTTGAGCTTCCGATGATGTACGCGGGACTCCCGCAGAAAAAGCGGACGCAGCGGGCGGAAGAGCTCTTGGATCTGGTCGGTATGGGCGATCGCATGCTGCACCAGCCGAACGAGCTCTCCGGCGGTCAGAAGCAGCGCGTGGCCATTGCGCGGGCGATGGCAAACGACCCGGCGATCATCCTAGCCGACGAGCCGACGGGCGCGCTCGACAGCAAAACCGGCCGCATGGTCATGGATTTATTTCACCAGCTCAACCGCGAGCAGGGAAAGACGATCGTTCTGATCACGCACAATCAGGAGCTGGCGGCGGAGACAGGCCGGATCCTTACGATGCGCGACGGCATTTTATACACAAACGGCGAAAGGGGCGCGAGAGAAGATGGGACTCGGTGAATCGATCCGCCTCGCGCTCGAGGGGCTGAAGGCAAACAAGATGCGCGCGGTTCTGACGATGCTCGGCATCATCATCGGCATTGCCGCCGTCATTGGCATTCTGACCGTGGGCGACGGTTTGTCGGGCTACATCAACGGCACGATGAGCGACCTTGGCGCGTCGACAATTATCGTCTCTTTGCAGGAAAAGTCCCGCGAGGTATCCAGCGACGACATGATGAGCATGATGGCCATGAAGCAGCCGGAATCGTCCGATCTCATAACCCCCGAGATGGTTTCGGCCATGGAGGAGAATTTCGGCGCGCGCCTCGCGGCGACCGGGCTTTCCCAGTCCGCCGGAAGCGGCAAGGCCAAGGACGGACGGCTGTATGCCAACGTTTCGGCCTCGGGTGTCAACGAGGGATATTTTACGGTCAACGACGTGAAGCTCTCGGCAGGGCGGCTCTTGCAGCAGAAGGACGACGACGGGCGGCGCATGGTCTGCGTCGTGAGCGATAAGCTTGTGAACAATCTCTTTGACGGAAAGCAGGACGCGGCGCTCGGGCAGGAGCTTCTGGTGCAGCTGACGGGCGGAAGCTACACGTTCCGCATTGTGGGCGTTTACAAATACGAGCAGTCGGCGTTCTCCTTTTCGACGGCTTCGGATAAGGACATCTCGACCTCGCTCTACATTCCGCTCTCGACGGCCAAGCAGCTGGTCGGCGCGGACCGCGGCTTTTCGAACATTACCGTGCAGGCCGCGCTCGGCGAGAGCAGCACGGAGGTTGCGGCAGAGGTCAAAAATTATCTGAGCCGCTATTACCGCACGAATGAAAACTACACCGTCACGGCCATCAGCATGGACACGATGATCTCGTCTGTCGACTCGATGATGAGCACCCTCTCGGTCGCCATCTCGGTCATTGCGGGTATCTCGCTTCTCGTCGGCGGGATCGGCGTGATGAACATCATGCTCGTCTCCGTTACCGAGCGTACGCGGGAGATCGGCACACGAAAAGCCCTCGGCGCGACGAACAACAATATCCGCCTGCAATTTGTCGTCGAGAGCGTGATCATCTGCCTCATCGGCGGCGCAATCGGGATCGTGCTGGGTGCGATCATGGGCTATGTCGGAAGCGGACTTCTCAAAAACGCGGTGCTTCCGAGCATTGGCGCGATTGTGCTGGCGTTTACCTTCTCTCTGGCTGTTGGCGTGTTTTTCGGATATTACCCTGCAAACAAGGCGGCGAAGATGGACCCGATCGAAGCACTGCGGTATGAGTGAGGGGCGTTAAGAGCCTGTAAAAAAGACAGATTTCGCTTGCAAAAAGTAAGCCGGTTTCGTATACTGATAGCAATTAGTGCATAAGAGGAAGTAGCCGGCGAGAAATCGCGACAGATGGCGTCAAAACGGTCGTAGGACCCGCCGCTGGATGAAATGGCAAAACTCTGATTGCCGCGCTTTGGCGCGGCGATCAGAGTTTTTTTGTTTCCGAGGGAAAACAAAATCCTTTCACGGAACCTGCTCCTATGCATCCAGCTTTCAAAAAAGGGGAGACGTGTATGGAAATCCTGTACAGCAATTTGGGAAACCTCACCTGGCAGCAGGTGGTGATGTGGGCGATCGGCGGACTGCTTGTCTACCTTGCCATCGCGAAGGATATGGAGCCGAGCCTGCTTCTGCCGATGGGATTCGGCGCAATCTTGGTGAACCTTCCGATGTCCGGTGCGGTCGACCAGTGGGTGAGTGGGCAGGTAGAGCGCGGGGCGCTGAGCGTTTTGTATGACGCGGGCATCGCAAACGAGCTGTTTCCGCTGATTTTATTCATCGGCATTGGCGCAATGATCGACTTTGGGCCGCTGCTCACGAACCCGAAGCTTATGATCTTCGGCGCGGCGGCGCAGTTCGGCATTTTCTTTACGCTGTGTCTGGCAGGAATGTTCTTTGATCTTCCGGACGCGGCGTCCATCGCCATCATCGGCGCGGCTGACGGCCCGACGGCAATCGTTGTGGCGCAAAAGCTGAAATCCCAGTACCTCGGCGCCATTATGGTTGCGGCGTATTCCTACATGGCGCTCGTGCCCATCATCCAGCCGCCGGTCATCCGGCTTCTGACGACGAAGAAAGAGCGCCTGATCCGCATGCCCTATGAGCAGAAATCCGTCAGCAAGACGACGAAGATTCTTTTTCCAATTCTCACGACGATCGTTGCGGGGGTGGTCGCGCCTGCATCTGTGAGCCTTGTTGGATTTCTGATGTTCGGCAATCTGATCCGCGAGTGCGGCGTTCTGAACTCTCTTTCCGAGACGGCGCAAAAGGTGCTGGCAAATCTCATTACGATTTTCCTCGGGCTGACCATCGCCTCTCAGATGCGATCCGAGCAGTTTTTGCAGCCGCAGACGCTGCTTATTTTGGGGCTTGGTCTGTTTGCC
>ERZ1106963.2027-NODE-2027-length-21580-cov-3.473217_pt1 | contig 21580 bp, 19 predicted proteins | sample MGYA00403681_ERZ1106963 | MGnify/ENA primary metagenome ERZ1106963 (study PRJEB35170, sample SAMEA104062407) | human gut metagenome | biome: human gut; feature: human-associated habitat; material: faeces | place: Denmark | collected 2012-05-03 ...
ACCGACAGAAGGAAGTGAGCCAAATGAAAATGTCCGATGTGATAGCAGATTTCATCGGTGAGATGCTGTCGAACGGCGGCGGCGTCGCAGAGTTACAGCGCAAAAGCCTCGCAGACCGATTTTCCTGCGTTCCGAGTCAGATCAATTATGTGATCGAAACGCGGTTCACACCGGAAAACGGCTATCTGGTGGAAAGTCAGCGAGGCGGCGGCGGCTTCATCCGCATCATCCGCCTACTCGACGACAGACAGCGCACGCTGCTCGAGGCGGCGCGCGGCATCGGCGGCCGGCTGAGCCAGAATGATGCGGCGCGGCTGACACGCGCACTGGTTTCCGCCGATCTGCTCACCCAGCGCGAGGGACAGCTTCTCCTGTCCGCTTGCTCGGACGGCGCACTGGCGGAGGTCGAAAAGACCGACCGCGACCGCCTGCGAGCCGCGATCTATCGCTGCTCGATCATGGGTATCGCAACGATCTGAGAGGGACGCAGTCCCCCTTAGATCCCCCTCTCGTTCGCACAGCGAACGAGGACACACCGCCACGGCGTGAGCAGTGATATTCAAATCCGGCAGAGCCGGACTTGAATGAAACTTTATTATATAGTATACAATCTCTCAGAGAGGAGTTTTGACTTATGAAATGCGAAAAATGCGGCAAGAATGAAGCAACCATGTATTATAAGGAAACCGTAAACGGCGTAACCCGTGAAATGCACCTGTGCCCGGAGTGTGCACAGAAAGAGAACCTCGGCGGCGCGTTCGAAAGCGCGTTTCAGTCGATGAACCACTTCTGGAGCGACCCGTTCCATTCGTTCCTCGGCGGCGGCTTTGGCAGCCTGTGGAATGACATGCTGGGCGAAGCGGCTCCGACCGCTACCATGCTCGGCACCGAGCGCAAGTGCCCGACCTGCGGCATGACCGAGAGCGAGCTGCGGCGCACCGGCCGCGTCGGCTGCCCGGACTGCTACTCCACGTTCGCAGATATCCTCAATCCGTATGTGCAGAAGGTCCACGGCGCGACGCGCCATGTCGGCACCGCTCCGGCAGCTCCCGAACAGCCGAAGACCGATCCGGTCGCTGACCTCAAGGCTCAGCTGAAGGCGGCTGTCGAAAGCGAAGATTACGAGCGCGCGGCAAGCCTGCGCGATGAGATCCGCAGAATGGAGGGCGAACAGAAATGAGCATGTTTACGATAAACGGCGGCTTCACCGGTCTGGCAGCATCCAGCCGTGTACGCCTTGCACGAAATATAAAAGGTTATCCGTTCCGTCTGACCGAACAGCAGCACAGCGAGATCGCTGATAAGGTTTTCGCCGCGCTGAAGGAAAATCCGACCATCGGTCCGGAATTCGAAAAGAAGCAGATCATCCCCCGCTCGACCGAAGCGTCCCGTCTGGTCGAGGAACACCTCATCTCCCCCGAGCTGGCGCAGAACGGCGGCTGGCTGATCGTTTCCAGAGACAGCGGCGTGTCCATCATGATCGGCGAGGAGGATCACCTCCGCCTGCAGGTCATCGGCACCGGTCTGTGCCCGAAGGAATGCCTCGGCACGGCAAACCGCATCGCGTCCCTTATCGAAGCGGCGCTGCCGTTCGCCTATGACGAGCGCCTCGGCTATCTGACCGCCTGCCCGACCAACATCGGCACCGGCCTGCGCGCATCCATCATGCTGCACCTGCCCATGCTGACCGCGACCGGCCAGATGGACCGCATCATCGGCTATGCGGGCAGCCGCGGCTGCGCGGTGCGCGGCACCTACGGCGAAGGCTCGCAGGCGGTCGGCGGCTTCTATCAGGTCTCCAATCAGGTCACTCTCGGTGCGTCTGCCGCAGAGCTGACTGACAAACTGGTCGAGACCGCAACGACCATCATCGACGCCGAAAAGAAGGCGCGCGAACAGGTGCGCAGCCAGAATGAACCGGCGCTGCGCGACCGCATCTACCGCGCAGCCGGCACGATGAAGAGTGCTTACCTCATCGACACGAGCGAAGCCGTACAGTGCATTTCCGATGTGCTGATCGGCCTGCAAATGGGCTTCCTGTCCGGCATGGACGCGCAGAAGCTGTACACGCTCGAGGAGCATATCCGTCCGGCCATGCTGACCGGCGCGCCGCAGGACCGCGACAGGAAGCGCGCGGAAATGCTGCGCGAGGCCACAGCAGGCATCCGCTTCGCCTGATCTTTGCCGCCCGTAAGGGCGGACGGACGCACCTGCATCCCGTTTGCAGGCTCGTCGGTCCGCCCTCACGAGAGGGCTGGTTAATCAGTAATCCTATCTGCTCTGAAAGGAGTGTTAATTTATGTTCTATCAGAATCGTTTTACCGAGCGTGCCCGTCAGGCACTGACTCTTGCACAGGAAGCGGCCGCATCGTTCGGCCACAGCTACATCGGCTCGGAGCATCTGCTGCTCGGCCTGCTGCGTGAAGGCGGCGGCCCGGCGGCCAAGGCGCTCGCTGCCGCAGGCGTGACCGACGAGGCACTTGTTAAGCAGATCGAAGAGCTGTCCGGCCGCGGCACGCCCGACGCTGCCGCCCCGCAGGGCATGACGCCGCGCACCAAGCGCATCGTCGAGCTGTCTGTACAGTCCGCGAACGAAATGGGCACCGGCTATGTCGGCACCGAACACCTGCTGCTCGGCATCCTGCGCGAAGGCCAGAACGTCGCGCTGACCGCACTGGCAAATCTGAAAATCACCCCGGAGATCCTTGTTCGCAAGCTGAACGAGGCGCTCGGCGGCGCACAGGACGGCGTTTCCGCCGAGACCGGCGCCTCCGCAGGCGGCGCTGACAGCAAGGATGCGCTCGCCCAGTTCGGCCGCGACCTGACCGCCGCAGCCAAGGAAGGCAAGCTCGATCCGGTCATCGGCCGCACGAAAGAAATCCAGCGCGTCATCCAGATCCTGTCCCGCCGCACCAAGAACAACCCGGCACTGATCGGTGATCCGGGCGTCGGCAAGACCGCCGTTGTCGAAGGTCTTGCTCAGAAGATCGTTTCCGGCGATGTCCCGGAGACGCTGAAGGGCAAGCGCATCATCTCGCTCGATCTGACCGGCATGATCGCAGGCACCAAGTACCGCGGCGAGTTCGAGGAGCGCATCAAGAAGGTCATCGAAGAGCTGACCGCCAAGAAGGACACCATCCTGTTCATCGATGAGATGCACATGCTGATGGGCGCAGGCGCGGCAGAGGGCGCGGCAGACGCTGCCAACATCCTCAAGCCGGCTCTGAGCCGCGGCGAGGTGCAGGTCATCGGCGCGACCACGCTCGATGAGTACCGCAAGAACATCGAGAAGGACGCTGCACTCGAGCGTCGTTTCCAGCCGGTACAGGTCGGCGAGCCGTCCGCTGAGGACGCCGTCGAGATCCTGAAGGGTCTGCGCGACAAGTATGAAGCGCATCACCGCATCAAGATTCCGGACGAAGCCATCGAAGCCGCTGTCAAGCTGTCCGTTCGCTACGTCACCGGCCGTTATCTGCCGGATAAGGCGATCGATGTTATTGATGAAGCCTGCTCGCGCGTCCGCCTGTCCACGCTGACCGCGCCCCCGGACCTCAAGCAGCTTGAGGACGAGATCGCAGCCGTTGCTGCGAAGAAGGAGGAGGCTGTCAAGGGTCAGGACTACGAGAACGCTGCCAAGCTGCGCGACGAGGAGAAATCCAAGCGCGAGGCTCTGGAGGCTCGCAAGAAGGAGTGGGCTGACCAGCAGACCAAGTCCCACGGTGCTGTCACCGAGGACGACATTGCAGCCGTTATCTCCGGCTGGACCGGCGTTCCGGTCGCTCAGCTGACCGAGGACGAGGGTCAGCGCCTGCTGCACCTCGAGGATACGCTGCACAAGCGCGTCATCGGCCAGAGCGAAGCCGTCACCGCGGTTTCCAAGGCCATCCGCCGCAGCCGTGTCGGCCTGCGTGACCCGAAGCGCCCGATCGGTTCGTTCCTGTTCCTCGGTCCTACCGGCGTCGGCAAGACCGAGCTGAGCAAGGCGCTGGCAGAAGCGATGTTCGGCGACGAGAACGCGCTGATCCGTATCGATATGTCCGAATACATGGAGAAGCACGCCGTTTCCCGTATGATCGGTTCGCCTCCGGGATATGTCGGCTACGATGAGGGCGGCCAGCTTTCCGAAAAGGTCCGCCGTCATCCGTACTCGGTCGTCCTGTTCGATGAGATCGAGAAGGCGCACCCGGATGTGTTCAACATCCTGCTGCAAATCCTTGAGGACGGCATCCTGACCGACGGTCAGGGCCGCCATGTGGATTTCAAGAACACCATCATCATCATGACCTCCAACATCGGCGCACAGAAGATCACCGGTTCCGGCCGCAAGTCGCTCGGCTTCGCAGACGGCAAGCCGGAGGACGCTGCTGAGCGCACCTTTGAGCAGATCAAGGAGGATGTCATGGGCGAGCTGAAGAACGCGGTTCGTCCGGAGTTCCTCAACCGTATCGACGACATCATCGTATTCAACCGTCTGAACGAGGACGAGATCGCCCAGATCGCGGACGGCATGCTGCGCAAGGTCGCTGAACGCATGAAGGACATGGAGATCAGCATGACCTGGACCGAGGCAGCAAAGAAGCACCTCGCAAAGGCCGGCTTCGATCCGCTTTACGGTGCGCGTCCGCTGCGCCGCGCCGTCACCAGCGAGGTCGAGGACCTCGTCGCTGAGGAGTCCCTCGAGGGCAGGATCAGCAAGGGCAGCGAGGTCGTACTCGATGTCGAGAACGACAAGCTCGTGCTCAAGACCAAGGACGCTGAGACCAAGGCTGAATAAGCCTTGAGACAGCAGTTCTCCATCTTAACGAAAAAACCAGGGCGTATGTCCCTGGTTTTTTCATTTGCACAGCAAACGCTGTTCATGCGCTAGCAAAAAAAAGACCTCCCATATCGGGAGGTCTTTTCAGCTTTCAGTTCAGCAGATTAAGCCTTGCCGTTGCAGCCCAGAACGTTGATCAGCTTGTGGGTGACCATGTCCTTGACAGCCTGACGAGCCGGCTTCAGGTACTGACGCGGATCGAAGTGATCCGGATGCTCGTCGAAGTGCTCGCGGATAGAAGCGGTGATAGCCAGACGAATATCGGAGTCGATATTGATCTTGCAGACGGACAGCTGTGCAGCATGACGGAGCTCTTCCTCCGGAATGCCGATTGCATCCGGCATCTTGCCGCCGTGAGCGTTGATCTTGTCAACGAACTCGCGCGGTACGGAAGAGGAACCGTGCAGAACGATCGGGAAGCCCGGCAGACGCTTGGAAACTTCCTCGAGTACGTCGAAACGCAGCGGAGGCGGAACGAGGATGCCCTGCTCGTTGCGGGTGCACTGCTCCGGGGTGAACTTGTAAGCGCCGTGGGAGGTGCCGATTGCGATAGCCAGGGAGTCACAGCCGGTGCGGGTTACGAACTCCTCAACCTCTTCCGGATGGGTGTAGGAGGAATCCTCAGCGGAAACCTTTACGTCATCCTCTACGCCAGCGAGGGTGCCGAGCTCAGCCTCAACAACAACGCCGTGTGCGTGAGCGTACTCTACGACCTTCTTGGTCTCCTCAACGTTCTCGTCGAACGGACGGGAAGAGCAGTCGATCATAACGGAGGTGAAGCCGCCGTCGATGCAGGACTTGCAGGTCTCGAAGTCCGGGCCGTGGTCCAGATGCAGAGCGATCGGGATGTCCGGGCACTCGATAACAGCTGCCTCTACCATCTTTACGAGGTAGGTGTGGTTAGCGTAAGCGCGTGCGCCCTTGGATACCTGAAGAACGACAGGAGCGTGCTGCTCCTGGCAAGCCTCGGTGATACCCTGAACGATCTCCATGTTGTTCACGTTGAAAGCGCCGACAGCGTAGCCGCCGTCATAAGCCTTCTTGAACATCTCAGTAGTAGTAACTAAAGGCATGGGAAAACTTCCTTTCTGATAAAAGCTGAATCTTAAAAATTCTGCTTTTATTTTATCAGTTACCCCCGGTAAAATCAAGTGTATATCAAAAAAATCCTGTCTTTTTTTCCGCAGCTCTACATAAAATCGTGAAAACTGCCGAAAACTTCGGATAACGATTGATTTTTTTCACGTTATATGGTACTCTTTATACGTAAGAAAATGCAGCGAGATATCTCTGTGTTTTAATTTGTTAGGAGGTTTATCATTATGAGCGAACTGAAAGGCGCTTGCGTCATCGGTCAGTCGGGCGGCCCGACTTCCGTAATCAACTCTTCTGTTCTGGGTGCGCTGGAGGCGGCGCTGGACAACCCGTCCATCACCCGCGTATTCGGCATGGCACACGGCATCAAGGGTCTGCTGAACGACGATCTGTATGATATCGACAAGGAAGACCGCGATGAGCTGGCTCTTCTGCGCTACACCCCGTCCTCTGCTCTGGGCTCCTGCCGCTACAAGCTGGCTGATCCGGACGTAGACGATACCGATTACAAGCGTATTCTTGAGATCTTCAAGAAGTACGACATCCGCTACTTCTTCTACAACGGCGGCAACGACTCCATGGATACCTGCAACAAGGTCTCCAAGTATATGATGAAGTCCGGCTACGAGTGCCGCGTCATGGGCATTCCGAAGACCATCGACAACGACCTGTTCGGCACCGACCACTGCCCGGGCTTCGCTTCCGCAGCCAAGTACATCGCTACTTCCTGCATGGAGATCTATCAGGACGCTCGCGTATACGACACCGGCATGGTCTGCGTCGTAGAGATCATGGGCCGTCACGCTGGCTGGCTGGCTGGCGCTGCCGGTCTGGCTACCGCTATGGGCGCAGGTCCGGATCTGGTTTACCTGCCGGAGACCGACTTCGACATGAAGAAGTTCCTGGCTGACGTCAAGAAGATCTACGACGAGAAGGGCAACTGCCTCGTTGCTGTATCCGAGGGCATCCACTACGCTGACGGCTCCTTCGTATCCGAGGCTAAGACCTCTGCTACCGACGGCTTCGGCCATGCACAGCTCGGCGGTCTGGCTTCCATGCTGGCAGACACCGTAAAGAACGAGCTGGGCTGCAAGGTCCGCGGCATCGAGCTCAGCCTGCTCCAGCGCTGCGCTGCACACTGCGCTTCCAAGACCGACGTAGACGAGTCCTACATGTCCGGCAAGGCTGCTGTTGAGAACGCAGTTGCAGGCAAGACCGACTACATGCCGGGCTTCAAGTGCACCCGCGACGAGAACGGCTACAAGTGCGAGATCGAGCTGCTCCCGCTTTCTGAAGTTGCGAACACCGAGAAGAAGGTTCCGCGCGACTGGATCAACGAGGAAGGCAACGGCGTTACTCAGGCATTTATTGACTACGCTCTGCCGCTCATCGAGGGCGAGAACGTTGGCCCGAAGCAGTCCGGCCTGCCGCGCTTTGCCAAGCTGAAGAAGATCAAGGCTGAGGCTTAATCTTACAATCGCATAGCTCACACCATGCGGTGTGTGGTGGAACGGGTAGAGCCGCATGGCTCTGCCCGTTTGCCTTTTTTCAGGGGAGAATGTAGAAATGGAAAAGAAAAAAGATGTAAAACGTGCTTTCACGATCGCAGCGCTCGCGGCATGGCTCATTGTGAGCCTGATCGGTACTTATTTTTATATAGACTTCGGCGGCGCGCTCGGCGACAGCCGTATTTTCCTGTGGCTTTATGCACCGGTCATCCTGTTCGCGTCGCGCTTTGCGGCGAAACGCGAGGAGGCGGAATGGAACCGTCTGAGTCAGCTGATCGTCACCTTCGGCTGCGGCGGCCTCATCTATCTCATGCTCGCGCTGGGCTACAATCCGCTCTGCGAGGTCTGGTTCTGGGCCATCGTTATCATGCTTGTATTTGGTTATGTTGTGAAAACCCTCGGTCTTGAGTCCATGCTCCATCCGCCGAAGGGCTGCAGCTCCGCTTACGTCGTAATCCTGCTGTACTGCTCGTACCTGATCTCGATCGTCGGCCTTTCGGTCGTGATGCACCCGCTGAGCGTCAGCCAGATCCGTGTCGTCGGCGAGGCGGAAGGCTATCAGTATATCGGATGGACGGACGGCAACCGTGATATATGTCCGCTCGGCACCTATCTCTTTGCCGACCAGGACGGCAATATGTACTATTATTATGATGCGGTTACCGGCAAGATCGCCGATCATCAGACCATCGGTCAGCTGCTCGACCAGTTTTACGAGCCAATGAAGTGAGAAAGGAAAGCGTTCCATGTTTGACATCGGCAAGGACCCGAGCTTTGCTTCGCGCGGCATCCCGCTCGGCATTCTCGAGGTAAAGTATCCGGCGGAGGGCTGCGGCAGAGCCGCGCTCCATGCGCTCGTCGAGCGCGAGCTCGCGGCGCTCCGCGAGAGATACGCGGATTACGACCGCAAGGCCGTGTTCGGTGAAAACCCCTATTTCCGCTTTTTCCGCAAGTTCAAAAAGACCTATCCGGTCATGCAGCAGTTCGAGACCGTGATGTTCAAGGGTCGTCCCTTCCCGGAAGAGGACCCGGTGACGGCGGTGCCGTTCCTGCTCGAGCTTACGACGTTCGTCCTGTCCGGCACACACGACATCGACCGCATCGACGGCCCGCTGACCATCTTCACGCCGGACGCGAAGCTGCCGTTTGACGGCATGCGAGGCGACAGCACGCATACCTATCCGAACGATATCTGCGGCCGCGACGAGACGGGCATCATCTTCAGCATGATCGCAGGCGCGGACAGCCGTACCTGTGTCCATCCGGACAGCCGTCATGTGTTCTACCCGGTCTTCGGCACGCCCGATACCGCCCCGGCGGTCATCGAGGACGCGCTCGAAACGCTCGCCGGCTTCGTTCGCACCATCTGCCCCGGCGCAAAAATAGAAAGCGCCATGCTCTGATTTCAGAACAGCAAAAGACCACAGTCATGCACTGACTGTGGTCTTTCTATTGTCGATAAAATTTATTTTCATGCAAAACAGCTGTCGCGCGGCAGCGTGCATTCAGTTTCCCGACAGCTTACTTTCCGCAGCGTGCGAGGAGCTTTTCCCACTTCTCGTCTACATACTGCTGTGCAGCCTCGATGGTCCACTCGTTGCCCGGCTTGAAGCAGTGCTTGAAGCGGCCCTGGAGCTTCATGAACTCCTCGACCGGCAGCTTTTTCTTCGGCATGTAGTTCAGATGCCATTCGCCGTCGATGATCTCGTACAGCGGCCAGACGCAGGTCTCGACTGCCATTTTACAGATCTCGGGGAGCATCTCGGTCGGATACTGCCAGCCGCGCGGACACGGAGACATGACGTTGACGAACGCCGGACCTTCGGTGTAGATCGCGCGGTGCGCTTTTTCGTGGAAGTCCTTGAAGTTGCCGAGAAATGTAGTCTGGGCAACATACGGGATGTTGTGCGCCGCCATGATCTCGGTCAGGTCCTTCTTGTTCTGCTTCTTGCCGACCGAGCAGGAGCCGGACGGCGTGGTGGTCGCGCTCGCAAAGCGCGGCGTCGAGGACGAGCGCTGAATGCCGGTGTTCATGTACGCCTCATTGTCGTAGCAGAAATATACCATGTCGTGACCGCGCTCCATCGCGCCGGAGAGCGACTGGAAGCCGATGTCGTAGGTGCCGCCGTCGCCGCCGATGGCGAGGAACTTGTAGGTATCGTCGATCCTGCCCTTGCGCTTGAGTACATTGTAAGCCGCCTCGACGCCGCCGCAGGTCGCCGCTGCATTCTCGAAGGCAGAATGGATGTAGGAGTCCTCCCATGCGGTGAACGGATACAGGAAGGAGGAAACCTCGAGGCAGGAGGTCGCGTTGCAGATGACCGCCTTGTCGCCCTCATCGAGCGCGCGCATCATGCCGCGGCAGACCAGACCTGCGCCGCAGCCTGCACACAGACGGTGGCCGCCGACGAAACGCTCCGGCTTGGAAAGTTCAACTTTATGATTATATGCCATTTCAGAACACCTCCGGTGCGCTGCTGCGCTGACCCATGTGGATATACTTCGGACCCTTGCCGCCGTTGTTCACGAGCAGGAACAGGTGGTCAAATACGCGCGCGATGTCGCCGGTCGCAACGTCGCGGCCGCCCAGACCGTAAACGATATTGACCATGACCGGGCGCTCCTCGAGCGCGTAGCACGCCGCGCAGGTCTCTGCATAGACCGGGCCGCCGCACGCGGAAAAGCCCTCGCTCTTGTCCATGACGGCGACTGCCTTGACATGACTGAGCGCCGCTGCAAGCTCCTCGCCCGGGAACGGACGGAACACGCGCAGCTTGATGAGACCGACCTTGCGGCCGGCTGCGCGCAGCTGGTCGATGCACGCCTTGGCGGTGCCTGCGGTCGAGCCGATGAGCACGATCGCGACCTCCGCGTCCTCCATGCGGTATTCTTCGAAGAAGCCGTACTTGCGGCCGAAGGTCTTTTCAAAATCCGCTGCAACGTCCAGAATAGCCTTCTTTGCGTTCTTCATCGCCTCGGCCTGCTGCACCTTGTGCTCCATGTAGTACGGAGAAACATCGTACGGTCCGACAGCGAGCGGCGTCTCGCGGCCGATGAGGGCATGCTCGGGGTTGTACTCGCCGACGAACTTCCTGACTGCCTCATCCTCCTCGAGCTCGATGTTCTCGACCGCATGCGAGGTGATGAAGCCGTCCTGACATACCATGATCGGCAGGCGGACATCCGGTGTCTCCGCGATGCGCATCGCCTGGAGATAGTTGTCATAGGCCTCCTGATTGTTCTCGGCGTAAAGCTGGATCCAACCTGCGTCGCGCGCGCCCATGGAGTCGGAATGGTCGTTGTTGATGTTGATCGGACCGGTCAGCGCGCGGTTTACGCACGCGAGCGTGATCGGCAGGCGGGAGGACGACGCAACGTACAGAAGCTCATACATGAACGCGAGACCGCACGAGGAAGTAGCCGTTACCGCGCGGCAGCCTGCCGCCTCCGCACCGATGCAGGTGGACATGGAGGAATGCTCGGACTCGACGGTGACGTACTCGGTGTCTACCTGACCGTTTGCGACATACTGCGCAAAATACTGCGGAATTTCGGTAGAGGGAGTGATCGGGAAAGCCGCAAATACGTCCGGGTTGATCTGACGCATTGCGTAGGCAACTGCTTCGTTGCCCGAAATACGCTCACGAATGCTCATCACTTTTCCTCCTTTACAAAGTCGATCGCGCCGAAGGGGCACACCTTCCAGCAGATGCCGCAGCCCTTGCAGTGTTCGAAGTCAAATTCGCCGCGCCTGCCGTCCGTTACCGGGATGGAGGCGTCCGGGCAGAACGGCGCACACAGCAGACACTGCTTGCACTTCTGCGGGTCCCAGACCGGGATGTTCGCGCGCCACTCGCCGGTGATGGTCATGCGGGCGGTACCGCCCTCGTAGATCTCGCCGCCCGGGGTAAGCTCCTGCCACGGCGACTGTTCATTGATATCCTTTGCACACTTAGCCATTATCCGCGCACCTCCTTGAGCGACTGGGTCAGACATTCCATATTACCTGCGATGACCTGCGGCTTGGTCGCGAACTTATGCTTGAACGAGGTCTCCATGTCGGAAACAAAGCGCCACGGGTCGAGCACGCCGCTGACCTTGACGATCGCGGCGAGCATCGGGGTGTTCGGAAAGTATTTGCCGAGCGTGCGCTCGGAGATCGCACGGGCGTCAAGGGTGTATACCCTGCCCTCGTAGCCGCGCAGCAGCGGACGAACCTCGTCCGGGGACTTATGGGTATTGATGACGATCGCACCCTCCGGGTTCAGGCCATGCGTGACGTCTACCGACTGGAGCAGCGTCTCGTCGACGACAACGACGTAATCCGGATTGTAAATGTTCGAATGAATGGTGCATCTCTCGTCAGAAATGCGATTGTAGGCGGTGATCGGTGCGCCCATGCGCTCCGGACCGTACTCCGGAAAGCCCTGCACATATTTGCCCGACGCGAACGCCGCGTCCGCCAGCAGCAGGCAGGCCGTTTTGGCCCCCTGGCCGCCGCGGCCGTGCCAGCGGATCTCGACCATGTTCTTCATGCTGTTTCCTCCTGTATCCTTCTTGTGCTTTTTGCCGAAAAGGCAAAAAAACGAGCCTTCATCCCCGTAAAGGGACGAAAGCTCGATCATCAGCCATTCGTTTGACCACCCGTTACTGCGTACCGACATACGCGGCTTTTATAACGGCAAAGCTGCCGTCAGCACCTACTGTTTCCCGGCGGGAAGGGTTCGGGCTGCAACTCCGGAGTGATATTCGGTCCCGTCCTACTTGCACCGGGCTTTCACCATACCCCGGCTCGCTTCGCGTTCGGTCATCGGAACGTACTGTCTCCATCATCATCTTTCATGGATGAAATTGTGCGCAGAACGCGGTTTTCGGCATTTTTCGCCGTCCTGCGTCCCACTGTCACTTATTATAGGGAAATGTCTGTCCGCTGTCAATCGTCATTTCGCACAAAAACAGATGTTTTTGTGCGGCGGACACTATCAAACTCCGCCACGCCCCGTGATGAGCCACGGCGCGGGCTCGGCTTCAAAATTATGCTTGGCGTTCATTCTGGAAACCGTGATCTGAATGACCTCGGTCTCGCCGATGCCGAGCTTCGCGAACAGGTCGGGCAGCGCAGCGGCGCAGCGGAAGTCGAGCGTGTAGATCACGAACTCCATGTGCGGATTGAGGCGCAGCAGGCAGGCGATCTCCTGCTCCATGCTCGCGCTCGCGACAAGCATGGCGAGCGAGGGAACCGGCAGCTCCTTCATGCTCTCATCGTCCACATGGTCGATGATCGCGATGTTGTTCAGGCCGAACTGCTCGATATTCTCCTCCATCGTGCGGCGGTCGTTCCCGTTGTACTCGACCGCGATGACCGTTCCCTCGCCCGCGATGAGCGCGGCCTCGACCGCGATGGACTCGCCCGAAATGATGCAGACCGTGTCGTCGGACGCCATGTGCATCTTGTTGAGGATGACCGCGCGGATCTCGCTGCCGACGTAGCGGATGGAGCCGCGCGAGAAGCTCGTGTTGTGCATGCCGATCTTATAAGTCGAGCGCGCGTTCGGATTGAGCACGAGCATGGCCGCAGAGGCGTTGATGCCGCGGTCGATCATGTTCTTGAGCTTGCTGTGCTCGATCGGGCCGGACGGCTCGGAGCCGGTGTTGTACCAGACATCGCACTCGCCCAGACCGGCGCTCCACATGCGGTAAAAGATGTCTGCGTGACCTGCCTCGGTGAACACGAGAACCGCGTCGTTCGACTCGACCGTCGGGATCAGGTTTTTATTTTTGCGCGTAATATCGAGGATCTTCACCTTTTCGAGATCGATCTGCGTATTATCCGAATAATATTGCAGCCAGGCAAGAATCTGCGAATTGCCGAACATGCGGTTTGTCATATTGGTCACTCCTTTGTGTATCATGCACAAGCCGGAACTTCTTTTTTTCAGCTTTTTATCATTATAGCACAGGAAAGAACCGCTTGTAAAGACAAGAAAAAGAGGGCCCAGTTTCCTGTGCCCTCCGATAGCGAAAGTTTATACCGCGCCGTTCCGCGCGAAAGCGCGGATAAAATAGAATTTGCGAAGCAAATTCATAAGCCCGTAGGCCTCTATCCTCAAAAACATTTAATGAGAGCAACCGGGGGCGTGTACCTCGGTTTTTATACTCTGAGAGAGAGAAAAGTTTCTGCATAGGAACTTTTCTCCGTCCGTGTTCTGCGGCGCCCCGCGCTGTCAGAACACAGCTTGTCGGCGAAACCGTGGTTTCGCAACAGCTTAGCTCGTCTGCATACCCGAAACGAACACGCCGAGGACGTCGATGCCCTCCCATGTGGTCTCGTACAGCTTGACCGACAGGAGATAGCCTGCCGACGAGGTGAACGAGCTTTCATTGAACTGATAGAACGTGTTTTCGCCGAGCGCCGCATAGTAGCGCAGCAGCTGACGGTCGAGGTCGGGAAGCTCGCTCAGCGCGTAATAGAAGCAGGTCGTGCCGCGGTCGCGTGAGGTCGCAAACAGCGACGCGCCGCTGACCGAGCCGAAATCCGGCACCGGATACAGATTATCGTAGCATCTGCTGCTGTCCGGCTTGTGCGTGCGCGAATACTCCGCCGGGGTAACTGCCGTGCTGCCCTGAAGCCTGTCGAGGACGGAGAGCGGCACCGAGAACGAGCTGCTGCCGCCGGTTCGGCTGCTGACCGTGACCGCGACAGCGCGGCCCTGCCCGTCGATGAGCGCGCCGCCCGAATTGCCGCTGACGACCGAGGCGGTCGTCTCGATCATCGGGACCAGATAGTCCCCGTTCGAATCGTCGAGCACCTTGCCCGCCGTCACCTTTTCCGCGCCGCCGCCCGGATAGCCGAGCGCGTACACGATGTCGCCCGTGGACGAGCTGTCCGCAGTCTCCAGATACGGCAGACCGACACCGACGACGCGGATATGCGCGATGTCGGAGTCTGCATCGAGCGCGTAGATGCTGACCTCGCGCTTGCTGCCGTCCGCCATTTCCGCGACGAGACGCGCCACGCCGTTGACCAGATGGCCGCAGGTGACGGCGTCACCGTTTGCGGAGAGCACCACGCCGCTGCCCATGCCGAGCAGGTTGCCGCGCGCGTCATAGCTCGTCAGTTTGAACACCGCCGGGCCGCATTTCTCGAGGATCTCGTCCGCCGAAAGCACATTTTCCGGCTGCTCGCCCGTGCTGATCTCGACCTTCTGCCGCAGGCTCGGAACCGCCATGCGCGTCAGGATGGCGGCCGCTTCGCTGCGGCGGATGGTATCGTCCGGCTTGAACCGGCCGCCGTTCGAGCCGGTCAGCACACCGGCACGGTAGAGCTGATAGATCGCGTCCGCGTCCTCTGCCGAGGCGGGAACATCCGGGATCGCGCCGTCCGCGATGCTGTTGATCGGCTGGAGTGCGCCGCGCGGGAGCGCCCCGGCCAGCACGGCCGCAAATTCACGGCGGCTCGCGGGCGCGTTATAATCTGCAAACGCCCGGGTCAGGATGCCGTTGCGGCGCGCGTAGTCGACATAGGGCTGATACCACGGTGATGCGGCGGAAAAGTCCGCCGTAGCGCTGCTGTACAGGCTGTTGAGGCAGGCGGCGAGCTTGACCGCCTGCGCAATGGTCAGATCGTCGTCCGGGTGAAATTTTCCGTCGTTGTAGCCGTTGATGAGGTCATACTCATAGGATGCGCGGACGTTCTCATAAAACCAGTCGGACGAGGAAACGTCGGAAAACCGCCCGTCGGTATAGGTGGTCTTGGGTGTGAAATTTTCGTAGCCCGCAAAGGCGGTCGGGAGCGCGCCGCACAGCAGCGCCGCCGACAAAAGCAGGCTGAGCAGTCTTTTTTTCACAGGAACATTGCCTCCAAAGAAATGCTTTTCGCCTTTCGGCGCACAGGGGTTACGCCTCGTATGCTGCGACGATCTCGCCGATGTACATGGTGTGATAATCGCGGTCGCCGTACCACCTTTCGACGTTCTCTGCGGTCATATCGTCCGGGCCGATGAAGGTCTTGCAAACCTTGCGGCAGATGAGGACCAGCTTTGCCTCCTCGAAGGTCGGCTGACCTTCTACCATGACCGGAGTCAGGCTGCTCTCGTGCATCTTATCCATGTCGCGGCCGGACTTCGAGCCGAGAAGGTTGAGCGCGTCGCGGCAGCCGTCCTTCAGAACGGTCAGCGTGAAAAACTCGGAATCGTCGACAAAGGTCTTGGTGTAACGGGACTGGCGGATATAGCAGGTCGCGCTCGGCTTGCCCCACACGACGCCGACAGCACCCCAGCTTGCGGTCATCGTGTTCCACTTTTCCGCCGTGCCGGCGGAAATCAGCATCCAGTCCTTGCCGATCAGCTCGAACGGGTTGAAGGACTGCTCTGCGATATTGATCTTCTTCATGATAAAACCCTCCATAGATAAACTGTTGCGGTTTATTTGTCTGTTTTATTCGATCGGCATATTCCGCCGCAGCTTCATCTCCTGCCATTCCTCGCGCGAAATGAGGATCTGGCGCGGCTTGGAGCCCTCGAACGGGCCGATGATGCCGCGTTCCTCGATCTGGTCGATGATGCGCGCAGCGCGCGAATAGCCGAGCTTTAAGCGGCGCTGGAGCATGGACGTAGACGCCTGGCGGCTTTCCATGATGACGTCGATCGCTTCTTCGATCATCTCGTCCTCATCCTCGCCCGGGTCGCCGGCCGAGCCGCCGCTCTTGCTGTCGGCCTGCTCCGCCTGACGCTCGATATGCTCAAGGATCTCCTCGCTGTACTCGGCGGTGCTGGTCTCCTTGATCTTCTCGATAACGCTTTCGATCTCCTCATTCGAGATGAAGCAGCCCTGCACGCGCAGCGGCTTGCCCTCGCCGAGCGGCGCGTAGAGCATATCGCCCTTGCCGATCAGCTTTTCTGCGCCGGTGGTATCCAGAATGATGCGCGACTCGATCTGGCTCGCGACCGCGAACGCGATGCGCGAGGGGATGTTCGCCTTCATGATGCCGGTGATGACGTCCGAAGACGGACGCTGCGTTGCAACGACCAGGTGCATGCCTGCGGCACGCGCCTTCTGCGCGATGCGGCAGATCGAGTTCTCGACCTCCTTCGCCGCGACCATCATCAGATCGGCAAGCTCGTCGATGACGATGACGATTTGCGGCAGCACCTGATACTGCTCGGCAGTCACGGTCTCGCCCTCTGCGGCGGCCGCCTCCGCCTTTGCCTTTTCCGCGCGCATGAGGTCGTTATAGCCAACCAGATTGCGCACCTGATGATCTGCGAACAGCTTGTAGCGGCGTTCCATCTCGCCGACCGCCCAGTTGAGCGCACCGGCCGCCTTCTTCGGGTCGGTGACGACCGGAATGAGCAGATGCGGGATGCCGTTGTAGTTGCCCAGCTCGACCATCTTCGGGTCTACCATGATGAGGCGGACCTCCTCCGGGGTCGATTTATAGAGCAGCGAGATCAGCATGGAGTTGATGCAGACCGATTTACCGGAACCGGTCGTACCGGCGATCAGCATATGCGGCATCTTGGCGATGTCGCCGATGACCGGCCTGCCCGTGATGTCCTTGCCTACGGCGAAGGACAGGCGGCTCTTTGCGTTCGCGAAGGCGTTCGAGCCGATGCATTCGCGGATAAAGACCGTGTTGACCGTCTTGTTCGGCACCTCGATGCCGACGGCGGATTTATCCGGGATGGGCGCGATACGCACGTTCGCCGCGCCGAGCGCGAGCGCAATATCATCGGCAAGCGCAGAAACGCGCGAGATCTTGATGCCGCGCGGAATAGTCAGCTCAAAACGGGTGACGGACGGGCCGCGCACGATGCCGATGATCTGCGCGTCGATATTGAAGGACTCGAGCGTATCGAGCAGACAGGCAGAGCTCTCGCGCAGCTCGCTCTCCGCACCGGCCATCGAGGCGTGCTTTCCCTGCGTCAGCAGGTCGATCGGCGGATAGGCGTAGACCGGCGCGGGGGCCTTCTGGCTCTCGTCCATCGCGTCGTTCATCGCCGCCTGCTCATCCTCCGAGATGCTCTCGGTCTTTTTCGGCTTCGCGGCCGGCTTTGCAGGCTCTGCAGGCGCCGCCTCGGCTTCGGGTTCATCCTCCGGCTCGTCGGCGCGGTTGGCCACGAGCTCCATGATGCTGTCCGGCTGTTCTTCCCGCTTTTCCTCGCGCGGCTTTTTCAGACCCCGCAGATATTCATCCGGCGCGAGCGGCTTGCCCTCCTCATGAGGCGGATAGACAGGCGGTATCGCGCCGCCGGGCTTATCCTCGCTAGGCGGATTGCTGTCGATCGGGATGTCAAAGTCAGAGGCCTGGCGGCGTGCGCGGCGCTCCTCGCGCTTCTGCGCGTGCGCAGCGTTGATCTCGCGCGCGACCTCGTGCACGTTCGGCAGCTGCACCGGCTCTTCATAGCGTGCGCGCTCCTCTTCGTCCTCGTATTCGTACTCGGGCGGACGGAACATGTCGATGAGCATCATCGGGGTAATGCGGCAGGCAACCATGATCGCGGCGAACGTGAGCAGCAGCAGCACGATCAGTGCGCCCGCGCTCGACAGCGCCCATTCGAGCACGATGTACAGCATGCCCGAAAGCAGGCCGCCCGAATGGCTCTCCATGCCGGTTTCCAGCAGATTCCGTATGGTTTTCATCGAAAAATCGTACTCGTTCGCGCAGGTGATGGCATGGACGATGCCGCCGAACAGGACGGGCAGCAGGCCGATGCACGCGCCGCGCAGGCGAACCGGTCCCTTCGGACGCAGGAACAGCAGCGCGCTCAGCGCAAACAGCGCAAACGGCAGAAGCAGGCCGCCGCGGCCGATGAAGCCGCCGATGAAGCGGTGCAGCCAGCGCAGCAGCGCGCCGTCGATGGGCAGCAGCGCGAGAAGGGTCAGAACGCCCAGTCCCGCCCAGATCGCACCCCATGCCGCGCGGCTCAGTCCGGCGCTCTCCTGCACTTCGGGTGCCGGTTCCGCCTTTTTCCGCGTGCGCGGTGCGCTTGTTTCCGATTTTGGTTTTGTGGTTTTTCTTGCAGCCAAAATATAGACTCTCCTATTTCAAAGCAATTTGAGACAGGCTAATTATATCATAAATACGTGTCAAATTCCACTGTTTTCAGCCTGTTCGTCACACGCTTTATTGTGCGCGAGGATGCGGTCGATCGCGTGCGCGACGCCGTCCTCCGCGTTCGTGTCGGTCTCCCAGCGGCACAGCGCCTTGACCTCACTCGATGCGTTGCCCATGGCGATGGGGAGCGCGACCGCGCGCAGCATTTCGAAATCGTTTTCGCTGTCTCCGATGGCGGCGGCGTGGTCGAGATCGGTGCCGATGTCGCGGCACAGCATGCCGAGCGCCGTTCCCTTGTCGGCGGCCGGGGTGATGACCTCCAGATTGTCCGCCGCCGAGCTCATTACGCGGATGCCCGGGATCTGCTCCAGAATGGCGCGCGTGCGCAGCAGCGTTACCGGGTCCTGACTGCGCACGAAGATCTTATCGACCGAGAGATGATGGTCAGCGATATACTCAGCGACCGACGGGACCACCTTTTTCGAGGTCAGATAGCCCTCGTTGGTCTTGTAGCTGCCGAAGCCGAGGTCGTCGTAGGGCGTGATGAGCAGCGTCTCACCGACGTAGATCATAGCGATCATGCCGATGCGCTCGACCGCCGCTGCCGCGCGGACCGCCGCTTCCCACGGCATGGACATACGCATCGTGCAGCCCTCGCCCGAAATGCTCGAAAGCGTCGCGCCGCCCGACGTGACCATCAGATCATCTGCATCCAGATCGACCGCAAAATCACGCGCCTCGCCGCAGATGCGGCCGGTCGAAACAGCAACATATACCCCGGCCTCTCGCGCGCGGCGCACGGCGTCAGTCGTGGTCTCCGCGACCTTGTTCTGCGGCGTGAGCGCCGTGCCGTCGAGATCGAGCGCGATCAGTTTGATTTTATTCATATGCCTTTCCCCTTTTTCTGTATGCGGCGCGTTCTGCCTGCCGGACAGAGGCCGCCTCAGCCGGGCATGTGTGTGCGGCCCGACGATATTTTTCCATACTATATCAGAATACCGCAGCGGTCAATAAATTGCAAGAGCTGCGGCGCAAGAAACCGGCGTCTCTGTAAAAAATGGTCAATCTTTTGACCTTGACTCAAAAATCGAACATTTGTTCTTGACAAAACCGCGCTCCGCTCCTATTCTATGACTCACAGGAGGACGACGGAACGGCAGACCGGCTTCTCCCGAATTCATTTTCTTCTGGAGGTGGTTGATATTGTGCAGAAAAAAAGCGATCCGGACGAACTGATCCGGATGCTGTACGAGATCGCGGACGACTCGGAGGCTCCGGCGAACAGCCGTCTGAGCGCGATCAAGGAAATCCTCGACCGGACGGTCGGAAAGGGCGTGATGCTTGGCGAGGAGCAGGACAAGGCGCCGATCGAGATCGTATTCCGCGTGGTGGACGAGGCTGCGAATTCCGCGTGACGCCGAGACAGGCCGCATTCATGCGGTCGGAGGCGTTTGAAACGCTGTTCGGCGGCGCGGCAGGCGGCGGCAAGAGCCATGGTCAGCTGCTCGATGCGCTGCGTTTCGCGGTCGTTTATCCCGGCTCGCGGCAGCTCATGCTGCGCCGCACCATGCCTGAGCTCGAGCGCTCGCTCGTTCCGGCGGCCATGCGGCTCTATCCGCAGAGCGTCGCGAGCTACAAGGTCAGCGAGCACCGCTGGGATTTCATCAACGGCTCGACGCTTGAGTTCGGCTACTGCGACGCGGAAAGCGACGTGACCAAATACCAGAGCGCCGAGTACGATGTGATCCGGTTCGACGAGCTGACGCATTTCACCGAAAGCCAGTTCACCTATCTCATCTCGCGCATCCGCGGCGCAAATCCGTATCCCAAGCAAGTCAAATCGACCACAAATCCCGGCGGCATCGGCCATCAGTGGGTCAAGAGCCGCTACATCGATCCGATGCCGCCCGACGAGGTGCATGCGTTCGACGGCGAAACGCGGCTTTTCCTCCCGGCGCGGCTCGCGGACAATCCGTTTCTGCGCAGGGCCGATGCCGGGTACGAAAAGCGGCTGCGTCTGCTCTCCGTGCACGACAGGCGCGCGCTGCTCGACGGCGTGTGGGAGCTGGATGAGGGACGGTATTTCTCCGAGTTCTCCCCCGCCCTGCATATCGTGCCGCCGCACGAGATCCCGCGCGAATGGCGGCGCTATCTGACGATCGACTACGGTCTGGATATGCTTGCGGCGCTGTGGATCGCACAGAGTCCGGACGGGCGCAGCGTGGTATACAGAGAGTTATATGAATCGGGTTTGATTATCTCTGAAGCCGCCGCGCGCATTCTCTCCTGCGAGGCGTCCGGAGAACAGATCGATGTTCGGCTTGCGCCGCCCGACCTGTGGAACCGGCGGCAGGAGACCGGCAGGAGCGCGGTCGAGCTGTTCGCAGACTGCGGCCTCAGCTTCGAGAAGTCGAGCAACGAGCGCGTAGCCGGCTGGCTCGCGCTGCATGAGCTGCTCGCGCCGCGACGCGACATGGACGGCGAGCCCCGGCCCCGGCTCACGATCTTCAATACCTGCCGCAATCTCATCCGCACGCTGCCGGCTTTGCAGCACGACAGGCGCAATCCGTCCGACACGGCGAACACGCCGCACGAGCTGACGCATGCACCCGATGCACTGCGCGGCTACGCGGCGACCGTTTTCGAGCCGCCTGCCCCGAGCGTCCCGACAGCGTATGACTGCGAGGTAGGAGAGTTCCTGCGCTTTTGACAAGGAGGTTTTTCATGGAAGTTTTATGCTATGCGCTCGCGTCAGCCCTTCTCGTGCTGACCGGCGCGGTGGTGTCGGGCGGTCTTTCGCTGCCGCGGCGCCTGCCGCGCGAAAACACAGCGGAAGCCGCGCCCCGGCTGAGGCACTCGATGCCCAGCTGGCCGGTGCCGGCAAACAGGTCCAGGACCTTACGGCCCTCAATATCAAATTGCAGGACGTTGAACAGCCCTTCCTTCACCCGGTCAGTGGTGGGCCGTGTCTCCATCCCCTCTAATTCCTTCAGACGGCGGCCCCTGGCGGAGCCGGTGATGACGCGCATGGTGAGATCCTCCTCATCAGATTCTAACTCAGCGTGTCGAAAAAGTCTTTTCTCCCCGCTGAGCAAGTTTTCAGAA
>ERZ1106963.2053-NODE-2053-length-21392-cov-9.734264_pt1 | contig 21392 bp, 19 predicted proteins | sample MGYA00403681_ERZ1106963 | MGnify/ENA primary metagenome ERZ1106963 (study PRJEB35170, sample SAMEA104062407) | human gut metagenome | biome: human gut; feature: human-associated habitat; material: faeces | place: Denmark | collected 2012-05-03 ...
GCAGGGCTGGCTGTCTTTGTTTTGCTTTGTGCTTCTCTACCGTACATGAGCATTGGCGCCAGGGTTGTCGTTGCCGTAACCTTCCAGCAGGTTGATGACACCCCAGATGCCCAGACCCGCGCCAAGGGCAATCACAAGCGTTTGCAGTACCGTCACTGCAGACGAGAAAAATGCCATAGAAATATACCTCCATATTCATATATTGGGATTAGAAAAGGCCGCCTGCTTCGGCAGCCTGCTGTTGAAGCTCCTCTGCCCATTCATCCAGAAGCGCTTCCTCTTCCTCGGACGTGCCGCTGACCTCGACTTCGACAGCGGCAAATTCTTCTTCCAGCCGCAGTTTCAGCTGATGCGACAAGTATTTTTCGATATGGAAAGCGTTCTTCGGTTGAAAATCGGACAGATATTTGTAGTTCGGATGCTTGGTAATGTCGTATTTTTCGGATAAAAACGGGCGCACACCGCGCAATTGGAGGATGCACTTGCCGCCATCCATGACGGCTAATTCGTCCATCGTCATCAGCGATTTTCCGAGCTTCTGGTAGTTCAGAGAGTGCGATACCTCGCGCCCGCGGCTTTCACCGGTGTTGAATGTGTCGATTGTTTCTTTCCCAAGCAGTTCCTCCATTTCTTTCAGCGTCGTCTTTTCCTTGCCGCCCAGAAAGAGCAGCGTATCGCAGTTGCCGACGATTGTATCGGCACTGTTCTTGTAAATCGCTTTGAGCTGGGACTGTGCCTGAAGCACAATGCATGCCGAAATTTCTCGGCTTCGGATGGTCGCAATCAAGCGCTCAAAGTTCGGGATTTGCCCAATGTTGGCGAACTCATCCAGCAGGCAGCGCACATGGACAGGCAGTCTGCCGCCATACACATCATCCGCTTTTTCGCAAAGCAAGTTGAACATCTGCGAATACGCCAGACTAATCAGAAAATTGAAACTGGCATCCGTGTCGGACATGATGAGGAAGAGTGCAGTCCGCTTATCTCCCAGCGTATCAAGGTGAAGTTCGTCATAAGCCGTAATTTCCCGCAGTTCCTGAATATCGAACACCGCAAGCCGTGCGCCGCAGCTCACCAGAATCGACTTGGCGGTCTTGCCGGCAGCCATCCGGTATTTGGCATATTGCCGCACCGCAAAGTGTTCCGGCTTTTCCGCTTTCAGCTTTTCAAACATCAGGTCAACAGGATTTCGGTATTCCTCGTCCTCCTCGCGAACTTCCATGCTGTTCAGCATGTCAATCAGCGTCGTAAAATTCTGCGCCGCGGGCGGAAGTTCGTAGTGGATGTAGCCAATCAGCGCCATATAGAGCAGCGTTTCCGCCTTAATCCAGAAGTCGTCGCCGCCTTTGCCCTCTCCCTTTGTGTTTGCTATGAGCGCCGTCACCAGCTTCAAAATGTCTTTTTCGCTTCGGATATACGCAAACGGGTTGTAGTGCATGGACTTTTGGAAACTGATAACATTGAAAACCCGCACGTCATATCCGGCAGCAGCAAGCATCTTTCCGCACTCCGTAATCAGCGTCCCCTTGGGGTCAGTAATCACAAGAGAGCACCCCTTCGTTTTGGTACACTGCATGATGTTCGGCTTGATGAAAAAGCGTGTTTTGCCGCTGCCGGAACCGCCGATGACCAGTACGTTCTTGTTCCGCGCGTTTTTGGGATTCGCCGGGCGGCTGCTCATGGTCAGGCGCTCCGTCTGGGTCAGGATGATGTTGTTCCACGGGTCAGCGTCCATGAACGGCGCAATGTCGCTTGGCTTTCCCCAGCGGGCAGCGCCGTATTCTTCGCCGTGTCGATACTTCTTGGCATTCCTGCGTTTTGCATGTACCAGCAGGCACAGTGCGCATCCGCACAGAAACCCAATCAGCAGGTCAAGGGGCACAAAGCCGGACAGTCCGTTTCGGAATGCCATTGCCATGCCATCCCGCAGGTGCAGGAATTTCGCGGAAAAATCCGTCCCGGCTGACAGCCGCCATGCTTCACTCAGCTTCGCCGCGGCAAGTCCAATAACCCCGTAGGGCAGATGCAGCAGCAGACGTTTTTCCCATGCGGCAGTGTTCATCTTTCCCGCCCTTTCTGCCTGCTGCGCTCCTTCTGTTTGCTGGGGGATGCCGTATCCAGCTGAGGCTGAACATTCCGCTGCGCCTTCCGCTTCGCCAGAAAATCCATTGCATACGCGCGCATTGCCTGATCAATGGCTGCACGGTCGCGAGCTTTGAAGAACACCAGATAGCGCGTTTTTCCGCTGTCGGAAGTACCCTTATGGATGGCATAATCCACCCCATATTGGCGGGCGTATCGTTCAAACGCCTTCACCTCCTGCCGGTCAGCCAGTGCAGTCTGCTCAACGCCCTGATTCTGCCCGATGAGCTGCTTCACGCTCTGCCTGCCCTGCGGTTTCGCTTGATAATGCTCCTTGGCTTTATTCCAGCCGAGTTTCAGCGCTTTCGCGAACGCCGTCGCCAATGTCCTTTCAGTGAATTTGCTGGTATTGATGATGAGGGAGAGCGTTTTGTTTTCGATTTCTTCCTGCATTGGAAGCCTCCGTCATGAAAAAGTGCAGCGCGCCGCCCAAGGCGGGACTTCCAAGCGGCGCAGAAACAGCTTTTGATGATACACCATTCGCTTACGCCTTTCGCCGTCTGCGCATCAGCAGCATGGTGCCGCTTATCAGCATCAGGGCAATGCCGATAAGCATCACCCCCGATGCCGCCAGCTGCACGCCGGTCTGAATCGTCGTGTAGTTGACCCACTGCGGCATTTCTTCGGGAATCTTGTAGTGCTCGTCAATGACCAGCTTCCGGACATCGCCGCTCAGGGTGTATCCTTTCAGCGTTTCTGTTTCCTGCAAATAATAAGTGCCGTTCTGCAAGTGCTCGGCGCGGACAATGCCGTTCTCATCGGATTCCAGCGTTTGCAGGAGATTGCCGTCCGCATCCCGCAGGGCAAATTTCACGCCTTGCAGCGGTTTGCCATCGGCACCCACTTTCATGAACGCATAAGAATCAGGAATGTTTACCAGCAGCACCGGCGCTGTTCCCGACCAGCTGTCATCCACTTGGAAGCGATAGTCCGCCATGCGGCTGTAACCGCTGGGGGCAGCCGCTTCATGGACAGTCCACACGCCATAATCAAATGCTGTAAAGGCAAACGCACCGTTTTCGTCGCTGACAGCCGTTTCTGCTACAATGCCTGTTTCCGCGTTGATGAGCTTAAAGAGAATGCCTGCCATCGGCGTTCCGGCTGTATCCACCTTAATAAACTGGATTTTCTTCTGCTGATTCACCACCGTCGCTATCGTTTCTTCCGCATTCGTCCAGTTCGGCGTTACCGTCACCGAAATTGCGCTGCGGTTCAGCAGATACCCATCCGGCGCGGACGTTTCGCAAATGGTGTACTGTCCCTGCGGAACGAAGCGGAAGCGCACCAGCCCGTCTGCATCCGAAACAGCCGATGCCGTTTCGCGTCCGTCCGCATCCAGCAGCACGAACTGCGCCCCTGACAGTGCCTTTCCATCCGCCTCGGTCTTTTGAAGCAGAATTTCGGCGGGATGGTTGATTGAAGAAACCGTAGCGGAAACAATCGGCGTTTCCTGATCCGACGCCTGAATTTCTACGGTGTACGTCGTCAAATCCAGCACATACCCGGACGGAGCGCTGATTTCCTTGACCGTGTATTTGCCCAGCGGCAGCAGCGGACTTTTCTCAACGCCTTCGCCGCTGGTGGTCATCGTGGCGACCAGCTCGCCGCATGAATACCACTGTGTGCCGTCTTGCCCGACAATGTTCTCCGCCGCCCGAATCTCAAATACCGCGCCTTTCAAATACCCCTGTTCACCCGTCGTCTGCATCTGCCCGGTCTTTTCCAGCAGAATCTGCCCCTTGATGGGCGTATTGAGGATGCTGACGTTTTGAATGGGCACGTTCTCCGCCAGTGATGCAATCGGCAGACAGAAGAGCAGCAATGCCGCCAGCAGCATGGGCAGAATGTTTCGTTTTGTGTTCATGGATGCCTCCCGTTTCCTTGTCAGTCAGCATTGCCGGGAATCGAAACGGTAACGACACAGCCGCTGTCCAGATACCCGTCCGGCACGGTGGTTTCGCGGATTTCGTAGATGCCCCACGTCAGCACAGGCGTGACTGCCACCCCTTCCGCATCCGTGGTGATGACCGCCACAACCTCGCCGCACCCTTCCTTGCCATGCGAAGGCAAGCCGCTCACGCGGATGACCGTAAAGACTGCGCCAGCCAGACTTCCGCCCGTTTCCGCGTCCGTCTTAACAATGCGAACCTGCCCCTGCATGGGGATATTCGTCACGCTGCGCTCCACGGTTTCGGCCATGACGACGGTCACTTTTTCGCTCCACAGGCTGTTTCCATAGCCGACGGGCGCTTCATGCTCCTTGACCATGTAGTCGCCGACCAGCAGACTTTCGGACATTGCCACGCCGTCGTCGTTCGTCAGCATGGTGGACACCAAGTCGCCCGTGCTGCCGTCCTCATTCAAGGCGTAGATGTCGAAGCGAACGCCCGCAATGGGATGACCGTCCAGTGCATCCGTTTTGATGACCCGAATCCAGCCGGGCGCATCCTCATTGACCACCGTCGTCAGAATCTGCACAGGGTTCTGATAAGTGCCGTCAATCGTCACCTGCCATTCGCCGGTGGATGGATGATAGCCGTAAGGCGCTTGAATTTCCCGGATGGTATAAGTGCCGTACCCCAGCTTCGAGAAGGTCAGATAACCGCTGTCATCGGAAGTCTGCTGCTGCACGAGCGTGTTGTTGGCATCGTAAATGCCGAACACAGCGCCGGGCAGCGGCTCGCCGTTCTCCTTGACCTTTTTCAGCTGAATCTTGTTGATTTCATCCCGGATTTCGGTTTCCCCGATGATTTTTCCTTCGCTTGTTACCGTGAAGGTTTTTACCGCCACATTCAGCGCATAGCCCTCCGGCGCATAGGTTTCCTTGAACGTATACGATCCGGGAACAAGCGGAATGTCCGGCAGCTGACCGTTTTCATCCGTATACGCGCGGTAAATGGTGCTGCCCTGCGCATCGTACACTTCAATCAGCGCACCGGGCAGCGTTTCCTTGCCGGCAACGTCCCGCTTGGTAATCGTCACCGGCGTGTAAATCAGGCGATTCAGGATAGGCGCATCCAGCGTGATTGCGATTGCCTCCTCCGCTGCATCCATGTTTTCGGGTGTCAGCAGCACCGGGTACTGTTCGGTATTCAGCAGCCAGCCATCCGGCGCGGACAGTTCTTTGACATAATATGCGCCATGCGGATACATGCCGGAGAATGTCAAATTGCCCTTGGCATCCGTGATGCCAGTCGCCATCAGCGTATGGGCAGGCAGCTTCTGGCTGTCGCCGTAGGCAATCACCCCTGCATTGAACAAGCCGAACACGCAGCCTTCGCCGGGAACTGTCTCGATGGACGAGCGAATCATGCCGTCCGCCGTTTCATCCACCCGAATCGCTTCCTGCTGTTTGTGCAGCGTCACCCGAATCGGCAGATAGGTGTTGACAGCGGAGACTTTCACTTCCACCACTGCCGTCTGCTTGCCTGCCGCCGTCAGCGTGAAGGGATACGGGGTATCATCCAGCAGATAGCCGTCCGGGGCGGAAACTTCCTGCAAGCAGTAGCTGCCCAGCGGCAGCAGTTTTGAGTTCACCGCGCCGTCTGCACTGGTGGTCAGTGTTTGCACCAGTTCCCCCTGCTTGTAGAAAACCGTTCCTTCCTTGCCGACAACATCCGCCGCAGCGCGGAGTTCAAACACAGCGCCCTTCAAATACCCCTGCTGATAAACAGGCTTCATGACGGTATTGCCCCATTCATCCTGCTCGTCCGTAAAGCGCACCAGCTGCAAGCCGGTCTTTTCCAGCGCCACGCTGCCGCGCACGGGCGTGTTGGTCACATTCACCGTGATGGTTTCTGCCGCTGCTGCCGAAACAGACAGGCTCATCACCAGCAGCACCAGCGCAAGCACCCAGTGCATCCATTGCTTCATCTGCTTCATTTTTCTTCCTCCTGTTATTTGATTTGAACGATGGTCACAAAGTCCGTATCCACATAGCCGTCCAGCGCCTCGGCTTCCTCAATCCGATATTCTCCCCACGGAAGTGCTTCGGTCTGTGCGATGCCATCCGCATTCGTCGTAATCGTTGCAACGACTTTGCCAACGTCGGAAGCATCATCCGATGCGGGCGCGGTCAATCTCGTCACCGTGAACGTGACACCGGGCAGCGGTTTTCCCGTCATGCTGTCCGTCTTGATGACCCGGATGATACCCATCATGCGCTCGTTGATGAACATGCACGCCGTGTCTGCCCCCGCCGTCACCATGATTTCCTGCGCCGAGACAACCGACAGCCGATACCCCTGCGGTGCGGTTTTCTCGCGAACCTGATAGCGTCCCGGTGCAATCCCGGAAAAAACGGCACGCCCCTGCGCATCCGTCACTGCTTCTGCCAGCACCGCGCCGGATTCATCCAGCAGCTCAAACACTGCACCTTGCAGCAAAATGCCGTCCATGGACTGCTTGGTCACAAACACCGTGCCATACAGCAGTTCAAACGTGACAACGGCGGATTGCAGCGGGTACGGTGTACCGTCAATCGGGACGAGCACTTTCTGGATGGAGGCGCTGGGGATTCCGGCCAGAAAGCCTGCTTCTTCCGCGCTGGACGCGATTGATTCCATATAAACGGAGAAGCTGCTTTTGTCCGACAAAATCCGGATGGTATCGCCGCTCTTGACATAGTAGTACGCTTCATCCGAACCGCCGCTGTTCCCCGTGATACTGCCCACTGCCTTGGAAATCCGAATCAAATCCGCATCCGTCGTCAGCGTAACCGTACCGATATAGCCGCCGTCTGACGCTTGGATGCGCTGACCGCTGACGGTGATTTTCCCGGTGATTTTCGCGTGCGCAATCGCGTTTTTCGCCAGCCAGCGGGCATAGGTCAAGTACACTTCCGGTGCGCCGCCGGAGAAGGCGTAGAAATTATCCATGTCCCAATAACTGCGGACGTACTGCGCGCCTTCCAGCTGCTTAATCACCTCGCGGATAGCAAACTGACCCGCGACGGCTCCACACTTCGTTGTTTGCATCACTGCGATCCAGCACCATAAACGGATAGGTGTGCCGAAGCGCCCAGGCGATGGCGTGCATGGTCTGTGCCTTGAAGCGCACCCCGTTCATACCGCCGCCTTCTGCGGTGTTCACGAACGCCTCCATATCAATCAGCGCATACGGGCCGGTTTCCGTTTTGTTCGCGCCCGACCCTTCGCCGGGGCCGGAAAGCGTATGCTCAAGGCAATACACGGGGAAGGTTTCCAGATAGTGCGGTGTCGCATAAATCGTGCCGTGCGATGCCGATTTCGCCAGCTGTGGATACGCCGCGTCCCTGCCGGAACTTCCTTGCAGTCCCGACTGTCCCGCCTGAAAACTGCCGATTTTCCCATGAATATTCTTCAAGCTGAATCCGTCCGTTTCTGCGGTATACGTTTGCATTTCCCGGAGCAGGCGCAGCATTTCTTTGGGATACGCGAAATCCGTCACCGTGCAGGCATCCGCATCCGTTTCGCCGGTTTCCGCTGCCATCACCCACACCGTTTCGTCAGCCGTCCACTTCATCTTGCCGCTGGGGAAAGAATCGCCGTACAGGAAGCGTACCTGATACCATGCCGTCCCCGAAGCATCTTCCGCAACGGACACCACCTGCACCGCGGCTGCTTTGACGAAATTGCCCTGATACTCGCTGGAAAAATACGTTTCGGACGCATCATCATCCACCGCAGAAAAGACGCGCGTGTCCGTACTGACGCTGATAAAATCGCCGAGACTTACAGGTGGCACCGTTTCGTCGATTTCTTCCGCGCTGCTAATTTCCGGATGTACCGAAGCATCCGGCGGTTCTGCGGCATCCGGCTGCTCCGAATCACCGCTTTCATCCGCTTCGGGCAGATTCGATTCTTGGTGCGGCGCGTCCTGCGAAGGTGCATCCGCGGGCGTTTCTTCTTCATCAGATGCTTCTTCCGGGCGGCTGCCATTGACCACGAACAATCGCTTTTGACCGAAGGTAGTCATTCCGTCGCAGGATGGCACGTCGGCGATGCCCGACACATCCGCATCCGTCAAATAGCGGGTATCCAGCGACGCTGCCGGTACAAAGCCGCAGATGGTCTGCTGCTCCGCATCCAGAAACCAGACCTGCACGGCTTGATGACCGCTGAAAAACGCCGTCGCCAGCAGAATGGACGCATCATCAGCCGCGGCATAAACAATGCGCTCCTGCGATTCTGCGCTGGCGTACACGCTGACTGCCCGCACCGTCCGGACGTAGACATACCCATGTTCTTCAATCGCCGCCTGCAAAGGATGACGGTCGTCCGACGAACTTTCCTCCTCCGAATTGGGGAGCATTTCGTCATGGGACGGCTCATCCGGCGCATCGGATGCGGATTCGTCAGGCGCTTCCTCCACGGGTGGAAGCGCCTGTTCCTCTGCCGGAAGCACAATGACTTCCGTTCCCGTGATGTCCGAGGGTGTGGCTGCTTCTTCTGCTGCCGCACAGAGCGGAATGCAGGTCAGCACCAGCGCCGCAGACAGCATCAATGATGCAAATCGTTTCAAATTGGATTTCAATTTCATTTGCTTCTCCTTCTTATACTATTTTCGGATGAAAATGAGCCAAGATGCGCCGCGAATTTTTCACGCTGTCTAACGCGAATGAAACGCAGCGTAGCAGCGCTACGCTAAGTGGAATAAGCGGACGACAGCGGGGAAAAGGCGCAAGCAGATGGCTCAGGTGAATCCGAAAATAGTATTATTCTTGAACCGCCAGCACAATCAGACGGCCGCTTGCACCGCCCGCACTGCGGTCGCAGGTAATCAGGGTCAGAATGTGGTCATCCGCACCGACTGCCGCGCCTGAATCGTACAGTGCCTTGGCTCGTGCGCGGTCTACATACGCTTGAAACGCCTGTCCGCTGGCAAAATCAGCCGCCGCTGCATCCCAGTCACCAACCTGCATGTTGACGACGGCGAAAATCCGATAGGTGCGTTCGCCGTAAATCGTGTCCAGCTGAATGATGCTGTGCGCGGCGCAGTAGCCCGAATCCTTGTATTGCACAAGGCTGCTGAACATCGCGTCGCTATGGCTCAGGTGATGCCCGTAGATGGCAATGTTCCTGCTCGGTGTCTGATAATCCGCCGATGGCAGCGAGAACAGGCATCCCAGCTTGCTGTTTTCGCCGCTGAACAGGTGCGTCAGGTAGTAGTCTGTCCTGTTCGACCGCACAACCGGATAATCCACCGGCGTACCCGGAATGGTGAGCCATGCGGCAAAATCCGGATTCTGCGCAACGCAGGCTTCTACATCGACACTGCGGGGATTTGCTGTCCGCTCTGCCTGTGCTGGCGCGGCAGTGTCGGAAGCAGCCGGGCGTACGGGGGACGGCGCGGCAGCGGGCACAGCGGTTTTCTCCGGCAGCGGCACTTCCAGCAGCAGGGGCAGCACGGTCTGCACGGCGGCTGCCGCGGGGGATGGCGCATCCTCCACCAGTCCCGAAGCCTGTTGAGGGGGCTTAACCTCTGCGGACATGCGCGTGTATACACGGTCATCTTCTTCGACCTCCTTTATCTGCCCGAAAATTGGGCAAAGAAAAATCATGCTTCCGAACAGAAACATGACCATCAGCAGAATATCCAGTTTTCGTTTCATGCGTCTTTATCGCTCCTGCGACATTTGCCGCTTCCGAACCCAGTAATCCAGCAGCTTGAAAATTACCTTTTCCATCTGCTCCGTCGTGTAGGAACGAGGGAAATACTTGGTCAGCTTTTCCTGCGGCAGCACGACAGACCCCTTGGCAGGAACCGTTTGCTTGTTCTCCGTCATGATTTCCATGATGCCCTGTTCCGACAGCGTGCCCTGTTTGCTTTCGCGCTTCATGCGCTGGGCTTGCGAGAGGGACGGTGTCTGCTGCGTGTTTTCCAAGGCGGTGTCCAGCCACTGCTGTTCTTCCGGCTTCAAGTACGAAAGTTCCACGGCGGGGGTAAAGGCGAGTTTGCCAGCATCCACCTTATCAATGAGCGGCGGTTCAAGGTTGTTCAGGCGCAAAATACGTTGGATTTGCCTTCCGCTTTCGCCGGTATCCTGCCCAATCAAATCCGCCGCTTCCAACTTCCCGACAAGTTGTCGGGAAGTTAAGTCACGCCGTTCGCCCTGATGCTTTATGGCTTCCAGCTTCATTTGATACGCCTTTGCACGTTCGCTGGGCAGAATGTTCTCGCGCTGCAAATTGCTGTCCACCATGATGATGACAGCTTCATCATCGTCCAAATCACGGACAATGGCGGGAATCTCGTTCAGCCCCGCCAGCTCACAGGCGCGCTTCCGCCGATGCCCGGACACAATTTCATACCCGCCATCCGCCATCGGCCGGGCGATAATCGGCACCAGCACCCCATATTCCTTCACGCTCTCCACCGTTTCCATCATCCGGTCATCGTCCAGTACGCGGAATGGATGATCTTTGAAGGGGTGCAGTTTGCTTAGCGCAAGGCGCTGAATCTGCTCCTGCTGGCGTGAGGCTTCCGTGGAGAAAATGTCATCGTAGGAGGTCAGACTTGGCTTTCTGCCGCTGCTTTTCAAGCTGAAGCACCTCCTTCGTGAGCGCACGATACGCCTGCGCCACCTTGCCGCCGGGGTCATACTCGAAAATACTCTTCCCGGTCAGGCTCGCTTCTGCTGCACGGACGGAATGCGGAATCGCCGTCTCGAACACCTTGATTTTGCTGCCGTAAGTCTCCCGAATCAGCGTCGTGATTTCCTTGGCGTTGTTCGTGCGCCCATCCACCATCGTCATGGGGATGCCGTCGATTTTCAGCTTGGGATTCATTTGCCTGCGTACCTTTGCAATGGTTTGCAGCAGCTGTTCCAGCCCTTTGGCAGACAGGTAATGCGCCTGCACCGGGATGATTACGCGGTCTGCTGCCGCCAGCGCATTGATGGTCAGCATCCCCAGCGACGGCATACAGTCGATGATGATGCAGTCGTAGTCCTGCCGATTGCGGGCAAGCACCTGCTTCAAGATGGTTTCGCGGCTCATTGCATTCACCAGCGACACCTCCGTTCCCGCCAGCGCGATGTTAGCAGGCAGCAGGTCAATTCTCTCCGGATGATGCAGTATGCCCTCGCCCGGCGCAATCGGGACATCGTTCATGACCTTGGTCATCAGGTCTGCGATTGTGGGCGCAAGCTGATCCGGCTGCTGATTGCCGAGGCTGATGGTCATGCTGGCCTGCGGGTCAGTGTCCACCAGCAGCACCTTTTTTCCTTCCCGTGCCATCGCTGCCCCTATGTTGATGCAGCTGGTCGTTTTCGCTACCCCTCCTTTTTGATTTACAGTCGCAAGCACCGTGGGATTCATCCACTTCCTCCTTCCTGCACTCGTTCATCCGTGGCAGCAGAACTTCCCTGCCCTCCACTGCTGTTTGATGGTGGGTTCAGCCTGTAAATATTTCACACCTCCTGTTCTGGAAAATAGAAAGGCATCGACAGATTGCTCCATCAATGCCTTCGTCTCTTTCGACACTACTATTATAGCACAGGTTTCGTTGCTAAAGCGTGCTAATTTGTCTTGTTCGCTGCTAATTTGTCCTGTTTTGTGCTGCGCGATGCTATTTCATGCTATTTGCTGCTATCTTGCGCGATTGCCGCCCGTGTTGTCCCCTATTCAGTTGCTTGCACTTAGCAGCATTTCCAGTTCATCAAGCGCCTGAGTGTGCAAATGATACACGCGCGACCGGCTTAATCCGATTCTTTCAGCAATCTTCTCAAAATTCATATGAGAAAGATAATAGTTCAAGAGGATGATCCGGTGCGCCTGATTATCCATGCTGTTTACGACAGCTGTGATTTCTTCAACGGCATCCCGATACTCCTGTGTCAATTTTTCCAACTCTCTGCGTGCTTCCGTGAGACGAATAATCGCATTCTCATTCGCACCCACGTTGCGCGCATGGGCGGTAAATTCGCTTCCCCAAGATGCCGTAACTCGCTGCGTAAGGCTTTTGTAGAGTTCTATCTGCGAGAGAAGGGCATCTATTTTCTGTTCAACTGCTTCTGCCCTTTTCAAAAATGCAACTGCTTTCCTCATGCAATTTCACGCTCCAATCTTTTCAGCAGCTGGATACCATCTATGTCAGTAAGCAATACAAAACGACCGGACTGAAAAAAGATTCGTAGTTCATCAAGCCTCTGCTTGTACTGCATGATGCGGTATGTGAGATAGTCTCGTTCTTCTGCTGTCAGCTTTGTCTCGCTGCGGAACTTTTGCCGAAGTTCGTACTGCATCCGACCGCAGCTGCGGAAATCCTTGACCGCCTGAACAATCACTGCACTCGCAAACGCTTTCCACGGTTCCTTTTCTCCATAAACATAATGGGAACAATTTCTTCTCTGATTCATCCCAGTACCTCCGCCAGATATTCCTTTATTTGTGTATTGTACTTTGCGTTTTTCCTGCTGCTTTTTGCTCAACATACTCAGTAACAGCTCGAAACAGCAGCATCATCAAGGGATGATTATTCCATTTTGCAGCTTTTTCACTGGTGTCCTTTACCATTGAAAGCCACCATTCTTCGGCATCTTGTGCCTGATTCGCCGGCGGATCACAATGCGCTGCATACAGGCGGAACGCATCGCGGAAAATCTCCCATTCATCATCGTTCACTTTGCCATGCATGTTCTCACCGCCATTCCATAGGAAGTTCGCCTTGATTGACCCGCGTGAAACCTTCCATCAGCATCTGCTCAATCTTTTCAGACCATGCGTGCTGCGGCGGAAGTCCCTTCACATCCGACATAGTTCTGCTTCGGCGGTCAAAATAGAGTTTTATCATCTCATCCACAACGCCAAGGTCACGGTTTTTCATGATTTCCACCACATTTCCCACATCCGGCTGAATCTCAAGTTTGGGATATACCGAGCGATAGCGCATCATAAAATCAGCATTGACCCGATGAACCATAAACACATTGTCGGCTGCATTTGTAAGGTCGGCTGTTCCGCTGATGTCGCCTTTGCGCAGAAATGCTTCTGTTTTCCGCGGATGACAGATAAAATGAACATGAATTTTCAGCGTCTTTGCCATTGTGGAGAGCCGCTTGGCAATTCGGGATTGCATCTCATATTTGTCCACATTGCCAAGCTGAATATCCAGTGCCATCAGATTATCAACAATCGCCACCGAAGCACCGTTTTGCTGAACCCAATCGTAAATTGTGCTGATAACGATTTCCCAATCAGTGCCGAAGTCATTGTCGTAGATGGCAAACTTGCCTGTCAGCATAGCATCCAGCTTCGCCTCAATGCTGGGCTTCAGGCAGAAATGATTGGGATTCAACGGATCAGGCATTACATAGTCCGGGCCTGCTGCTTGAAGCAGTATCCATTCTCGTATCCGTGATGCCGTCATTTCTCCTGAAAACAGCGCGACTTTATATCCCTGCGATACAGCTGCCAGACCAATCTGACTGACGAGCGTTGACTTGCCCGAAGCATTGCCCCCGCTCCAAATGGACATTTCGCCTGCATTGAATCCCCCTATCTTTGCGTCAAGCGAACCGAGCCGTGACCGAATTACCACAATTTTGCTGCGGTCTACATTCGGAATCTCTGCAAAGTCCAGCATCCGTGCCTTCGCCTTGCCAAGCAGTGGAGAATTTTCCGCCGTGCTGACTTTTGCTGTCGGCACAGCAGGCGTTACTGCATAAGGGCTGCTGCTGTAAGCTGCCGGGTCTACCTTCTGCCGGAACTCATGCCAATGGTATCCGGCGCAGCTGTTATGGAAGCAGTGGAATCCGAAACCGCCTTGATGGTACGCAAACACGGCGGCATCTCCGTGCTGATGCGAATCGTTAAACGGGCAGTGTGCTAATTGGTACTTTGTACCGCTGCTGATGGCTACTTTTTTCTCCACCTCCACGCCATGTGCGGAAAGAAAATGCTCAATGTCCCAAGTGCTTTCTTTGCCGGAACGCCGAGCTTCTGTCGGTATCGCCGCTTGATGCAGTTCCGCTGCAATATTCTTGACCAGCGCAATGGGTGTTTCCCGAATCTGCTCCGGATAGCGGATGATGCAGCTCTGTCGGTGCGGACGTTCCGGCGTATGGGCTCCTTTCGCTGCAATTGTTCCATACAGCTTGGTAATTCTTGATGGGTTATACACCGCCGTATCAATTTTTGCCTCGTCTGTGCTGAACCACATGTCCAGCACAGAGAGAAAATCCGCAACCACTTGCCGGTCATCCGTGCTGATATGCACCTTAAAAAGCAGATGATAGCCATTGCCGCTGTCTGCAACAATTGGCTCGCTGAATCCCGTTGCCATCAGCCGCTTCATTGTCTTTCCAGCAACAGCGTGTGCTGCTTTCTTTTCTTCTGCCGATGCACTGACACCGCTGGGGCGGACTGGGTCTGCATCAATCAAAATCCATTGAAATCCTATGATGTCATTGTCAGACGTTGTTTCCTTCGGACGTTCTACCAGACGTTCATGCTGAGCACGCGCATAGCAGGCACTTTTGACGGGGTTCAGCGACTGGTAAAACGTTCGATTCGGATACTTTGCCAATTCAGCAGCAATGCGCGGACTGTCCGCACGAAAATAACCGCTGACAGTAGGCTTAGGGTCTATACTCCTGATTTCAATGATTGCATCCGGTTCATGCAGCAAGGACAGCCACTTTACTGCGAGTTCCACTGTTCTTGATTCTCCTTTTGCGCTTTTTGTAGATTCGCCTCTCTCCACGGCTCGCGCTGAAGCCATTTGCTGATGCCGGGGATATACTGCCCGCCATCTTTCGTCCATGCGATAGAACTTTTTGCTGCTTCAAGCGCTGTCATGATTATTTCAAGCGTCGCACCATGCCGCAGTGCCTGTTGATATATGCGAAAGGCCTCATCCCTGTCATTTCTGCGATTAGCCGGATAAGCAAACCACAGCTTTTCAAACTCATCCGGATAATGAGATAGTGTATCTATCGTATTACTATTATTATATTGCTGCTGGGTGTGCTGATTTTCAAGCCGCCTGCGATGTGCAAATGCTGAAAAATGCGCATTTGCACCGTTTTCCGCTCTTTCTTTCGTACCGCATATGGACTTGTTTTCAGCACACGGCGTGCTTATTTCAGTACCGTCTGCGTACTGATTTTCGGGACAGAGTAGCCTTATTTTCATACCGCCAGCGGTCTGATTTTCAAGCCAGTTCGATACGGTAACGATAGAACCGTCCCGCGCTGTTTGTATCTGAACATAGCCCATTTGAACCAGCGCAGCCATCTTCCTCGTCAGCTTATCACGAGACCAGCCCAGTTCAAGCGCTGTCTTTCTGTATGAGAAGAGCAGTTGTCCCGGCATAAGCTGTTTCCCGCAGATTTCAGCTTTCTGACGGCAGGCACAATTCATACAGTAGTAATACAGTTTGAAAACACTATCATCCTGCCACACAAGACTATTTTGAGAAATGCAGATAGACTGTCTATTCTTTTCGGCTGCTTCTGCCACATAAGTCACCTCCTGTTATTGGAAACGCGCTGGCTGTTCCCGGCAAACCAACATTTTCCCCCATTGCTTCCAACCCAAAGCTGCATCAGCCTTCTCCCGCTTTCATCATGTTGCCGCAGCACGGGCAGAGGCAGAAAGCGCTGCTTCTCATGATTCCAGTCATACTGGATGTTATTTCCTAATAAAAGTTAATGCCGGGCATGCTGATTCCCCCTTCTTGCTGAAAGAGACTTTTATCCCTCTCACCATAACTGGTAAAAAAAATCGGTTTTTTTACGCGATTTCAAGAATTTCTGCAAAAAAAATTTTCACGCTGACGAACAGAAGTGAAATGCAGCGCTACGCGCAAGCAGATGATGCGTCGAAACCGGAAATAATGCCACATCAAAAATCGCAAAATGTACTCCGATGTTCTCTTATATACTTCAGCATTTGATGCAGGCGATAACGTTCCTTGTTGATGAGTTTGTCCCATTCCTTCTGCAGCTCCGGATTCAGATATACTTTCTTCCCTGCAATCCAAACGTAACGTCCTTGTGACATTGCAATTTTTCCTCCATTCCTTTGTCTCGAATGGAGAAAATCGCAAAAGGAGGGTATACTGAACAGTGCCGCCTACCATCATGAATTGCTCCATTCATTTGGTTGGCAGCAGCCATTGCCTCGGCTGATGCTGATATGCGCCGTATCCTTCAGCATACTATTTTCAAATGAGAATGCGCCTGATGCGCCGCGAATTTTTTCTTCTGCCTAACGCGAATGAAACGCAGCGTAGCAGCGCTACGCTAAGTGGAATGAGCGGACGGCAGAAGGAAAAAGGCGCAAGCAGCGGGCGCAGGCGAATGCAGAAAATAGTATTCGGCAATTCCTTCGGGGATGCCGGCTCCGAAGGGATTCTGCATACGGCTCTTTGTTACAAAAAAAGCGGTCAGAAATAGTTCTCTTTTGAGAACCAATTCTGACCGCCAGCTATTTATCATTTTATCACATCTATTTCTGCGTATTCGTTCTCCCCTTTTCACCTCCCATACAGCAGCAGCGCCAAGTGCGCCAGCGCGCGATCCTTCTTCTTGTAGGCGGAGCTCCGCTCCACGCAAAACCGTTCGCTGATTTCCTCTATCGCGTCCGTTTTCCCGTTTTCTGACAGATAGAACATCGTCAGCACCGTTTTTTCGTCCTCCCCCAGCGCATCCCACGCCGGCTGAAACCACGCCATGAACTCCTCCGCCTGCCGATTCCGCTCTTCCAGCACATCAATTTCCGCAATTTCATGCAGAATCTGGTTTTCGCCTGCCTGCGGATTTCGCGCACCATGCGCCGACTCCTCGAAGCGCATCCCGCCAATGCGAACCATGTCCTGCCGCACATTCGCAATCTCCTCCGCCGTTGTCGCCAGAATCGCCTTCATGCTGCAATAATCTTTCAGCGCCGCCATTGCCGCGCTCCGCTTATCCAGATAGTTCCATGCAATACTCATTCCGCAAACCTCCTGTCGTTGCTTCGTAGCCTCATCATAGCAGAAAAGTTCGCGAATTCAAAACCAGAAACTGAAATCCTGAACCCCAGTAATTCCAAGGGGTTCAGGACTTTTTTCTTTGCCGTCCACTTGGGAATCGGGGCAATGCAAGCCTTTCCGGGCTGCCTGAATTTCAGTTTCTGAAACGCGAAAATGAAGAAAATTTTCAGGCATAGAAAAGGCCACCCGACGTATGACGAATGGCCAGAATGTACTATCGAGGGGATATGTTAGCAACGATAATCTAGAAATATTATATTCCCTTGCTGATTGATATGTAAGATATAGTGCTGTCTTGAATGACGTAGATAGTCGAATTGTTGAAACGATTGATTTCGTCATACACGCACGGGAGGATTTCAATACCATTGTTATCCAATACTCCCCATTTTCCTTCGCGCTTCACGGTTATGAGACCATTGGTTAATGGTGAATAATCCTCATACAATTCCGAAGTTAACATCAACCCATAAACATTATAAAATCCGTAGCGATCAGTTGATGAATCATAGTACGAGAGCATCTGAACTTCGTCAATCACGTTTCCAACAGTGATGTTAGGGGCGCGGTTAATAACAGTTTCAGTACCGGCCAAGTCAAGTATGACAACCTGATCCTTCAGCCTTACAACTGCATAGTCATTCACATAGGCTGGAGGTGTTCCGTACAACAGATCGTTATGCAAAAAGCTTGGCTCAACAATCACTGCACCACGTTCATCTAAGACGCCCCAATAACCAGCCGTGTTTTGATACCAAAATCGATCATTTGTAGGTGAATCGACATATTCGTACTGTGGTTCAATCATCAGGCGGCCGTAAATATCAGCTAAACCGTACAAACCGTTTTGGACAACAGCTATAAGACCCACGGAGGAGGGACAACTCATTGGCACAATCCCGTCATCAAAAGTCACAGGGACTCCGTTTGAATTAATTAAGATGTAATCGTCCATACTATCAAAGTTATCGTTAATCTGGTGATCCGCCTGGATTACTAATGCATAACCGTTCTGAAAAGGTTCGACGATTTCATCGTATACGCAAGGAATGATGACATTACCAGTAGAACGATGAACAAATCCCCACTTGTCATTATCCTGGACTGCAATATATTCTTGTTCGTTGATATATGGATCTGTTAGCTTGATTGCGTCATATGTTGACGATAAATAGCCGCTTTGTTTGTCATAGAAACCGAACAAGAGGACATCTCCAGCATCTACTGCATAGATAAAAGCTGAATCAAATTCATAGATATCATAGCAAGGGGGAGTAATTTCGTTCCCCTGAAAATCAATCAAAGAATAATGATCCATCGGTACGGAAGTACGCACCTTGGCCACGCCATTGTAAAAGGGAGTTGCTTCTGAAAAAGATGCAGCGATAACTACTGTCCCGTCGTCTGTCGCATATCCCCATTGGCCATCGGATATGTATAAGAACAATTCCTCGGCATATACTATGCATGGCAATAGAGACATAAAGAATAGAATAGTTAAGAAAGCTCTCTTCATCTGCAACTCCTCCTGTTACATTTTATTTTTTCGGACGTACATAGAACGCCCAATTGCTGTTTCCGTCATTATCCTCCAGAGCGGTGATATTAGGACCTGTATCATCATAAAACAGAGCAGTCCACTTATCAGGATAAAGTTTTTCACTGCAGGATTGGAAAACTGCTAAAACTTCACCATTTCCATCTCCGAAATCGAACGAAACAACAATGCCGATATGACCCTTTTTTACGGGATCAATTCGTGCAATGTCCTTAACATCCTTTCCATAATTGCGATCCCTATGATCTATGGAGAAGATGATGTCACCCGGTTGCAAGTCATTCAGATCAAGGATGCGCCCTCGTGTGGTATTGCTACGCACATATGATTGCCAAGCGGCATTTACCACTTTCCAAGTGTTTTTGTTTAGTGCCTTATTTACCGCCCAAATGCAGTCAATACCGCCTTTATTGTTTTTGCTTGCACTAATATAATAGTAGTCATCGGCATTATATAATAGATTTCGCATACCCTGGGTTACAGTGGAATTGAAATCGTCGTCCGTGGTGGTCTTTCGATAACCAACTTCGTCTACTGTTTCGCAAGATACGCAAGTGCCGCTCGGATCATGATATGCAATAGGGTTATTCATACAATATACATAGCCATTAAATTCAAAAGTTTCGTTTTTAAATAGGCGAGAATCATGATTGAGCATTCTTGAACGAAGAGCAGCATAATATCTACTTCTGAGATAATACAGCTCGGTTTCTTCGTCGTAGACATACCCGCGATACCGGAACGGCTGCACCTTGCCCAGCGTCTCCGCCAGCTCGCCAGTACACCACAGCGGCGCGCCCCACGCATCGTAGCCGTAGCTGACGACGGCATTGCCATTCTCATCCAGAATCGCAACAATATCGCCCTGCAAGCTCTTGACGTAGGCATACGCCGCGCCATTGTACACCACCACCGCCGGACGGTTCTGCGCATCGTAGAAGAAATGCAGCTCATCTTCGCCTTGCGTCATATGCACAACATTCTTGCCGTGCAGCGTGTACTTGGTCACACCAGTGGAAGTAGCAGTCTTCTGCACACGTAGCCCGTTTTCATTGTAGACAAACTCGACGGTTTCACCCTGCTTCTGCATCTTCTGCAATTGCCTGCCATTCTGCCATGTGTAAGACCAAGTTCCGTCGCTTAGCGGGTTGCCAATCGCATCGTAAGTAATCGCAACGCCGTCCACTGCCGTCAGTTGGTCACGCCAAGCGTCATTACTGTAAGAGAAGTGCTTGCTTTCCAGCGGTTCACCCGTGGTCACACCCAACGCAAACTTCTGCTTGCTCCGAATGTTGCCGCCGTTGTCATAGGTGTACAGCCACGTCGCGTTCTCCTGACCGTCGTCTACTCGAATGAGCTGTCCCAGCGCGTCATAAGCGTAAGCAGTTTTGATGCCATCCTGCACCACTTTCGAGATATTTCCATTTAATTGTACTCAATTGCAGTCGAATAGATTTTTTACATTCTATGGCGCTTGCTATCTATGCGATAGAAAAAATCAACTGCACATACATAAACAGCAATAAAAAGTAGAAGAACTTTACTCCACCTATCGATACTACTCAAAAATTCTGGTGTCCTCATTCTTAAGTATAGAAACAAACAAACCAACAGATATAAGTAGGCGACGCACTGCAAAACTACCGCTGCAGTTAGGTATCTCCTTTTGTTGCCCAAATGGACAAATAGAAAACGCACGCCTTTGGGGATCTTTAGATGATGTCGTGCTCCTATGTTATAGCGAGGAATACATTCTCTTTGCATACGATAACTAGCAAAAGAAAATAATGAAAACCAAAAAAGTACAACAATCACTCTATTGCCTCCACGAATTTGTCCACAACAGTCGGCGCCTTAGGGTGCCAACAAAGCACCTGCAACATATCGGGTAAAAGTAACACCGATATCTTTAAGTACTGAAGTCCTTTGACATGCATACTTTGCAATTTGTCGCGCTGCATATTGCGTATTTTTACGTCGCGCCTCACGTGCAAGCCCTTTACCAGCAGTTTTCCATAGCGAACGAAGACCGCGCATATCCGTTCCCCTGCCGCCGATGAAACCACTAACAGCACCTACTGCAGCACTTTCAAAAATACCTTCTGCTGTAATCTCTCCGTTTTCTGTTGTTGCCTCATCTACAATGTATCCAGCGGTGCTTACTACCGCATTCACCAGAACTTGGCCACCCAAGCCAAGTGGTGTAGATGCAACGAAACCAGTGATTGCTCCAGAAGCCGCTGCTATACCAACATCTTTCCAATCAACATCCTCTATCTTTGTGCCTGAAATCAGCTGATCCGCCAGCTCAAAACCTGCACTAATAATAGCTCCAACAGCAGCTCCAATCAATGCCCAGAAATCTCCGCCCTCATCTTTCCTATTTACTGGGTTGTTGCCACAATAGTTCTTAAGGTTTCTGTCTGTGATGCATTCATAATCAATGCATAGAGTCTGTTCACCATCGTTAGTAAGAAAACGGGACAATACCGGAGAATAGAAACGAATTTGCAGATAATACATACCCGTTTCCTCATCATACACATATCCCCGATACCGGAACGGCTGCACAGTCCCCAGCGTCTCCGCCAGCGCCCCGCTCTTTCCAATCGGCGCACCCCATGCGTCATAAGCATAGCTAACGACAACATTTCCCACCGCATCGAGAATTGCAATCACATCGCCCTGCAAGCTCTTGACATACGCATAGGGAACTCCGTTGTACACCACCACC
>ERZ1106963.2059-NODE-2059-length-21354-cov-19.264473_pt1 | contig 21354 bp, 20 predicted proteins | sample MGYA00403681_ERZ1106963 | MGnify/ENA primary metagenome ERZ1106963 (study PRJEB35170, sample SAMEA104062407) | human gut metagenome | biome: human gut; feature: human-associated habitat; material: faeces | place: Denmark | collected 2012-05-03 ...
CTCGAAAGTAGCGGGCACTTTTCTGGTTCTCTTTTGGTGCGCAAAAGAGAACTTAACCCCGCGTAACAGCGCTCTACTCTATTATACACCAAATCCCCCTAATTTCTGTGACCAAGTCCCAAAAGCCTCCATTTTCCGCCCGAGCGCCACTTTGCAAGGGCGGGCGAGTGTGTTATACTTTCTATGAATGCGATTCAATCTTCCTGATGGAGGCTTTTTCTATGTCCACAAAGCAGCGTCTGCTTTTTATCACCACCGGCGGCACCATCGCCAGCGTCCGCACCCAGCAGGGCCTCAAACCCGTGCTCACCAGCGAAGAGCTTCTGGCTCATCTGCCTGAGCTGAACGAGCTCTGCTGCCCCGACACGCTGGCCCTGTGCAGCATCGACAGCACCGACCTCGGCCCGGAGCACTGGCTGATGATGGCAAAGGCCGTACAGGAGAACTATGCCCTCTACGACGGCTTCATCATCTGCCACGGCACCGACACGCTGGCCTACTCGGCGGCGGCTCTGTCTTATCTCATCCAGAACGCCGACAAGCCCGTCATCCTCACCGGCGCACAGCAGCCCATCTCCAACGAGATCACCGACGCCAAGAAAAACCTTCGCGACAGCGTCATCTGCGCCCTCGACCCCGGCAGCCGGGGCGTCATGGTGGTGTTTGGCGGCCATGTCATCGCAGGCACCCGCGCCAAGAAGAACAAGACCATCAGCTACGACGCCTTTGCCTCGGTGAATTTCCCGGCGCTGGCACTGGTACAGGGCGACCGTCTGGTGCGGTATGTGCCTTCGCCCTGGCCCACCGGCCCTGTGGAGTTTGGACGCTCGCTCAGCCCCCGCGTCTTCCTGCTCAAGCTGACGCCCGGCCTCAGCCCCGATTTGATCCCCGAAATTTTCCGCCTCTACGACTGCGTCATCGTGGAGAGCTTTGGCGTAGGCGGCATCCCCCAGCGGCTGATGGACGCCTTCGCTGAGGGCCTCGGCGACTACGACAAGACCCACAAAGTACTCATCCTCACCACCCAGGTCACTTACGAGGGCAGCGATGTGGGCATCTACGAGGTGGGCAAGCGGGTCAAGAACCGCTTCCGCTTCCTTGAGGCCCACGACATGACCATTGAGGCCGTCGTGACGAAGATCATGTGGCTGCTGGCGCAGGACTGCGACAGCTTCGACCAGCTGCAGCAGCGGTTCTACCGGCAGGTCAATTTTGATACGTTCTACCATTGAGGAGCGTGTAATGAAAAACGAACGTGAAAAAGCCTTATTTTTAGCACAACTAAAAGACTTTGCAAATACTCTGTCCGATAAGATTGCAGTAAACGATGAATGGACCATCAAGGGCTTTATCGATATTTTCAAAAACATTTATGCGATTTCTTCCGACACTAAAATCGTCTCCAAAATATTAGAGTTGCACTTATTCCCTCAGTTTCTAGCCTTTGCCGAACAGACTGGATATGACATCGAACTTGCAACTTATCAAAATTACTACCCGGATTTGACTTTTATCTCTAAAACCGACCCTTCCATCAAATTTGCTGTCGATTTGAAAACAACTTACCGAGAAGAGAATCATCCTGATTTCTGCAATGGATTTACACTAGGTTCTCACGGCGAATACTTTATCAATCGCACAAGTACCAAAAACATTCAATATCCCTATGATGATTACAGTGGGCACTTCTGTTTCGGAATCATTTACACCCGTGCAGTGCTGGACAAAAAGAATGAGACGCATACATATTCCATTGATGAGCTGAATGAGATTCCTTCTGTTATCCACGATTTTCTCTTTTTCGCAGAAGAAAAGTGGAAAATAGCAAGTGACAAGGGTGGCAGTGGAAACACGGCAAATATCGGCAGTATCCATAATATTCAAGATATTTTAAATGGTAATGGTGTGTTTGCCAAAGCTGGTGAAGAATTGTTTGATGATTATTGGGCAAACTTTGGCAAAATAGAAATTCTTTCTGCGAACAAGCGAAAAAAGCTTTCCTCTTTTTCGGAATATCTGCAATACAGAGGACTGCCTTCCGAGTTGAATAATTGCAGAGCCTCTAAAAGGAGCACAAAATGAGCGAAAAAATATTCGTTCCTCCTCTTAAAATTCAAGGCATTAAAACAAAGCTTGTCCCCCTGATTCGAGAAAATGTGATTCTGGACAAAGAAACTATATGGTATGAGCCATTTATGGGGTCTGGTGTTGTTGGCTTTAATGTTGAGCCGGAACGTGCCGTATTTGCAGACGTCAACCCTCACATCATCAACTTTTATAACAGAATAAAAGATGGCTCTATCACCAGTGGAAGAGTCCGTGCATTTCTCGAAGCGGAAGGGAAGAAACTCGAGAATGGCGATGCCGATTATTACTATGAGGTTCGTGACCGATTCAACCAGCATCACGAACCTCTGGACTTTCTCTTTCTGAACCGTGCCTGCTTTAACGGGATGATGCGCTTCAATAAGGACTACAACTTCAATGTTCCATATGGACACAAACCTCAGCGGTTTGCAAAGGCTTATATCACAAAAATCGTAAACCAGGTCGCCCACATCGAAGAGCTTCTGAAAACCCATGAATGGGAGTTTTTGTGTCAATCCTTTGAGGATACGATAAGTTCAGCGACCCATTCCGATTTCATATACTGCGACCCTCCGTATATTGGCCGTCATGTCGATTACTATGACAGTTGGGATGAAGAACTCGAAGTTGCTCTGCACAGCGCACTCGTTAAATCACAGTCCAATTTTATGCTGTCAACATGGCATCACAATGATTACCGTTCAAACGAATATATCGAGCAGGTGTGGAATGACTGCCAAATCATCACACGGGAACATTTTTATCATGTAGGTGCAAAGGAAAAGAACCGCAATCCTGTCGTAGAGGCACTTCTTACAAACTATGTCATTACCGGCACTCAAAATCAGCTCCGGCTTGAAAACGAACAGTTGTCTCTATTTAGCACTTCCGATACACTTCCAGAAAAAATAGCAAATTAAAAACGTCCTGTATTGCTGCAAAATCAATACAGGACGTTTTACATTTCTCAAAACACCATCTGCACCAGCAGCACATAGCACAGCGTGCCGCCGGCGATGGAAACCAGCGTCTGATGCTTCCACTTATGGAGGGCGACGGTCACGCCGATGGCGATGGCCTCCGGGATGCCGTGGCTGTCCGAGGTGAGGCTGACGCCCTTGAGGCAGTAGACGATGAGCATTCCGAAGATGGCGGCGGGCAGCACATGGCCCAGATACTCCACCACCTCAGGCACCTTGCCGCCCCGGGAGCCGAACACCAGAAACGGCAGAAAGCGGGTGAGCATGGTCGCCGCCGCGCAGACGGCGATGGTCAGGATGAACTGGATATTGCTCATTTTGCCGTCTCGCTTTCTTTGGCCTCGATGGGACGGCGGAGCAGCAGCAGTGCCACAAGGATGCAGACCATCGAGGGGATGAGGAAGCTGCCTGAGCCGAAGATGCGCAGGCAGACCAGCGGGGCGGCAATGCCGATGATGGCGCTGGCGTGCTGTTTTTCCTTTTCCCACTGGTTGAGGAAGATGACCACGAACATGGCCGTCATGACGAAATCGACGCCCTCGGTGCTGAAGGGCAGGACAGAGCCGAGGGCCGCGCCCATGGCCGCGCTGGCGACCCAGTAGATCTGGTCCAGCAGGGTGATGAAGAACATGAACCAGCCCTTATCCACGCCCTCGGGCGGTTCTGCCGAACAGGTGATGGAGAAGGTCTCGTCGCTCATGGCGAAGATCATGTAGGCGCTGCGCAGGCCGTAGCCGCGGTAGCGCTGCAGCATGGTCAGGCCGTAGAAAAGATGCCGCGCCTGGATCATCAGCGCCATCAGAAAGGCCGACACCGGCGCAAAGCTGCCCAGAAGCAGCGACGCCAGCACGAATTCCAGCGAGCCGCCGTACACTACCGTACCCATCAGGGGCGGCAGCCAGACTGGCAGGCCCAGCGACTGCACATAGATGCCGTAGCCGAGGCCCAGCACCCAATATCCGGCAAACACCGGCAGCGTCTGAGGCGCTGCGGCCCGGAACGCGCGCCATACCGGTGCGCGGTTCAAATTTATTTCGTTTTGTTCCTGCATTTATTTCAACCCTCCAATACAGTAGTATAACAGGTTTATCTGCATTTGCAAGAACTATTTATAAGGCAAAGAGGGTTCTGTGCGGCCGCACAGAACCCTCTTTGCTTTCTATCTTTTATTTTTTGGTGAGGTCTTTCGTGTAGAGAGCGCGGGTCGCGTTCAGGACAGCGAGGACCATGACGCCGACATCGGCGAAGATAGCCACCCACATGTTGGCGATACCCAGAGCACCCAGCAGCAGGCAGGCCGCCTTGATGGCCAGAGCAAAGACGATGTTCTGGTAGACGATGCTCTTGGTACGGCGGGCAATGCGCATGGCGAGGGCGATCTTGGCCGGGTCGTCATCCATCAGGACGACGTCGGCGGCCTCAATGGCGGCGTCAGAGCCCAGAGCACCCATGGCGATGCCCACATCCACACGGGAAAGGACAGGAGCGTCGTTGATGCCATCGCCCACGAAGGCCAGCATCTCTTTGGGTTTCTTGGCGGCCAGGAGCTTCTCGATCTGGTCCACCTTATCGCCGGGCAGCAGGCCGGCGTGGTACTCGTCGATGCCCAGCTCTGCCGAGACAGCCTTTGCCACCGGCTCTGCGTCGCCGGTAAGCATGACGGTCTTGCGGACGCCGGCCTGCTTGAGGCCCTTGATGGCCTGTGCGCTGTGGGGCTTCACCACGTCGGAGATGAGCAGATAGCCCGCATACTTGCCGTCGATAGCCACATGGACGATGGTGCCGGTCTGGGGGACATCGGGGACGGTGAGGCCCAGCTTTGCCATCAGGCGGGCATTACCGGCAGCGACCAGCTTGCCGTCCACCTTGGCGGTGACGCCGTGTCCGCCCAGCTCCTCCACGTCGGTGACGCGGGCAGCGTCGATGTCCTTGCCGTAAGCAGCCTTGATGCTCAGGGAGATGGGGTGCTTCGACCAGCTCTCGGCCAGCGCAGCGGCTTCCACAAGGCTGTCTTCGGTACCGCCCTCCACGGGGCAGACCTTGACGACCTTGAAGGTACCCTGGGTCAGGGTGCCGGTCTTATCGAAGACGACGACGCGGGTATCGGCCAGCTCTTCCAGATAGGTAGAGCCCTTGACGAGGATGCCGCAGGCGGAAGCGCCGCCGATGCCGCCGAAGAAGCTCAGCGGGATAGAGATGACCAGAGCGCAGGGGCAGCTGATGACGAGGAAGGTGAGGGCGCGGTAGACCCAGTCGCCGAAGCGGGCGGGCTGGCCCATCAGCAGCAGAACGATGGGGGGAATGAAGGCCAGCGCCAGCGCGCCGTAACAGACCGCCGGGGTATACACCCGGGCAAAGCGGGTGATAAAGTTCTCGGCGCGGGCCTTCTTCATGCTGGAATTTTCCACGAGGTCGAGAATTTTAGAGACGGTGGATTCGCCGAACTCCTTGGTGGTCCTGACCTTGAGCAGGCCGCTCATGTTGACACAGCCGCTGATGACCTCATCGCCGGACCGGACATCCCGGGGCAGGCTCTCGCCGGTGAGGGCGGCGGTGTTGAGGGTGGAAGCGCCCTCGACGATAACGCCGTCGATAGGCACACGCTCACCAGGCTGGACCACGATGATGGTGCCGATCTCGACCTCATCGGGGTCCACCTGCTCCAGCTTGCCGTCCTCGCCCTCGATGTTGGCGTAGTCGGGCCGGATATCCATCAGGGCCGAGATGCTGCGGCGGCTCTTGCCGACGGCAACGCCCTGGAACAGCTCGCCGATCTGGTAGAAGATAATAACGGCACAGCCCTCGACGTAATCGCCCAGCGCAAAGGCACCCACGGTGGCGACGGCCATCAGGAAGCATTCATCAAAGGGCTGACGGTTCTTGATGCCCAGAAGGGCCTTGCGGAGCACATCCCAGCCCACCACGAGGTAGGGGATACAGTAGAGCAGCAGCTCCACCGACGCGGGCAGAGGCGGCAGCAGCTTGAGCACCAGCACCAGCGCCAGAGCGGCGATGATGCGGTACAGCATTTTCTTTTGTTTTTTCGTCACGGGTACCAGCCTCCTTTTGGGGCAGTTTTCTCAGATTCAACAGGTTTTCCCCACAAGGGGCTTGTTTTCCACGCTTTCCCCCGGCTTTTCCACGAGTTTTTCCCGCAAAAAGCCGCAAATACGCGTTCATTTTTCTATTTTTGCGTCCAGGATGTTGAAAACGCCGTGGAAATTGTTGAAAGCTGATTTATTTTTCCACATTTTCCACGCGCATCCCGGCAGTATAAGTCGAAACTCAGATGCCAAAGATCTCGCAGTCGTCCTCGACCTTCTTGCAGGCGGAGAGGACGTTCTGCATGGTAGCCTTGACGTCAGCACCCTCATCGAACTCGACGTTCATCTTCTGGGTCATAAAGCTGACGGTAGCCTTTGCAACGCCGGCGACCGTGTTGGCGGCATCCTCCATCTTCTGGGCGCAGTTTGCGCAGTCAACTTCGATCTTGTAGCTCTTTTTCATAATAAGTACCAGCCTTTCTTTCTATATCTCCGCTCCGCCGCAGGGTGCGGCAGAGCTTACAGCGTTTTCGGGGCATCACTCTTCGATGTGGTCCATGCCCATGGAGAGGATGCTGCGCACATGGTCATCGTCCAGTGCATAGTAAATGGTCTTGCCGTCGCGGCGGAAGCGAACGAGCTTTGAGTCCTTCAGCACCCGCAGCTGATGGCTCACCGCCGACTGGCTGAGCTGGACAGCATTTGCAATGTCCTGCACACACAGCTCATCGTCGTGGAGGGCGTAGAGTATCTTGATGCGGGTAGAATCGCCGAACACCCGGAACAAATCGGCCAGCTCGTAGAGCACCTCATCGTCCGGCAGCACCGGCGGGGCCTTGGGCAGCTTCTGTTCTGGGGCAAGAGCATTCTCAGCCATCGTTGTCATCCTTTCGCTTCAATATATGAACACCTGTTCATGTGTTCATGATAACACGCTGTATGGCTCCTGTCAAGGAGTTTTGTATAAAAAATCAGCATTCTCTTAAAATTGATAAAACAGACCGCAAAACGCAAGAAATTTGCAGATTTATTTTGCAGGAAGGGTGCGATTTAGGGCAAAAGGAAAAGGCAGTCCTGACCGAACTGCCTTTTTCTAAAGCACTGCATTCATGCCCGCTTCTTCTTTTTATAGTCCGCCGCCCACGGCAGATACATGAGGAACAGCGCCAGCGCGGTGGCAGGCAGGAAGCCCAAGATATAATATTTTTCGCCCAGCAGGGCCGTGAAGGTGCTGGTGATGATGTTCCCGTAGGGATTATTGAGAAAATAGAAGTTGGTGTTAAGGGACTTATTCAGAAAGTAGATGGGCAGGGCAGAGCCGAACAGGAACGCCAGCACCTGCGGCACCCGCCGGGGACTGGGACGGTAGCCGCCCGCCACCAGCAGGACTGGATAGAGTACCAGCAGGGCATGGATACTGACGGAGTGCAGATTGATGAGCGTCCACCAAGAGGGGACATCCAGCCAGCTGGGGCAGAGCAGTGCCAGCATTGCACCCGGGATACAGAGGGCATACAGCTCCTCTTTGCACCAGTTTCTGTCCGTGATCGTGTTGTACAGACAGACGAAGACATTGATATTGCACAGGTGCAGGGGCAGATAGCTCCAATTCCACTGGCCGGTCAGGGCCATCCCCAGCAGAAGGGCAGCTTCGTCCAGCAGGAGCAAAGCGGTGACTCCGACTAAAATGCGCCGCCGGGTGCGGGCAGAACTGCGGCGATACCACAGGGCCGCCCCCACGATAAAGGCAAGCGAAATGGCCAGCTCCATGAGGTGAACAGTGCCATACAGCGGGTAGCATCGGTAATCGGCCCCGTATTCAGCGTGGGTGATGTCGTAGGATTTCCAGAAATCGTTCATCTTCTTTCCCTCCTTGTCCAGCTTATGATACCGCGTTTGGCCTCAGACGGAAAGAGTTTTAAAGGAAAATCCCGAAAACAGGTGCAATAGTGTGAGTTTTGTGGTATCCTTACAAATGTGAAATTATCTGCCGCAAACCGCGGCATCACGACAAATTAAGAAAGAGGGAATTTTTATATGTTAGAAACTGGAATCCGCGGCAAGCAGAGCGTCGCCGTGACCCCCGAGAACACCGCCAAGACCATGGGCAGCGGCACGCTGAACGTCTTCGCCACCCCCGCACTGGTGGCGCTGGCCGAAAAGGCCTGCTGGATGAGCGTCGCCGACGCTTTGGATGAGGGCTGCGGCTCTGTGGGTACCAAGCTGGAGCTGGAGCACACCGCACCCACCCCCGTGGGCATGACCGTCACCTGCGAGAGCGAGCTGACCGCTGTGGAAGGCCGCAAGCTGGTGTTCAAAGTCTCCCTGTACGACGAGAAAGGCCCTGTGGGCGGCGGCGTCCACGAGCGCTTTGTGGTCAACGACGCAAAGTTTGCCGCCAAGGCCGAGAGCAAGAAGGGCTAAGACTCTTTTTTCTCGGCAAGCTCGATGGGCGGCGGGTCGGCAGCCAGCAGCTGCTGCTCGGCCCGGGCCTGAGCTTCCTGCAAAAGCCGTGCCGCCTGTTCGCTGGCACGGAACAGCTCTAAATACATCGCTTTATAGTCCGGCGCAGCCAACACCCCCTTTCGTGTCCCATCACGTTAGAAGCTGTTTTTGTAAGCAGAGTGCATCGAACGACGAGAATTTTTGCTCGCAGACAAGGCGATTTTCCGCAGCAATCCTGAGCGGATTGCAAGGGAAAGCAACGCAGTATGCGGGCAAAAAGGCCGTTCGGGCGGTGTGCAATGCTTATGAAAACGGCTTCTAAAGGGTTAGTCTGCCCGGCAGGCTGCAAAAAAATCAACCGAGGAGTTTATCATGAAAAAAACCAATCTCTCGTGGGTGGGTGCGTTGCTGGTGTTTGCCCTGCTGCTGTGGTGTACCGCCGCAACGCCCGGCAAAATCGACGACCCTTCCACCTACACCTGCGCCGTGTACAGCTCGGCGCTGTCCCTGCTGCCCCCTGTGATAGCCATCGTGCTGGCCCTGAACACCAAAGAGGTCTACACCTCGCTGCTGGTGGGCATCGCCACCGGCGCACTGCTCTACGCCAACGGCAATCTTGAGCTGGCGCTGACCACCCTCTTCTTCAACGAAGACGGCGGCATGGTGTCCAAGCTGTCCGATTCCAGCAACGTCGGCATCCTCGTCTTTCTGGTGATGCTGGGCATTCTGGTGGCCCTGATGAACAAGGCCGGCGGCAGCGCCGCCTTTGGCCGCTGGGCCTCCACCCACATCCACACCCGGGCAGGCGCACAGTTCGCCACCCTGCTGCTGGGCATCCTCATCTTTGTGGACGACTACTTCAACTGCCTGACCGTCGGCTCCGTCATGCGCCCGGTCACTGACCGGCAGAAGGTCTCCCGCGCAAAGCTGGCCTACCTCATCGACGCCACCGCAGCACCCGTCTGCATCATCGCGCCGGTGTCCAGCTGGGCCGCCGCCGTCACGTCCTCTGTGCCGGAAGGCTCGGGCATCAACGGCTTTACCATGTTCCTGCGCACCATTCCTTATAACTACTACGCCATCCTCACCATGGTGATGAGCCTCTTCCTCATCTTCAGCGGCCTCGACTACGGCCCCATGAAAAAGCACGAGGATAACGCCCTGCTGGGCGACCTCTTCACCACCGACGACCGCCCCTACGGCGACGACGCGGACGACGGCAGCGACACCCGCGGCCATGTGGTGGACCTCATCGCGCCGGTGCTGGTGCTCATCGCGGCCTGCATCTTCGGCATGGTGTACACCGGCGGCTTCTTTGAGGGCGTGGACTTCGTCACCGCTTTTGCCAACTGCAGCGCCTCCATGGGCCTCGTGCTGGGCAGCGCCATTGCGCTGATGTTCACCTTCGTGTTTTACCGCGTGCGGGGCGTCATGACCTTTCAGGACTTCGCCGCCTGCATCCCCGAGGGCTTCAAGGCCATGGTCAGCCCCATGCTCATTCTGACGCTGGCATGGACGCTTTCCGGCATGACCGGCCTGCTGGGCGCAAAATACTACGTCGCAAGCCTGCTCAGCGGCTCTGCAGCGGCTCTGCAGTACCTGCTGCCCATCATCATCTTTGTGGTGGCGGTCTTCCTCGCCTTTGCCACCGGCACGTCCTGGGGTACTTTCTCGATTCTGGTCCCCATCGTCTGCCATGCGTTCCCGGAGGGTGAGATGCTGGTGGTCTCCATCGCCGCCTGCCTGTCCGGCGCGGTCTGCGGCGACCACTGCTCGCCCATCTCCGACACCACCATCATGGCCTCTGCCGGCGCGCATTGCAGCCACGTGAACCATGTCTCCACCCAGCTGCCCTACGCCATGACCGCCGCCGCCATCTCGGCGGGCTGCTATCTGCTCTGCGGTGCAGCACAGGCTGTCCTCGGTGATGCCGCCAACACCCTGACCTCCTTCGTGCTGCTGGCCTGTGCCATCGTCATCGAACTCGTCGTGCTCAGCATCGTCAGGGCGCGGATGGGCCATACTGGGAAGGAAGAAGTCACAAAATCTTAACGGAATCGTAGATTTTTGTCTTCCCCTCCGGCGCAAATCATGGTATACTTATTAAAAGAGTAAATTTTTTGAGCTATTTGCTCACTGGAGGAAAACCCCATGCTGGAAGAAGTCTTTCAGGACGTCTATACAAAGTTCAAGCTGCATTTTTATCAGAATGTATTTCAGCGCTTTGCCACCCGCGAAGCCACGCTGACCACGGTGGAGTCCTTCTGCATGGAGGGCATCATGGCGATGGGGGAGCCCACCATTGCAGAGTTTTCCCGCATGATGGGCATCTCCACCCCCAACGCGGCTTATAAAATCGGCAGCCTCGTCAAAAAGGGCTATGTGGAGAAGATCCAGTCCACCACCGACCGCCGCGAATACTTCCTGCGCCCCACCCAGAAATACATCGATTACTACAGCATCAGCTATTCTTACCTGCACACGGTCATCGAGCGTGTGCGCAAGCGCTTCCCGGCTGAGGACTGCGACAAGATGGAGCAGATGCTCTCGGTCATCAGCACCGAGCTGATGCCGGAGCTGGATATGCTGGCCAAGTGCCGCCACCCTGAGGCTCCGGCAGAAGATACCACCCACTGACAAGCACAAAAGGCCCTCCCAGGCAAACCCGGGAGGGCCTTGTTGTTTGCAGGGAGCTTACCCTCTTACAGCACCATAAACAGGGTGCCGGCGGCGACGAGGGCGCAGCCCACCATACTTTTGGCGGTAAAGGGCTCGTGGAGGAACACAAAGGCCAGCACCAGGGTGATCACCACGCTGAGCTTGTCGATGGACACCACCTGAGAGGCCCGGCCAAGCTGCAGGGCCCGGTAGTAGCACAGCCAGGACGCCCCGGTGGCCAGCCCCGATAGGATGAGGAAGAGCCAACTCCGGCGGCTGATCTCCCCCATGCCCCCCCTGGGCCCGGGTGAGGAACACCATGCCCCAGCTCATGGCCAGCACCACCACGGTGCGGATGGCGGTGGCCAGAGTGGAGTTGACCCCCTCGATGCCCACCTTGGCCAGGATCGAGGTAAGGGCCGCAAACAGGGCCGAGCCCAGTGCAAATACAAACCACATAAACAGACCTCCGTTTTTGCTGCCCAAAGCGAAGTGCGGCCGCCCCGACGGAACGGGACAGCCGCAGCTTCATGGGAATGTAACAGACAGAGCTTGTCAGGATGTTGAGCTTATGCCTTCTCCTGTGCAGCGTTTGCAGCAGCACGCTTGTTGATCTTGCTCTGGTTGTAGACAGAGTAGACGATGACCAGGATAGCGACCGTTGCAAAGACCATTGCGATGGGAGAAGTGGTGATGGCGAAGAAGTTGCCGCGCTGGATGTTCATGTAACGCACGAAGTTCTTCTCGCACATGGGTCCCAGAATGAGGGCCAGCAGGATGGGAGAAAGCGGGAACTCGTACTTGTTCATCAGCCAGCCGATGATGCCGAAGGCGACACAGACGCCCACGTCAAAGGCATTCTTGTTGATGGAGAAAGCACCCAGCAGGGAGATGACGAGGATGATGGGGTAGAGCATCTTCTTCTCGACGGAGACGATCTTTGCAAAGAAGCGGACGCCCAGGCAGCCGACGACCAGCATGCAGAGGTTTGCCAGCATCAGAGCCGCAAAGACGCGGTAGACGGTGGGCAGCTCGGTGACGTACATCATGGGACCGGGGGTGATGCCCTTCATGATGAAGGCACCCAGCAGGATGGCGGTGACGGAGTCACCGGGGACGCCCAGAGACAGCAGGGGGATCATAGCGCCGCCGGAGCAGCCGTTGTTGGCGGACTCGGTAGCAGCAACGCCGTTGGGGATGCCGGTGCCGTACAGCTCGGGGTGCTTGCTGGCGGACTTGCTGGCGCCGTAGGAAACGAAGACCGCGATGTCACCGCCTGCGCCGGGGATGGCGCCGATGAAGGTGCCGATGAGGCCGCCGGAGAGGATGTTGGGCCAGATCTGCTTGATGGTCTTCCAATCGGGCAGGACGTTGGTGATCTTCTCGTTGGACTTCTGCTCATGCTCTTCGCCGCGGATGATGCGCTCAACGCCGGCGATGACTTCAGAGACAGCGAACAGACCGATCAGAGTGGGGATGAACTGGAAGCCATCCAGCAGGCCGGTCTGCTTGGTGGTGATGAAACGGGGGATTCCGTTGGTGGGGTCGAGGCCGACGGTGCAGAGCAGCATACCGAAGAAGGCGCTGATGAGGCCCTTGGCCACAGACTTGCCGGAAATTGCGACGATGACCGACAGGCCGAAGACGGCCAGCATGAACATCTCGCCGGGGCCGAAGTTCATGGCCATATCAGCGACCAGCGGAGACAGGAAGGTCATGACCAGTGCGCCGATGACGCCGCCGCAGAAGGAGGCGAACATGGCAACGGACAGTGCCTTGCCAGCCTGACCTTTCTTACACATGGGGTAGCCGTCCAGCAGGGTGGCGGCTGCGGCGGGCGTGCCGGGGGCGTGGATGAGGATAGCGGAAATGGAACCGCCGTACATACCGCCGCAGTAGATGCCCAGCAGCAGGCCGATGGACGGGATGAGGTCCATGCCGAAGGAGAAGGGGATGAGCAGCGCCACGCCCATGGTGGCGGTCATGCCCGGGATAGCGCCCAGCAGAACGCCGCCCAGTGCGCCGATGAAGGTCATCAGAAGGACCTCGGGGTTGGACCAGACAGTAGCATAGCTGGAAAGAAGCAGACTAAAATCCATAACTGTGCTCCCTCCTTATATCATGTCCACGAGGGTGCGCAGGAAGTTCAGCGGACCCAGCGGAATATTGACGGTAAGCACCTTGTAGAACACCAGCCACATCAGCAGCGGCACCAGAACGCTCACAAGGACCATCTGCACCCAGTTGCGCTTGCCGATGAGGAACATGATGATCATCGAGAGCACCACAGCGCACAGGATGTAGCCGCAGCTCTTGAACAGAGCAGCGAACAGCACACAGAGGAGCATAACGAGGTAAGCAGCGGCCACGCCCTTATCCTTGAGGGGATTCAGGGTGCCGACTTCGACAGCAACGGGGTCGGTGGGCTTCATGGTACCCATCAGCTTGAAGATGGACTGGATGAGCAGAACCACCGAGAAGATGAGCATACCCACGATCATGACGCGGGGGAAGGTGGAAGCCTGCACATAGGTGTTGGCCACCTCAGGGAAATTATCGGTCTGGAACCACGCCCAGATGCCGATCGCGAGGAAAATGATGGAGCCTACCAGATTGGAGAAGGCCATCGTTTTCATTTTGTCTTTGTTCAAAAGGGGTTCCTCCTCTCTATATCTTCTCATAAAAAAGGGCAGGCATGAACTGCCTGCCCCAGCAAATACTCAGAGAGACAAATCAGAGGCCGACAGCGTCCATAGCAGCTGCGACATCGACAGCAGCCTGCTTCAGGTAGTCAGCATAGCCCTGTGCATCCAGATAGGAGATCGCCTGACCGTTGTTGTTCATGAAGGTCACGAAGTCAGGATCCTCGATGGCAGCGGCGCAGGCCTCTTCCAGACGGGTCATGATGGCATCATCAACGCCCAGAGGAGCGGCCATACCGCGCTGGGTGTAGTAGGTGATGTCGTAGCCCTGCTCCTTACAGGTAGGAACATCGGGGAAGACGGGGTTGCGCTCTTCGTCCATGACGCCCAGGCAGATCAGGTCGCCGGACTCGATGAAGCTGCGGGCTTCGGCCAGAGAGACGGTAACGCCCTGAATGAAGCCGCCGGCTGCGTTCTGGACAGCGGTAGCAGCGCCTTCCTGATAGGTGATCATCTGGATGTCGATGCCGGTAGCGCTCATCAGGTAGCCGCCAGCGATGTGCCAGACAGAAGCGTTGGAAGAACCGCCCATCTGCACCTCACCGGGGTGAGCCTTGCAGTAATCAATGAAACCGGGCAGGTCGGTGATACCGTTGTCAGCAGCCCACTTTGCGCCGACGGTGATGGCAGCTGCGTCGGTGTTGACGCGGCACAGGGGAGCGTAATTCTCCCAGGTCAGTTCACTGGTGCCCAGCTTCTTATAGGTAGCCAGCTCGAAGGTGATCATACCGATGGTGTAGCCGTCGGTGTTGGCATCTGCGATAGCCTGATGGCCCAGGATGCCGCCGCCGCCAGTCTGGTTATCGACAGTCAGGGTGACGCCCAGGTTCTTGCCCATAGCCTCGCAGAATGCGCGCAGGCAGGAGTCCGTGCCGCCGCCTGCAGACCAGGGGCAGATGACGGAAATACCCTTGGTGGGGTAGTCGGTGGACTTGCCGCCGGCAGCGGTGCTGGCAGCAGTGGAAGCTGCAGTAGAGGTGGCAGTGCTGCTGGAAGAACCGCCGCAGGCGGTCAGGACGCCAGCTGCACCCACAGCAGCAGAAGCTGCGAGGAAGTCACGACGAGAGATCTTTTTCATTTCTTGTTACCTCCGATTCACGTTGCGTTTATCCGTATTATGGTAGCGCCGTGCTTTGCTCACGGCAACATTCCTTCCGCATACGGGTCGCCTTTGGATATTATGATAACGCATATTTTCTCATCCCGCAATTAGATTCAAGCACAAATTTTTCAGGCAATGTTTGTACAAAGTGACCCGTTTGATTGGTTTTTGAAGCCTTCTGCAAGCTCGTTTTTCGATTTTTAACTTTTGTATCCAAGATTCTTTGCCGATGTATTTTTGATGCATACAGTCATTCTGAAAATCCATCTGTTCATCGTCCAGATTTCGTTGTATAATATATTTATTGTAATATTATAAAGATATAAAGATACAGCAGCCAGCCGCCCGCGCGGCCCGTTCGGAGGCGACGTTTTCATGCTTTACCGCATCTGGCCCCTTCTCAAGGAAGTATATCATTACGAAAAGCATTCTACGCTGGACTCAGACTACCTGCGCCAGGTGCTGACGCTAGCGGTCGTCGTGCTTTTTGCGCTGAATTTCAGCTGCAACGGCCTCGACAAGCCCGTCGTCTTCGTCCTCACCGGGCTCACCAGCCTTGTGCTGCTGATGGTGGAGTGGCTGCTGCCCCGGGCGAAAAACGAAAAGCATCTGGTCATGTTCTCAAACACGGCCCTTATCTTCATAGGCCTGCTGCTTCTGGTCTGGAACGAGAACGACGGCTTCCAGAACCTGTGGTTCTTCCTGATGCCGGCTACTCTTTTCGTGCAGTCGGGGCTGCCCATCGGCCTGCCGTTCTGCACGGCCTACGGCCTCGCGGCCACCTGTTTTTTGTGGCTGGGTCCCCTCGTCGGCAGCACACTCTACCGCCGGGACTATGCGCTTTTCTACCCCGCAGCCTACTGGTCGTTCTGTCTGCTGATGATAACAGCGGACATCTTTTACAAACACTACCGCATCCAGCAGGAACAGAGCGAAAAAGAGATGGAACGTGAGGTCCATGCCACCATCTGCGAGGCCCGGCAGCTGATGGTGAGCTCTGTGGCCGCCATCAGCCAGATGATAGACGAAAAAGACCGCTACACCAGCGAGCACTCCCACCGGGTGGCCGAATATGCCCGCCTCATCGGGGCGCATATGGGCTTCGCCGGCGAGGAGCTGGACAGCCTCTACCGGAGCGCCCTGCTCCATGACATCGGAAAGATCGCCGTGCCGGACGCCATCCTCAACAAACCCTCCCGGCTGACAGACGAGGAGTTCGACATCATGAAGCAGCACACCGTCTGGGGCCGAAAAATTCTCGAGGGGCTGGAATTTCTGCCTCAGGCCGACTGCGGTGCCAGCTACCACCACGAGCGGTTCGACGGCAAAGGCTACCCCGCCGGGCTGAAAGGCGGGCAGCTGCCGGAGATGGTCTGGATCATCAGCGTCGCCGATGCGCTGGACGCCATGGGCTCCGACCGGTGCTACCGCGGCCACTGCGACAGGGACTACATCATCGGAGAGTTCCGGAAATTGAGCGGGACGCAGTTCGAGCCTGCGGCGGTCAAGGCCCTGGTGGAGCTGCTGGAAAGCGGAGAGATAGCGGTGCAGTGACGCGCCAAAAGGATGTTTTATGAACAAGGATACGCTTGAACGACTGCGCGAGACGGTACTCGTCCCCCATGGCGACCCGCAGCTGGTCCTCTACACCAAGCTCGTCGTGGGTCTGCTCTGGCTGGTACATCTGCCGCTGGGGTTTCTGTACGGTGCGCCGCTGCCGTTTTATCTTCTGCTGGGCGGCATGATGCTTCTGGACGGCGTCAACCTCTTTCTGTCCCGCCGCAGTGCCAGCCGGGCGCGGGAGCTGGGTGCAGCGCTGGCGTTTCTGGCCGGCAGCGCCTTGCTTTTCCAGAAGGCTTATGTGGGGTATTTCAGCTGGTTTTTCCTGCTGATATTCTCCTTTTCCTGCACCTTCGCGCTGGGCCTCGTGGACGGCACTTTTATCAACCTTCTGAGCTTTCTCTGGGTGATGGCCTGCCTGCACGGCGGACTCATCCCCGACCCCGCCGCCCTCTACGGCGAGAGCTTCGTGCGCCGTTTCCCTTTCCTTTACATCTGCATCCTCGGGGTGGCCTATATCATCATGTTCTCCATCCAGCGCTACTGGGTGGACAAGGCCAAACGCCATCTTTTATTGCAGCAGCGCATCGACGCGGAGAAGGGCAAACTCTCGGAGATGTCGCTGAAGGTCATCACGGCCATGTACAGCGCCCTCAGCTCCAAGATCCCCGAGATCGACCTCCACTGCCAGCAGACTGCGGAGCTGACGCAGGAGATGGCCCGCCGGATGGGGCTGGATGAGGCCGCCTGCCGGGACGGCTACTATGCGGGCCTGCTGCACGAAGTAGGCACCGTGGGCCTGCCCGATGATGTGGTATTGCAACGGAACATCACCGAGGAGCAGTACCAGCTCTACAAGACCTATGTAGAGCGGGGCTGCCGCATCATTCAGGAACTCCAAATCGTAGACCGGGTGGCCGAGACCGTGCGGTATCACCGCGAAAATTACGACGGCACCGGCTACCTTGAGGGGCTGCAGGGCGAGGCCATCCCGCTGCTGTCCCGCATCCTCGCTGTGGCTGACTTCACCGACCGCCACCGCCGCCGGGGCGAGACGGACGCCCAAATCGCCGCGGCCCTCCGCGAGTGTGCCGGACATGCGTTCGACCCGGCCTGCGTCGGGGCTATGTGTAAGATGCTGACAGAACAGAGCGCGGCCCGGCCGCAGGAATAACAAAGAGGAGGGGCTTTATGGCAGACGTAAAAGAAGAAAGCAAGCGCTATCCCCTGCTTGAGTTCGAATATGATAAGGGGCCGTATGAAAAGACATTGGAATTGAGCAATCAGCCGGGTTTTGTGAGTTATACATCAGGAAACCCGGACAACTATATGCATGAGGGATTTGGGTTTTCCCGTGGCGATGACAAAAAAGTGTTGGAACACGCAGTATATCTTCTGAAGAAAAAGAAATCAAAGCGTGCTACTCTCTCTCCGTCTGAACTCCGGGAGTTGTGCGATGATTTCAGGCATTATTGCTATTGTGTCAAATATGCGGACGGAGAAAAAGCAGTGCTCCAAGATTTGATGGAAGCCGTATTGTTTTATGGCGGAGACAAGGTCGTATACGAAGAGGTGATAGACTGGCATAAAGACACAGAGGAAAGGCCGGCACCTTCGACAGAGAGTATCTTTGACTTCGATAAACTTTACATCAAAATGGGTGACCGATTCCTTTTTCTGGAAAACAATGTTTTTGCGGCAATGAAATTTTATGGTCTGGCCGCACTGGAATGGTCGACAGCGCCGCTGGACCCGATCCTTTGCGGAAATGCAGGAGAATATGCTGTCGATTTTAACGAGGAATACGAAACACTCATTGGTTTAGCACAGGGAAACCCCTATAATGAATCCTATAGCACGACGCTGCTTTCGCATTACAATGACCTTCTGAAACTGGAATATCCATCCCAGATGCCGACAACTCTTTCGGACTTCACAGACAAGGTCCGGGGTATTCTGAATCATAACGGAAAAAGCCCCTCTTTTCACCAAAGAATAGCCCTTATCACGATGATCGTGCTGATGCGGAAATATCTCGTACCAGAAATGGCGCAGCTTTCGGAGGATGATTGCAGCAGTCTGCGGCAGAGTGAGATCATTGAAAAATCCCGCTTTCTGAAAGGGACTGATTTTGATGCGCTGGCTGTTTCAGCTCAAAAAATTGGTACTGAGACTCTTTCTTATCGGGACTACTTGTATCTTGCCCAGACAGCGCATCTGTCCAATCTTATATTGCTGGAGCTGAAAGCAGAAGGTACGGAAAAGAAGATCGCCTATTACACTTCTTCTGAGGTGTTCTCCTATATGCTCCCGGTAAAGTGCACTGGCGAGAAAAAGGACCGGCTGGGCAAACTCACGGTCATGCATCTGTCCTATATGAATGACCCGAACGAGGGACAAACGCTGCTTCAGACTGTTTACGGCGACCAGTATGATACGGGGAAGAAAGACAGGAAATCGCTGAATGTCCCCTACGTCTTTGTCAAGTGCTTTACGCCCCGGGTCGATTATCTGCCCATGTGGGAGATGTATGGCGACCATGCAAAGGGCTGCTGCCTGATCATTGACTGGGAGACAACAAAAAACCTCTCTTGTGCGGTGGAGCCGACACTCTATCATGTCTGCTATCTCCGGAAGAACGCCAAAAATATGGTTTTGCGTGGTGACAATGAGAAACTGGCTCAAAATTACAAGGAGATCGAACGACAGCTCAGGCAGTTGAGGCAGATCACGAAGAGACTGAACAAAGCAAACCGTCCCTATTTCGACTCCCTCCTTGGCAAAGTCCTCTACCTCTTCAAAGACAGCAGCTACAGCTACGAGCAGGAGCTGCGGGTCATCTACCAGACGAAGGACAACATCCTCCACACTGACGGCGACAAGCCGTGGCTTTTCGTTCAGACGCCCTTCCCGCTCCAGCTGGATGAGGTCATCCTCGGACCGAAGTTCCCGGACGTCAGCACCCGGGTGCCTTACCTGCAGGAGCAGCTCGACCTGATGTGCGAAAAGACCGGCACGGAAAAGCCACGCATCACTCTTTCTGAAATCGACTACCGTTGACACAAAAACAGCCCGCAGGCCGGATTTTTGTCCGTCCGCGGGCTGTTTTTATTTCCTGCGAATCATACCTTCCCGGCACCCTTGTCCAGTATCTTGTCGAAGCGGGAAAAGAAGGTGATGGCTGTAATGGTCGCTGCCAGAATATCACTGACCGGCTCGGCGAGAAAGACGCCGAGGCACTTATCTGCCGTGAAGCAGGGCAGGATAAAAATCAGCGGGATAAGCAGGATGATCTTCCGCAAACAAGCCAGCAGGAGGCTGACTTTGGCCTGACCCAGCGCCATAAAGCTCTGCTGGCAGGCGATCTGAACACCCATGGCGAGGATGCCCGCCATGTAGATGCGCATGGCCCATGTGGTGTATTCGATGAGGGCGGCATCCGAGGTAAAGATGCCCGCCACCACGCCGGGGACCAGCATCATGAGCAGCCAGAACAGGGTGGTATAACCGAAGCAGAGGGTGAGCTGGAAGCGGAACGCCTCCTTGACGCGGGGCTTTTTGCCTGCGCCGAAGTTGAAGCTCATCACCGGCTGGCCGCCCTGACAGATACCCTGAATAGGCATGGTGCAGAGCTGGGACACGCTGGTGATGACGGTCATCGCGCCCACAGCCACATCGCCGCCGTAGCGGGCGAGGCTGGAGCTGAAACTGATGGAGAGCAAACTCTCCGTCGAAAGCATGACGAAGGACGAGATGCCCAGCCCCAGCACCGGCAGGATGATGTTCCGCTCCACTTTGAGGTTTTCTTTCCGCAGCTTGAGGATGGTCTTGGGGCCGGTGAGGAACTTCAATATCCAGCAGGCACCCACGGCCTGACTGAGCACCGTCGCCACTGCCGCACCCCGGACGCCCCAGCCAAGACCAAAAATCAGGATGGGGTCGAGGATGATGTTGATGACTGCGCCGATGACCGTCGTGAGCATACTGATCTTCGCAAAGCCCTGGGTCGTGATGAAGGGGTTCATGCCCATGACCAGCAGCACGAACACCGAGCCGAGGATGTAGATGCGGCCATAGGCCACCGCATAGGGGAGAGTGGCGTCGCTGGCACCGAAGAGCCGCAGCAGGGCGGGCGCACCGGCATAGAAGCCCGCCGTCAGCACCACAGCGAAAAACAGCAGCATGGTAAAGCTGTTGCCGATGATTTTTTCGGCCTCGTCTTTATTGTCCTGTCCCAGCGCGATGGCCGTGCGGGGCGCACCGCCCGCGCCGATGAGCATGGCGAAGGCGTTCAGGAGCATAAGGATCGGCGCAAACAGACCCACGCCCGTCAGCGCCGCCGCACCGATGCCCTCGATGTGGCCGATGTAAATGCGGTCTACGATGTTATAGAGCAGATTGACCACCTGCGCCACCACGGCGGGTATCATCAACTGCAAAAGCAGGGGCTTGACTGGCCCGCTGCCCATATCCTGTCGATTCTGTGCCATAGGTTCTCCTTTGAGTGTATACTTCAAATTTGAAATAAATATAGCACACCCCGTTCTGCATGTCAAGCACAAGGGAAAGGGCTTTTTGTATTTCCAGTTGACGGAAAGGCGGGATTTTGCTATAATAATTAAGCCGTATTGTGAATATGGAGCATTACTCAAGTGGTCGTAAGAGGTCGCACTCGAAATCCAAGTGGATGCTTCGCCGAATGTCTCCATATCACACGAGAGAACGTCAATTTTGATGTCCTGACAGGCTTCAAAGCCTGTCTGAACGATGCGTTT
>ERZ1106963.2062-NODE-2062-length-21287-cov-2.948945_pt1 | contig 21287 bp, 15 predicted proteins | sample MGYA00403681_ERZ1106963 | MGnify/ENA primary metagenome ERZ1106963 (study PRJEB35170, sample SAMEA104062407) | human gut metagenome | biome: human gut; feature: human-associated habitat; material: faeces | place: Denmark | collected 2012-05-03 ...
TAACAATTTTATACGTACCATGAAAAAATTACACATTTTTATTGCCAGTTTATTGGCTATGTCGTCGGTATGGACGACTGCACAGACTGTGCATACGATCGGCGATTCCACTATGGCCGATTACAATGAGTCGACAACCGATCAACGAGGTTGGGGACAGATGTTCCAGCAATTTTTCGATGAAACCATAACGGTTAATAACCGGGGAAAGAGTGGAGCCAGCAGCAAAAGTTTTTATGAAGAAAGCGCTTATTGGCTTTCGGTGAAAAAACAGATTGCCGAAGGTGATTATGTCATCATACAGTTTGCGCATAACGATGAGAAAAACGGCGGAATGGACGGTGATTCAGTACGGGCAAAAACCGGTGATATGACGGTCGATTATCGGGGGACGACGCCACAAGGTACCTATAAAGAATATTTGAGACGGTATGTCAATGAAACCCGGGCGTTAGGAGCCACTCCCATATTAGTGTCGTCGATGTGTCGCAAATATTTCTCCGGTAACACCATTCGTAGAAATGGTCGGCACGACCTCGGAGATTCTTTTTCGATCCTGCAAGATGACGGGACGATTACGACGGGAAATAAAGTTCCCGAGACCGACCGTTCAATGGATTATCCCTATGCCATGAAACAAGTTGCCGAGGAGATGGACGTTCCTTTTATAGACCTGACGACGAAGTCGGCCGAGTTGTATATCAGTTATGGGGAGGCTGCTTGTTCGGAGCTGTTGTTCGGTAAGAACGACAATACGCACCCCATAGCGTTGGGTGCTACACTGATAGCCCGTATCGTGGCACAGGAGATGGCAGCCCAAAATATTCTGGCGGACCATATCCGGCAGAATGCCGACTTGCTGGTCAATCCGGTATCCCTCGATTTCGGTAAGGCATACATCGGCCAGCAGTTGGTACGGGAAGTTTCTGTTTCGGGTTTCGATCTGGCACCAGCCGACGGTTCGCTTTCTGTTACGGCTTCCGACGGTTTCCTCATTTCTCTCGATAAGAAAGATTATACTTCTTCATTGTCGCTCGATTATACGGGTGGAAACCTTACTTATACCCGCATCTATGTACAGGCTACGGTGGCCGTTGCAGGTGTCGTATCGGGTACGTTGGCATTGAGTAACGGTAACCACAGCAAGTCGATTCCTCTGACCTGCGAAGGGGTTGATTTGGCCGGGGGAGAAGAAGTGTTGTTGCAGTGGCCGCTGGCCGAGAACGATTCTTATCAGCTCACCGGACCGGCTATTGCCGTACCGCAAAGTTGGAGTGAAATGTCCGTGCAGCGTTATGCCTCACCCAATGCCAATACGATATGGCCCGAAGGGTGCGGTCTCGTCAACGGACAGAAGACCCAGCGGAATCTTATTGTCGGGGAGAAGTGGCCGGCCGGAGAGATCGACGAAGTTTCGACCCGTTATATACAGTTCGGGATTACCGCTTCCGAGGGAACTGTGCTGCATATCGATTCGATAGGGCTTTATGTTTGCGGTGCGGGTGGTAACGGTATGCGATGCCGCGTCTCTTATTCGACAAACGACGATTTCTCGGAGGCTGTTTCCATAGCCGAACTTACCTCTTCGATGGTGGCCAATACGATGTATGTTGTGTCGGCTCAGCCGGTTTTGGAATTGTCCGAGGGAGAGACATTGTTGTTGCGTATCTATCCGTGGTATAGTTCCGAGGCGACGGGGAAGACGATCTGCCTGAGCCATGTTACTCTGCACGGTGTTGCCGAATCCGTATCATCTATACAAGAAACGAATGCGACCGATGCCCGATTGTTGCAGACGATCTATTATGATATATGCGGTGTGCAACTGCATTCGGCTCCGGAGAGCGGCATTTATTTAGAGAAGAACTGCTATTCCGATGGTCGTGTTTCTGTCCTGAAAAAACTGAAATAGCATATAACCTTAAACTATTATTGTATGAAAAATGTGAAATGTAGCTTATTGGCCGGGCTGGTTTCTTTGGCGGCTGTTTGTGTACCGCACTTTGCCGGGGCACAGGAGATCAATGCAGTCGATGCTTCGGTACGCTGGGCATTTGACAAGGCATCGGAAAACGCCACGACAGCCGAGGTTTCCGAACCTGCCGCCGTATCGGCCACAAGTTTCGACTTGGGCAGCAATCTTTATTTCAACGGTACGCAGGGGTGCAGCAATGAGACGCTCGGCAGTGCGACTCTTTCCAAACTCAATCCTCGTGTGGCTATCGGGAGAGCCGAGGAAAAGGACGCTTATGTCGTGTTTTCCGTTATTCCTAAAAAAGGGATCGCTTTCACGCCCAAGAAACTCAAATTCAATGCCTGCAAGTGCGGTACGAGCGGTGGTACGCTCAATATTTACGCCGTAACGGGCGATAAGCGGGTGGAGGTGGCGAAAGCATTCGATCCTGTCAGGAACAATGACTTCTCCGCTGCCGAGTACGATCTCTCTGCTCTTGGCGCCACAACCGAGCGGGTCGAGATTTATTTCTATATATACAACCTTGCTGCCAACAAGCAACTGGCGATGAGTGCAATCGAGGTCATCGGCGACTTCGTCGGGACACCCGAAAATGTACCCGCATATACCATTTCGGCCCAATGCGGTATGGAAGGTGCGGGTTCGGTCTCGGTAAATCCCTCCGGATCTTCATTTGACGAGGGTACAGTATTGACGGTTACCGCCACGGAGAATTTCGGTTACCATTTCTCTGCGTGGGTGGACGATGAGGGCAATACCGTCTCTGCCGAAAACCCGTATACATTTGAAATTGTTGCAAATACCTCTCTTACGGCTACGTATACCCGGAAAAACGTATATGCCTTGAACCTCGATGTTGTGGGGGGAGCCAACGATTACCTTGTGGAGTTCATTCCCGAGGGCAATGTCGTGGATGGAATCCATTATTATGAGGAAGGTACAGATGTGCAACTCCGCGCTCTCAATAACCGTATTTTGACCTTCACCAACTGGGAAGACAATACGACCCAGCTCGAACGCATCGTTACGATGGATGGAGAGAAGAACTTGACGGCCAACTATTCTTGCGAAGATTATATCGTGGCTTGGGATTTCTATCGTAAATCGCCTACGAGCGACCGTGCGGCCGACTATAAGGCCGAGAGCGACAATGCCGGCTTGCTTACCCTGCGCAAGCTCGACGGTTCGACTACCGGTTGGCTCGGAGCCGGAACAGATGAGGGGGCGGTCTATTTGGAGGGCAATGCCCGTCCGTGGAAAAATCGTTCGGAAAAATATTATTTCGAAATATCTTTCGGGACAAAAGAGTATACCGACATCAAACTCGTTACCAAAATGGGTAAGGATTACATGAGCTATACCCTTTTCAACTTCGAGTATAGTATAGACGGGAAGAACTATACCAAGTTCGGGGAAATATCTATTCCCGATAAAGGTTGGTACGAAGCCGAAGCCACCCTGCCCGCTGAGGCCGAAGGAAAGGATCGTATCTATATCCGTTTTATGCCCGATTTCGATTCGCCAGTAACCGGTAACGAGACCGACTTGGATGGCGTCAAGTTGGGTCCCACGTTCATTTTGGCTTCGGCCAATGCCGTTCCCGATGATGTCGCCCCGCAACTTGCGACTTCGATTCCCGCAGCAGGAGCTGTCGGAGTTTCGGCCAACGGTTCGATCATACTCACATTCGACGAGAAGATCGTTGCCGTCGACGGCGCTAAGGGAATGCTCGACGGGAAAACGATTACCCCGACTGTAACCGGGAAGTCGCTCATCTATCCCTATACCCGCCTGGCGTATGAAACTGAATATACTTTTTCTTTACCAGCCGGTGCCGTTACCGACCGCAGCGGGAATGCATTCGAGGGAGCGGAGATCACTTTTACTACGATGAGCCGGATACAACCCGATGCACGCCTCTATGATGCCGTTATTGCCCAAGACGGTACGGGCGACTATACTACCGTGCAAGCCGCCGTCGATGCCGCTCCATCGGGCAGTGCAAAACCCTGGCTCATCTTTATCAAAGAAGGTGTTTACAAAGAGCATGTGAATATTCCCGCTGACAAGTCAAATCTTAGTTTTATCGGTGAGGACTACAAGAAAGTCTTTATCAGTGATGACCGTTTGAGCGGTGGGGACAATGCCGTACATGTCGATGAAGGTGCTACGGTCGTGGCTCGTGCGAAAGATCTGTTCTTCGAGGGTATCAGTTTCGTTAATTCCTACGGCGTGGAAGAGAATAATGGTCCGCAGGCTTTGGCTCTCAATACCAAAGAAGACCGTGTCGTGTTCAATAAATGCGGAATGTACAGTTATCAGGATACGTGGATTACGACCAGTATTTCCAATGCCCGTTGTTATGCCAAAGATTGTTTTATCGAAGGAGCGGTGGACTTCATCTACAACAGCGGTAATTATTACTTCGATAAGTGTACGATCAATATCGTGCGCAAGAGCGGCGGTTATATCGTAGCGCCCTCTCATTCCTCCGATGTAGAGTGGGGATATGTTTTTGTGAACAACACTATAACGGCTCCCGGAGTACCGTCCGAGACGGAAGTATGGCTCGGTCGTCCGTGGCATAATAGTCCCAAGACCGTTTGGATCAATACGGTTGCCGAGGTTACTATCCCTGCGGCCGGTTGGTACGAGACAATGGGTGGTCTGCCTGTGATTTGGGCCGAATATAATACGATGGATGGCAACGGTGATCCCGTGGATCTTTCGCAACGCAGGACCGAATACTATAAGACTGTCGATGGAGAAAAAGTATGGGGGACGGCAAAAGCTGTGCTTACGGCCGAAGAAGCTGCGGAGTATACGATACAGAATGTACTCGGCGGAAACGATAACTGGCAGCCCGAACTTCTTACCGAAGCTTGTGCCGCACCCGAACCTGTGATTACAGGTTCTATGATATCATGGGAAGCCGTACCCTATTCTATCAGTTATGTCATTCTTAAAAATGACAAGGTGATCGACTTTACGACCGAGACGACATATACTCCCGAACAACCGGCAGATACCGATGTATATCGTGTACAAGCGGTCAATGAGTATGGCGGTCTTGGAGAGATTTCCGATCCGGTAGCTTTTTCTTCGGGCTTGTCGCAACAGTCTGTCGATGAAATTTTCGAGATTTCTCGTATCGACGGTGGAGTGTCGGTAAAAGGAATAACACCCGGTTCGCAAGTCGATGTCATAACAGTTGGCGGAGTAGCGATTTATACGGGAAAAGCAACATCTTCCGAGTGTGCTGTGAGCTTGTCCGTTCCCGGTGTATATATCATGAGAGTGAATGGCGTTTGCAAAAGCTTCGTTTATTAGCGAAGGGATATAATATCCTTGATAAAAAAGAGGGCAACTCACGCGGAGTTGTCCTCTTTTATTTTGATACAGGAAATTATCATTTTTTTCAATCTCTATTTCTGCTGAAATAGAAATATCCGTCTGTCCTTTTGGCCTTAAAGGCCGTTTTTGAGTAATAGAACTTTTATCGATTGTCCGATATGTGTTTTATCGCCAGGGTGAAAAAAGAATGGGAACATCAAGCTCCCATTCTTAACTTAATCTTTTAATAACCGATGGATATTTCTGTCCGGTCTGTTCCGACTTGTTCGCGGCTGCTTTCCACAGGGTCGGAAAATTGGACTTCTACCTCCCAGTAATATTTTGTGCCGTCTTCACCCACAAAGGGTTCTTCATCGGGGTTTGTTCTGACGATAGTTGCCGTACGTTCGTAAGAAATACGGTAGACGGGTGTTTCAGTAACGATTCCGGTAAGATCGTTATCGGAATCGAGAGAATATTGTGCTGCCGTCTTACTTTTATCGGATTTTGTTACGGTGTATGTGTCGGTCTGCGTAGTTCCTATGAGATCTTCACGTACAGGACGTTCGATGTCCCATCCGGGATTGGTTGATGACTGCATATCCCAATAATCCGGTATGACGTAATGTGTGCTGCGTTTACCCAGTAATCCGAGCAGTCCGAGTGGAGAAACGTCGCTTTCACTGTAACCTCCGGAGATAATCCAATTGATATCTAAGTTGCCGGTGTTTTCATATTCCGAGTAGCGGAAATCTGTATCGCTGTACCCACCGTAAGTGGATTGTATAAGATTCCCGTTCGTCCAAGTGTATTCGATGGTATAGTCGCTGTAATCATTAGACTTTCCTGTTTCTTTGGTGAGTTGTCCCTCATTGTCGTACGCGAGCGTTATGTCGATAGTTTGGTTATCGTCATCGGTATCGACGTAACGCACTTGTGTGGCACGGCCTTGTGCGTCGATAGTAGCTGTGTATTCCTCTCCGTCGCGACCTTTTACTTCTACGCTTCCATCGGTGTAAGTTACTATATATTCATATACATCTGTTTCATCGTCGTATACATCTTCACCGATTATCTTGATGAGTTGCCCTTTCTCATTGTATTCGAATGCGGTAGAGATGGTTTCTCCATCGCCGGTATCTTTTATGGTCAGAGTTTTGATGGGTTTTCCATCGAATGACGGTGGCAGGGTGGGATCGGCCGTGCCGAGCTGGGTGATGAGGAGGCTCGCTTCATCATTGGCGCAGCGTATTTCGATCGTGGCTGTACGGCTTGTTTCGGCTGTGTTGGCCGTTACGGCAAGACTTACGGTATGTGTACCGGCCACCCCTTCGAGAATATCGGGGGTGAGCCAATCGGTTGCATCGGTGTGCAGACTCCATGCATCGGGTGCAGTGAATGTGAAAGATGCCTCGGTTTGCGAAGCATTGATCGTGAGTTTGTTGCCTTCTTTGATAACGATGTCGTTATCGGAAGACTCGTCGCACCCTATCGCTAATAGCAGTAGGGGGAGAAAGAAATAGAAAATGTTTTTCATAATAGTTCTTAAATATTACATAGAATTATTCTCGTAAAGATATGAAATGTGATAATAGAATAATGTATGGAATAATATATATTTCCCATAAGAATAGTTTTTTTGATAAAATTTAATTGTAAAAAGGGTTGTTTGCTATATGCATGGAATATGATCGAATCCGATTTCCCTCTTTTCTCCGGGTATGCTATTTTCTTGAAAATGAAATAGCTGTTATATTTCTTTCCGCAGTATGTCGTAGGGACGGTCGGAGAGTATGGCGGCAAGGTCTGAAAAAGAGCTGTAATACGACCCGTGAAAATAATTTGTATTAGCGAGTGTGTAAAGTTCGATGACAGCCTCTTTCATTCCTTCGATGGAGTTACGGTTGGCTTTGCACGGGGAATACAGAATGCGATTTCCGAATAGTTCCCGGAGCCGTTCTTTGATTTTTTCGCTATCGGTTGCCAGATAGAAGCGTGCTTCGGGGTATTTCTTCAAGTCCTGTTCTATTTGTTGTATGAAAAGGGTTATCGGGCTTTCAGCGATGGAAATGGTGTTGTCGGTGCGGCGTATATGCAATCCGAATGTGGGGGTTGTAAAAGCCGAGCATCGTTTTTTGATTTCGTCGATTATCTCGTCGGTCGGGCGAAACAGCTCCCGAAACAAAAAGATATTGCTTGGATAAAAAGGAAGCCCGCTGGCGATATAACTGTTTTTGCCGGCAACGAGGGATTTTATAGCTTCGGCATTATCTCGTAATTTTTCTATATCGGTGTCGTATAATCTTCGAGTGAAATGCCGATGTTGAAATATGGCAGGCAGATAAAAGTTCCTTTTTAACGGGATATTATATTTTATGAGAGAATCTATTTTAGGGCTTTCTATAAGGGTGATGCCGTGCTCCATAGGGCGGAATAGATAGCCAAATGGACAGTTCAAATCCTTGTTTTTCAGCCAGACAACATCGAACGATAAGTTCGTCGCTTTGGCCAACTCATAACTTGAAATGATAGCCCGTAGGCGGTTGGCCAGTCCTCCTAACGGTACGAGTGTAATTTTGAGTTTATCGGTCATGGCGTTTGTGTTTGCACTTTGTTTTTGCGACGGCGCAGCCATGAAAACCATTCGCTCCACTTGTTGAATTCTTTGCGGTACATGATGCCGACACCTTGCGTAGTCAGAGCCGATTTTACGTAATAGTTCTTGTCGTTGTAGTGGTTGTAGGCTTTCAATCGTATATTGCCGCTTTTGTTGAGCAGGTATTCGAGGTCGAAGTCGCCGATAAACGTATTGTTGTTGACGGCGTTGTCGCGGTAACCGATATTTCCGTTGATGATGAGCCGGTTGTTGAGAAGTTGGCTCGACAGTGCTACTTCGACCTCTACATCGGAAAAATCGCCTTTGTCGCTGCGCAGATTGGTTCCGATATTGATGTTTTCATTGATTTGTCCCAGTAGGTTGTTGAGTTGGCTCGACAGTGCCGAAGAAGCGACAGAAGCCAGTTCGTTGTTGTGGGTTTGTCCCACGTTCATGTAGTCGGGTGTATAAAATTTGTTCAAGGCGAGCAGATAGATGATTTGCCTGTTGATCATGTCTTCGGAGCTGATGATGCTACGTATCCGGCGATCGATGTCTTGCGTAACAGTCGGGAAATCGAGGTCGAATCGGAAATCGGGTTGTTGCAGGTTTCCGGTGAGATACAACATGGCGCGTACGGGAATAGTCGTGCGGTTCAAGTCTTGTTCGGTGGCGAAACTCTCGTCGAGGTCTTCGAGATTGGCTGTGAGGGCATAATAGGCTTCGATATTGAGGTTGGCATCCTTAGGGGCTCCTACAAACGATATGCTGCTGCCCGTCTTTATCGTAAAATCTTTTGTAATGAGGTCTTGCAGGCTGAAATTGTAATTCCCTTTATCGACCGTGTAAGTGCCGTATAGCTTTATGTCGGAGAAAGTATTGTATTCCAGTCTTATGTTTCCGCTACCCGTGGCGCGTATCATGTCGCCCGTAGACGGGTCCATGAGCAGATTCATGGACATTTGCGGGGAGACGTCTATTTGCAGGTTGAGGGTAAGCAGGTGGGGCGATGTCTCGGGCAGGACGATGGGTGGAGGCGTCGTGCTGTCTTTCCGGGTATAATTATTTATGGCTCGGGAACGATCGACAAATGAGATGAATTGGTACTCTTCGGCTTCGGCATTGTCGGAGAGTACAAATGTGAATTTCGACTTGTCGTTGGTCGCCATGTTGATGTCGATGCCCGTGTACTGCATATCTCCTTCGATGCTGATAGCTCCGCTGCCGTAAACTTTTCCGTAATATACCGAATTTTGTTTCTCGGTCGTGTTATAGACCAGCATATTGTTTATATCCGAGACATTCAGGGTATATTCGATATTTTTGAAATGTTTGTGTCGCATGATGCCGTTCACTTTTCCCAAGTGATTTTCTGTACCTGCCAGTGTCATGTCATCGACGATAATGGCATCGGGGGTAAGTCGTATCGAGTCGGAAATATAAAACCGGGTGTTGAGATAGTCGATTCCGAATCCGAATCGGTCGACGTATGCGTTGCCTTCTACATTCAAGGCCTTGAATCGCCCGTAGAAGTTGATTTTCCCGGTAGCGAATCCGTCTACGTTTTGTAGGATTTTTTCTGTAAACGGATTGAGGAAAGCCAACGAAATGTGTTGGGCATCGAATCGGAGATTCAGCGAATCTCTTGTCGGGAAGATGTAACCGTCGACCAGTGTATTGGGGTATCCCTCTTGGGAGACTGTTCCGTTGAGAAGGATACCTTTATTCTCGTTGTCCCATCGACTGTATAAGTTCAGGTCTCCGAATTTGGCGTGATTGTAAGAAAAATCTTTGACAAAGAATTTTTTCGTACTGAGTCGGGGAGTTCCGTTCAGTAAATCGGAGATGAGGAAATCTCCGGTAGCCTGTCCTCCGAAGACTACGTTTTTCAAATTGAGGGCATCGAAGATATAGTCGAGGCTTACGTCATTGAGCGAGAGATTGAGCATATCGGTCGGATTTTTTGAAATAAGCCCGTCGATAAGCATATATTGTTCCTGATGACGTACTTCGATGCGGTCGATATGCCCTTTCCCGTTTTCTATGTCGACGGTTGCCGGCCGGATATGCCATACCGAGTCGCCGATAATGATTTGCGTGGGTAAGATATGGATATTATAGTCGATACCATGCGAGTTGTTCTGTAATCGGGCAAGCGTATTTATCTCACCGCAGAAAGTCGTATCGCTGTTGTTGCTCCAATTCAACCTCGATGAAATATGGTTGTTGCCGGCTGCGGTGTTGAATGCCCAACCTGTAAATTGTCCTTTTTTGTTGAGCATACCGGTGTGGGCCGAAAGTATGAGAGCCGAGTCGTTTGTGTGTAGTCTTATTTCGTTGTTGAGCAGACGTTTCGTTTTTATTTTCAATTCTGGGGCATCGATTTGTAAGCTCATGTTATGACTTTCGGCATCGAAATGTCCCGATACGAGTACGTCTTTCTGCAAGGTTACAGGCAGTTCGAAAGCCGAGGAAAGTTCTATGCTGTTGCTTAGGTCAAATGCGTAGCGGAAATTGTTCTGTCCTGTACCAGTACTGTCGGGAGAAGAAACGGCGTCGGGGAGATATAGAGACAGTAATTCGGTAAAATGCCTTTTTATCTGGCGGAAAGAGTATTTACCTTCGATGTTTCCGTTGATGAAATCCGATTTGATTTGCAGATTTTTCAGGCTGTCTCTGTTTTCTGCTATTACGGTGAATTTCCCGGTAGAGAAAAGCTTTCCCTTATTCTCGAAACTAAGTGTATCGATAACGATTTCGCCTTCGATATTATCGATATGGTCTCCGTAAAAGTTACTGGTTACATTGAAACTGGTAGTCGATTCGGAGTATTTGGGCGCAAGGTTCAAGCGACCCAGTCGTATATTATTTCCCTCGGCCAAGACTCGTATGACAGGCCGTTCGTTGAAAAGATCTATTGTCCCGATGAGTTGCATTTGCCCGTTCGGGTCGTTTATCGATATGATGCCGTCGTAATTGGTGTCGTTGTAGTTGCCGCTTACGACAATATTCTGATAGGTGTAATTTTTAAAGTCGATATGACCGATATAACCTTCGACACGTCCCCATAAACTTCCTCCCCGTGTTTGTTGGTTGAGATTCAGCTTTATATCCAGTCCGACATTTCCCAAAAGGGGCTCCACGGAGAAGAATTTCCCGATTTGGAAATCGGTAGTTTTCAATTCCCCGTTGAGACTGAATACATCGATATGGTCATCGTCCGATATATTCATGCCGACGTTCCCTTGTATTTCTCCCAAGTAACAGGCGAGAGTGCCGTTTGCGTTTAGTCCGTCGTGATTTTTATCTATTTCCCCGAAGAATTGCCATTCGCCTATGGGCGAAAATCGCTTGGCGAGCCCCGGTCGTTCGGGAAGAATTTCCTGCAATAATTGCGGGAGAGCAGTGCTTGTTGCATTTAATCTTTCGACTTTCCCCGAAAAAGTCGTTTTCCCCGGATCGGAAAGATGGCGGGCCGAGGCTTCGGCCGAGAGGACGATGTCGTTATTTCCGTAATCGATATGCAGGACGCCTTTGAGATTATCGATCGTACCCTGCAAGTGTGTCGCGATACCCATTGGCGTACGCGTATTTTTCAATCTGGGAATAAACGCTCCGAAATCGGACAAAGTTATATGCGATTTTTGTATACTGATATCGATAGGACTTTTGGTGTAAAAATCTTTCAGGTTATCGTACGATAATATGTCGGTCGATGTCCGGTTTATTGATATATCGGTATGCGGCAAGGTGATCCTGAAATTGCTTACAACGACGTTTTCCCGGTTTCCGATGAGTTTGACTCCGAATTTGCGGAGCGAAAATCCCGATTGTTCGTCGAAACTTATTTTTCTGATGTTTACGTTGATAGAGTCTCTTTCGAAAGATTTGAGGGAAACGGTGGCGAGAAAATTGTCTATCTTTATGTGGTACGGGTCGAAGCTCCCTTGTGCCGATCGTTTTTTTGAAGCGACGTCATAGTTTATTTTTCCCCGACGGGCGAGTATCGTATTGACTTGGGAATGTAGGTCGATGGCCGATGGTTCGTTCTTCTTGAAGCGATCGATGATAAATTGCAGGTTGAGCGGGGAATCGGTATTCTCTTTTTGAAGAGAAACTTCGAAATCATAAAGTTGTACAGTCGTGAAAACCAATCGTTTTTGCAATAATTCCTGCCAGGCAAATCCAGCAATGAGTTTTTGGGCATATAGTAACGTATCGCCTTGTCGGTCATAGAGACAGACGTCGGAAAGTTGTATCTTGTTAAATGGGAATACATGCCCCTTTCCGATGGTGAGCCGGGTGTCGAGCAGCTTCGATAACTCTTTCTCTCCCAAACGGGTTACTTTTTGTTGTACCGAGGGTATGTTCAGCAACAGATACGAAGCTGTTACAGAAACGAGAAATATTGTCAGTGTGCTGACAATCAGTATTTTGATAATTCTGAATAGATATTTCATACCTCAATCAAGGACAAATTTATGATTTTTCGCAGAATAAATAAGTATATAATTCTTTTTTATTGTGTAATTTCGCCTCACAAAAAAGTTGCGTATGAGTATTACCGTTTTAGGCATAGAATCGTCGTGCGACGATACGTCGGCAGCCGTTATTCGCGACGGAGTGATGTTGTCGAATGTTATAGCGTCTCAGGCTGTGCATGAGTCGTTCGGAGGCGTGGTTCCCGAGTTGGCTTCGCGTGCGCACCAGCAGAATATTATACCGGTCGTTTCCGAAGCGATCCGACGAGCCGGAATCGATAAATCTTCGCTCGACGCATTGGCTTTTACCCGTGGACCCGGGCTGATGGGTTCGTTATTGGTCGGGACCTCTTTTGCCAAGGGTTTTGCCTCGGCGCTCGATATACCGTTGATCGATGTAAATCATTTGCAGGCGCATGTGATGGCCCATTTTATCCGAGTGGAAGGCGAAGAAAACCGCCAACCGGCATTCCCTTTTATCTGCTTGTTGGTGTCGGGCGGAAACTCGCAAATCATACGGGTGGACAGCTACAAAAATATGACGGTGATAGGTCAGACAATCGATGATGCTGCGGGAGAGGCGTTCGATAAATGTGCGAAAGTAATGGGACTCGGTTATCCCGGAGGCCCTGTTGTGGACCGTCTGTCCAAAGAGGGAGATCCGAAAGCCTTCCATTTCAGCAAACCGCATATACCGGGTTACGATTATAGTTTCAGCGGATTGAAAACTTCTTTTCTCTATCTTTTGCGAGATGAGCTGAAACAAAATCCCGATTTTATAGAACAGCGTAAAAATGATCTTTGTGCGTCGTTGCAGGCGACAATCGTCGATATATTGATGGATAAGTTACGTCGGGCGGTAAAAGATACCGGCATACGGGAAGTTGCCGTCGCCGGAGGTGTATCGGCCAATTCGGCTGTACGGGGAGCTTTTCAGGAACATGCCGCCCGTTACGGGTGGAACATTTATTTGCCTCGATTTTCGTTTACGACCGATAATGCGGCTATGGTCGCTATTACGGGATATTACAAGTACATGGATAAAGATTTCTGTTCGATAGACCTTCCTCCGTTCGCCCGGGTGGAATTGTAAAAAGATAACCATGAATGTAGAAATTATAGCCGTAGGAGACGAGTTGCTTATAGGGCAGGTTACCGATACCAATTCGGGTTGGATTGCCCGCCAGTTGAACCTTATGGGGTGGGAACTGACCGAAGTTACGCTGGTCAGGGATCGAAAGGACGAGATAAAAAAAGCGGTTCTCGATGCTTTTACGCGGGTACCGGTTGTTTTGATGACGGGCGGTTTGGGCCCTACCAAAGACGATATTACAAAAAAGACCCTTTGCGAACTTTACGGGTGCTCCTTGCATCGCGACGAGAAAGTGCAGGAGATGAATGAGGAACGGTTTGCCCGTAAAGGTTTTACGATGAATGAACTTACACGCGATCAAGCATTGGTGCCCGATGCGTGTACCGTTATATACAATCCGGTGGGAACGGCACCGGTCATGTGGTTTGATCGGGACGATAAGGTCCTCGTATCTATGCCCGGTGTTCCTTCCGAGATGCAGTATGCCGTTTCTCATGAAGTGTTGCCGCGCTTGCGGAGTCGTTTCAACGACCATTCTTCGGTTCGTCATGCTACATGTTTGGTCAAGGGGTATACCGAGTCGGGATTGGCGATTGTCCTTGCCGATTTTGAGAATGAGCTGCCGCCGTATATCCATTTGGCCTATCTGCCGAAACCCGGTGTAATACGTCTTCGCCTTACGGCGACGGGATTAGATGATGCCGAGGTTTCGTCCGGCCTTGAAATACAGTTCGAGAAGTTGACAGCCTTGTTGGGCTCCCATGTTTTTTGTAGGGAAGATGTGTCTTTGGCGGGGGCGTTGGGAAATATATTGCGGGAACGGAATCTGACGATTGCGACAGCTGAGAGTTGTACCGGTGGAAATATCGCACATGAACTTACTCTTGTCCCGGGTTGTTCGGCCTATTATAGAGGAAGTATCGTGTCGTATGCCAACGATGTGAAAACTTCATTGCTGGGAGTTTCTTCCGAAACGATAGAGCAGAACGGCGTGGTAAGTCTTCCGGTTGTAGAGGAGATGGTTCGGGGTGTACGGCATGCGTTGCATACCGATTGTGCAATCGCTACCTCGGGAATCGCCGGCCCCGATGGAGCTACTCCGGGAAAGCCTGTGGGTACGGTAGCTGTTGCTGTTGCTTGTGGTGAAAATGTCGTGTCGAAGATGGTGATGGCTGGTACGCAACGGGAACGTAATATCGAACGATTTACTCACTCGGCTCTTTTGCAAATGATTGATCTGTTGACTCCTTGAACCGGATTTCTCTTTCGATTTAATCGGCAAAAAAACAATTTATTTGAAAGAAATTACAAAGAAAATTTGGAGGGTATTTTCAAAATCGCTTACTTTGCACTCTGTTTTGTAAACACCCCCTTGAAAATAATAAAAAAATAGATACAGAGATGTCGAAGATTTGTCAAATTACGGGAAAAAAAGCCATGGTTGGCAATAATGTATCCCACTCGAAAAGACGTACCAAAAGAAGATTTAACGTCAATTTATTTACGAAGAAGTTCTATTGGGTAGAACAAGATTGCTGGATCAACTTACGTATTTCGGCTGCTGGTCTGCGCATTATTAACAAAAAAGGATTGGACGCTGCACTGAATGATGCAGTAGCTAAAGGGTATTGTGATTGGAAAACCATTAAAGTGATTGGCTAATCGTAGAGGAGAAAACTGATTATGGCAAAGAAAGCAAAAGGTAATAGAGTACAAGTAATTCTCGAATGCACAGAGCAGAAGAATAGTGGTCTGCCCGGAATGTCGCGTTATATTACCACCAAAAACAGAAAAAATACCACTGAGCGTTTGGAGTTGAAAAAGTACAACCCCATTTTGAGAAAAGTAACCATTCACAAAGAAATTAAATAATAAGAACTCATGGCAAAGAAAACCGTCGCATCTATTCAAAAAGGTGAGGGTCGTACCTATTCTAAGGTGATCAAAGTTGTGAAATCGCCCAAGACCGGAGCTTATGTGTTCCAAGAAGAAATGGTACCCAATGATAAAGTAAACGAAGTTCTTGCAAAGTAAGAATTTCCGATTCATATATCAAGAGGGCTGCATCTTAGATGTAGCCCTCTTTCTTTGTCCTATGGCGTGGTGGGTTGGGGTATGTGGGAAACATCACATGAATAAAATAAAGTTTCTATGATTTGTTCTATATGTATCCATTTTCTTTCCCGGTAGAAATAGCATCAAGACAATACGCTATGTCGGTCTTGATGTGTTAATTATCACCGAACTGTCGTAAAAGTATTCAGTAGAAATGAAGGAACGGAGGCGAGGAATACTTGTTTTTGTTGTGTTTGGAGTCGAAGTTCGGGATACAAAAAATCCCGGGAATTCCCGGGATTTTTTGTATGAGATTTCTCTTGCTGTCAGGAAATAAGCAGATAGAGGTAGATGACCGTTGCCGGAGAAGCGAGAAATACGCTGTCGAGGCGGTCGAGCAATCCGCCGTGTCCCGGTAATATGTTACCAGAATCTTTGACATTCAGTGTTCGTTTCAGTAGTGATTCGCAGAGGTCGCCCCATGTCGAGAAAATCGATACAACAGCACTCAATCCTATCCATTGTCCCATATTGAGGAAAGAACATTGTGTCGACCATACCCAGCCTAAGAGTAAGGAGAAAGCGAGTCCGCCGAAAAATCCTTCCCATGATTTTTTCGGCGAAATACGTTCGAAGAGACGGTGTTTTCCGATGGTGCAACCTACAATATATGCTCCGGTATCGTTTATCCATATAAAAGAGAAAAAGGCAATGACCAAGAGGGCATTGTAGGGCATCAGCAGATATTCTGTGGCGAGAGGCGGATAAGCGATGAAGCTGAGCAATCCCAATGGCAATGCAATATATACCTGTCCGAGAAACGAGTGTCCCCACGATGCAATCGGATTTTCTTCTTTGAGGTAAAGCCGTATAATGAACGAGTAGAGCAGATAGATAAGATAGGGAATGAATATGTAAATGGCAGGCAGCCCACTTTGCAGATTGGGGATAAGGAATAGTATTCCTACCAAATAAGTACCGCCGAGAATGTCGCTGTAAAGTATCCACCGGCTTGTGTTTTCGTTGACAAGTCGGTAAAATTCCAGCAAGCACAGAATCGTGGTGATAAGAATGAGGCCTCTAAATGATTCCTGACTGTACCAGATAGCACCTAAAATGACGGCAACGAATAAAATTCCGGTGATAGACCGTGTGATGAGATTTTTCATGATGTTCTGTTTGAGGAATGCTATAAAAAACCGCAGCTTACCCTGTTGGTAGGCTGCGGTAATAGCTGTTATTGCACTTTATCGTTAGGTTCGTTTGTTTTTTCCGGATCTGAAAGAGTTTTGCTCTCTTCATTTTGAGAAGACTCGTTTTCTGCAACCTCATGGTTGTCGACCCGCTCTTTCCCTGAAATAGAAGAGTTGTTCTCGTTCACATTCTCGTTGTTTTTCTCTTTTTCTTCTTTTTGAGCTTGTTCATTGACTCTCAATATTTCTTCACTGCGAGAAGCCCACGGGCGTTTTCCGAAAATTTGTTCCACATCTTCTGTGAAGATTACTTCGCGGTCGATGAGTACTTGGGCGAGTTGAGCATGACCCTCGGCATGTTCGAGGAGGATTTTCTTCGCGCGTTCGTATTGTTCGGTAATGATTCGGCTCACCTCTTTGTCTATGATACGGGCGGTCTCTTCACTATACGGTTTGGTAAAACCGTATTCTTGTCCCGTGGAATCATAGTACGAGAGATTAGGAAGTTCGTTGCTCATACCGAAGTAGGCGACGATAGCGTAAGCCTGCTTGGTAACCCGTTCGAGGTCGTTGGCGGCTCCGGTTGAGATACTGCCAATGAAAAGCTCTTCGGCAGCTCGTCCTCCCAGTGTCGCACACATCTCGTCGAGCATGGCTTCTTTGGGGGTGATCTGTCTTTCTTCGGGGAGATACCATGCAGCACCGAGGGCTTTTCCGCGAGGTACGATAGTTACTTTTACAAGCGGGTTGGCATATTGCAGGAACCAGCTCAGTGAGGCGTGTCCCGCCTCATGTATGGCGATAGCTCGTTTTTCTTCGGCGGTTGTGATTTTGGTTCGTTTTTCGAGACCTCCGATGATGCGGTCTACTGCGTCCATGAAATCTTGTTTTTGTACCCATTGTTTCCGTTTGCGGGCGGCAATGAGGGCGGCTTCGTTGCAAACGTTGGCAATGTCGGCACCCGAGAAGCCCGGAGTTTGTCGGGCCAGCAGATCTGTATCGACCGAATCATCGATTTTTACTCCGCGAAGGTGTACTTTGAAAATCTCTTTCCGGTCGTTCAAGTCGGGTAATTCTACATAAATCTGGCGGTCGAAACGTCCGGCACGAAGCAGGGCTTTGTCGAGAATATCGGCCCGGTTGGTTGCTGCCAATACGATAATACCGCTGTTGGTGCCGAAACCGTCCATTTCGGTAAGAAGTTGGTTCAATGTATTTTCCCGTTCGTCATTCGATCCCATGTTCGGGTTACGTCCACGGGCACGGCCGACAGCATCGATTTCGTCGATGAAGATGATACAAGGGGCTTTTTCTTTGGCTTGACGGAAAAGATCCCGTACTCTGGAAGCACCTACGCCGACGAACATTTCGACGAAGTCCGATCCCGACATGGAGAAAAACGGTACGTTTGCTTCTCCTGCAACGGCCTTGGCCAGCAACGTCTTACCGGTTCCCGGAGGGCCTACCAGCAAAGCTCCTTTCGGAATTTTTCCGCCTAATTCGTTGTATCGTTTGGGATTACGGAGGAATTCGACGATTTCCTCCACTTCCTGTTTGGCTTCGGAAAGTCCTGCTACATCTTTGAATGAAACTTTTGTAGCGCCTTCTTTATCGAATAGTTGAGCTTTGGCTTTCCCTACATTGAATACTCCGCCGTTACCTCCGCCGCCGTTTGACATACGACGCATGATGATAAACCAGAAGACGAACAGTAAAATGATCGGGCCGAAAGACCAGAACATATCGCCGAAATCACTGCTTTTTTCATACTTGATTTGCGTACTGAAACCCGATTCTTCTTTCCACTTGCTTACTTCTTGATTGAATGTGGCTGCATCGGGTATATTTACGTATAGTTTGGGTGATCGGCCCAACTTTTGGCTGTCGCCCGTACCGAATACTTTCTGTGCAGTGGAGTCGGAAAGGAATGCTTCTAAATAATCTTTGTTGGTGTAGACGGTGATCTGTTTGATACCTCCGTCGCGGGCGATTTGTTCAAATTCCGACCATGTAACTTCTTTCGACGAAGAACCGTCGTTCATATAATAAACACCTATCAGAGAAAGTGCTATAAGGGCGTACATCCAGTATAGGTTGAACCGGAATGTTTTTTTATTTCCTCCTTGCGGGTTGTTGTTTCCCATAAAAATATGAATGTGGGGTTAAAATTTTGTTTTGTCGATGTTGTACAAAAATCATTCCACGTCGGGCAAAGTTGTCAATTTGGCATCACTCCACAGCTCTTCGAGATTATAATATTTCCTCGGTTCGGGTTGGAAGATATGTACATAGATATGACCGTAATCGATAACAATCCATTGCGCGTTTTTGTATCCATCGTAGTTAAACGGTTTTACACCGATTTTTTGCAATGTCGTTTCTCTTACCGAGTCGGCGATAGCTGCTACTTGTGCCGGCGATCCTCCCTGACAAATGATAAAATATTGAGCCGAAGACGACTCTATTTCCGAGAGGTCTGCGGTAACGATTTGTTTACCTTTCTTTTCTTGTATTCCTTCGATGATGGTTTGTATCAAATCTTGGTTTTCTTTCATGTATATTTTTATGCAAATTCTTTATATGCAAAGATAAATCGAATTTCGATATAGAGAATAAGTTTCGTAGATTTAATCGAGAATTTTAGATATATGCTCTTCCGATCTTCTTTTTAAGAAAATTGCGTTCGTTTCTAATCGAAATATTTCTATCTTTGTTGAGATAAATCTTATAATTGTTATTTCGTATGGAAATTAAAGGCCGTATCATTCATGTCATGCCGTTGCAAAGCGGTATCGGCCAAGTGAGTGGAAAAGAGTGGAAAAAACAGGAATATGTATTGGAGACGCAGGAGCAGTATCCGCGTAAAGTTTGTTTTCAGGTAAGCGGAAATCGTATCGAGCAATATCCCGTTTCTGTGGGCGATGAGGTTGTGGTAAGTTTCGACTTGGAGAGCCGTGAAGCAAAGGGTCGTTGGTATACCGATGTGCGGGCATGGAAAATAGAAAAAGTGCAAGCCTCTGCTCCGGCTCATGGTGAAGGATCTGTTCCTCCGCCCCCTGCTGATTTCGAGCCCAATGCTCAGACCGATGACCTGCCTTTCTGATGAGGGCTTGTTTCGGAGAAGGATAAAAAAAGAAATACCTCCCTATGATAGAGATAGGAGAGGCATTTCTTTTTTATGGAGATTCAGTACGTAGCCAGTTGGTCGTTTTGTATTGTAGCCAGCATCTCGGCCGCCTTGTGATACTCTTTGGTAGCGAGCCATTCGCCGATGGCCCGGGCTTGATCGAGGTTATGCAAATCACTACCCAGAAATTCGATCATTTCGTTCTTGCACAACCACCATGCAATCTCTTTTATTTCTTTGCCGTAATAACCGGAGTAGATTGACCTGAAAATGGCAACCGTTGTTGTGCAGATGTCGGTATATTTCTTTATGTGCGTGATAATATCGATACCGTTCGGGGTGAGCCAAGACCGGTTGAAAGCCTTTCAGCATCAGTTGGAAAAGTATTTCGTCGAGGTCGATGGGGGCTTGCATGAAAGAATTCTCTACCAAGAGCCGTTGTCCCGGCAATGGTATAAATGCCGACTCTCCTTCTTTGAGAAGGTCTCTGAAATGCTCGTCCATACGATATTCGGCCGAGTAACGGATTTTTATCTCGATGCCTTCTTGAAGCATTCTTTCTTCGAGTATATTGTAGGCGGCATCGATGCTTTCCTTTGTATTCTCATACGTATCGGCAATAACATGGGGAGTGGCGAAGATCTGCTTGATACCCCATGATTGTAGAGCTTTGAGGAGGGCTATTGACGATTCTGGGTTTTGAGAGCCGTCATCGATACCCGGTAATACGTGGGCATGCAGGTCGGTATTATAGAACAGCGTACTCGGAGCTTTCTCTTTATGGAACCATTTCATAGGGAATATCTTTTTAGCGGTTGTCTGTTCGAGTTCTTGAAGACCCGAAAGAGTTTTTTGTATAGAATGATTGATCGACAAAGATAGTGCAAATGGAATGTCGAAGCAAATTTATTCAAGCTGTGTAAGCACACTGTTTTTGTCGGCAGAAAGGCTATGTAGGATAACCGATGAAAGCAAAGTCAAGGTGTATTGCCATTTTTAGGGGTAAAGGCGCGTTTGTTGTGTATCTTTTGTGTAACGGATAGAGAAAGGGTGCTATCGGATTTTGTAAAAAGGGAAAGAAATATTTTTGTAAATCAAAAGTTATGCGTACATTTGCAAGCCATTATAAAAGATGCACGTTTTACCACCGTGCTTTGATTTGTAAATATAAAAAAGATATACAATGAAAAAAGGAATTCACCCCGAGAATTATCGTCCGGTCGTATTCAAAGATATGTCGAACGATGAGATTTTTATTACCCGTTCTACGATAGCAGCGAAAGATACTATCGAGGTTGACGGTGAGACCTATCCGTTGGTAAAACTCGAAATCACCAGTTCTTCTCACCCTTTCTTTACCGGAAAGCAAAAATTGGTCGATACGGCTGGTCGCGTAGACAAGTTCATGAGCCGTTACGCAAAGCACATGCAGAA